>Ga0209273_10000476_pt1 | contig 51256 bp, 39 predicted proteins | sample tdAd471_FD_187126 | JGI IMG/M metagenome (GOLD analysis project Ga0209273, IMG submission 187126) | Marine sediment microbial communities from the Atlantic coast under amendment with organic carbon and nitrate - tdAd47.1 (SPAdes)... | ecosystem: Environmental > Aquatic > Marine > Coastal >...
GAGATCCGATGACCCGCCTGGATCAGCGTCTGCTCAAGCAGTTTCCCGGCCGGTTCGCACACTTTAGGACCGACTCGGCGGAAGTCCTCTTTCGTTGGACGCCGCAGTCCACTCGCGCCCTGCGTGTTTCCCGCGAAGTGTACGCCTACAACCGATTTCGCCTAACGCCTTCCAGCGTCACGGAGCGCCCCGGGAGTGGTCCTTGGCTGTGTTTTGAGGCGGAGAAGGGGCTCGACCGCTTGCGCATCTGCGAGCAAATCACTGACGCCAAGGGCAAACGCTGGAGCGATTTCGACAGCTGGTACGAAGAGGCGGTGGAAGCGCGCGTGACCGATCCCCCATGGACCGCCGTCACCATCATCGAACCAATCGACTAGGCGGCGCTCCCGTTTCCTGATCCCTCGGCCGGTGCGAAAAAGACCAACAGCGTCAGTTCTTCCGCGATCGAGTGGAAGCGGTGCTCCACGCCCTTCTCCACAAACAGCACGTCGCCCGCCCGCACTTCGCCGTCTTCGTCGCCCGCTCGGAAGCGCCCGCGTCCGCTGACCACATAGTAGGCTTCGTCTTCGCCATGCGGCTGCTGTCGGTCGTCCTCCCCGGGTTGCAAGACATAGAGGCCCATGCTCATCGAATTGCGCCGCAGAAATTCCAGATAACTGCCGCCTGCCTCCTTGCGGCGAGCGTCGACGGCCCCAAGTGCGTCGCGTTGGTTCATGCCCATCAACGTACAATACGCGCGTGACTCGCCGCCTCGCCCTCGCCGCCGCTTCCGCCGGACCCTTCTTCGCGTTCCCAACCAACCAGCGCGCCAATCTGCTCTTTCTCTGTTCAGACCAGCACCAGACCGCCGCCGCGGGCTGCTACGGTTCCACCGAGGTCCATACGCCGCACATTGATCGCCTCGCCTCCGATGGGGTCCGCTTCAACCGCGTCTATTGCCAGTCTCCAGTCTGCGTCCCGTCCCGCGGCTCCATCATCACCGGCCAGTATCCGCATCGCCACGGGGCCCGGATTCTTCAAGACCCGCTCTCCAACGACGCTCGCACCGTCGCTCACCATTTCTCCGACGCCGGTTATGAAACAGCCGCCATCGGGAAGATGCACTTCGTCGACGAGACTCGTCGCCACGGATTCAAGCACCGCATCCACGCCGCCGACTTCAACGCCGGTCTCACCCAACAGGAGCGTCAACGTGTCCGCGAGGACCAAGGCTCCGCCGGCGGCACGTCCGGAAAGCGCTCCCAACTCGATGAAGGCCTCTTCCGCGACACCTACTACGCCCGTGAGGCGATTCGCTTTCTGCATCAGAACAAGGACCGGCCCTTCTGCCTCTGGGCGTCGTTCTTCATGCCCCACACCCCGCTCGTGCCGCACGCCCGCTACTGGGATCGATACGACGAATCGCAGATCACGCTTCCCGATCGGAGCGAGCGCGCCTTGGAGTCCGGTTTCGAGGGGCACCTGATCCGGGCCAAGGAACGCGGCTGGTATCAACAGACCGACGACGAGCTGCGCACCGCGCTGCGCGGCTACTACGGCAACGTTTCCCAAATGGACGCTAACGTCGGCCGCGTCTTAGATGCACTTCGGGAACTAGGTCTCGATAAGAACACCGTCGTCGTCTACACCTCCGATCACGGTGAAATGGCCGGCGCTCACCGCATGTGGACCAAGCACAACATGTACGAGCAGAGCGTCAACGTCCCGCTCATCGTCCGCATGCCCGACCGCATGGAGTCCGGCGGCGTCCGCGACCAGATCATCGAGCAAGTGGATCTATTCCCGACCTTGAGCGAACTTTGCGGCCTCGGCGACGTCCCCGCGAGCGGCGGCCGCCTCGATGGCCGCAGCTTCGCGCCGCTCATCCAGGGGGACGCCTATACGCCGCGCGAATTCGCCTACTCCGAATACGATTTCTGCCGTCGCGTCTTCACGGCCGACGATCGCTATGTCGGGCGAGAACCCATCCGCATGGTGCGCACCGAGCGTTGGAAGTTGAACTATCTTGACTGGGGCCGGTCGGAGCTGTTCGACCTCCACAACGACCCCAACGAGTTCCATAACGTCATCGACCACCAGGCCCACCGCGGCGTCGTTCGCGAGCTGACGGAGACTGCGCAGCGCTTGTACCGATCCTGAACTCCGCAGCGAATAACGTTGTATCGCGGTTGTGACACGTGATACAAAACTCGGATGAAGTCCCTCTTCTCCCTCGGCTTTCTCATCCTCTTACTCTCTGTTGCTCCGCTCGCAGCTCAGCCCGCCGCCGTCAACGTGGCCAGCTTCGCGAACCCCAATTTGCCCAACGGCAAGATCGCGCAAGGCTCCATGTTCGAAATCTTCGGCAGCGCGATTGCCGACGCGGGAATCAACACCGATCCCGAGTTTCCCCTGGATACCACGCTGGCCGGATCGTCCGTGTCGGTGACCGTCGGCGGCACGACCGTGGAGTGCCCGATGGTCCGTACGCTCGCCAACAACCGCGTCGCCGCCCTCATGCCGTCCAATGCACCGCTCGGCATCGGCTCCTTCACCGTCACCTACCGCGGATCGACGACCCCTCCCGCACCGATTGAAGTGGTCGCCCACAGCCCCGGCATCTTCACCCTGAACAGCGCAGGCAGCGGTCCCGGCATCTTCACCAACGCACAGACCTTCGCCATCAATACTGTGCTGACGTCCTTCCAGCCAGGCGACTTCATCGACGTATGGATGACCGGCCTCGGCGCCGTTCCTTTCTCCGATTCCATCCAACCTCCCCTACAAGACCTCTCCTATGACGTGAAGATGTTCGTCGGCGGCCAAGAGGTTCCCGTACTCTTCCGCGGCCGTTCCGGCTGCTGCGCCGGGCTGGACATCGTCCGCTTCCAAGTCCCGCAAAACATCGAAGGTTGCTATGTGCCGGTGCAGGTCTCCGTCAACGGGGCCTCCAGCAACATCGCCACCATGTCGATCTCGAATAACGGCGGAGCCTGCTCCGACGGCGAAGGCGGCTTCCTCGACGAGGGCCTGCTCTCCATCGCCAACGATGCCGGCGAAGCCACGATCGCTCAAGTCTCCCTCAGTCGACTGACCATCTCCGCCGACGGATTGCCGGGCGTCGGCCAGACATTCGTCCTCGATAACGACAGCGCTTCAGCCTTCTTCCAGCGGTATTCGCGAGATCAGCTCATCCGCCTACGCGGTCTCTTCAATCAAACGACCTCCGGGTCCTGCTCCGCCTTCCAGTTCTCTGGCGGCGAGGTCAATCAGGTGGACCCCGGCACTCTCAACGCCCAGGGCATTCCGGCCGGGACGATCACAGTCAGCGGGCCGCGCGGGACCGATACTCTCAACCAAACGTCGACCGGCAACTACTTCAAATCGTTCTTCCAGATCCCCGGGCTTCCCGGCGGCATCCCGATTTCCATTCAAGCGATCAAAGACATGCGCAAAGGCCAGTTCGGCGGAGGCGGGTTCTTCGGACCCGGCACGTACACTGCGACCGGTTCGGGGAGCGAGTCCGTCGGAGCTTTCTCCACGCAGATTACGATCCCGCAACGGCCGACCAATAACCTGGATTCGATCACCGTAATCGACCGGTCGAGCCCGCTGACCGTCACCTACACGCCGACGCCGAGCGCGGACTACGTGCAGATCACCGGCTTCTCCATCACCGACCCTGCCGCCTCCGACCCCTCGGGAGCGTTCTTCTTCTGCCGCGCAGACCCGGGTGCGGGTTCGTTCACCGTACCCCAGCCGATTCTGGCCCTGCTGCCGCCCAGCGAGCTCTCCGACGGCATTCCCGCCGGCGCCCTCAGCGTCGGCATCGGCTCCCAGAAGGAGTTCAGCGTGAGCGGCATCGACAAAGCCTTCTCCGGCTACCTCGACATGCAGCAGACCATCAAGGAGTATCGCTAGGTTCTCTCCGCCGGAGGAGGTCGCCGCGGCTTCCTCCGGTGCTATCCTGTCAGGCGCTTCACCCTGCGCCTTATGACTGAAAAACCCGCCACCCGTTCGCCCTTGCTCTCCAACGAAGACTGGGTGTCGGTATGGATGGGCTTCGGTTTCATCGCACTCGTCGCTGCGGGAATGCGCCTCGCGCTGCCGGGTCTCTCCTGGGACGCCGGCGAGGTCGCCAAGGTCGTTTCCGGCGACAACCTGAGTTCAACCGGCGCCTTATTCGTTCTCTTCCTCGCCATCTCGTCGATCGGCGTCTGGATGATGGGCGGCAACATCGGCCGCTACGGCGCCGGGTTCGTCGGCGTCTTCGCGCTGGGTTGGCTCTCGTTGATCTTGGCCGGCAACGCGACCGCCAAGTACTGGGGACTCAGCTACGTCGTCTTCGGATTGCTGATCGGTCTGCTCATCTCCAACGTCTTCTACGTCCCCTCCTGGCTGTTGCCCGGCGTGCGGACGGAGTTCTACATCAAGACCGGCCTCGTCATTCTCGGCTCGAACATCCTCTTTGGCGAAATTCTGCAAGCCGGCTTCTTGGGCGTGCTGCAAGCGGCCCTGGTCATTCTGGTGGTTTGGTACTTCTGCTTCTGGATCTGCAAGAAGTTCCGCGTCGATGACGAGTTTGCCGCCATGCTTTCCACCGCCGTGGCGATCTGCGGCGTCTCGGCGGCGATCGCGGCTTGCGGAGCCATTCAGGGCGATCGCAAGAAGCTCTCCTACGTCACCTCCTTGGTCTTGGTCGTCGCCGCGCCCATGATGCTGATCATGCCCTGGGCGATCGAGTCTTTCGAGATTCCGGCCTTGGTGGGCGGCGCCTGGGTCGGCGGCACCATCGACACGTCCGGCGCGGTAGTTGCGGCGGGAGAACTGGTCGGAGAGTCGGCGCTCAAGGCCGCAACCATCGTTAAGTTTTCTCAGAACGCCATGCTGGGTCTAGCCGCCTTCGGTCTCTCCCTCTGGTGGACGTTCCGTCAAGGGACCGAGACGGCCGAAAAGCCGTCCGCTTCCGTGATCTGGGAACGCTTCCCGAAGTTCGTTCTCGGCTTCATGGTCGCGTCGCTGCTGTTCTCCTTCGTGCTCAACCCGGAGGTAGTCTCAGAAACCAAGGGCCTCATGAAGGGGCTGCGCACCTGGTGGTTCGCGCTCGCCTTCGTCTGCATCGGTCTTGAAACGCGCTTCCGCGACCTGGTCGCAATGGACGAAGGGCGTCCAGCGATGGCGTTCGTGATCGCGCAGGCCGTCAACGTCGCCTGGACGCTAGTGATCGCCTATCTCCTCTTCGGCGGCATCCTCTTCGACGCCCCCGACCTCTAGAGCTAGACTCGGGACTTGAACCTCCGCACATGGCTTTGGCTGCTCGCCGCCCAGTCTGTCTGGGCCGGCAGCTATCTCGCGATGAAGTTCGCCGGGGACGAACTTCCCGTCGGCGTGGTCGTTACCCTGCGCTACGGCCTCGCCTCGTTGGGCTTCCTCGCGCTCGTTCTTCCCCGCGGACTTCCCCAATTCGACCGTCGCGACTGGCTGCTCATCGGCGCTCTAGGCGTCCTCAACTTCACCGTTTCACCGGTCTTGCAGGTCACGGCGTTACGGCATACGCAATCCATCGACGTCGCCATCCTTGTCGCCCTGGAGCCGGTCCTCACGGTGCTCATGGCGGCGCTCTTCCTGCGCGAGGGGCTGACGCTGCGTACCGTCGTGGCTGGGGCCCTCGGGGTTGCCGGAGCCCTAATCCTTTCGGGCGTCGGTCTGGGGCCGGGCGGGGGATTCACCGCCGAGCGTCTCTGGGGCAACGGACTCTTCCTCCTGTCCATCCTTTGCGAAGTCTCGGTGACCGTCGCGGGGGGCCGCATTGCCAGACGTTACGATCCGCTCGTCGCCATGGCCGCCCTCAAGACCGTGGGATTTCTCGCTTCGGCCATCGTCTTCGCCGGCGTTTGGGGCCGCGTCGAATTCGTCGACGTGACTGCTCGCGCCTGGATCTCCATCATCTACCTGGCCTGGGCGGCGTCGTTGTTTTCCTATGCCGTCTGGTACTGGGCGATCCGCCAAGCTCCCGTGCGGAAGGTCGCTCTCAGCCTCTTCGTCCAACCGGTCATCGGCGCTCTACTCGGCTACTTGCTGGCGGGCGAGATCATCGGTTGGAACACGGCCCTCGGAGGCTTGCTGATCACCGCCGCCTTCGCCGTCGAGCAGAGCGTCAGCGCACCCGGAAAATCTCTTCCGTCTGGTAGCTAGTTCCGCCGAGCTTGTCTTCCACCTCAAGCAGAATCGTGTATCGGCCCGAGCGCACGTTGTCGTCCAGGTCCAGGCGGCAACCGCCCGGCAGCCACACCCGCGGGAAGAACGGCGATCCCTTCTCGCCCTTCGGCTCGAAAGCGATCATCGTTTCGCCTTTCTCATCGATGATCTTCATCGTCGACGACACGTCGTAGGAGTTGTCCGAAGACATTAAGTACCCCGTGATGTAAAACGAAGCCCACAGAGTTTCGCCGCGCGGGATCGTCGGCTCTTCGCCGAGCGGCGTTCCGCCCTCGGTCAGCGTGAATTGGAATTTGCGGACCGAAAGTTCCTCCGACGTTTCGACAGCTTCTCCTTCCACCACGACCGACAGTTCCCGTGTGTCGGACACGTTGGCCAGCTCGTCCGTCGCCTCGATCAGAATCTTGTAGACGCCAGGGCCCGCATGCGCCGGCAAGGTCGCCGTGTACTTGGCCGCCGGCTCCCAACCCTCGTCCTGCGGCGCGATCTCCTCGTCCCAGTCGCCGCCCTCGGACACGGCAAACGGCTTTCCGAGCGGGCTAGCCGTTTCGATGCGATAGCGCACCTTCATTCGGTAGTCTTCGCTGATGTGATAGCCCGAGAGGTTGAATGCGATGTGAACCTGCTCGCCGGGATAGAAGACCGAATCGTCCGGAATTCGGTACCCGTTCGGCGAGTCCCGTAGCTCCATGCGAACGATCTCAAACTGCGGCTCGTCCGCCGCATCCGGCTCCTGGGCGGAAGACGAGGGAATCCACAGCGCCGCCGCCAGCAGCGCGCTAAACAACCGTCGCATGTTCTTTCCGCTCATTCTCTGCGCCGCTGAATTGTTTGCTCGACTTCAACTGAACCTTGCCGCCCCGGTACTCGTAGGTTTCCTTCAACATGGAGTGGACCGCGATGTCGGAGAGCCGGCGCAAGTCCAGCGCCGCCTCGGCGGCGTCCAATTCCTCGACGCGTGAATGCGTCCGAGGGTTTCGCGGCAAATACGCGGGACAGCAATCGGTAAACGGCAGCGTGGAGATCTCGTACGTGCCGATCTTGCGCGCCAGCCTCATAATCTCTTCCTTGCCGTCGCCCGCCAGCGGCCGATACACCGGTTGCCTCGCCACCCTGTCCACCGCCTCCAAGTTCTGCAGGGTTTGCGAGGCGACCTGCGCGATCGAGTCCCCGGTAATCGTTCCGTGGCAGCGATTGGACCGGCCGCAGCGTTCCGCAATGCGCAGCATCATGCGCCGATAAAGCAGCAACCGGAACTCGTCCGGAGCCTGCGCCACGATCTCGCGCTGCACGCGGTCGAACGGCACCAGGAACAGCCTCGACATCCCTTGATAGGGCGTCAACGCCTTGACCACCTCCCGCGCAATCGGATCCGATTCCTCTCCTGCCTGGGCGGGCGCCCCATGGAAGTGGATGAAGTTGACCCGCACGCCGCGCCGCAGCATCTTGAATGCGGCCACAGGCGAATCGATCCCGCCTGAGAGCAAGCACATCAGGCGGCCGGCCGTATTGGTCGGCAGCCCCCCCACGCCCTCAATCTTCTCGGCGTACACGTAGGCCCCGTTCGGCGTCGCCTCCACGCGGCACGTCTCCTCCGGATCGTCCAGGCGGACCTTGAAGTCTCGCCCCGCGGCGGCGGCGTCGGCCAGAATTCGCGCCCCGAGCGCGCGCTCGACTTCCATGGACTTGAACGGCAACGACTGCGCCGATCGTCGAGCGCGAACCGCAAACGTGCAGTCCGGCCGACTCAGCATCACCCGCGATCCCAGTTCTAGAATCTTTTCCAGCGTCGATTCGGTTCGCTCTCCCCGACCGATATACGCCAGTCCCGGTACCCGCTCCAGACGCCTCACGGCCGCGGTCGCAGCCGCTTCACTTTCCGCTACCACGATCATGCTCCGGTCCGCCGGCCTCTCAAACCGTACCGGCAGGTCTTCCAGCACCGACTTCACGTGAAGTTCGAGTTGCCGCAGGAACTGCGGCCGGTTGCAGCCCTTGAGCCACAACTCGTTGTAATGCAATACCAAGATGGGGGTGCCGTTCATAGACGCTTTCAGTATAAATTCACCAGCTCCGAAGACTGGGACCAAGTTGTCGCCCGTTGGCCGATAAGCGGGTCGATGAAGTATGTCCTCATCGCCTGCTGCCTGCTAGTCCCGGTCAACCTCGTCGCTCGGGAGCCCTCCCGTCCGGAGGGGCCGGAGCGCAGGACGGTGGAACGTCGATTTCGACAGTCGCCCGAGTCGGTGCGGCAAGCACGTCTACGGATGCAGGCTCGCAGGGACGCCTTGCGCCGTGAGATGCAGGCTGTTCGCGAACGGAGGCGCCCTCAAGCTGGGTCGCCGGACCCGCCAAACGGAAATTCAATTCCTGCGACGTAAGTTCCCTGATACGCGCGGCAATACCGAACCGATCCCGTGAGGACCCGGTCGCGGAACGTCAAGCTGACCGGCGCTCGATCCGCCAACGGGTCGCGCGTTTCAATCTGCGCGCCTCCGCCGGACACATTGTTCACGGTGACGGTGCGCGACTCGACACTCTCGTTGGTGAGTATTTCCAATGTTCCCTGGGATTCGTCGTTGCGTCTCGACATCTGTCGGCGCTCGATGTGCGCCGCGCGGAGCTCCAGCCTGGATCCGTCGTAGATTTGCGATGAACGCAGGACCACGTACAGCGTCGCGAGTTGCTCGTCTTCCAGCCAAACCGTGTCGCCCTCTTCCACCGTGTAGGGCGCCGAAACAACCGCTTTGAATTCGTCTCGGTGTTCGATGGCGGCGTCGCACGATTCCCAAACTCCTGCCGCGTTGCGAAATCGCATCGTGGCCGGCTTCTCGTAGGCGTCCCACGAAAGGTAGTCCTCTCCGACGGATGCCTGCGGCGCCTCGTCCACAATCGTGTCGATCAGATGGTTCCACTCGAATTCTCTCTCCGGCACGGCCGGCTCTGCCCGTGCGGGCGAGAAGGAGTCCGGAGTTCCGAATAGTTGTGCGAACATCGTGCCTTCAATGTGCGCCTGTCTCCTTTTTCGGTCAATAGAACCCGCGTACTCGCTACAAAATCGAAGGTACCGGGGTCCCTAGGGGGTTTCTCGGAGTAGTGCGAAAGCCCCTAGACTTGTGAGAACGCATGGAAACCACAGTCCTCGTCGAGTTCCTTCTGCTTCTGCTCATCGCCGCATCCCTCATCTGGATGGCGGCGCGCAAACTGCGCTTGCCCTACACCATCGCCCTGGTCTTCGGTGGTTTTCTCATCGACTTCTTCCATCTCCCCATCGTCGAGCACCTCGGGGGCGGCGACAGCTCGGGCTGGCTCACGCCCGACATCATCTTCATGGTCTTCCTGCCGGGGTTGCTCTTTGAAGCAGGCATCAACATCAACGTCCGCACTCTGCTCGACAACCTGAAGCCGATCTTGCTCGTCGCAGTCGTCGGCGTCGTCGTGGCTACCGTCGTCACCGGCTATGCGGTTTCCTGGGTCACGCAACTCCCGCTGGCCATCGCGCTCGTCTACGGCGCATTGATCTCGGCCACCGACCCCATCTCCGTCCTCGCCCTGTTCAAGCAGCTCGGCGTCACCAAGCGCCTCTCCGTCCTCGTGGAAGGCGAGAGCCTCTTCAATGACGGCGCCGCGGTAGTCCTCTTCCAGATCTTGGTAGCCGCCGCCGTTACCGGCCAGTTCAGCGTCGGCGCCGGCATTGTTAAGTTCCTCATCGTCGCCCTGGGCGGAGCCGCAGTAGGCCTCGGTTTGGGCTACGTGGTCAGCCGAGTCACGGAGCGCATCGACGATCCCCAGGTGGAAATCACCCTCACCACCATCCTGGCCTACGGGAGCTTCCTCCTCGCCGAACACTTCCTGCATGTCTCCGGAGTCATCGCCACCGTTGCTGCCGGACTGATGATCGGCAATTTCGGAGCCAAGGTCGGCATGAGTTCGCGCACTCGCGTCGCGCTCTGGTCTTTCTGGGAATACGTCGGCTTCGTCATCAATTCGCTCATCTTCCTGTTGATCGGCATCGAGGTCCACATCATGGATCTAGTCGACTACTGGCAGCCCATTGCGCTCGCCATCGGAGCCGTGCTCATCGGCCGCGCCCTCGCCGTCTATACCGTCGTGCCCATCGCCAACCGCATGTCCGAGCCCATCTCTCGCTCCTGGCAGCACGTCATGACCTGGGGCGGCATCCACGGCGGCGTCTCCATCGCGCTCGCCTTGAGCCTGCGCAGCGACTTCCCCCACCGCGAATCCATCATGGCGATGACCTTCGGCGTCGTCGCATTCTCAATCATCGTCCAAGGTCTCACCATTCCGCCCTTCCTACGTTGGTTGGGCATCGAGTCCGGCTCTGAGAGCGAGTACGACCAAGTCCGGGTCGCCCAATCCGCCGTCGCCCGCGCCCTCGAGGAGCTAGAAGTCATGCGCGCCGATCACGTCGTCTCGCCGCCTGTCTATGACAAGCTGCGCGCCGAACTTCGCGGCGACCAAGCGCAGGTGGAAGACCGCATCAAGAGCCTCCATCAGGCCAACGCCCACTGGGCCGAAGAGGAAGAGCGGCTCGCACGTGCACGTCTGCTTCGCGCTGAGAAGACGGCTATCCAGTCGGCCGTCACCGACGGCTTGATCTCTCACCACACGGCCGAAGACTTGATTGCCCAAGCCGACGACAAGCTCGACGACCTGACCGGCGTCGGCCACGCATGACCGCGCTCCCTGCACGCCCCGTCGCAATTGCCTGCACGCCCGCGCGCATCGCAGCGTCATCTTCAACATGCGCTTCCTTCTAGCGCTTTGGCTTCTCGCCGCGTCCGCCGCAACGGCCCACGCCGGGGTCGTCTCCGGCATCATCCTCGACGCACGCAAAACGGAGCCCGTTTTTCGCGCCACCGTCAGTCTGACGGCTCGCAGCGGACCCCGCCGCTGGGTCACGACGACCGACTCGCGCGGCGTCTTCGAATTCCGAGAAATCGAAGAAGGCCGCTATGACTTGCGCGTCGAGCGCCGCGGCTACCTCCCTTTCGAGGCGCAACCGAACGAGGTCGGCCCTCCTTTCGTCGACGTGCCGGAAGACGGTCCTGTCGAGGGCTTGCGCGTCCTCCTCCGGCTGCCCGGCGTTCTAGCCGGGACGGTGGCTGACGACGACGGCGCTGGTTTCCCCAAGGCCGTCGTCCGGGCCCGCCGCATTCGTGTCGTCGACGGCCAGGCTGAGACCACCTTCAGTGCCGAGGCCGAAGCCGACGACCAAGGCGATTTCCGCATCCACGGTCTCCCTCCCGGCGCCTACCTCGTCGACGCGAGTCCGCCCAAAGACGCTGAACCAGTCTCCGTCGAGATCGTTCGTCAGCCCGCCCCCGATGATCCCTACGGCACGCGACTCAATGACGAGGTGCTCCCTGTCTTCTATCCCGGCGTACGCGATCCTGCCCAGGCTGTTTCCCTGACCATCCTGGCTGGCGAGCAGCGCGGCGGTCTCTATCTCCGGATGGAGACTCGCAAAGCCCTGACGCTCTCCGGCGAAGTTAACCCTGGACTACGCCCTGATCGCTTCCGCCTCTATCGCTCCGGACACGCCGGAACCTTGGACCGAATCACCCCGGAGCAGTTCACCACACGCGGCCATTTTCAATTCCGCGGTCTCACCCCGGGTGTCTACGTGATGACCGCCGAAAACGGAATCCGAGGCGCCTGGCGGGGAGCCGCCCAAAGGATTGAGGTCGTCGACGGCTCGATCGACGACTACGAACTCCGCCTCATTCCGGCCGTGCCCCTGCGCGGGTTGCTTTCCGTCGGCGCAAAAGGACTAGAGGCGGAGATTCGCCTTGAGCGCACCGACCTCCCCGCGCCGTTTCCCGTTTCGGGGCGCCTCGATCCGTCAGGCCAAGTCGCGTTCAACCGGCTGCTGCCAGGCGTCTACCGCGTCCATGCCCGTGCCTACGATCCCAACAAGGACGTCCACTACCACCTCAACAAGGTGCGCCTCGGCGGACGTCCCATGCCCGATCGAGAGATCTCACTCCAAGGCGAGGTGGAATCGGACCATCTGGTCCTCAAACTCGAACTGGAGAAGTCCGGCTGGATCTCCGGCGGCGTCGCGGTCGCGGAGCCCGAGAAGCTGGTCGTCGCGATGCTCGACAGGCCGGACCACCTGGAGGCCTTGGTGCGGGTCGCTCCCAACGGCCGCTTCCTTTTTGAAGGCGTTTCCACCGGCGAGCGCCGAGTGATCGCACTGTCTGGGTTCAACCCCGACGAACACGCCGGCGCCGCATACTGGCGCAGCGCCTGGACCCGCGCCGCCCGAGTTGAAGTGGAGAGTGGTCGCGAGGCGCAAGTCCTCGCTCCGGCGCTCTTTGCCGACAAGCTCCAATAAGCCGTCCACGCTGACCGCAATCGTCGAATCGGCTACAATCACCCAGCCTTGAAGATCACCTCCGTCGACGCCTTTCGCCTCCGCGCGCCCCTCGAACAGCCTTTTGCCTTCTCGCAGAACCGCTTCACGTACCGGGAAGCGATGCTCGTGCGCGTCACCGCGGATTCCGGCCTCACCGGTTGGGGCGAGGCCTATGGCCCCGCGGCGCTTTCCAAGCCAGTCGTCGAGGAATACTTCGGGCCCATGCTGCTCGGACGCGATCCGCGCGACGTGGAAGCCATCTGGTCCTCGCTCTATTCCGTCTCGGTCGACTACGGGCAGAAAGGATCCGTGATGGCGGCTCTCAGCGCCTGCGACATCGCCCTCTGGGACCTCAAGGCTCGCGCCGCCGACGTGCCTCTCTATCGCCTGCTCGGCGGCGAGCAGACCGAGACCATTCGCTGCTACGCCACCGGCTTCTACTGGCCCGACCAGATCCCGCTCGAGGACTCCTTTGAACAAGAAGCCCGCCGCCACCTCGCCGACGGTTTCGAGGGGATGAAGATCAAAATCGGCATCGACCCCGATCGCGACGCCGAGTTGGTCCGCCAGGTCCGCTCCATCGTGGGCCCCGACGTAGCTCTAATGATCGACGCCAACCACGCCTACACGCCCACTGAGGCCCTGCGCTTGGCCCGTCAGATCGAGGAATGCGACATCACCTGGTTTGAGGAACCGACCTCTCCGCTCGATCCGGAAGCCTACTTGGAGATCAAGCGCAAGACCTCCATTCCGTTGGCCGGCGGGGAAGCGGAGTACACCCGATTCGGTTTTGAGCCGTGGCTGCGCGCTCGCGCCTTCGACTACGCGCAACCGGATCTGTGCGGTACGGGCGGCATCAGTGAAGGACTGAAAATCGCCGCCCTCGCCTCCACCACCGGTATCCACGTCACGCCGCACGCTTGGGGATCCGCTGTCGGCCAGTCCGCCGCGCTCCATTTCTACGCGGCTCGTCCGCGCAATCCGTTCACGACCAAGCCCGAGCCGCGCTGGCTGGAGTGCGACCGCAGCGAGAACCCACTCCGCGATTCCATCGTTCAGCAGCCGATCGAGTTCGACAAAGGCCATTGGCGACTTCCCACCGGCCCCGGTCTTGGAGTCGAGGTCGAGCCGGATTCGTTCGAGCCGTTTCTCCAGTAGCTTCGGCAATGAACGTGTTTGATAGGCTGTCGGTCCGTGCCGATCCTGTCTGCCGCTTCCAGAATCGAGTCGATCGAGGTCGTCACCCTCGCCGTCACGCCCAAGGGCAACTGGACCTTCGTCCGTCTCCACGCCCGCGACGGTTCCACCGGACTGGGCGAAGCCACGCACGCGATGGGCTTCACGCGCGCCTCGGCCGAGGACGACGCCCGCATCGCTGAGGCTCTCCGCGCACTCTTTCGTCACGCTCAAGGTAGGGCCCCGGACGACGTAGCGGGCTTCCGTGCCGCAGCCGCTGAGGATCTGAGGGATGGAGGCCTGCTCGTGCGCACGGCATTCAGCGCCCTGGAGCAAGCCATGTGGGATCTGCGCGGCAAGCAGCTCGGCGTCCCCGTCCACACGCTCCTAGGCGAACGGCTCAAGGACGCCGTCCCCTGCTACGCCAACATCAACCGCGCAGTCGTCGACCGCTCCCCAGAGAGCTTTGCCAAGCATGCTCGGCTCGCCGTCGCTGAAGGGTTTCGAGGCTTGAAGGCCGCCGTGTTCGACGACTACCCCGCTACGCCCGCCGAAGTGGGGATTGCGCGCCTGCAAGCCATGCGTGAAGCCGTCGGTCCCGGAGTCGATCTGATGGTCGACTGCCACAACCGTTTCGATCCGCCCACAGCCGTCGACGTCGCTCGCCAACTAGAGCCCTTGCAACTCTCCTGGTATGAGGAGCCCGTGGATCCGGCCGATGCTGCCGCGACTGCCGCCATTCGCCGTGCGATTCCGCAGCGGCTCGCCGCCGGGGAGATGCACTTTGAAGTCAAGGGCTTTCAGCCCTTGCTCGACGCCCAGGCCGTCGACGTCATCATGCCGGACGTCAAGCACTGCGGCGGCCTCGCTGAAGGGCTCCGAATCGCCCATGAAGCCGAGAGGCGCGGCGTGGAAGTCTCCCCGCACAACCCCAGCGGGCCCGTCTCCATGCTTGCCTCCGCCCACCTGGCCGCGGTTCTCCCCAACTGTGTCCGTCTAGAGCATGCCTGGGGCGAGGTGGACTGGCGCGCCGACTTGCTCGACCCGCCCGAGCAGTTCCGCGACGGCGCCCTCCTGCTTTCTGACCGACCCGGCCTTGGGCACGAATTGAACCCGGAGACCGTGGCCCGCTATCGCACGTAAATTGAGAAGATAGAAGCGAACTCATGAAGTATCTAGTGACCGGCGGCGCGGGCTTTATCGGCTCGGCATTTGTACGCGGACTTCTTGCCGACGAGGCTCCCGCGGCCGTGGCCTGTCTCGACGCACTGACGTACGCCGGTAACCTAGAGAACCTCGCTCCAGTCTCCGAAGATCCGCGCTATCAGTTCTTCCATATCGACATCCGCGACGCAGCCGCCGTCGATCAAGCCTTCGCCGACTTTGCACCGGAAGCCGTCGTCCACTTCGCCGCCGAATCGCACGTCGACCGCAGCATTCTGTCGCCTGAAAACGTCGTACAGACCAATTTCAACGGAACCTTCAACCTGCTCGAAGCCGCCCGCAAGCACGGCGTCCAACGCTTCCTGCACGTCTCCACCGACGAGGTCTACGGCTCGATTGACGCTCCTCATGAAGCCGACGAAAACTACCCGCTCGTCGCCTCCAGTCCATACTCGTCCTCCAAGGCCGGCTCGGACCTGCTTGCGCTCTCCTATTGGACGACTTTCAAGCTGCCGGTCAGCGTCACCCGAGCATCCAACAACTACGGGCCCTATCAATTCCCTGAAAAGCTCATCCCGCTGATGATTTCCAACGCCTTGGAAGGGAAGAAACTGCCCGTGTACGGCGACGGGCAACAAGTCCGCGACTGGCTCTGGGTCGATGACCACTGTCGAGCTATCCGCTCCGTCGTCGAACGCGGCAAGCCTGGCGAGATCTACAACGTGGGCGGCAGCCGGGCTCTGCCGAATCTGGAGGTCGTCCAACGCATTCTTGAGGCGACCGGGCAGGGAACTGACCTCATCGAGTACGTCAAGGACCGCCCCGGCCACGACCGCCGCTACGCCATCACTTCAGAGAAGCTCGAACAGACCACCGGCTGGCGAGCCGAGGTCGACTTCGAGCAAGGCCTCGCCGAGACCGTCGCCTGGTACCGCGACAACCCCGAATGGCTCGCCAACGTCCGCTCCGGCGCCTACCGCGAATACTATGATCGGCAATACGGCAAGGCGTAGGCGGCCCTACTCGCATCTAACGTAGGTAGGGATGAATCTGATAGGTCCGGTAGAGCCCGAGCGCGAGCAGGGCCAAGCTGTAGGCAACGACGACTCCCGTTGACCGCAACCATCCCGCTTCACGTGAAGCCAGTCCGACCAGATGCCAAAGTATCGGCCAGCCGACTAGCGCGGTCCAGAGGGAACCCTCGTGGAACTCGTATGGGAACAGTCCTCCGGGAACGAAGGCCCGCAAGGCCATGTACCCGAGAATGAACGCCAAGGGACTCGTCAGCGAGAACGCTTGGGATCGACTGAGCGCTCCAAATCTTCGACGAAGACGCCCGCCGACGGCAAAAAGGATCAGCCCTAAGCAAACGAGCTCACCCGTCATGATGACGAAAGAACCGCGTGTGTCCACGTAGTCCGACCCGAACCATTCCGCGGGAGGCATGCCCGCCGCTCGCAGGATGGCCCCTACCGTCAGCGGATAGACCGAGAAGACAGCGAAGCTCAGGGCGGCGCCGAGAACCGTAAGTGCGGCAGCCGCGAATACACCCCGTCCGAACTGTTTCCAAGAGGGCATTGCCCGTATCCGGTCAGTCTAGCCCTCTCCGTCGAACCGCTGCCGCTACAATGGCCCAGCGTCCGGGACCGACGGCTCGCTACAATGGCCTTCATGTCGGCCTCTTCAAGACCAGATCATTTTGACCTCTCTCGCCGCGCCTTCCTCGGCGCCGCGCTCTCCGCCGGAACCGCCATGGCGGCCCCCCGCGTCATCGGGGCCAACGACCGTCTGCGCGTCGGCGTCATCGGAGCGGGCGGCAACGCCAACGGTCACATGCGCGTCCTCGGCAAACTCGCCGAGCAAGACAACGTCGAGATCGTCGCCGTCTGCGATCTCTACCAGCCGCGGCTCGATGCCGCCGCCGAACGCACCGGCGGCAAGCCCTATACCGACTACCGCCGTCTGCTGGAACGCAAGGACCTCGACTACGTCACCATCTCCGTTCCCGAGCACTGGCACGCGCAGATCACGCTCGACGCTCTCGACCAAGGGCTGCACGTCTACGTCGAGAAGCCGCTCACCTACTCCCCCGCCGAAGGCGTGCAGGTGCGCAAGAAGGTCAAGGACAGCGGCCTGATTTTGCAGTGCGGCATCCAGGGCATGTCCGACAACTCTTATTCCATGGCGTCGGAACGCATCGCCGCCGGAGATCTGGGCAAGGTCGTCCTCGCGCAGATCGACTACTCGCGCAACGCCAAGGGCGACTTCTGGGCCTACGAGCACGACCCCGCTGCGCGCCCCGGCGAGAACCTCGACTGGAAGACCTTCCTCGGTCAAACGCCCAATCGTGAATGGGACCCCGACCGCTTCTTCGCCTGGCGCCGTTACTGGGACTATTCCGGCGGCATCGCGACCGATCTTTTCGTCCACCGCCTTGCCCGCATCATCCGCTCCTGCAATCTGGGAGCACCCTCGCGGGTCGTGTCCGCGGGCGGCAAGTACGTCTTCACTGACTCTGCCGCGGAGATTCCCGACACGTTCAACGCCATGATCGAGTACCCCGAGGGGATGACCGTCATGCTGGTCTCCTCCATGGGCAACCAGGCCGGAATCAAGCATATGATCCGCGGACACAAGGCGACTCTCGAGTTCACGCCGGAGGGATTCGAGATTACTCCCGAAGACCTCTACAAAGACGAAGTCATGCCTTCCACCCACGCCAAAACCGGCGGCGAGGACATGAAGTTGCATCACCACAACCTGCACAACGCCATTCGTCACGGCGAGAAGTTGGCCTGCGACGTTGATCTCGGCTTCAATACTTCATTGGCCTGTCAGATGACCGTCGAGTCGTTCCGCAAGCAGCAGTCGGTCTCGTGGGACGCGGAAGCCAACGAAGTTCGCGTCGGGTAGTTGATTACCCCTAAGACTGAGCGGCCCTGCCGCCGATTGAGTTCCTGGGCGGACGTTCGTTCGGTTCCGCCAGCGCCTCTTGTCGGAAGTCGTCATCATATGGCCGGAAGCCGCGCACCTGGCTAGCCTCAGCGATGCGGTCTCGACCCACGTCCCCGGCGCGTCTACGCGACTGCTGGACCACTACCCCGATTTGCCCGAATTGACGCGCCTGTTTGGATCGGGCGAGGATCGGGCGGCCGTGGTTGGCCTCGACGGTTCGGAGAGCGGCGTTCGGACGCTAGAGGCGCTGAAGGGCCTGGCCCCCGGCGTCAAACCGATCGCCGCGGCGAGCGATTTGGACGCCTCGTCGATCCGCGCCGCCATGAGGGCCGGCGCGGTCGAGTTCCTAGCGCCGCCGTTTGATCCGGAAGAGATCAAGCGTGCGTTCTCCCAAGTCTTCGAGTCCGGCTCCCCCTCCGGCCAGGGGCGAGTAGCGGGATTCTTGCCCGCGCGTATGGGCGACGGTGCGTCGACGATCGCCCTTCACTCCGCCGTCAATATCAGCAAGATCCTGAGTCAGCCGGCTATCCTCGTCGACTCCGATTTTGAGTGTGGGAGCACCTCGTTCCGCATGGGGCTTACGCCCCCTTACACCCTCGTGGACGCCATCGCTCGGCTGGACGTGCTGGACGACATCTGGGCGCAGCTGGCCGTCGACTGGCACTCTGCCCATGTCCTGCCGGCCCCCACGCGCGGGCCCATGCTTGGGGATCTTCAATTGGAGGCCGCGGGCGACGTCGTACGCGCCGCGGCCGCTCGCTACCCCTTCGTTTGCGTCGATCTTCCCGCCGCCCTCTACCCGGCCTGCGGCGCAGTCCTGTCGGGTTGCGATGTCGTCTACGTCGTCTGCACGCCGGACCTCACCTCGCTGCACCTGGCGCAGCGTCGTGTGCAACGGCTCTTCGATGCCGGTCTCTCAAACGAAGTCGTCCGGGTGGTCGTCAATCGCGGCGGATCGCGCCACGCCATGCCCGACAAGCAGATCGAGGAGAGTCTCTCCGCCCCAATCGCTTGCGTGCTTCCCAACGACTACGACGCCGCCAGCAAGGCCGCGCTGAAGAGCACGACCATCGCATCGAGCAGCCGGCTCGGTCGGGCCCTCAAGTCATTCGCGATGGAAATGGCCGGCGTGGAGGCCGCACCGGAGCAGAAGCCCGGCGGCTGGGCGAAGATGCTCCGGCTCAGCTAGGCGGATGCGGTCCGGCTGAGACCGATTCGCAATCAGAACACCGTCAGGCGCACGCCGCCCCGCACCCAGCGCCCCGGCTGTTGCAGTCCGCGGAACGCCTCATGCTGCGTGTTCGACAAATTCGTCGCCTGCAAGAACGGACTGATTCGCCGCCCCTGCCAACTCAAGGAGACGTCCCACAGTCCGCGCGAGGACTGCCACGTCCGGTTGTAAACGCCCAACTGCGTCTTCAGGTGCAGACGCTCCACCAGCGTCCCCCGATATCCCAACGTCATGTTGTTCAGCGGAAAATTGAAAACGTATCGCGAGATCGCATTCACCGGAAGACGCCGATCCGCCTCCAGCCCCGTGTAATTGAACCAGGCTTCATGCCCGCCTCGGAATCGCTGGCGAACCTGCACTTCGAATCCGTTGAAGTCGATCTCCTGGAAATTCCGAGCCTGGAATACCGAGGAGCCGTCGTCCTTCACCCAGTCAATCGTGTTCGTCTCTCGACGTTGGAACCAGGTCCCCGAGATGCGCGTGCCGAACGGCGAGTACCAATCCGCGCCCGCTTCATAGTTCCAGGCCGTCTCCGGCAGCAGCGCGGAGTTCCCGACGTTGCCTGGGTCGCGGTGGTACAGGTCCGTGTAGGTCGGTATCCGAAAGGCTCGGTTGACCTGACCGCGGATCTTGAACCCCGCCCCTAGGCGGTATCCGGTGGCAATCGTCGGACTCGTTTGCGCGCTCCATTTGCGCCACACTTCCTCGCGCAGTCCCACGGAAACCGTCCAGCGATCCGTCGGCCGCAGATCCAACACCCCAAACGCCGAGCCTCTCGCGCGCGTGCGCTGACCGGCGACGTTCGAATCGATTCCCTCGGAGAGAAACTGCAGCCCGCCCGACACCTGAACTTGCCGATTGAACCGCTTCTGGTAGGAATAGTTGCCCTGGTACGTGTCCAGTTGGTGAATGTTCTGGTTGTCGGAGGGCGCAAACTGTCGACCGCCGAATACGCATCCGGATCGGCACAATATGAAGTCGTCGTCGTGCCGTCGGAAGGCAAAGTTCAGGCGGTGGACGCCCTTGTCCGCATCTCGGCCGAACGTCTGCGTCGCGGAGATCATCTTCGTCCCGGTCGTCTCGAACGAATCCCAGGGCCCATAGAAGCCGTTCGCCCCAAACGGACGCTCATTGACGGCGACCAAGATGTCGGTGGAGCCGACCGAGTGGTCGAGAAACGTCTCGGTGGAAAACGCGGTATTGCGAAAGTCCCTTCCGGGCGCGAAGCCCGAGGACATGTCGCGCGCAAACGCGAACGTCTGGGTCCACAGCCCCTGTCGGACCGCGCCGGTCGCCGCTTGACGATGCCAACCGTGCTCGCCCCCGCCGGCCATCAGGCGCAACTCCGACGTCTCCGGCTGCCGCGTCACAAAATTCACCGCGCCGCCGATGGCGTCCGATCCATAAAGCGTGGCGCCGCCGCCGTGGAGCACTTCCACCTGTTCCACCGACTCGTAAGGCAGCGGAAGATCAAGAGAGTGATGACCCGTTTGCGCGTCGCTCACTCGCACCCCGTTAATCAGCACCTGGACCTGGTCGAACGACGAGCCGCGTATCGACAAGTCAGCCTGCGTCCCGTCCGGTCCGCGTTCGCGCAGGTGCAGCGAGGAGTCTTGCTTCAGCAAGTCCGCAAACGACCAAGCGGGCGCCGCCGGGTCCTGCACTGAAAGTACGGCCACCGTCCGATCGACTTCCGCCGCCTTGCGCGGGTGGATCACGCCGGTCACGACCACCGGAGTCTCCACACGACCCGCGACCTCCAGCCGCACTTCCAATGAGGTCGAGCCCGGTTGTGGCGTCGACTCGTACGCGGCGAATCCGTCCGCGGATACAGTTAGCGTGGCTCCGGGAGCCGCATCGCAGAGCTCGGCGCGACCGTCCGTGCCCGTAGTCGCCTCCGCATCGCCCAACACCGCCCGAGCGCCCGAAACCGGCAGGCCGTCTGGATCCAACGCGGTCACCGAGACGCAATCACGCGCCCCCAGTGGCGTGGCCGCGAGCGAGCACAGGACCCCGGCCAGCAACAATGCAGTCCCGCGTGGGCTTGAGAACCTCAACCTTCGATTGTAGTGATCCTCGACGCGCTGTAGCGGTAAAATGCGAGTTCCCTATGGGACGCCATCTCAGGCTCGTCGGACTGTATTTCGTGCAGTACGCGAAGGTTCGGCTCGCATACAAGTCCGATTTCCTGGTCTCCGTCGCTACATCTTTGCTCGCGACGGCCTTCGGCGTAGCCCTTGTCTTTTTGCTCTTCCGCAACGCGCCCCAGATCGCGGGTTGGCGATTTGAGGAGATCGTCTTCCTCTACGGATTCGGATTGATCCCGCTGGCCCTGTTCAACATGGTCAGCATTAATCTCTACTACTTCGGACAGACCTACATCGTCGAAGGGAAATTTGACCGCGTACTGCTGCGGCCGGTGCATTCCCTCGTGCAGGTGATGAGCGAGCAATTTCGACTGGAAGCCCTGAGCGACGCCCTCGTCGGCGTCATCGCCATTGTCTGGGCCGCCGGGCGCCTCGGAGCCGACTTCGGCTGGCAGTCCTGGCTGCTGGGCGCCTCCGCGGCTGCCTGCGGGATGCTGCTCTACGTCGCGGTCTTTTTGATCCTCACCGCGGTCTCGTTCTGGGTGGAAGACCGCGTCGGAATCATCCCTCCGGTCTACAACATGCTCAGCTTTGGCCGTTATCCGCTCGACATCTACAACCCGTTCATCCGCTTCTTGCTGAGCTGGATCATCCCCTTCGGCTTCGCCGCCTTCTATCCCTCAGCCAAACTACTGGGCCACGCCGAGTACGACGGCATGTTTCTCATGCTGCCCGTAATCACCATCGTCTTCTGGGCCGCCTCCATCGTGTTTTGGAATCGCGGCGTGCGCAACTACTCCAGCACCGGGTCTTAAGGGGACGACCGGGGGCGTCAAGTCGACAGTCCGCCGGTCACCAGAAAGCGTGTGTCGGGTGATCGGGGACGATTCGTTTCTGGGTGCCTGCGGAGTCTGCTGAGCGGTTGCGACGCCTAACCATTACACTGACAGCCTATGTCCCGTCTGCCCCTGATCGCGTTGATGTTTCTGGCGCCGTTGGGCGCTCAGGAGCGCCCTAAGATTCTTGGCGTGGCTCACATCGCCTTGAACGTGTCCGACATCGAGGAATCTCGAGCCTTCTACAAGAATTTCCTGGCCTACGGCGAGCCGTTTCTGCTGGAGACGGACGGGAATCTCAATCTGACCTTCATCAAGGTGAACGATCACCAGTACATTGAGTTGTTTCCAGGGCTCGATCCGAAGGAGGATCGACTTCGGCACATCTCGGTCTATACCGACGACGTGGATGCCATGCGGGTCTATTTGGGTTCGCGCGGATACAAGGTTCCGGCGAAGACGCCGAAGGGACGCATCAAGAATTCCAACTTCACGATTCGCGACCCCGACGGGCACGGTGTCGAGTTCGTGACCTACGAACCGGACGGGTGGTCGATGCGTGATCGCGGCAAGGCCATGAGCGAACAACGCGTCTCGAAACGGATTCTGCACCTGGGCATTCTGGTGGGGAGTTTGGGGAAGTCGATGGAGTTCTACCGGGACGTGCTGGGCTTTGAAGAGATTTGGCGAGGCGCGAGCCGCACGTCGGATGCGCTGTCGTGGGTCAATATGCGGGTCCCGGACGGCGAGGACTACTTGGAATTCATGCTCTACGACGAAGAGCCGGCGCCGGACCAACGCGGCGTGAAGCATCACATCTGCCTGGAGGTGGATGATGTCGCCGACGCCGTTAGGCGTCTCAAGGAGCGGCCCTACATCGCCGAGTACGGGCGGGAGCTGGAGATCAAGACCGGCGTGAACCGAAAGCGGCAGGTCAACCTCTATGATCCGGACGGGACGCGAGTAGAGGTGATGGAATCGCGAACCGTGGACGGGAAGCCCGCGTCTTCATCGACGCTGGCTCCGCCAAGGCCGTGAATTCCTCTGCCAGAAGCGGATCGGTACGGCGGCGTTGTCCCTAGGCCCCGGCTGGGTCGATGGGCGAAGATCTCGCGTCAAATAGACAGTCCGCCGTCGACCAGCAGGGCCTGACCGGTGATGTAGGACGACTCTTTGCCGGCAAGAAAGTAGACGGCGGCGGCGATTTCAGCGGGGTCGGCGGGTCGCTCGAGTCGACCGATCTTGGCTCTCTTCAGTTCTTCCACGGAGCGCCCCTCGCGCAGGGCTTTGCGAATGTGGAAATCCGTCACCGTGAACCCCGGGCAGACGGCGTTGGCGCGGATGCCGTCCGCTGCGTGGTCGACGGCAAGGCTCTTGGTCAGTGAGATGATGCCCGACTTGGTGGCGTCGTAGATCGGCATCTCGCTGCGCCCGACTTCGTGGTGGACGGAAGACATCAAGACGATTGTTCCCGATTGCTGCCGGATCATCTGCGGAAGTACCGCCTTGGCCGAGAACGCCGTGCCCTTCAAATTGACCGCAAGCATCTCGTCCCACTCCTGCTCGGTAGCGTCTTGGATGCGGCTGAAGTTGCGGTTCGCCGCGTTCGCGACGAGCACGTCGATGCGGCCCCAACGTTCGAGGGCCGCAGCGGCGAGGCGTCGGCAAAAGCTCTCTTCGGCGATCGTGCCGCATTCGAAAACGACATCGGCGCCGCGGTCCTTGAGTACCTGTAGTGTCTCGGCTCCGTCGTCTGCTGAGATGTCGCCGAGAACGAGCTTCATGCCTTCTTCGGCGAAGCGAACGGCGCAGGCTTTTCCGATGCCGGCGGCGCCCCCCGTAATGACTGCGACTTGGTTGGTTGAAGGCATGTTCTCTGGTATCACGTTAGCGATATTTGGTCTGCTAGTTTCATGCGACGCGTCATCGACCTGAGCTACGCCATTGTGGATCACTTCCGCTGGGGAGTGGACCGAACGCTAGCGGCGTCGTTTGAGAATGGTGACGGATTCCAGGTGACCCGGCTCGGCTTCGGCGTACACGGGTTCACGCACATTGATTCCCCGCGCCATATCTTGCCCGATGGGCCGACCACTTCGAGCTTCAACATGAACGCGTTCGTTGGTACGGGGGCGATCATCGACGTCAGCGACATCGAAGACAACGCGGCGATTTCCGCCCAAACGTTGGAGTTGGCGGGGGCGCATCTCGAGCCCGACGATATCGTAATCATTAAGACCGCGTGGGACGAGCGGTATTCGCTGGAGGAGAGGGAGTTTTGGACGGAGGCTCCCTATCTAACCCGGGACGCCTGCGAGTGGATCGTCGAGAAGCGACCGGCGCTGGTCGGATATGACTTTCCGCAGGATCGTCCGATCCGTGACCTATTGCGTGGAGAGAGCAAGCCGCTCGAGGAGTTCGTCAGTCACGACGTCATCCTTCGGCGCGGAATCCCGATGATCGAGTACCTCTGCAATTTGGCAGCGGTTTCGTCGGCGAGACCTGAGATCTGTGCACTGCCGATGAAGGTGCTCAACGCGGATGGAGCCCCTGCCCGAGTGGTTGCGATGGAGAACTGAGTCGGCTCCAAGACTACAGCTACGTCGGCGAGATCGACGAGATCGCTTGCTGGATTTTCTCGCCGAAGTCCGAAAACTCTTCGATGGCCTTCTCCGTATCCGGTACCGGCGCGGCAGCGAGCGATTCTGCCAGGTCGGGCCGTCCTTCACGTTCAATGACGGCGTAGCCTAGATGGTCGGCGACCAAGGACGCCGCGCACGTGACGGCGAGCGTCGAACCGTCTCGCGGCGATGGGTCATGGTGATGGGCGATGGATGCAGCGATGTCTTCCGGCAATTGCCATTGGTGCGCGAGGTAGGCGCCGGTATTGCAGTGGTCGGCGTCAAAGAGTTGACGCTCGCATTCCAGTTCGTCGAAGTCGTTGTCTCTGGCCACCGCCAACATGCCGCCGTATTCGTTTGGATGGCAAGCCAGCAGCGCCAGGCGGCCCACGTCATGAAGCAGCCCGGCCGTATAGCAGCGGTCCCGGGCGGCAGGAACCAACTCGGCGATCTTCTCAGCGACTAGGGCACAGGCGATGCTGTGGTCCCAGCACGTCCGCAACGACTCGTTGCCCATGAACTCTTTGGCAAATTTCCCCAACGCCGCGGTCATCGCCAAACGCTTCACTGTTTGGGTTCCCAGCACGACCACCGCATGCGAGACGCTGTCGATCTGCCTGCTGAGTCCGTAATAGGCGGAGTTGGAGACGCGCAGTATCTCGGCCGAAAGCGCAGGGTCCACGCGCAGTAGGTCGACGACTTGCTTCATTGGAACGTCGTCGTCGTCCAGGATGCTCATCAATTGCAGAGCCACCGCGGGGAACGGCGGCAGCGCGTGAATGGCCCAAGGACGATTGATCGACGCGCCTCCCACATCCGTGGGGCTGCTGGGTGCTGTCAGAGTTTCTTGTGGCATTTTCCGCTCCGTTGACTTATCGGACGGAGCGGGGCTCAGCCTTAACTCAAGCCGAGTGCAGAGCGTTGTTGATCGAGCTCTCGAGCCGTGGATGGTTGAAGGTGAATCCGGCGTCCTGAGCGGCCTGGGGCAGCACGAGCTTGCTGGAGAGCAACTCCGTGGCGAATCCCCCCAGCATGAGGCGGAGGGCGAAGGCCGGGGCCGGCAGGAATGCGGGCCGGTGCAACGCCCGTCCAAGCTTCTTGGCAAAGTCGCGCTGGCGCTCCGGTTCGGGAGCCGTGGCGTTGACCGCGCCGGCGATTGATTCGCTCTCCACGGCGAACTGGATGAGCGATAGGAGATCGGCTCGATCGATCCAAGACCACCACTGTAGGCCCGAGCCCAAGGGACCGCCCAACCCCAATTTCGCGGGCGTCAACATCTCGCCCAACGCTCCGCCGCCCCGGGCCAGGACGATGCCGATCCGCAACCGGACTACGCGTACTCCCAACCCCTCCGCCTGAGCGGCTTCCCGCTCCCACGCCTGTGCGACGTCGGCCAGAAAGTCGCTTCCAGGCTCTGCGCTCTCCACCAACCCTTGGTCTCCACGATCGCCGTAGTAGCCCACCGCGCTGGCGGAGATGAGCGTCTTGGGCCGTTGGGAGGCGTGTCCGATCGCTTCGACGACGGCGCGGGTTCCCTGGACGCGGGAATCGAGGATCCGTTGCTTCTTGGCGCCCGTCCAGCGCCCGGTCACCGATTCCCCTGCGAGATGGATGACGACGTCGGCGCCGTCCACTCCTTCGGTGGGCGCCGAGGAGCCGTCCCATGCAAGCGCCCGCGATCCTGTCGGCAGGCTCGCTGCGGCTCGATCGGGGGAGCGGGTGAGTATTCGCAGGCGGTGTCCCGCCCCGGCTAGAGCTTCGCAGAGCGGCCGGCCCACGAATCCGGTGGCGCCGCTGAGCGTGATTTCCATGGAGAACCGAAGGGGGAGATGTGGTACGCCCGGCAGGATTCGAACCTGCGACCTCTTGCTCCGGAGGCAAGCGCTCTATCCAGCTGAGCTACGGGCGCGTAACCCCATTGTCCGCGCACGCGGGGCGGCAGGTCAAATCTCCACGAGAGCTCTCGGGGAGCAGGTGTCGGGGAGAGACTTTACTACGCGTGTCGTGGAGTGGTTATACTACGTCCCATAAATCGTTATGCAGCCTCCAATGATTTGGATCGTTCTTGCCTGCGCCGTCCTCATGGGTCTGGGGATCGGATGGTTTTGGGCGCGCTCACACTTCCGTCGAGCAGCGAGCCGTGGTCGGCGGATCGAGCGGCCTGGAATGAGAGCCGGCCAGGCGCGAATCGAGCAGCTGGAAGGCGAACTAGGCATCGTCCGGCGGGAGTTGGACCGGGTGAATGAAAGAGACACTGCTGCCGCTGAGCGCCTTCGCAAGCAGGCTACGGCATTGGAGACGCTGCGGTCGCAGTTGCAGACACGCAACCTTCGGATCGAGGATCTGGAATCTCAACTAGCGGCTCAACGGATCGCTCCCAACCGCATCGGGCCGACGACAAGCGCCTCCGAGCGCCGGCGACGCAAGGCCGCCGCCTCCTAGGCTCCTGGAAGGGGCGCAGTCTAGTCGACGGGAAATCCGCGGTCCCGCATGAGGGCATTCGTGTCGACGTCTCGTCCGCGGAAGTTGCGATAGCCTTCGGCCGGGTCGATGGTGTTGCCGACGCTCATCACGTTCTTCTCCAAGCTGGAGGCCACGGCGGGATCGAAGGGCCCTTCGCCTTCGAGGAAGGCTTCCCAGGCGTCGGCCGTCAGAGAGTCCGCCCAGAGGTAGGAGTAGTAACCGGCGGCATAGCCTTCGCCGGAAAAGATATGCGCGAACTGCGGAGTTCTGTGGCGCATGGGCAGTTCCTTCGGCATGTTGAGTTCAGCCAGCGTCTTGCGTTCAAAGGCGTCCGGGTCGACTGCCGCCGGGTTCTCCAGGGTATGGAGCTTCATGTCCACCAAGGCGCTCGCGAGGTACTCGGTGGTGGCGAAACCTTGGTTGAACTTGGCAGCGTTTTCCACCTTGGCGAGCAGCTCGGCGGGCATCGGCTCTCCGGTCTCGTGGTGAAGCGCGAACTGGTTGAGAACCTCAGGCGTCGGCAGCCAATGCTCGTTGACTTGAGACGGAAACTCGACATAGTCGCGAGCGACGTTGGTTCCCGAGAGCGATGGATAGGTCACGTTGGAAAGCAGCCCGTGGACGGCATGTCCGAATTCGTGGAAGAGCGTCGTAGCATCGTCCCAGGAAATCAAGACCGGCTCGCCCGGCGCGCCTTTGACGAAGTTGGAGTTGTTCGAGACGATCGTCTTCTGGTCCTCGTCCATGCGCTCCTGCGAGCGATAGGCGTTCATCCAGGCGCCGGAGCGCTTGCCGGGGCGGGCGTAGGGATCGAAGTACCACAAGCCGACGTGTTCGCCCTTGCGCGTGACTTCCCACACGCGTACGTCTTCGTGATAAACGGGCACGTCCGACACGGGAGCGAACTCTAGGCCGTAGAGTTCGCCCGCCGCCCACATCATGCCTTCGCGTAGTTTTTCTAGCTGAAGGTACTGCTTCACTTCGTCCGCGTCGAGGTCGTAGCGGTCCTTACGAACCTTCTCGGCGTAGTAGCGGTAATCCCACGGCTCGATGGTGATGCCGGCCCCTTTCTTGTCGGCGATGGCCTGCATGTCGGCGACTTCTTCACCCACGCGGGCGATCGCGGCGGGCCACACTTTCAGCATGAGGTCCATGGCCGCCTCAGGCGTTTTCGCGACTTGCTTCTCCAGCGCCCGCGCGGCGAACGTGGGGTAGCCCTGGAGCTTGGTGCGCTCGGATCGCAGTGCGAGGATCTCCGTGATGAGAGAGTTGTTGTCGTACTCATCGCCGTTGTCGCCGCGGTCGTAGTAAGTCCGCCAAACGGTCTCTCGCAGGTCTCGCTCCTCGGAGTAGGTGAGGAACGGTTCCATGGAAGAACGGGTGTTGAGGATGGCGTACTCGCCTTCGTGATCGCGCTCTTTGGCTGCGGCTGCCGCGGCGTCGATGAGGGATTGGGGCAGGCCGGAGAGCTGGTCCTTGTTTAGGTAGGTGACGTAGCTCTCTTCGTCGTGCAGGAGGTTGTTGGAGAAGTCGGTGTAGAGCGTGGCGAGACGTTGGTTGATTTCGGCAATGCGCGCCTTTTGCTCGTCGTTGAGCTTGGCTCCAGCGCGGACGAAATCCGTGTAGTAGTCCCACGTCAACCGTCGTTGTTCGGTATTGAGACCGGCGGCTTCCATGCTTTCGTAAACGGCCTCGATCCGCTTGAACAGCTCCGGGTTCTGGCGGATCTCGTCCATGAAGGCGGCGAGCTTGGGTTGCAGTACGCCCTCGACCTCCCGGAACTCGTCCGACGACATGGTCGACGACCAGACGTAATAGACGGTCACGGCGCGATCGAGAGATTTGCCGGACCGCTCCATGGCGGCGATGGTGTTCTCAAAGGTCGGTTCGTCCGCGCTCTGAGCGATCTCGTCGATCTGCTTGAGCGCGTCCTCCATCCCTTTTTCGACGGCTCTCTGGAAGTTGGAGACCTCGACTTGATCGAAAGGCGGGACGCCGCCGTAGGGGCCTGTCCATTGTTGGAGGAGATTGTTCATATCAGATGATTCGCCTGCGGGCCCGCCGCAGCCGAGGAAGCTCAGCGAGAGCAACAGTGCTCCGGTGGTGAGAAAGGTCGATCGATTCATGGTCGGGATCTCTAGGATGTAGCGAGCCCGATGTCTCGGCTCAAACTTCTCTGATTATGTCATCCGCTTTGAAGGAAATGAGTCCCGAAAGCGGGACCGGCTAATTCCGATGACGGGGGCGTGCGGAGCCCGCACCGGTTGGAAGCTGTTGGATTGAAAGGACTGTGGACTTTGGCCCGTCGGGTGCGATCCGGGCGGCGTGGTGAAGATCCATTGGGCTATTGCGGTTGTGTTCGCGTTGTTGTTGGCCGTGGGCCAAGCGAGCGGGCAGTTTCGAGCGTTTCCGAACCGGGCGTATTGGAACGAGCAGTGGACGCCTGCGCCGTACGAGGTGGAGATCGAGTCGGTGGGGCGGCTGGAAGACTTCGTGGTGGACGGGAAGGTGGAGTTGTCGCTGCGGGCCTATCTGGAGTTGGTGATGGCCAACAACCCGGACGTCAATCTGCAGAAGCTTTCGGTCTACGAGCAGGAGAATGCGATCCAGCGTGCGCTGAGTCCGTTTGATCCGACGTTTGGGGCGAACTTCACGGCGACGCGGGCGCAGACGCCGACCAACAACATCACCGAGGGCGCCGACGTACGCAGTACGTTGGGGCAGATCGGACGCGCGTCCTACAACCAGCTGTTTGATACCGGGACGCAGTTCACGACCTCCTACATCACCAATCGCCGAGCCGATAACTCGGCGCTGGTGACCTTCAATCCGTCGATTACGCAGACGATGCAGTTTGAGCTTTCGCAACCGCTGTTGCGCGGGCGGGGAAGAGGGATTCAGCGACTGCCGTTCTTGATTGCGGAGTCGCGCAAGGACTTGACGGTGGAGCAGGTGCGGCAGCAGATTATGACGCTGCTGTTCCAAGCCGAGAACGTCTACTGGGACGTGGTGTCGGCGCGCGAACGGCTGAAGGTGCAAGAGAACAACTTGGAGTTGGCGCGGCTGTTTTTGGAGCGGTCGCGGCGCGAGTTGGAGTTGGGCGTGATTTCGCCGCTGGACATCTATCAACCGGAGCAACAGTTTGCGAGCGCGCAGGTGCGGGTGACGCAAGCGCGCTATCGGTTGCAACAGACCGAGGATGCGATCCGGCGTTGGATCGCGGCGGACTTGTCGCCGGAGGTGCGGACGTTGCCGGTGGCGTTGACCGAGAGCGTGGAACCGCCGACGACGACGCCGACGTTTGATCCGGAAGAGACGGTGGAGTTGGCGTTGGCGACGCGGCCGGAGGTGGCGCAGCGTCGCCAGGCGTTGACGGTGGACGACTTTCAGATCAAGTCGGCGACGAATCGGCTGCGGCCGGATCTGTCGTTGACGGGGACGTACTCGATCCAAGGGCGAGGCGGTCCGTTCCGGGATCGGTCGTTTACGGGTACGGGCGGCGGGATGGTGATACCGGGCGGATTGGGCGATGCGTTGTCGCAGTTGTTCGGGGTGGACTTTCCGACGTACGGCGTGGGCTTGAGTTTGCAGTTGCCGTTGAGGAATCGGCGGGCGGCGGCGGATCTATCGGATGCGGCGATCCAGAAGAAGCGGGATCTGTATCAACTGCGCAGTATCGAGCAAGACGTACGGCTGGACGTGCTGCAGGCGATTGCCGGATTGGAGCAAGCGAAGGCGTCGGTGCAACAGGCGGCTGTGGCGCAGGACTTTGCCCAGAAGCGCTTGGACGCGGAACAGAAGAAGTACGACTTGGGCGTGAACACAGCGTTTATCGTGCTGGACGCGCAGGATGATCTGGTGCAAGCGGAAGCGGACCTGATCGACCAGGGAGTGGCCTATCGACGGTCGCTGCTGACGCTGTTTCGGTCGACGGGAGAGCTGCTGGATAAGCGCGGAGTGGAGATCCGGTACGACTGAGAGGGGCGGCTGTCAGGTTTTTGTCATGGTACTGACAGATTGTCGGCTCTAAGTTGTTGATTGTTCGTTGCCGACGGTGCTGTTTTGTCGGGCTCCTGACACATCTCTTGGCGTAAGTGCCTTGTTTGCAACACCGCGTCAGTAATGTCAGGGAGCTATTTGCCCTCGGGCGTGGAGGTGTGCGTAGGCGGGGGATCTAAGTGTCTCTATTTGTTTCAGTTAGTCCTCCACTGTTGATCTATCTCTGATGTCATGTTGCGGGGTTGGGGAGCCGGAGAGAGTTGCGCCCTCTCCGGCTCCCCGGGGGTGATTTCCCGGACTTTTCCGCGTCGGGAAACCGGAAACACTCGGACCGGTCTGCGTCGTCCTGGCCGGGCTGAACGTTCGATCAGCTTGGCCGGACATGCTTCTTTGCGCGGGGCCTGATTGTCGAAGGAGGCTCCTTCGTCGGGTTCGAGGCCTTTGGCTTGGAGATGCTGTACGACGTCAGTGAGCGCACGCGATGGAAACGCCATACCGTTGTCGCGGAAGAACCAGCATGCTCGAGGTACCTCGGTACGGCTGTGCATGCTGAACCTTCCGCTCCGTGGTCTGACGCTTCCCTCACGCACTCTCCCGCGGACGCCGCGCAACTTCTCCAAGCCTTACCACTGGGGAGTCGATTCTGATCTTCGAAGACGCCCCGGGGCTCACGTCTCCATTCGGCCGTCGGGGCTTGATATCAGGGTAGAGGGGCGGAGCAAGCGAAATGGGGTGCGTGGGGGTGGATGTGTTTGAGCGCTTTGGAGTTTGGGGGCTGTGATGAGCGGCCTGCTGTGGCGCGCAAGGGTGTCCCGGAACTCACGCAACCGATACGAAGGAGCTCGTGTCGGCGTTGATTGCCAATGACTTCGGTTGGATCGGAGACTGCTGGAGTTGAATTCCGAGGCTGTTTCGATGAATAGGTGAGCGGAGACAAGAATCCTCCTGGGGGGCGAAAGTGTAAGCGGGGTCGAACCCCGAAGAGGCGCGCCCCGAGCCAGTCCCAGGAGGATTCGATGAAGAGTGTCTACTACGTGGGCCTCGATGTCCACAAGCAAACGATCAGTTATTGCGTGAAAGAAGTGAGCGGCGAGATCGTCGATCAAGGACGCGTCGACGCGACTCGGACAGCGTTGACGGGGTGGGCCGAGGCGTTGCCCGGTCCGTGGAACGGCGCGCTCGAAGCCACGCTGTTCAGCGCCTGGATCTACGACCACTTGCAACCGTTGGCCGAGGATCTGGCGGTGGCGCATCCGGCGATGCTGGAAGCGATCACGCGAGCGAAGAAGAAGAACGATCGCGCCGACGCCGAAAAGATCTGCGACCTCTTGCGCTGCGACTTGCTGCCGCGTTGCTGGATGGCGCCGGCGTGGGTGCGCGAGCTGCGGCGGGTGCTGCGCTACCGCAACTTGCTGGTGCGCCAATCGGTGCGCATGCAGAATTGCATCTCCGGACTTCTGATGGAGTGCGGCGAGGAACACGTCAAGAGCAAGCTGCGCGGCAAACGCTACTTCTACGAACTGCTCGATTCGCTGGAGCACACGCCGGAGTCGGCGATCGAGCTGTTGGCGATGAGCCGGGGCATGCACGAGATGTTCGTCGAGTTGGAGACGAGTCTGTTGCGTGCACTGGTGCGGCATCCGCGGCTGCGGGAACGCGTGGCGCTGCTGCGCACGATTCCGGGAGTGGGTGAGGTAACGGCGCTGACGTGGGCGTAGGAGATCGGCGAGGTCGAACGGTTTTCCTCGATCTCCAGAGCCGTGAGCTACTGCGGACTGAGCGCGCGACAAGACGAGTCGGCGGGCAAGTCGAAGCGGGGGCCGCTGTCGAAGCAGCGCAATCGGCACCTGCAGACGATGTTGATCGAGGCGTCGAAGCTGGCGCCGCGCTACAACGAGAAACTGAAGGTGGTGCACGCGAAGGAAGTGGAGACGGGCTCGCGCAACCGAGCGACAGTGGCGGTGGCGCGCAAGCTGGTTGCGTATCTGTTGTCGGTGGACCGCTCGCAACGACCGTTTGAGATGCGGGCGCAAGCGGCCTAGAAAAGGAGAAAGAGATCGAAGAATCTGGAACCAACGAAACGAGTTCGCCCGCCGGTCCTCGCTGGAGCCGGGACTACGCAACGGTCTACGGACCCGATGCGATCGAAGAGGCTGTTTCGAGGCCGGCGGCACAAAGACCCACACGGAAGCTTCCGCGACGCGTTGATCGAAGGATCGGCGCCGATGCGTGCACATGGATGTCTGGTCGCACTTGTTGTTGACCCGCAGGGGAAGGGCTCGATCGTTGGAGGCACAGGGCTTCTTCGCCCGCTCGGATGGATGTAGGCGACGGCTCGGAACCCGTCCAGGGCTCGCTGCGCCGCGGCTGCCGCCGCGCCCTGGACTGAACCCGATCCGCCGCCGGAAAAGACTCTTGTAGGCGGGCGAAAACGCAGCTTCGTCGACGTCGAAACAGGCGGGTCTCGGCTCAGCCCGGGAAGACTGCGGCCTCAATAAGTTTATCTTGACAGAGGCCTATCATGGATGTCCCGGTTTCTCCCTGTCCGGATCCCCCCGGATCCCCGGCGGCGATCTGGGTGATGGCCTAGCCAAGTCTGAACGGAACGGGTGGAGGAAGGCCTGGCCGAGCTTGTATCGGCGGATCTGTAGGTCGTTAGTCGAAGGGGCGTGAAGTGCGTCTCCGCGGACTCTTTGCCGACACCCGGAGAGTTATCACTTGAGTAGCCAACCGAACAGAGTGTTTCCGAACATTCCGAGAATGTCGCCGGCCGGCGGGAAGAGCGCGGCCAGCAAAGCGATGGCAGGGACCGTCGCCGCCTCTAGCACGGAGCCGATAACACGTCCTTTGCTTGGCCCTTCAGAATTACCCTTCCGGCCATCTACACAATCGCGTACTGCTGCCGAGTTCTCCAGATCCAGATTCGCTCGCGCGCAGACAAAGATCCCCGCAAGGCTCAAAATCGAAACGGCAACCTGAAGTGGACGAGTCGGCTTGTATGGATAACTCCAAACAGCGAAAACGAGCAGGGCAACTGCGCAAGCAACCGCATATATTCGCTGATGGACAGCGTCGTAATCAGTTTGGACCTTGTCCTGCACTAGGGGAGGTACCGTACCTCCGTCTCGGAGATGCTTGCACCGTGCTCTGGCGTAGTCTTTGAGCGTCTTGACGAGGGCATGGGGACTAAGGCAGACCGGTACCATCCAAGTAAATGACAGTGTCATGAGCAATGTCAGGATGTAATCCCACCAGGCTCCCTCCTCAAGAGTTCTTATCTTGTTCTCTGTCAACCACAGAAACATCGATATGAGTAGAGCGAACCCGAGAATTGCGAGTTTTTCTCTTGTCGTCGACCCAGACATATTGCATAACACAAGAACGCCTAGCAGTAGCATAGTAGGGACAAAGGGAGACAGGCCTCCGTCCAGCGTTGCGTAGCGGATGGCTAAGTTGCGGTCGGGGCCGACTATCGCAACTACAGCAAGCAATCCCACGGCGCTGCCTGCTAGCACGCCGGCGACGGCACGCTTGTCTCTAGCGTATTCCTGCGTCTTTACTGCACAGGCGATGACTGACGACCGGAACCAAATTGCCAGCACCATGAACGCACCTACGCCTAGCGATACTAGGGACCAATTGTTACGGAGCGGATGCGCAGCCTCGTCCCATCGAACAGGAGAGACTTGAAGACCGATGACTGACCCGAGCATCAATCCCAACGCAACCGTGGCGGTGAATCGGTCTAGTTCAACGAATTTCCCAGCATTGTTATGTGCATGAACGCAAGCGATTGCCAAGGTAGCGAAAGCTAGCAGGGCCACTGGCCAAGATCCAGAGTGGACTGTATTGTCCCTACCGGCCGTTAAGTCACTGCTGCTGTTCTGGTTATCTGCCGTATTGGATCTCTTGGGTGAATTTTGGTTGCTCTCCTCTTCCGGGCGTATGTGCGAGGTGACAATGCCGGAATTGCCAACATACGCTATGACAGTCGTGTTGCTCTCGCCTCGAGGAAGATCGGTGGAGGCACCTAGGCGAGACAATATATCCTGAGCGGCCAAGTGAACCCCATGCATGTCTGACGAAGCGAATGTGGTCACCTTGACAACGCTGTTTGATGAGCTATCTGCTGGTTGCGCATAGCTCGATAGCTCATGCGATGATGCTACGATCATGCCTCGCGTTGACCGAAGGGCTTCGTGTTGAGCCAGGAGTACGTCGGACTCAAACGTGAAGATTCGCGCATCGGGAACTAATCGATCGACTTCCCCTGCGAGAAACAGCTTGTCCTTGATATTGGTCCCGACGATGCCGACCGCGTCGTACCGTTCCGCAGCGATCGAGCGGAGGGTCTGAGACAGCTCTGCTGCCGAGGTCACGGGAGTGGCACCCGGATCGAACATTGGGATCTGGTCGGTAGTGCCGCGTAACTGGATTAGACCAAGTGTACCCTTGAGGGCCAGACTCTGTCCGGACGCTCCACCACCTGAGGACGCCTTCGTGGATCTCGCAGCTGCCGAAAGCCCGCGTGCCTCAGAGATAAACATCGGGAAGCGGTTCACTCTATGGACGATTAGGTTGTCTACGTAGCCGCCGCCGTAGGGAGAAGCTTCAGTCAGGAGGGCGACTCGGCGGATCCCAAGTTGGTTTAGCAGGAAAGAATACATCTCACGCCCTAAGACGTCATCTTTCGTCGCGTGGGTGTCGAAATGCCGCACCCTTGTTTGGCTGGTGTCGTTGGTGGGTTTGAGGGTGTCTTCGACACTCCCGCCCGAAGCAGTGCCGGAAATGACCGAGAAGTCGACGGAGCTAGGCCACCGATTCAGTTCTCGCGCTAGCGCGGGAGCCGTGGCCGAGAAAGTTGGACCAAGAAGATAGACGTCGGGTGCATCTGTGCTCTGCATATTGAGCGCAAGAGTCAATATTGCAGAGCGTACCGAGTCGGCGTGAATACCACCCGATGGAGTCTCTCCAACCAACAGGACAATCAGTGGCTGTGAGCCTTCTTTGCGGAAGGATAGCCATCCTGCTGTAGAGCGGTGCGGTGGCAAGGGTCGGCCGGTTTGGGCTAGTTGCGAATCCTGCGACGCCCGCCAAGGCAGGCTGTGTCTTGCCAGCGAGTAGCCGGCAGCCTCCAATGCGCGCTGTACAGCCGCAACGTGAAGATCAAAGCGCCGACTCAGAGTAGACATGATCGGGTCAGGAACCAAGACGATGAATCCGAGGGGGCCCTTGTCGTATGCCTCCGAAAGCCTCTCCATTTCGTCATGGGCACGCGCCATAGCCGAGAGGGACACAAGGTTCTGAACTGGAAGCCTCTTGCCTCGCTGGTGCACTCCAAGGTAGGCGGTGACTCGGCGTGATGCGAGATCAATTCTATTGCGACCAATAGTTCCCGCGCCTATCGCCTCTAGTTGAGTCGGTCGCGCGCCGAGCTCAACTAGCCTCCCGAATACTGCTTCCGCCCGGCACCTGGAGAGTTGCACGTTTCCACACAAGGGATCACCACCGGCTTCGTCTGCGAACCCGGTGATAGTGGCGTTCAGCCGGGGATACTCGGCCAACAGTCTGGCCAGCGGTTCAAGCTTGGGCGTCTCGTCGGGAAGCGATGCATCCCCTGTTCTGAAGACGTATAGCTCATGTGGCGGGTCGCAACCGATCTTATTTGGGTCATCGCATTGGGCGAATACTGGCACGCAGGCCAAAAGTAGTAGGGGTCCAAGTTTCACTAAAAATAGCCTCCCGCATTGCGAGGTGATCTTAGTCGACCAGGGAAGAGATAGCAAGTAAGATCAGAGCACGAGAGACGCAAAACCGGTACTCAATGCTTGGAAGGACGTCTGATGCGAGCAGGCGGGAGACAAGTCCCGGACATACTGACGCCGCCGTCCAGACCTGAACTGTACGTGCGGGCACTATCCATGGCATCGAGGTGGCCTCCATTCGAAGTGCGCGGCGGTGGCGGGAACATGAATTGAGTGACGGTCCTTGACGTGCATCCCGTCAGTGAGACGGGAAGTGGTAGCGGTGGGCTGGCGGAGCGCTCTATGTGTGGACGGCTTGGGGAAGAGCGCCTCGGGTTCTTAGGAGGTGGCCGAAGCGGTCGGCGGTGACCGGGCGGCCCGTCAGGTAGCCCTGCAGGAAGTCGCAGGAGTGATTCTCTAGGAACGACCGTTGACCGACGGTTTCGACGCCTTCTCCGACGACCTCCAGGTTCAGCTCATGGGCCAGAGAGATGATGGAACTCGTGATCGCGCCCGAGCGCTCGTCGGTGTTTACCTCCTGCACAAAGGATTGATCGATCTTCAGGGTCTTACAGGGCAATTCCTTGAGATAGCTCAGCGAAGAGTATCCGGTGCCAAAATCATCAATCGCAGTTCGGACGCCCAGCAGATCCAGCCGGTCTAGGTTGGAGAGCGCTTCTGCGTGGTTCTTGATCAACGCAATTTCCGTGATCTCGAGTTCGAGCAGGTCGGAGGTGACGCCGGTTCGTTTGAGAACGTCTTTCAAGCGTTCGATTAAGTCGGGGTGTCCGAGCTGATTGGGAGACAGATTGACCGCCAAGCGGAAGGGCGTCGCCCCGCGGTCGACCCACTGGGACAGGTTCTTCACGCTGCGTTCGATCGCCCACAGACCCAGCTCGTTCATCAAATTCATGTCCTCGGCGAGAGGGATGAATTCCGACGGGGGGACGGAGTCGCCGCCGCGCCGAGTCCAGCGCATCAACGCCTCGGCGGCGATAATCCGGCCGGTCTGCGCGCAAATGATGGGCTGGAAGTTGAGATCTAGTTCGTCGTTTGCGAGGGCGTCGCTGAGCTCCGAACGGAGCGTCAACTCACGTGAGGCCTCCGTTTCCATCGTGTCGTCGAATACCTTCACGCAGCCCCTGCCGCCCTTCTTGGCCCGATACATGGCGACGTCGGCGTTGCGCATGAGCGTGTCGACGTCGTGTCCCATGCCGGAATACCCCATCGTCAGTCCTGCGCTGGCTCCCACCGAGACATTGGTCGAATCGATCTCAAAAGGCTCGCGAATTCTCTCGAGCATCCGTTGAGTGATTGCGAGGGCCTCCGACTCCGCCTCGATCGGCTGGAGCAGGGCCACGAACTCGTCGCCGCCGACGCGAGCGACGACGTCGCCCTCACGCACCGAGGAACGCAGCCGTTGCGCCACCTCGACGAGTAAGGCATCTCCGGTCTGATGGCCCAGCGTATCGTTGACGTACTTGAAGCCGTCGAGGTCCAAGAACACGAGGGCGAAGTCGGTTTGGTCGTTGCTCAAGTTGAGCGATGCGGCGGCCAGGCGTTCGGTCAACAGCTCGCGGTTGGGGAGTCCGGTGAGGCGGTCGTGCGTGGCCTGCCGGTAGAGTTCCGTCTCGTAGTCTTTCAAGCGAGTCACGTCCACTTGAGTTCCAGTGAATCGCTCGACGCGTCCGTACTGATCATGAACCGCGCGTCCATGGGACAGTACCCATCGATAGGCGCCGTCCGCTTGTCGAATTCGATGCTCGTATTCAAACAGCGGTGTGGCGCCCTTCAGGTGGCTGCTCATCCGCTTCATGAGCTCTTCAATGTCGTAGGGATGGACGAGGTTGAGCCACTCTTCAGTGGGGACTGAAACTCCGTGATGCTCATAGCCGAGCAGGCCGCGCCAGCGCGGAGACATGTAGACCTGGTCGTTCTTGATGTCCCACTCCCAAAGCCCGTCCAGCTCACCCCGCTCGTCGAGGATTTGTTTCTCCAGGTTGGGCTTATAGAACTGTCCGATGAGCTCATCCGCCTCGCCGCGGGCTCGGTTCTCAGCGGTCTCGTTCTGCTTGCGATGGCGGGCGTCCAGTGCGGCCGCGGCCTGCAGTTGCGTCCTGCGCCAAAACCAGCCGAACACGACGCAGACGCCTAGGGCCGTCCAGTATTCACCGCTCGATATTCGCCCTGCTTGCGAGGACCATGAGATTGCGCCCGCGGTCGAAACGGCAGCTGCCAGGCCGAATCTCGACGCAGCCAGCGCCACGAAGACCGCGCAGCCCGCGAGGGCCTGGTGAGCGAGCAGCGAAACCTGGCCGGCAAAGAGGCTGCCGCTTCCTAGGGCGAGGCCGATCGACGCCAGCGCCACGGCGAGCGACGCGACGGACAAATCGCGCTGGGTCGCAGCCTTGCTCCCTATCCAGAGGTGGACGGTCGCCAGGATGGACGCGTATCCGAATGTGCCGGCGAACAACCACCCGCCCAGCGATGTCCCCTGGATGCAGTACTCCAGCAAGCAAACAGCGACGGCGATGCCGGCCAAGACGGGCAGCGAGCCGACAACCAGCTTCTCTCCCAGGAACACGGAAGCGCCCGAGCGAGACTCTCCATCTTCGGCGAGAGCGCTGAAGGTCGAGGTGAAGGCAGATCGGAGCGAGGAGAACATCTCTCCCAGCAATTGTCCGCCGATGGCTCCTGAGGCGACTATGGACAGATGGTTTCAAAATCTTTTAGGACCTTCTAGCTAGATACGGGCGAGCGGGTCTCAGGAGAACGCACTATGACCACGGGCCAATCGGGCATACGACCATCGGCGGTGGGCGATCGTCCACGGGTGGTTACCGGCTTCGGCTCGGGAAGAGGGGACGGGGCAGTCGGTTAGCGCTAGTCGATCTTTGCGGTGGTGAGGCTGCCGCGGCCGGCAGCCTCAATCACCTGCATCGCGGCCAAGCCGTCGCGGTGGCTGACGGGAAACGGCGCGTCCTCGCGACAGCACTCGACAAAGGCCGCCAGTTCCGCCTGGTAGGCGGCGCCGTAGCGATCCACGAATTCCGGCATGCCGTTTTCATACGCGCGCATGGGATGGGCCTCGCGTGCGAGGGGACGCTCGCGACCAAACGCCTCCAAGACCACCTCCAACTTGTTCTGCCGAAAACGACCTACGTGGACGGCCCCTTCTTCGCCGAAGATCTGCGTCTCAATGCGGTAGCCGGGGCGGTGGTTGCGGCTGACCTCAATGCGCGCTGCAAGGTCTTGCTGGAACCACAGAAGCAGCAGCGCTTCGTCATGATCTTCCTGCGCCGTCGTGAGCTTATGGCTCGAGAGGTTGAAGCCGATTGCGGCCGCGCGCTCCGGGGTCTGGCCGGTGAGCCAGCGAACCTCGTCCACATTGTGGACGGCCATGTCCGTGAGGAGCCCGCTGGACTGGTAACCGTCGGGCAAGGGGCCGGAGTCTTCCAGGACGGAGACGATCTTGAAGGGGCGCCCGATAGCGCCCTCGTCAATCAACTTCTTCGCCTCGATCAAGGGGGCATCAAACCTTCGCTGGAAGCCGAGCATGACTGCATCGGGCGCTTGCTGGTCGAGCCAGGCTGCGAACGAGCGGTCCGAATCGAGGGACTCTGTTAGGGGTTTCTCCAAGAGGACGCGCATCCCGGCGGCGATGAGGGCCTGGGTGTGCGCCCGGTGCATTTCGGTCGGCGTGGCGACGACCGCTGCGTCGGCGACGCCCGCCGCAGCGAGATTCTCAACAGACGAGAAATAGTGCGGCGCACCCAGCTCGCCGGCCATCTTGGCGGCACGCTGGGCATCCGCATCCACCACGGCCGCTAGCTCGAAACTGGAGTCCGCGGCGGCTATCTCACGAGCGTGAAAGGCGTGTACCACGCCCATGCGGCCGAGCCCGACCACGGCAATTCGAATCTTCATGAAGCTCTGCTCGAAAGCTACCAGAAGTAGGCGTAAATCGCGAGAGTCAACGCAATCACCACGACGCCGACGGGTTTCGCCAGCGGGTGAGGATCCATTGGAACCGCCTGGGCGTTGGGCAAAACGCGGGCTTCCTTCATCGGAGCGAATCGGGCTGCTAGGAGGATCGAGCCGGCGCTCACCAAGAACGCCCCGGCGGCGGCATTCAAATACGCGAAATCGAAAACCAGGTTGAGCACGAGGTAGACGGCGGGACCGATCAGCAGCGCCCAAGTCCCGGCCTTGGGCGGCGCCATGGGAACCAAGATGCCGACCAGGAAGGTTGCCAGGACTCCTGGCCAGATGATGTTCCAGAACCACTGCATGTACTGGTAGACGCCGCCCATGTCGACCAGCATCGGCGCGATCAAGCAGCCGACCACGACGAAGACCATGGTCGCGATCCGCCCGACGCGCAGCAGCTTTTTGGGTTCCGCGTCGGGATAGCGTTTGCGGTAGAGATCGATCGTAAAGATCGTCGATGCGGAGTTGAGCATTGAGTCCAGAGAACTCATCACCGCACCGAACAAGGCCGCGAACATGATCCCGCGAAAGCCGACCGGCAACAGCTCAGTCATCAAGATGGGGAACGCTTGGTCGGGCGTACCGATGCGGTCGGCGTAGAGATCGTAGGCGGCGATGCCGGGGAAGACGATCAGGAACGGCATGAGCAGTTTGAGGAACGCGGCGAAGAGCACGCCCATCTGCCCGTCACGCAGGCTACGAGCCGCGAGCGCCCGTTGCGTGATGAATTGGTTCAGTCCCCAATAGCCGAGGTTGGGAATCCAGATGCCCAACAAGTAGATCGTCCACGGCAACGTCGGGTCGTCGGAAGGAAGGATCAGGTGCATGCGATCGGCGTTCGATTCCAAAAAGGCGCCGAGCCCGCCGGACGCCTCCACCGCCAACACCAGAACGAATGCGCCGCCGCCGAGCAGCGCCAGGCCTTGGATGAGGTCCGACCAGACCACGGCCTTCAGTCCGCCGTAGACCGTATAGGCGCCGGCTAGGATGCCGATTAGCCAGACGGCCTGCGTGAGGTCCATTCCGTAGACGCTCTCCAGAGTGAGAGCCCCGGCATAGAGCACGCCGGCCATGCCGATAGCGACGTAGCCGAGCATCATGTAGAAGGCCATGATCGAGCGAGCCGTGGGCCCGTAGCGATACTCCAAGAACTCCGGCAGCGTATAGATTCCGCAGCGCAGAAAAAGGGGCAGCAAATAGAGCGCGACGATCACCAACGCGATGGCCGCTACCCACTCGAAGCAGGCGATCGCCAAACCGATGCGAAAGCCGTCGCCAGCCATTCCCACAAAGTGTTCGCTGGAGATGTTGGAGGCGACGAGCGAGACGCCGATCAGCCACCAAGGCAGCGATCGGCCTGCAAGGAAGTAGTCTTCCGAGGTCTCCTCCTTGCGCGAGGCGTATAGCGACACGCCGATTACGAGCACTAGGAACCCGCCAAAGGCGGCAATATCGATCGGCGTGAATTCCATAACGGAGGGCCGTAGCGTAGCATCTTCGACGGTCTCTTAGTTTGCCTATTGGAGGCATAGGGTAATGCCTATGGCTCTCCGCGCTCCGCGGCTCCTACCCTCGTTGAAGGTCGTCTGATTGCGGCGATAGAACGCTCCCGCTTTGATGAACGCATTCACGCTTGATCGCGAACGCATTCCGGAGCGGGGCGCGGGGAGGCGCTGCCCCGGCAGGCGTCGTGTCGATGAGTATGCAGGTGGACGACGAAGAGGCTTCCGGTGACGGCCAAGACCATAACCACCTCATTCCCCTTGGTGCTGTTGCCGGTGTTCGTCTCCGGTGATCCTCAGAAGAGGACCGCCGGAGGCGACGTACCGCGCCGACGTCTTGATGGTCGCGGCGTTCACCGGGCGCTGGTCCGTCGTGCGTAGACTAATGCAAGGCGGCACGGAGATCTTCCTCCGGAATGCTTAAGATGGAAATACGGCAGCTACGCTACTTTTGTGCGATCGCGAGGGAAGGGACGTTCGTCAAGGCCGCCGAGGCCGAAGGCGTTTCCCAGCCTTCGCTCTCTCAGCAGATTCGGAAGCTTGAAGACGAGCTGGGCGTACCCCTGTTCGATCGACTCGGTCGCGGGCTGAAGCTGACATCCTACGGCCTGTCGCTTTATGAACGCGCGCAGGACATCCTGCGCCGGACGGCGGAGGCCGAGCGCGAGATTCAGAGTTTGAGCCAGGGCGTCAGCGGAACACTGCGGGTCGGTTGCATCCCCACGATCCTGCCTTACTTCTTGGCGCCGAATCTCTCCGACTTCAACGGCCGGTATCCGGAGGCGGATATTCAGATTGTGGAACGGCGGACGAGTCGGTTGGTGGAGCAGATGCAAGCGGGCGAGCTGGACTTGGCGGTTATCGCACTGCCGGTCGAAGGAGACGATTTACTGGTCCGCGAGCTGTTCCGTGAGCCGCTGCTTGCGGCGTTGTCGCCTTCCCATCCATTGGTCGGGCGAGGGGCCGTGTCGCTGTCTGCGCTGGAGTCCGAGAAGATGCTTCTGCTGCGGGAAGGCCACTGTTTGCGTAACGACGTGCTCACTGGTTGTCGGCAGTCTCAAGTGCGCTTCGTCAATCTGTTTGAGAGTGATAACCTCGCGAGCATCTTCGCCCTGGTCTCCGCAGGCGCCGGTTCCAGCATCGTTCCTCAGATGGCCGCCTCTGCCGCGGGAGGGTGCAAACTGGCGCCGATTCAGGAGCCGGTCGTCCGTAGGATCGGCTACGCCCGTGTGAAGGGACACTTTGTGAGTCCGCTACAGAAGGTGTTCACGGACTGGCTGAAGACTCGGGCTCCCCAGTCCAACTAGGTCGCCTCTGTAATAGTTGCAACGGAATCGGTTTCCGTAGGAAGCTGTGTGGACTGTGATCAAGCATACGTATCTACTTGCCCTTCTTCTCGTCGCTCCGCTCTCCGCTCAGGTAGCCGTGGTCTCCACGGCCAGCTACGCGCCAGACTTCCCGGTTGCTCCGAACTCCATCGCCAGCGCTTTCGGCGAAACGTTGGCGCCACGGACCGAGGGCGCGACGGTGACGCCTTTGCCGACGATGCTGGCTTCCACGCAGGTGACGGTGGTGGACTCCGCGGGCCAATCGTTTGTGTGCCAATTGTTCTTCGCGTCGCCCGGACAAATCAATTTCCTGGTTCCGCCGGGGGCCGCCCTGGGAACGGCCACGATCGAGGTGGGCCCTCCGGGCGGAATTATCCAGTCCGGGACGTTCGAGGTTGCATCGACGGGCACGGGCATCTTTACGGTCACCGATCTGTTCTGGATGGCGGGGTTCATCCTGCGAGTCGAGACCGACGGGACCCAGACATTCCTGCCGGTGGTGGAATTGCGGGACGGCAAAGTCGAGCCGGTCCCGCTGCAGATGAGTCCCGGGGGAGACGAGAGTTCGTCCTACTACCTGATCATCTATGGGACGGGAAACATCGGTTCCGGCGACTTGAGCAGGGTCCGAACCTACATCGGCTTCAACGATGGAGTGGGAAGCGAGGCGGACCTGATCCCGACGCTCTTCAATGGGCTGCAAGGGGATTTCGTTGGCCTGGGGCAAACGAACGCCGGGGCGATTCCGCGCCGGATGGAATGGTTCGGGGGCGGCGATCGCGCGCTGGCGATTGAGGTGGACGGCGACTTCTCGAACCTTGCCTGGATCAACGTCGCTCCTAACCCGAACGCGCCGGTGATCTCCAATCCTTTGTTCGCGCTGCAGGGCGGCGACGTTCCGCGGATGAACTACGGGTTTGATTTTATGGATGCGGATGGAGATCTTGGGCCGATGGCGGTCACGTGGCTGTGGGAGGACGACAAGGCGTTCTGCCTGTCTACCCGGACCTTGCCGGCGGGGCCGTTTACCGGCGATACGTCGGGCCGCGTGGCGTTCAACGCGACGAAGATCAACGGGACGATGTTGGGACCGATTGTGCAGGTTACCTTCTCGGTAAGGGACTCCGCCGGACATGTGAGTAACGAGCTGGTCTTCGTTCCAGCGGCGGGGACTTTGGGGAACTTCAACGAGCGTTGCGACCTCTATGAGCTGAAGTAGGTTGCGGTGCGGCGTCAGTAGAGTTCGTATTTCACCCGAGACCGCTGGGGATAGTCGTAGGGGGAGACGAGGCTCTCGTTGCCTTCCTTGTCGATCGCCCTGACGCCGAAGACCCACTCGTCGATGGACATTTTGGGAAAGCGGTACTCGCCTTGCATGCCGACCCATACTCGCTTCTGCCAGTCGGCGTCGGTCGTCTTGCGCATCACGATTTCGTAGCCCGCTAGGTCGTCCTCTGGGAAGTCGCACTCCCAGGCTAAGACGGCGTCGTATCCGGAGGCTCCGCGTGAGATGAGCGGGCGGCGGCCCTGCTTAGCTTGCGGGCCCGCGGGCGCCCAGGCCAGAGATGCGATTCCGGCTGCGTTGAGCTTGGCCGCATCGGTCGCGTAGGAGACCGAGGCGTTCTTCAACAAGTCGTTGGGCGTGTGCTGGTTGTCGTAGTTCTCCATCGGTGTGGTGAAGCGCACGGCGGCGTAGCCTTGCTGGTTGAACGATGTGTGGTCGCCGCCTCGGCCGAAACGGTCGGAGCGAAAGATCATGTCCGCCGTGAAGTCAGGCAAGTAGCGCGCGCCGATCTCGCGGACATAGCGTACGAGCTGCCTCGACATGGAGTCTTCCGGGCCCGCCGCAAAAACGCGGATACGTTTGGATTCCGTGCGGCCGTCGCCGGTGGTCGCGCTGCCGATGATGTCGTTGTTGAAGACGGCCTCAATACGCGTCCCGTCTTCCTTCGCTCTCGCTGCGAACAAGTTGCTGCCGACGAGACCCTGCTCTTCGGCGGCAAAGGCGATGAAGAGGATGGACTTGTCGAATTCGTACCGGCTCATCACGCGGGCGAGTTCCATGACGGCCGCCGTTCCGCTGCCGTCGTCGACCACTCCTGGTGCGTAGGCTTTGGCTACGGTTTCGGGGTCCCGCTCACGTTTCAAGTAGTCGGGCGTGTCCGGGGCGAGATCGGCTTTGTGGAGGTTGAGCGAGTCATAGTGTGCCGAGACCACGACGTGGAGGTCGGGGTGGACTGTACCGGGCAGGACCGCGACGACGTTGACGATCTCAACGTTCTCAAAGATACGGCCTTTCGCCTTGACGTGATAGGAGTCATAACGCACCTGTAGACGCGGGCTGTAGCTGCGTAGCTCGTCGTAGATCCATCGGCGGGCGGCGCCGATGCCTCGCCGCGACGAACTCACTTCGGAGAAGGTGTTGCGCGTCTCGAACGATTCGAGCTTCTGGAGGATTGCGCGGATGTTGTCGCTTGAGACTTCACCGACGATTTGGCTGACGGCAGGGTTGGTCTTGGCTGGTCGGTCGGCGAACAAGCATGCGGAGGTGAGGGCGACCAGGAGTATCCAACGATGCATGTCAGGAGAGTCTAGCGCAGGCGATTGGGTTTGCCGCGGGTCGCTTGGCGAACGAGAATCGGTATGGTTGGGATTCGATGGGCGAGGAACGACGACCTGCCGAGCGCTTACACAATCGGCAATTTGTGATTGGTCGAACGGCCTATCGCGTCGGCGACGACTGGCAGAGTCTGGCCCTCTCGAACGGGTATGTGCTTTCGCACTGCCCGCGCCTCAAGGTCCGTCGATTTGAGGGGCTGGATGGAAATGCGAATGTCCTGCTTGGACATGCGTTCCAGGCGGAATCGAACCGCCCACCCGTCGAGGATTGTCTGACGTTCGTGCGCGCCTCGAAGGCCGCCAACGAGAGCTATACCTGGGCGGGGCGGTGGGTGCTGATTACAGGCGACTCGATTCTTGGAGACTTCTCGAACTCTCTGGGACTGTTCTACTGCCGTGAGCAAGGGGAGTTGTTGATCAGTTCGAGCTTGGCCCTGATCGACCGGATGTCGCCGGGGCGTGGTTTGGTTCGTCGGCTGTATACGCGACACGGGATGAACTGGACGCCTCCGCCCACGAGCCGCCTGGACGGAGTGCGTAAGCTCTTGCCGGACCAGAAGATCGAACTGCGGACAGGCTCGATCGTCCGAGTAGACAAGGGGCGTTTCGTACCTGGCGGCAGGATGGAGGCGAAGGAGGCGGGCGGGCTGCTACTCGCCGCGCTGGGCGGGATCTGGCTGCAGATGGCGCGCGAGTTCGAGCGTATGCGGCTCTCATTGACTGCCGGATACGATTCGAGGACATTGCTCGCCGCTGGAGTGAGTGCGGGAGTGGATCTCGATACGGTGACGCTGGATTTCCCAAGAATGTCGAAAGCGGATCGTGTCCTTCCTCCTGAGCTCAGCGCACGCATCGAGAAGCCGCACTCTCTGGTTCCGAGGGGAAGACCGGACGCGGAACGAGATCTGCTTTACCGCCGGCATACGTTTGGAGATATCAGCGTGGCGGACCGCGACTATTACCGTCGCGACATGTTCCATTGGCTGAAGGAAGGGGAGTGTCTGGTCCGGGGGGCGGTGTTCGAAGTACGCCGTCGAAGCGTTCATCCGGAGTTCCACGGTCTGAGCTGGGAGGATGTTTCCCGGGAGCCGGCACGGCTAGTTCGCCGGTTTTGGGACATCGCGGGTTTTCGGGTTGAGACGCAGCAGATCGGTGAGTGGGTGAACTGGCGAACTCGTCACCCGGGACGCTACGGATGGGTCGACCAGTTCCATATCGATCAGCGGCTGTGCGGATGGTGGGCCGCGGGCGAACAGGGGCTGGATCTATTGCAGGGGACCTCAATTAATCCTGGGAACTGCGGCTACATCGTCGACTTGCTACTGAGCGTATCGCCGGAGGCGCAGAGCCGCGGGGAACATCTACTAGAGTGCATCCGACAGAGCGGAACAGGGCTGGACGAAACTCCGTTGAACCCGGTTTTGGAGACGGGGCTGCAGAGCGCGCTTTCCCGGATTCGACGGGTCGCCGAGCATGGAGTGATCGAGGCCGCGAATCTAGTCGGGATCGGGCGCGGTCGGGCGTGACGCCGGCAGGGGGGCGAGTTGGGGCGAAGTTGCTTTTTCGGCAAGGTTTGCGGCGTTGTGCCCGTACCGTAGGACAATGGATCAGTTCTGATGCCTGTTTACCGTGAAGTGCAATACATCCGCCGCCATTGGCTCGTCTTAACGCTGGTTGGAATCAGCGTCGGGGGGCTGTTTCTGATCATTCGGCATCGCCAGATGAATCAGTCGCTGGGAGCGTTCTTCGATATGACGATGGGAGTCAGCGTGCTCCTTACGGTGCTGCTGGCCGTTTGGTTCATGAAGGCGCGGCTGGTGACGGAGGTTCGTCAGGACGGATTGTTCGTCCACTATGAATGGCTGTGGAAGCCGAAGGAGATCAGTTACGACGAGATCGCCTCGGTGGAAGCTTTTACGTATCGACCGATTCGGGACTATGGCGGGTGGGGCATCCGGCGCGGGAAGGGCGAGTATATGTGGAACGCCTACGGCGACCGGGCGGTGCGTCTCCACTTCAAGAGCGGGGTGGCTTTTTCGCTGGGGTCGGAGACGCCGGAGAAGTTGGTGGGTGCGATCGAGCCGTTCTTGAATTAGGTGAGTTGCTGGTCGTCGTTGCGACGGAGCCAGAGGAGCCATGCGGCCATGGCGGCGCCCATGAGGGCGACCACGCCGAGCGTCCGGAATAGGTTGAGGTGGCCTGCGACGCCGGGGCTCGCGTCCAAGATCCGACCTGCGATCGGACCGAAGAAGATCTCGGGCGTGAAGCCGACGAAGGAGATGACCCCGACGGCGGTTCCGGTCAGTCGTCTCGGCGTGTGTGTGTCCGCCAGCAGCGCGAAGTAGATCCCGCGAAGGGCGAAGACGGCGAAAAGCGTGATGAATAGATTGGCGATGATCACGCCCATTCCCGCGTTCGCGGGCGTGAGCCAAGACAACTGGAAGTAGGCGGCGGCGAGCACCAGGAACGAGACTCCAATTGAGCGCGTGGCATCCAGTCGGTCCGCGATGAATCCGGCGACGAGAGCGGCGACCGGTCGGACGTAGGCGCCGTAGGAAGAGAGTCGTGCGCCTTCGACCTCGTCCATTCCGAGAACTTCCACCGCGTAGAGCGAGTAGTTGTCGACGGCTTTGTAGCCGCAGTAGGCGCCGATGATGACGCCTGCCTGAGCCCAGATTCGGGGCATGCGAAGTACTTCGGCGATTCCGGTGAACACGCTGCGGTCGGACATCGCGCGTGGATGGGCCGAAGGGATGAGGAACCAGACAAGAGCCGCCGCGGCCAGCGTCGCCGCGGTGTAGAGGATGATGATGCTCTGCAGTCCGCCCCGGCGCTGAATCGCCGTTCCGGTCTCGGCGGCCTCGGGCAGGTAAAGGGCGAGCAGGTTGACGGCGGCCAGAGACAGCACGGCGGCTGTGAGACCTCGTCCGGCGTCCAAGACTCCGAAGGCCATCCCTTGCGTCGCCTCGCCGCCCCATTCTCGCGTTGCGCGGATCAGGGCCCCCCAGAACAGAAAGATGGTGGTGACTCCCCAGTAGCCGTAGAGCAAGGCCATTTGCACGGGGCCGGGGATTGTCGCCATGTAGAGGCCGCCTGCCGCCGTGGTGCCGAGAGAGGCCGCGAGCAAGGCGCGTGCCGAGTAGCGATCCGCCAATGCGCCGCCGGGAAAATAAGCGACGGCCGCCGCGATGCCGTAGACGGCGAACAGATCCCCGAGCTGCGTGTTGGTGTAGCCGAACACGTCGAGCATGGTGGGCCGCACGAAGCGCGCGACGTGGAACGGAAGGACGAAGACCACCTCACCGGCCACGACCAGCGCGAGGATGGTCAGAACTCTTTGCACGTGATCGGACTAAGCGCGGATCGCGTCGACGGACAAGGATTCGCGGTCGGCGGGGCCGAGGCGGGTGGTCGCGCCCATCGAGTCGAGCATGGTGTTGTAGACGTCGAGTCCCTCGACGCCGAGGTCGAGGATCTCGCCGGTCTTGAAGCGGCCTCCGGCGCTGGAAATTGCGTGGAAGACTCCGGAGAGCTCGCGCTTCACGTCGGAGTGGCGGCCGTCGCCCGATTCGGTGGAGACGGTGACCATGGAGTTCTCAAGTGCGGTTTTGCCGTTGGGGTCCCGGATGGCGTCCAAGCGCTCCAGAAAATAGACGACTTGGGCTAGATGCATGTGCGCATGGGCGCGCAGCTGTTCGTTTTGTTTTTCGGGCTTGAAGTCGTGCCACCACTCGTGGCTGCAACCGGCCGAGCCGGCCTTGTTGCGCTGCCCGGCGTCGTCGAAAGAGTAGATCTTCTCGCCCGCGTGGGTGTAGTTGCCTTTGATGCGCAGTCGCTCGCCGGCGGCGAGGAAGGTGAGGGCGCCGAAACGGACGCGGTCGAGCTCGACGGCCATTGCGTAGAGGTCGGAGAGCAACTGCCATTCGTGAATGAGCTCGTTGATCTCCATGTCAATGCCCTCGCCGCCGGGGTCGGCGTAGCCGCCGTGGGCGATGCGGGAGCGCGGCGGCAAGGCCGGCTCGTTTTCGGCGGCGGCCTTGGGTTGGAAGGCGCGCTGCTCGAATTCGCGGATACGGTCCAGATGGTCGCGGAGCCGGGAGCGTGATTGTGCGCCGAGGGGCGAATTGATGCCGGTGAAGTACTGATACTGCCCGACGACGGAGTCCAGGACCGAGCGGCGGAGGCGATCCTTCTGGGCGTCCGGCTCGTCTTCAGACAGAGAGATCTTGCCGAAGACGCGGTCGAACAGGTCGCGAGGCTTTTCCTGCGGCGCCGCGGCGACGGTGCCGTCCGCGTTGTAGCTGTGGACGTAGCGGCTGAGGCGGCTGCGCCGGAAGTAGGTGCCGGCGACGAGCGTGGGCGTGACGCCGACGGGCTGACCGTTTGGGTAGTGGGTTTGGCGAACGATTTGGTCGATAGAGGGGCCGCCTGAGCGGGCCTCTCCGTTGGGAGGCTCGGCGGTGAAGGCGCCGCTGGCGCCGTCGAAGTGCGCGTTGATGCCCGACTCGTCGCAGCGAATCTGATCCACGTCGCGTAGGAAGAGCAGCTTGTCGGCCAGCGGCTTGAACGGGGCCATGACGCCCTCGAAGCCTTCCGTTTGCAGCGGCGCCGGAACGCCGAGGCCGAAAAAGACGTTGAAGGCCCGGACCGGGACTTCAGCCGTTGCGGCGGAAGCGGTCATCTCCTCGAGGAGGGGGAGGCCGACCAAGATGCCTCCGGCGCCTCGGAGTAGGGTTCTGCGATTCAGCTTGGGAACGGGCATGGCTTAGAACTCGGTCTGGGTGGTGAGTACGAGATCGCTGGCGACGATTGCGGAGATCAGACTTTGGTAGGTCCCGCCGGCTTGCTGGGCGGCCTGATGGATTTGGTCGATGGAGGGCTCGTCGGAGGAGACCAGCGGTCGGCCGATGGCGAATTGGGTGAGCTTGCGGGTGAGATTGCGGTTGACGCGGTCGCTGCCG
>Ga0209273_10000479_pt1 | contig 51210 bp, 37 predicted proteins | sample tdAd471_FD_187126 | JGI IMG/M metagenome (GOLD analysis project Ga0209273, IMG submission 187126) | Marine sediment microbial communities from the Atlantic coast under amendment with organic carbon and nitrate - tdAd47.1 (SPAdes)... | ecosystem: Environmental > Aquatic > Marine > Coastal >...
CTGGATTCACCTCGATATGACCAATCCGGAAGCGCGAAAGTGGCTGGAGAACGATTTTTCGCTGCTGGACGATATCATTGTCGACGCGCTGCTGGCCGAGGAGTCCCGGCCCAGGATAGTGGAATTTGAAGACGGTATCCTGCTTATACTCCGCGGCGTCAACCTCAACGAAAACTCCGAGCCGGAGGACATGGTGTCGGTTCGCATGTGGATCGACGAGAAACACATAGTCAGCACCAGGCGACGTCCATTGAAAGCGGTTATCGATACCCGACGCAGGATCCTGGCGGGTAAAGGGCCAAGATCCGCCGGCGAATTCGTCACCAGCCTCACGGCCCGGATGCTGGAACGGATGGAACCGACTTTTACCCAGCTCGACGAGACACTGGACAATCTTGAAGAAGTGATCATGGAAGTCCCGCGCACCGAGGAACGCCAGGAGATTACCTCGGTCAGGAAAAAGGCGATCATGTTCCGTCGCTATATCGCTCCCCAGCGGGATGTGATTGCCAGGCTGCGTACCACTGAAGTTTCCTGGCTTGACGACACCCAGAAACGTCGACTGCAGGAATCTCTTGACCGGATAATCCGCTATGTGGAAGACCTGGATACGATTCGTGAGCGGGCCGCTATTGTAAAGGATGAACTGACTACAGCGCTGTCAGACCGGATGAACAAGAACCTTTATATCCTGTCGGTAATCGCTGCGATTTTTCTGCCCCTGGGCTTTCTTACCGGACTGCTGGGCATAAACGTCGGCGGTATTCCGGGTGGCGACAACCCCATGGCATTCGGACTGTTCTGCACGTTCCTGGTGACCGTTGTGCTGATTCAGGTCTGGCTATTCAAAAAAATGAAATGGTTCTGACTGAACGAAACAAGACAGCCACGATAGCGACTTGAAAAACAACTGCTTAACAATGTATTACATGGCTTTGTGTAAATACGAAGTACAGGATAACCGGATAATCCGGTCACGTGCGCTGCCCGATTGTTACGGATTTTTACTTAAGGAACCTCTGATCAATTAGGGAATTACTCTGGATTGACGGGGATAATCACGCCTGCTCCGCCATCGGTTCCGGCCCACCCGGCTGGCCCAGCACGCGAACCTCCCGCTGGGGAAACGGGATATTGATCCGGTTATCGGCCAGTGCCTGGTACACAGCCATATTGCAACGAAAGCGGGTTTCGAACAGCTGCTCCGTTTTTACCCAGGCACGAATTCCTATGGTAATGGCGCTGTCACCGAACCCGTGAATACCCACCTAGGGTTCCCGCACTTCGCTGATGCCATCGATGCCTTGCAGGCTTTTCCTGACAACCTCCACGGCCTGGCCGGGGTCGCCGTCGTAGGCAACGCCGACTTCCAGTTCCAGGGCCGAATCCGCCTGGGAATTGTGAATAATTTCCCCGACGATATGCTTGTTAGGAATCGTGATCAGTTCATTATCTTCATTGCTCAATATTGTGGCTGAAAGATTGACCTCCTTCACCAGGCCTGCAACACCCTGGACCTTGATGGTATCGCCCACCACGAACGGACGGGTAAGTATGATGGCTAATCCGGCACTGTAATTACTGAGCAAGCCCTGGACAGCCAGGCCGGCCCCCAGGCCGACTGCACCGATAGCGGCGATAAAAGGAGTAATCTGAATACCCAACTTGGGCAGCACCACCATCATCACTGCGGCAATCAACAGTATCCGCACCACGCTGGCGAAGAATCGGCTCAGGGTGACATCGAGATTTTTCCGCTGACATAATCTGAATATTCCATTTGCGACTTTACGGGCGATGATGATGCCGACAACAAGTATTATCAGTGCGCCAATAATCTGAAAACTGTATGTAACCATGTATTCCACAATCATGTTATATATCTGTGTCACCTGCTCCAGTTCCTGTTCCATAGCTTGGACCCCCCGTTAGTTTAGAAAAACACTACACAGCCGCCACGCAGCACTATCCCAAGAATATGTTGACTGCCTGGTAGTTTCCAGCGGATTTTCTGGTAAACTCGGATACCATACAATTACTAAGGACGCTTTGATGAATTTTCTGTCGAAACAGATCAGTTCGAAGTGGGCACGTTGCCTGGCTGACAGGTGGCGGAGAAGTCTGCCTGAAATTCCACCGCTGTTTATCGGGAGACCCGGCGTTCCGTTTGTGGCGGCAGTCCTGGGAATGGTCCTGCTGAGCAGCACACCGCTCAGCGCCCGGCAATCCGCTGACCCGGTTTCCATAGCCGGTTCCTGGGCCGGAACCCTGGTCATCGGCAGAGATGAATTCGACCTGACTTTTAACCTGACCGAACAGGACGACAGCTACTCGGCGGCCCTGATCAGCAGGCAGTTGGGTATTTACGGCATGCCGGCGGAAGTGGTCACCCTGGAAAACAACCGCCTGACCATCCGTCTCGACCTGCTGGCAGCGGAGTACACCGGTCGGGTAAGACTGGACGATTCAGGTGAAGACGTGGCTTACATCGACGGTGAATGGTTTCAGGAAGGCGAGATGGTTCCGATTATTCTGCGCCCCGCTACCGGCCAGTAGCTGGCACTGATAGTCAACGATTGTCGGGTAACGTTTTAAAGCACCTCCTGCCGTTCCCGGGCCGGCTTCGCAGCTGCAATGGAATTCAGGCAATGATCTCTCGGGAATCTCTGATCAATGATGGAAGTGCTGTGGGGGAGTCAGTCGTGCGGTGGCAAGGCGCCGGGTCAGTGAACTCGCGAGAAGGCCAGATTATTCCGATAACTAATCAGAGGTTGCCCCGGCTTGCGGCGCCTGGATCAAGCGATGGGGCGCCGGGACAGTTCCACACCCCGGTCAGAAAGTACCGCTCATGCGCAGGGTGACGACTCGACCCGAGCCGTTGCACATGTATTCTACTTCCTCCACTATCCCGCTACTGCGGCGACCATCGAAACGGACCCTGTCGCGACAGAACTGGCCGTCATTCAGGTTACGCGAATCCAGTCGGAAGGTGACGTTATTAGCTGTCCTGACTTCGACAAACGCCATGGTAAAAGGATCGTTATAAGTGGCCTCGATATCCTCCAGGTCCCACAGCTTGTTGTCGCCATTGAAGTTATTATTGAAATTAAGGCCGTAATTCATGTTCCAGGCGGGAACATCATGGCGAAATCCGAAGCCGAACTGGCCCTTGCTGTAGTTGTTGAAACTGCGCACTTCGCCGGTAATGGGGTCCTTTACTTCGGATTCACGGACGCTGGCGCGGGAAGTCACCAGTACATTGGGCAGGTCCAGCATGGTAAGCCTCACGCTGCTGTTCAGTTCGAAAACCCACATGTCGCCCCTGCCGGTATTACCCCAGGCAGAATTCAGTGAATCGTCGGACGACGATACGTCGATACGCTGTCGGAAATCATAATGCCGATGCTTGTACAGGCTGGCACTGAGAACTCCCATGTCCTCGGGCAATCGGTATTCGGTCTGCAGGTTATAACTCCACCAGTAATCCGGTCGCAGCCCGGCGTTGCCAGCCTGGGTATCGGCGTCGACGTCATCATTGTCGGTAACGGCGGTAAAATCGGCAAAGCTGAGCTGCCTGACCATTTTCTCCACCATCATCCGCAGCTGCAGTGTCGGCGTGATATTGAATCGGTAATCCACTTTGGGCTTGAAGAAATCAAAGTCACGCTGCCTGCTGGTATCCCCTGACTGGGTGATTTCCGATGTCTCGTAGACCAGCGACGTCTCCACGCTCATGCGTGAATTGAGCTGCCAGTTGTGAATGGCGAAGGGCTCGTAACGGATCTCGTTGACGGTGGTATCGGCATTGGCAACCACCACGGGAACCAGGCCGCCATGGGCGGGAGATGACTCACCGCTGCTCAGGTCCAGCCCCAGGGCCAGGCTGGAGTCCAGTTCAGTCTCCGCCCTCTCCAGGCCGAATTCGATATCCTGCCCGTCCAGCAGTCCCATGGTGTAAGAGCCACGAACAATTCGCTCTTCGAGTATGCTGCTGGAGTCGAGGAACAGGTTCTTGTTCTCGCTGCCGTCATCACGTATCTCGAACCGCTCACGGGTACTGGCCTGATCGTTCTGGTTGGCAATTCCCAGCAGCTTGAAGCGATGACCGTTTGCAAACCGGTACTCATAGTCGCCGCCGACTTCCCAGTTGCTTTGCGCTCCCGGGATGTCTTCGCGCTCCATGTAGGGCAGGTTCAACCCATCCTTCAGGTCGGTGGTGGTACGGGCAATGTCGGTCGGATTGTCATCCTCCTGGAACAGCGCATTGACTCGCACACTGCTGCGATCGGTCAGCTGGTAATCCAGGTTTGTTGAAAGCGAATAGGTGGTCTGTTCGCGAATACGGTCTTCATCGATCCGGTCGTTGGGTGAACCGTCCGCTAGAACACTGAATTCTTCCAGCTCGCGGTGGTTATAACGTGGTTCTGCGGAGGCGCTGACCAGGAAATTCAGGTCCCCGGTCTGGCCACCGTAAGCGAATGACCCGCCCGGCTTGGATTCCGAATCCTGGTAATAGTCCATGTTGGCTTCGTAGGAAATACTGGTTTCGGACAGTGCCTCGTAGAGCACCACGTTGACTATCTGGTTACTGCCCCGCACATCCAGTTCACCGGAAGTGCCGCGAATGATCTCGATGTAGTCAACCTGGTCGGATGAAATTCTTTCCAGCTGCGCCTGGCTGCTGTTGCTTTTTCCGGCCGTCCGCTTACCGTTGATCATGATCTCTGTGCCGTTACCGCCACTGCCCAATCCCCGCCCGCCGCGACTGGCACTGCCACCTCGCGACCCGCCTCCCTGCACCCTGATGCCGGGAATACGATTCAACATGTCCTGGGCCGTCACCGGTGCCCACTCGACAAAGTAATCAGCGGGGTAAATCACCGTCGAATCGTCTTCCGCTGTTTCCTGTGCCCGGGTGGGCGTAGTGCAGAACAGGGCAGTCAATAGTACGAGGGGAAGAACGGCACGGGTATTTTTCATAACGGGGTCACTGCAGCTGAGTTTCTGGTCTTGAGTCACTGTTTTTCTGGAATTCCGGTCCGGGCGAGGACACGCCCTCAGCCAGCCTGAACGACTTATTCTAGTGAATACTTGAGTGCAGTACTGTGACAAATTGTAAGGTTATCAAAGGCACGGCAAGGGCCGTGGCGCCGGTTAGGAGGCATGGCAGGTCCGGCGCCCCTTGAGACGGGCCCGCAGAAACCGGTTATCCGGACTTCTGGCCTGGTTCCCGCTGATGTTCGTGCCTGTGGGCACGGGCATCGACGATGATCTTCAGGACTATCAGTAAAACCAGGGCAAGCACCGGGGTATCGAGAACCTGGGTCAGAAAACCGCCGAAGATGATGGTCACGTGCATAATGACAATGCGCTTGTAGGGGGCCCCCATCTGTTGCTGGACCGTGATCCCCCGGTATTCCCGGCGCCCGAGGAAATTCAGCTGGAACGAGATCCCGTGACTGATGAACAGGCCCAGCAGCGCCGGCCAGAGGAAGACAAAATCCGCCAGTACCTGGCCAATATCGGGGTCTGCGGTGCTGGCGTCAGCCAGGAACAGGGCATAGATAAACAACAGGTGGCCGACCATGAAAGCGCCGAAATGACCCACGAAGAACGGGCCCAGCAGCAGCATTGACCAGCGACCGATCACCCACATTTTCAGCAGGTTGAAAAAACCGATAATCGCGCTCTCGGCCCAGAACACCAGCATGATGTCACCGATTTCCCAGTTGCCCAGCAGCACACCGGCCAGTGGGATGAGATTTGCCAGCACGAGTATCCAGACGGACGTCGCCGACCCGGAGAGCCCGTTCAGAAGCCCCGGGACCGGGGTGCCTGGAACACCTCGAGCCGCAGAGAAACCGGCTGCCATCCCGGAGCCGGTCGCCGTCGTCGGCACTGCCGCTGCGGTATCGATGGCTTCTTCACTGATATGCCGGATTATGGCCTGCGCCTGGTTCTGGTCGAGTCTGGAACCCAGCCTGATTACCTTGCCGCCGTAATCGAAGGCCAGGTGATCACCGCGCCAGCCGAATCCTGACGCAGCAGCCGCCGCCCTGTCGGTTACCGGTTCCCAGCGGAGATTTTCTATCCCCGCTGCCCGGAAATCCGCACCCAGTCCCAGGCGGAGGACCTCCACCCGCAGGGTCAACCCTCCCGGTCGCAACTGCACCGTCTCGACGCCAAACGCAAGCAACAGAAACGCCGCCAGCAGCAACAGCACGCCTACCGACCAGCCCAGCAGCCAAAACAGGCTGAACAGCGTGAACACCAGGCCGGACAGGCTGTCATCGTCGCCACCGTCCAGAAACCCACCAACCATAAGAAAGGGAATACAGAACACCACCAGGGCAATACCGGCCACGCTGATAAAGAGCGGGGATCGCTGAAAAGGCAGGATGAACAGCCGCACATTCCGCCTCGGAGACGTCAGTCGCAGACCCATACGAAAACGCGGCGCCAGGGCTCCCAGATCCCTGAACCCGGTAAAGCGACTTGTCAATCTGCCTGTCCTGCGGGTTTTCATGGAGCAGTTCCCGTAAGTCTGTCCCGCATCCTGTAGTCGATACCGGTCATGGTATTCCATTGGTGCCGTTATCCTGGCGACAACCTGGTACTGCCAGACTCACCGGGCCAGGTTTCCTGGCTGGCGATTCCAGGCGGTATCGGCGAAAAGCGGTCATCGACTCCATGAGCCAGTACCAGTTTCTGCCGCCGCCGCGGTATTCCTGAACCGTAGCAATAATGATCTCCGCTCACACCTTGCACCTTACCCGTGGAGGGAGTTTACAATAGAAGCCCAGCCACAGGCGGAGCAAGCAGATCATGGCACACCTCGACAGCAGACGCAGGTTTCTTTCCCTCGGGCTAATCGGCGGCAGTGCATGCATCCTCTCGCCACTGCTTTCCCTGCACGCTGCCATGGCGCAGTCATCAGAGCCACTGCGGATTGGCATTATCGGTTCGGGAAGAATAGGCGGATCCATCGGCCTGCGCTGGGCGGAAGCCGGGCACCACGTACTGTTTTCATCGCGCAACCCCGATGAGCTGGAAGAGCTGGTGGCCCAGGCCGGCAGCAATGCCCGGGCCGGGTATCCGGCGGACGCCGCGCGGTTTGGCGATGTGATCCTGGTGGCAGTCCCCTATGGCGCCATGCCACAGGTTGGCAGGGATTTCGCGCCCCTGATGCAGGACAAGATCGTGATTGATTGTGGCAATCCCCGTGCTGACCGCGACGGTCCCATGGCCAACGAGGCCATCGCCAGGGGCACGGGGGTGACGTCGGCAGAACTTTTCCCCGGAGTCAGGCTGGTCCGGGCCTTCAACGCCATCAGTTTCCTCATGGTGCAGAACGAAGCCAATCGGGAGGGTGAACTGATCGGCGTACCCATCGCCGGCGACGATCCCGCGGCCGTGGCGGTGACCCGGCAGCTGGTCCGGGATGCAGGCTTCGAGCCGGTGGTGGTGGGCGGCCTGGAGCGGGCCAGGGACTTTGACCGGGGTACAGACGTCTACGTACGGGGCATGACCGCCACGGAACTGCGTCGTGCGCTGAACCTGTCACCCGCCGCCAGCCAGGACTGACAACCGTCCGCCAGGCATTCCCAACAGGCCACGCCATGTCTACTTTTCGCAATCGTGCCCTGGACCAGTTTCCCATGGTCCTGCTCACCCTGATCAGCATCATCCAGGCGCTGGCACTGGAACTGCTCTGGTCAAAAATCACCGGCACCGGCAATCTCTGGGCCGTGAATTCGACCAGCCTGGTGAACTGGGGAATGATCAGCGTCACCTTTCTGGGCATCCTGCAGATCTGGATCATGTACTCCTGCCTGGTGATGGGCTTCCGCTGGACACCGACTCTGCGGGATTCCATATTCCCCTTTATTATCGGCATTCAGGAATTCATGCTGGTGGAATTCATCGATACCCCTTACCGGGGCTACTGGCTGTTGACCCTGGCGTCGGTTTTCGTCTCGGCCAATATCATGTCCCACGTCAGTTTTCGCCGTGCCCGGGAAGAACGTGACAATGACCTGTTTTTTCGGTCGAGGGCCAGGGCTACCTGGCGGGATTTCAAATGGGCCTATTTCGTCATTTCCACGTTAACCCTGCTGGGTATCGTGAGTGGCTGGGTAACCGACAGCGACATCGTGCCGCTGATTGCCACCGTACTCGCCAATGTCATGCTGCTGGTACAGATACTCGCGGCCAGGAGGTTGTGGCGGGCAATCCTGGAAACTACCGAGGACTGACCCGTCCTGGCATCGGCGGGCTGCCGCTTTCACTATCCAAGGAGTAACACGTTGCTGGAGACAAGTTATCTTAACGGGGAATTTGTACCCTCGGAGGACGCCCGGATCTCTATTTTTGACCGGGGATTCCTGTTTGGCGACGGTATCTACGAAGTGATTCCGGTGGTCAACGGCGTCTTGATCGATCGGGACTATTTCCTCGAACGGCTATCCAGAAGCACCGGAGAGATTGACCTGGCGTGGCCCTGTGAAGCCAGCCAGCTGCTTGCCGTGCTGGAGGAACTGATCGTCCGCAATGCCCTCGTGGAAGGCTATGTTTACCTGCAGTTTACCCGCGGCGTTGCCCAGCGGGAGTTTCAGTACCCGGCTGATGTCACGCCGACCTTCATGGCGTTCGCCAGTGCCCTCTCCATCCTGGACAATCCTCTTGCTGCATCCGGTGTATCGGTAGTCACCGTGGAAGATCTCCGCTGGAAGCGCCGTGATATCAAGTCTCTCAACCTGCTGGGACAGTGCATGGCCAAACAGCAGGCGGCGCTTTGCGGTGCCTACGAGGGCTGGATGACCGAGCAGGGATTCGTTACCGAGGGAGCTTCCTCCTCGGCGTTTATCGTGAAAAATAATACGATTGTTACCCATCCGCTCTCCAACTCGATACTCCCCGGTATTCGCCGACGGGTGATCCTGGAACTGGTGGAGGAACAGCAGGTTTCCGTGGAACTCCGCCCCTTCCAGGTGGAAGAAGCCCTGGAGGCGGATGAGGCCTTTCTCAGCTCGGCAACCACGCTGGTTCTGCCGGTAACCCGCATCGATGACAATCCCGTCGGTAATGGCAAACCGGGACCGGTAGCCGCCCTCGCCCGTGACCTCTACCTGGCACAGGTAAAGGCGACGGCCGGGCTGGACAGGAAATCCGTCAGTCAGTGATCGCCTGGTGCGCCAGGACCTGAAAATCCGGACGAATATTGATATGGCTGTAAGGCCTGACCTGGGTCAGGAGGATGCCGATCAGTTCTTCTTCACGGTCGATCCAGGAAATGGTGCCATAGGCACCACCCCAATAAACCGAGCCCTGAGAAAGCGGTGTTGCTGCTGCTCCCCGGTCTCTGACTACAGCCCAACCCAGGCCGAAGCCGAAGCCCGGACCCGGCAGCCACAGGGGCAGATCGCCGGTATGGTTTTCCATCATCAGGTCGACGGTGACCGGTGACAGCAGGCGCACTCCATCCAGTTCACCCCCGTTAAGCATGGCCGCCTGAAAACGCAGGTAGTCATGGGCCGTGGACACCAACCCGCCGGCACCACGGAAAACCTGCCGGTTGTCAGCCGCTATCCAGCTGCTGTCGTTGTTACCGGGATCCTGCAGTACGATCCGGTTGTTATTGGGTCCCGGCCGGTATTGCGACATCAGCCGGCCCCCCTTGTCGTCATCCAGGAAAAAGTGCGTGTCGGTCATACCCAGGGGCTGGAATATCCGCTCTTCGAAGAATTCGTCAAGGGGTTGCCCTGCAATGACCTCCACGAGTCTGCCCACCACGTCGGTGGCCTGGGAATATTGCCACTCTTCACCCGGGCTGTAGTTCAACGGCAGCGCTGCGATTCTGGCGATATAGGATTCCAGGGTATCGTCGGGACGTATTGCCCGCTGGCTCGCATAAAACTCCGTGTTACCGCGGTAATTATTGGCAAGGCCTGCCGTGTGCGTCAGCATGTCCCGAATCGTCGCTTCCCGCTTAGCCGGAACCAGGTGCCCCGTTTCACCGCTGGCGTCGCTGGTGGTTGATACCATCGGCCTGGCGAAGGCCGGGATAAACTTGCTGACAGGGTCATTTAACTGAAACCTGCCCTCTTCCCACAGCATCATCAGGGCCACCGAGGTTATAGGCTTGGTCATGGATGCGATGCGGAACATGGCGTCCTTGCGCATGGGCCTGCCGGACTCCAGGTCCATGAATCCACGTGACTCGAAGTGCACTACCTGGCCCTTGCGGGCGATCAGCGTAACGGTTCCCGGCACCAGTCGGTAGTCGATATAGCGCTGCATAACCGGCCCTATCCTGGCCAGCCGTTCTGCCGACATGCCCACAGACTCCGGAGACTCCGCCATGGGCAGACCCGGATCGGTATTCTCCTGACCGTGACTGTTGGCGGCAACGGTCAGCCCCAGCGCCAGGGCAACTAATAATCGCGCGGTAAACAGCTTGTTTCGTGCGGTGGGGGAAGTCCGGATCATCGTGTAACCTCTTGTCAGGATTTGGCATCGACTTCCTGTCGATTCATAGGCGTTACCCTGCTGTCGCAGGCTGTTGCTGAATTTGGTCTCTTTATATACCTGCCTAAATGCAGAATCAACCGGACCGGCACCGCCGGTGATCAGCTCGGCACAAAGCATATGTCACTGATGGCAGGCAATGAGTGCAAGGAAGTCCTGCCGGTCAGAAGTTCACGGGGACTGCCAGGGGAGTCCTGGTCATGGCCAGGGGCTGCGTGGTAGTGTAGGTCAGACTGGTACCGGAGACACCGTGACAGGCTCAATCCACGGGCTTGCCATCGGCATAGGTCTGTTCAACTTTTTCACCATTGGCGTAAACCAGGTACCCCGGCCCGTGCCGTTTTCCCTGGCGCCACAAGCCCACGTAGCGGTCACCGTTCAACCAGAAAAAGGTCCCCTCACCGTCCGGCGCATCGTCGGTAAACAGGCCTGAATAGCGTTGGCCGTCGGCCCAGGTGAACTCTCCCCGACCATTGAGCCGGTTGTCGCGGAATTCACCCTGGTAAAAATCGCCGTTGGACCAGGTTATTGTTCCCTGTCCGTGCTGATTTCCGTTGTTCCATTCGCCATTGTAGCTGTCACCGTTGGCCCACAGCAGCTCACCGGCACCGTGTCGCCTGTCATCCAGAAACTGCCCCTGGTAGCGGTCGCCGCCGGCACTGGTGAATGTACCCATACCCTGTCGCCCGCCGTTAGCCCAGTTGCCGGTGTAACTGTCACCGTTAGCCCAGTAGTAGGAGCCGGAACCGGTCATTTCATCGTCGACCCATTCACCTTCGTAGCGATCACCGCTGGCCAGGCTCAATGTACCCTGCCCGTTCCTGCGCCCATTGGACCACTGGCCTTCGTAGCGGTCACCGTTGGCACGTAGCAGTGTGCCATGGCCATTCTGCTTGCCGTTCAGCCACTGACCTTCATAGCGGTCACCATTGAGCCAGGAAAACGTACCCTGACCGTGCTGCCTGTTGTTGCGCCACAACCCCACGTAGCGATCACCGTTGACCATGGTCAGCGTCCCATGGCCGTGAATCTGCTGATTCTGACACTGACCCCGGTAATGGTCGCCATTAGCCCAGGTGTAAGTACCCGCCCCGGAACCGCTCTCACAGCTGTGAGACACCCAGCGACTGACCTGGGCCTGGATAGAAAGTGGAATTATCAGTATAAATACAGGAAACAGTCTCATGGAGGTCATTCTAGCAAGGCCGGTCCGGTAGAAAATGTTAAGCAGTTCCAACATTACCGGTTTATTTCGCCATGCCCCGATGTCAGGGAACCTCGGCCCGTTTCCATAACCAATCAAAAGTTCCTTAAGGCTGTGTCTCAAGTTTGTCACACAAGTCCAGCGGGAGCCGCACCTTCTGTGACTACCCTGCCGCCCGCCCTGTTCAGGGCCTCAGTTCAGCTCGGCCTGAAGCGCCTGTCACTATACTGACAGCATCGATCACGGCCAAAAAAAAGCGAAGCGGGTGATCACACCCGCTTCGCTTTGTCAGCGAGGCTATCCTGCCTGGGGAGCTTCTGATTCCCTAGAGCGTATTCAACTCCAGCGCCTTGAAGCCGTCTTCATGCTGCGCCACGTAGTTGACAATCATGTCCGGGGTTACCGGCACGCGATTGAACATGTGACCATCAAGGGCGTCGGCAATGGCACTGGTGATAGCAGCAACCGCCGAACCCTGGGAGGGTTCACCGACGCCGCGACCCCCGGCAGGATTGTAGGGATCCGCAATATCCACGGCCCCGTTCTTCATCTCCGCCGGGACATCGAGAATCGTGGGCAACTTGGCCTGGTAGATACCCACGTTGGCCGGCAGGCCATTCTGTGGATCGTAAACATGCCGCTCGAATCCCGCCATGCCGAAACCCCAGACCGCGCCGCCATTAATCTGCTGAGACAGTCCGTGGGGGTGAATGACGGTACCGCAATCTGCGACACCCACGTAATCCAGGATTTCGTACTTGCCGGTATCCAGATCGATTTCAATCTCGGCCATGCTCACCATGAGACCGGGGGCGATACCCCGTTTGGGCAGGTTGTCCCTGGCGACGCCGATCAGTCCACTGCCGGCCAGTGCCTGAACCGCACGCACGGTAGTGGGATGGATATCCTGGGGATATTCCTCGCCACTGAAGGCACCACCCAGTTCGATGGCCCTGGCAGCCGCCTCACCGTAGGTCATGCCCCGGGACTCGTCGTCGGTGCGGTACACCCGTTCACCGCCGATACTGTAGTCGTCGGGGCTGCCACCAAACTCCACGGCGGCAATTGCCTTGAGTTTCTGCACCGCATCCTCGGCAGCCACCCAGTTGGTTCGCGTGTGGGTGAAAATCGTGTTGCTGCCACCCTGGGCGGAAGCGTGGGGCAGGTGTGAGTCCGTCCGACCAGCCACGATCTCACAGCTTTCCCAGCTGCACTGCAGGACTTCCGCGGCGGCCCGGGTGGTATCGGCATAGGAATAGGTTCCCAGGTTGCCGGCACCGCTGTGCAGATGAATCCGGCCATCCGGTGTTATCCGGACCAGCCCGTCGTAGCCATTACCGCCCGCTGAGTGATAACCGAGACCGACACCGAGCCCGCGCACCTTTTTGCCGTTGCGGACCCGCGGCTGGCTTTCCCGTTCATTCCAGTTGAACATGCCGGCAGCCTGGTCAATGGCCTCGGCCAGGTAGGCGCTGGTTACCGGGCCGCGATCCTCGTACACCGGGGATTCGCTGTGCGGTGCATTGACCCGCCTGAATTCCATGCGGTCCATACCGATCTGCCGGGCCACGGCGTCCATGATGGGCGCGATGGCGGCCGACATTTCATTCTGCCCGGGTCCACGTTGCGCCCCTTTGGGCGTGGTGTTGGTGAACACCGGAATATTGCGCAGGCGCATGGCGGAAGGGGTGTAGACCACGGACAGATGTTGGGCGGAGGCGGAAGCACTGTTGCGTCCGGTGGGTCCACCGTCGCTGATGATGATGACGTCCATGGCGGTTACCCGGCCATCGTTCCTGGCGCCCACCTTGACCCAGCCCTGCATGCCTGGTCGCCCGACGCCAACATAATATTCCTGTTCCCGGGTGATACGCAGCTGCACCGGCCTGTTGAGAATGCGGGAGAAGTGGCCACAGACTCCCATCATGGGGTAGGACCGACCCTTGGACCCGAATCCGCCGCCGGTTGCCTGATTGATCAGCACCAGGTTTTCTTCGGGGATTCCCAGCATCGCGGCCAGGCTCTCCAGCACCGCGCTCTGGCTCTGAGTGGAACCATGAAAATAACACTTGCCGTTTTCCCAGTAGGACATGGCGCTGCGTGGCTCCAGGCTGTGGTGCGGCGTGCCGGCGGTGACGAAGGACTGTTGCACCACCACGTCCGCCTCCGCGAAGCCGGCCTGCAGGTCCCCGTATTCCCAGCCTCCGGCAAAATCCACGTTCCGGGGCTCGGCACCGCTGCGAAAGCGCTGGATTTCCGCCGCGGGCCACTTGATGGTGGCGAAACCACCGCGGATAGTGGCGTTTTCGTCAGCCAGTTCCTCGGTCTGGTTCAGCACATTGCCATCGGGGTAGGCATTGGGGCCACCCTCCACCAGGCTTTCCAGGGGATCGGTGACAAATTCCCGGTATTCGAATTCGACGTTGACCCGTTCCAGCGCCGCCTCGGCGATCTCCTCGGATATCGCGGCAATAGCCAGGATCGGTTGACCGACATAGGTGACATCCGCCGAGGCCAGCATGGGATCTGCCGGGGCGTCGGACGGCGGCAGGTCTTCCGCCGTGATGATGCCCAGCACACCGTCCATGCGCAGTGCTTCAGAGGCATCGATGTTGATTACCCGGCCACTGGGAATCGGGCTGGTATAGAGCCGCGCATGAACCATGCCTTCGCGCTGGTAATCCTCGACATACTTTGCTTCGCCGGTCACCTTGCCGATAGCGTCTGGCGGGGTGTAATTCTTGCCGATATGCATAAAGGTCATGACAGCAACTCCGCGGCGCGCATCACGCCGTTCAGGTAGTGATCGTAGGCTCCGCAGCGACACAGATTACCGGCCAGCGCCTGTCGGGCCTGTTCTCGGGTAGGATTCGGATTGGCCCGCAGCAATGCCTCGGCCGACATGACCTGGCCCGGCGTGCAGAACCCGCATTGGGGAGAGAGTTCCTCGACAAATGCCTGTTGCACGGGATTGAGCGTGCCATCGGCGGCCCGCAAACCCTCCACGGTGGTGATGGTGTGTCGTTTCACCGTGTGGGTGAGAACCGAGCAGGCGTAGTTGGCGACATCGTCCAGCAACACCGTGCAGGCGCCACACTCGCCCCGGTTACAGGCGACCTTGGTGCCGGTAAGACCGAGCTTGTTGCGCAGCGTAAAGGCCAGGGTTTCCTGGGGTGCCACATCGACCCGCCGTTCCACGCCATTGATAGTCAGGGTAAGCAGCCTCTCGGTGACTGTACCGGCAGCGGACTGGGCGGTCAGATAGAATCCTGTTCCCGACGCTGCTGCCGCGCTGGAAAATATGACGCCCTTGATGAATCGTCTTCTGGTTAATTTAGGGTTCACGACCTGCTACTCCGTTTGAATTGTGGTTGAGGAAGGTGCGAAAGCCGCATTGCACCACGGTTGTTCTTGTTTCGTTCTGGAGTAACTACTAACCTAACTGCCTCTGGTCAAAAAATCAACGCAGACTGTCGTACGGGAACGCATCAGATCAGCGACTGCCCGGCCGCCGGGAGCCTGTGTTAGTCTTATCAGTCTTTAATAACCTCTGATTAATCAGGGGTTCTGTAGGTAAATCCGCATTTAATCAGGAACAGCAAGCATGAGCGAAGGACAACTTAAGCGGGAGTGTGAACAGGAACTGCAGGTCGGTAACCGGACCTACCGGTATTTCAGCCTGGAGCGGCTCGAGGAACAGGGCTTCACCACGGTAAGAAACCTGCCCACCTCGATCAAGATCCTGCTTGAAAACCAGCTGCGTCACTGTGACGATGGTGTCATCAACGAATCCCACGTGAAAGCCCTGATTGACTGGAATGAAACCCAGTACCAATCCAGGGAGATCATGTTCATGCCGGTGCGGGTACTGATGCAGGATTTTACCGGCGTACCCGCCGTTGTCGATCTGGCGGCCATGCGCGACGCGGTGTCGGACCGAGGCGGGGACCCGGCCAGGATCAACCCGGTCAACCCCGTTGACCTGGTTATCGACCACTCGGTCATGGTGGACCGGTTCGCCGTGGACACGGCCTACCGTGACAACGTCAACATGGAAATGCAGCGCAACCGGGAGCGCTACCAGTTCCTGCGCTGGGGGCAGAAGGCATTCGACAATTTTCGCGTCGTACCGCCGGGAACAGGAATCTGCCACCAGGTAAACCTGGAATACCTGGCTCGCTCGGTCTGGAGTTCCGAGCTTGACGGGCAGGTCTACGCCTATCCCGACACACTGGTGGGAACTGACAGCCACACCACCATGATCAATGGGCTGGCGGTGCTGGGCTGGGGTGTCGGCGGCATCGAGGCCGAAGCAGCCATGCTGGGCCAGCCGATTTCCATGAATATACCGGAAGTGGTGGGATTCAAGCTCACCGGCCGGTTACGCGAAGGCATTACGGCAACCGACCTGGTGCTTACCGCAACGGAAATGTTGCGAAGCCATGGCGTGGTGGGCAAGTTTGTCGAATTTTACGGCCCCGGCCTGGCATCACTGACCCTGGCGGACCGGGCAACGCTGGCCAACATGTCCCCGGAGTATGGCGCCACGTGCACCTTTTTCGCTGTGGATCAGAAGACTCTCGATTACCTTGCCCTGACCGGCAGAGATCCGGAAACCGTCGCCCTGGTGGAGGCTTACAGCCACACCCAGGGGTTGTGGCGACGTGACGACGATGACGTGAACTACAGCAGCAGCCTGGAGCTGGACCTGGACCAGGTGGTCGCGTCATTGGCGGGCCCGAAGCGACCCCAGGACCGGGTTGCCATTACCGATATGCCCCAGGCGCTGGCAGAGCAGCTGGATGACGAACTGATCAAGCAGACCCATGTAGGTGAAGAAGACTACAAGCTGAAAGACGGGGATGTGGTGATCGCTGCCATCACCTCCTGCACCAACACGTCCAATCCGGCGGTGATGATGGCGGCCGGCCTGCTGGCCAGAAAGGCCGTGGCGAAAGGCCTGTCCCGCAAGCCCTGGGTCAAATCGTCCCTGGCCCCCGGCTCCAAGGTAGTATCAGCCTACCTGGAGAGTGCCGGCCTGCAGGACAGCCTGGATCAGCTGGGTTTTCAACTGGTTGGCTATGGCTGCACAACCTGTATCGGTAATTCCGGCCCCCTGCCGGTGGACATCGAGGAAGCTATCGACCGGGGTAAGCTTACCGTGGCTTCGGTGCTGTCGGGCAACCGTAACTTCGAAGGTCGGATTCACGCCAAGGTCCGGGCCAACTGGCTGGCTTCTCCACCGCTGGTTGTCGCCTATGCCCTGGCCGGTACCACCAATATTGATCTCAGCAAGGATGCCCTGGGCAAGGACGGTGACGGCAACGAAGTTTTCCTGCGGGATATCTGGCCGGACAACGATGAAATCGAAAGCGCCGTGGCCAAGGTTCAGCGGGAGATGTTCATGCAGAATTATGCCGAGGTTTTCAAGGGGGATGAGCAGTGGAATGCGCTGCCTGCCGGCGACGACAAGACCTACGGGTGGGACAAGTCATCCACCTATATTCAGAAGCCGCCATTCTGTGACCTGGATGTTCCCGGCGATACCATAAAAGACGCGAGAATTCTGCTGATCCTGGGGGACTCGGTAACCACCGACCATATTTCCCCGGCCGGTTCCATTGCCGAGCAAAGCCCCGCGGGCCGGTACCTGATCAGTCACGGCATCAGCAAATCCGACTTTAATTCCTACGGTTCACGTCGTGGCAATCACGAGGTCATGATGCGCGGCACCTTTGCCAATATCCGTATCCGCAACGAAATGCTGGGCGGTATCGAGGGTGGCTACACCCGGCTGGCCAATCGCAGTGACGCCATGAGCGTTTACGATGCCGCCATGGAATACCAGAAATCTCAAACCCCCCTGGTGGTTATAGCCGGCAAGGAGTACGGCACGGGTTCGAGTCGGGACTGGGCGGCCAAGGGATCACGGCTGCTGGGTATAAAGGCGGTCATTGCCGAGAGTTTCGAACGTATACACCGATCCAATCTCGCCGGGATGGGGGTTCTGCCGCTGCAGTTTCCTGAAGGCGTGACCCGCAAGACACTGAAACTCACCGGCGATGAAACCATTGACATTGCCGGACTCGAGTCGGTGAAGCCCGGTATGGCAGTGAGCATGACCATTCACTACAAGGATGGCACCAATGCAGACTGCGACCTGCGCTGTCGACTGGACACCGCCGTGGAAGTGGCCTACTACAGCAGCAGCGGTATCATGCCCTACGTGGTGAAAAAACTCTCCGGGCAATCGGCCTGAAGCCACCATGTCGGAGTCCCGCGACAAGCGCATAGAAACTGACAGCCTGGGGGAGATTGCCATAGACAGTGACCGCCTCTGGGGCGCCCAGAGCCAGCGTTCACTGAAAAATTTTGCCATTGGCGATGCCCGTTTCCCGGCACATTTCATTCACGACTTTGCCCGGGTCAAGCTGGCCGCGGCCCTGGCCAACAACCGGCTGAACAATCTCGACCAGCGGCGCACCCGGTTGATAGAACAGGCCTGTGAGGAAATTATCGCGGGCAGGCATGACGATCAGTTTCCACTGTCGATCTGGCAGACCGGCAGCGGCACTCAGACCAACATGAATCTCAATGAGGTCATTGCCAATCTGGGCAACCGCCTCGCCGGCAATCCGCCAGGCAGCTATCAACCCCTCCATCCCAATGATCATGTCAACAGGTCGCAATCCTCCAATGACGTGTTTCCTACAGTAATGCACATGGTCAGTCACCGACTGACGGCAGCACGGCTGCTGCCGGTACTGTCCGGATTTCAGCAGGTGCTGGCGGATCGGGAGCGGGAATTTTCCGCGCAGCTCAAGTCCGGTCGCACCCACATGATGGATGCCACGCCGGTTACCCTGGGTCAGGAGTTCGGTGCGTTTCGCGCGCAGATTGAGTTTGCCACCTCACGTATCGAGGCGGCACTGCCGGCGCTCAGGCAGTTGGCGATTGGTGCCACTGCCGTCGGAACCGGACTCAATACACCAGCAGGCTGGGCGGAAACCGTAACAGCCCTGATCAGCGATCTCACCGGTATCAACTACCAGCCGGCACCGGATAAGTTCAGCCAGCTGGCCGCCCATGATTCCCTGGTCTGCCTGCACGGCCAGCTGAAACTGCTGGCGGTGACGCTGTTCAAGCTGGCCAGCGACATCCGCCTGATGGGCTCCGGTCCACGCTGCGGCCTGGCGGAGATTTCCCTGCCGGCTAACGAGCCCGGCAGTTCCATCATGCCGGGCAAGGTCAATCCCACCCAGGTGGAAGCACTTACCATGGTCTGCCTGCGGGTTATGGGCAATGACACTACGGTCTCGGTGGCAGGCAGCCAGGGCCAGTTTCAGCTGAACGTCTACAAGCCCCTGATCATCAGTACAATCATGGAGTCGATTCAATTGCTTGCCGATAGCGTACAGAGTTTCAATGAGCACTGCGTTGCCGATATCACCGCCAATCAGAAACAACTGGACAGGTATACCAGTCGTTCACTGATGCTGGTCACTGCACTGAGTCCACATATCGGCTACGACAAGGCCGGCCAGGCCGCCAAGTATGCCCATGAAAATGACCTGACACTCAGGGATGCCGTCATTGAACTTTCCCTGCTGGACGCTGACGACTACGACAGGCTGGTCCGTCCGGAACAAATGCTCGGCCCGGACGTTGGAGATGATTGAACGACAACGGCGGTTTGCGGCCGTCATACGCGAATAAATCGTGCAGCTGCTAGGGCCTGTTAACACTATTTGCATCATCACTGTTGTGACTGAAAAGGCGCCAATCAAGGCGCGAGGAGGGAGGTTTGGTGGCTCCAAATGACCGACGAGCAACGCCGAGTGGCGCCTTTTCAGCCACAACCCGAAGGGCCGGGCCAGTTTTCCGCCCGGCGACGTTCTCGGTCACTCTCGTAGTGTCACTACGGGACGCTCCCTCGGGCCTTGCCGGACGAAAAACTGACTCCGGCAGTGATGATGCAAATAGTGTTAACAGGCCCTAAGACCTTTACTGACAGTTACCGGATGACATCATGACCCTAATTTCCATCAACCCCGCCAACGATCACACGATCGCCGAATACGAAAGCCATACCCCGGAAAAAGTGGATGCGCTGATCGCCGATGCCAGGAAGGCATTCGAGAACCAGCGCGGCACGTCGTTGAAAGAACGCAGTCGGGTACTGCGCAATGCCGCAGAGATACTGAAGAGTAATCGCGAATCCTATGCCATGTTGATGACCCGGGAAATGGGCAAACCGCTGACTCAGTCCCGGGGAGAAATCGACAAGTGTGCCGATGCCTGCCTGTTCTACGCTGGCCGGGCCGGTGAATTTCTTGCTCCCGATATGGTCGATACGGAAGCGCCGGAAAGTTTTGTCTGCTATGAACCCCTGGGCGTGATTCTTGCCGTCATGCCCTGGAACTTTCCCTTCTGGCAGGTTTTCCGGTTTGCCGCACCGGCGCTCATGGCTGGCAATGCGGGACTGTTGAAGCATGCCAGCAACGTGAGCGGTTGTGCCCTCGCCATTGAAGACGTTTTCCGCGAAGCAGGCCTGCCCGGGGGACTGTTCAGTACCCTGCTGATCAAGAGCAGCGAGGTGGAACGGGTGATCAACAATAGTGCGGTTACTGCCGTTACCCTGACCGGCAGCGGACCTGCCGGTTCCGCGGTAGCGTCAGCTGCCGGCAAGGCGTTGAAGAAGAGCGTGTTGGAACTGGGTGGTAACGATGCCTACCTGGTACTGGCGGATGCCGATCTGGATCTCGCTGCACGGATCTGCGCAACCAGCCGGATGAACAACAACGGACAGACCTGCATTGCTGCCAAACGGCTGATTGTCGATGCCAGCGTCAAGGCGGAGTTCGAGGAAAAACTGCTTGACCGGCTGCGAGAATTCAAATTCGGTGATCCGGAAACCGAAGACACGAATCAAGGGCCGATGGCCCGCCAGGACCTGCGTGATGAACTGCATAAGCAGGTGGAAAAATCCAGGGAACAGGGTGCCAGGTGTCTTCTTGGCGGTGAAATACCGGATGGCACCGGCGCTTTTTATCCTGCAACACTGCTCTCGGACGTGGACGAATCCATGCCGGCCTTCCGGGAAGAGCTATTCGGTCCTGTTGCCTGCGTGATCACTGCCCGGGATGAAGAGGATGCCATCGCCAAAGCCAACGACTCCGATTTCGGCCTGGGCGCCGCTGTCTTTACCCGGGACGTGGACCGGGGTCGACATATTGCCGCCCATCGACTTGAAGCCGGCACCTGCGTGGTCAACGATTTCGTCCGCTCCGATCCGCGGCTGCCCTTCGGCGGCATCAAGCAGAGCGGCTACGGACGGGAACTCTCCCATTTTGGTATCCGTGAATTCGTCAATATCAAAACGGTCTATACCGGCTGACAGTATCGCGCAGGTGCTGGCCGGTGATCAATGAGCCGTCTTCCTGGGAACCTTCCTAGGAACCTTCCTCGGCAGTCGTCATGTCCCGGCGATATTCGTCTATCTGGCGATCGATTACCGGCTCGTCGATATGCAGCAGTTCCATGGCCTGACGACTGATCATCAGGCTGGACTCCAGCAGTTCCGGGAAAACCTGGTCGGCCCCGGTGGAGATCAACTCCTCGAAGCCACCCTGCTCCAGGCAGCGGACAATGATCGGCACGTCAGGATGACGCTGGCGGATCCGGGCAATAGCTGCCTTGCCTTCTTCAAGGGAACGAAATGTCAGCACCACGAGCCTGGCCGCCGCCAGGTGGCAATGCTCCAGAATCTCGGTATTGTGGCTGTCACCGTAAACAATATTGACACCATTCCGACGGTGCCTTTCCACCAGGTCGATATCGGTGTCGATGGCAATATAGGGAATGTCGTTCTGTTCCAGAAACCCGGCCAGGGTCGTACCAAGGCGACCAAACCCGCCTATTATCACGTGTCCCTCCAGGTCAAGCTGAACCGGTCGTTGTCTTGTTTCAGGTCGTGCGGACTTCGCCAGTTTGCGGCTGAGAAAGTCCGTGTGGCGAATCAGTAACGGGCTTGCCACCATGCTGAAGATGATGATGATGCTGATGAAGGATGCCTGCTCGACGGGTACGGCACCATTCAGCAGGGCCAGGGCCATCAGGGCCAGACCGAATTCCCCGGCCTGGGCCAGGTTAATACCGACGCTCAGGGCATCCCTGGTGGCAAAGCCCAGTACCCGCACCGACGCCGCCACCACCAGGGATTTGACTATCAACAGCAACAGCGTGAACGCCACGATTCGCGGTGCGTACCCAAGCAGCAGGGACAGGTCCAGGCTCATGCCTATGGTCACGAAAAACAGGCCAAGCAGGATATCCCTGAATGGACGGATATCCGCCTGTATCTGGTAACGCAGAGGGCCCTCGCCCAGCATCATCCCGGTGACGAACCCGCCCAGGGCCATGGACAGGTGAAAACTGTGAGTCAGCCACGCCGCCAGCAGGACGATAACCAGCGTGGTCAGTACAAAGATTTCGTCAGATCCACTGCGGGCAACTTCGTCGTAAACAACGGGAATGATCCATTTGCCAATGGCCAGCAGCAGTGCCACCAGCACCACGGCATTGAGACCGGCAACGCCGAGGCTGGACAGGAGAGAAGCCTCGTTGCCCTCACCCAGCACCGGCACCAGTACCAGGAACACGACGGCTATCAGGTCCTGAAACAGCAGTACGCCGATGGAAAGCTGGCCGTGCAGGTTATGCATTTGACGATTGTTGACCAGTTCCCTGGTCACGATCGCGGTAGAGGAAAGGGCCAGCGCACCGGCAGTGAGGATGGCCGTCTGCCAGGTAGCCCCCCAGAGGAACACCACCACCGAGAAAACCACGGTGCAGACCAGGACCTGCACGCCGCCGACCCCGAATACGGCGAATCGCATGGCCAGCATTTTTTTCAGGCTGAATTCCAGGCCCAGGGTAAACAGCAGGAAAACTACGCCGAACTCGCCCAGTAAACTGAAACGTGCCGGGTCTTCCACCAGTGAAAACGCCGATGGGCCGATAACAGCACCAACCACGATATAGGCGACGATGGTCGCCATGCGCAGGCGTCGGAACAGTACACTGGCAAACAGTGAAAATCCGAGAATCACCAGAAACTGCTGAAACAGTGCTTCAGACATAAATCCTGCGACAATCCTGAATAGCGGCCGGAAAAGCGGCCGGAAAAGCGAAAGGATGGCGGAAAACACGCCCGGACACAACTGCCTTCCGCGCAACCCCGACAGTTACCTTGCCGGGGAACAGGACCACGAAACAACGGTCACCCAGGGCTATGTTCCGGAAGCAGGAGACGCAGCCATGTCCTGGATGCCAGGGTCCCGGAGATCAGACGACAACAAACTGCCCCATCATGCCGTTGTCCTCGTGCTCCAGGATATGACAGTGGTACATGTAAGGGGATTCCGCGTCGGAGAAATGATCAAACGTCATCACCAGCCGCACGGTCTCACCCGGGCCGACTTTGACCGTATCCTTGTAACCTCTCTCATGGGCATGCACCGGCCGGCCATTGCGATCCAGTACCTGGAACTGGCCATGGTGTACGTGGAACGGGTGCATCATCATGGAATCGTTGACCACCTCCCAGATCTCGGTGGAGCCCATGGGCACGGTTTCATTGATTACCGACATGTCCATGGCCTGGCCGTTGATTAAGAACTGATCACCGCCACGACCCATCATCATGCCACCCCGGGGACCTCCTCGCCCCCGCATCATCCTGCCACGCATGCCCATGCCCATGGCCATGGACAGGGTAAATCGACGGGTGTTGTCTATGCCACGATCCTGAAAGCGGATCATGGGCACCAGTCGGTCAGGCAGATCGTCGGACTTCTCCAGGGCCGACTGGGGACGAATGGCCAGGATCTGCAGCCGTTCGCCGTTGGTGGGGTGCATGTTGCGCATCATGCCCTGCGGTCTGTAGGGTGAATCTGCGGCCATTGGCAGACTTATCAGGTCCACGGGGCTGCCGTCGCTGACATCCACCACGATGTCACAACGCTCGGCGGGTCCCAGTTCCACCACGCTCATCTCTACCGGCCGATCGAGAAAGCCGCCGTCACAGGACAACTGGGTGAAACGGCGCCCATCGCTGAATGCCAGGTTATAGGTACGGGCGTTGGAGCCGTTCAGCATCCGCAAACGGACTTTACTGGTGGTGGCGGAAAAAACCGGATTCAGGGTACCGTTGACCAGGACCCTGTCGCCGAACATTCCGGTCATAATGTCACTGTGGGCACGAACATACTGGAAACTGCCATCCTGGTTGAATCGTCGGTCCTGGATCACCAGAGGAATATCATCGATGCCGTATTCGCGGGGCATCGGCAGACCGGCGCTTTCATCGTCATCGACGATAATCATGCCCGCCAGTCCTTGATAGACATGATCTCCTGTCCTGTTAATCAGGTGGGAGTGATACCAGAACGTGCCGGCATGTTCCATGACCTGGAATTCCGGACGCCAGGTCTCACCGGCCCCGATGACTGAGTGGGGACCGCCATCCGCCTTTGCCGGAACATGCAGGCCATGCCAGTGAATCGTGGTGGGCTCACCCAGGGCGTTTTCCACGTGCATGGTGACGTCTTCCCCGTCCTTGAGCCGAATCGTCGGCCCAAGGTAGCTGCCATTGAGTCCCAGGGTCGGCGTTTCCAGGTCCGGGAAAAATCGGGTGGTTCCCCGCTGGGCCCGCAGGCGGTAGTGGCGGCGTCCGTTCTCCAGTCGTCCGGACAGCAACTCGGGAATTTTCAGTTCGTTGTCCGCCAAAGTGCCCTGTGCCAGCGTGGCAACCGGTAACAGCAGTCCGGCCGAACCAACCCCGGAGGCTGCGAGGAATGTGCGTCGTTTCATAGTTGTCCGCCAGCTTTAATTTATCAGTCTACAGAAGTGACCAGTATAACGGGGAAAGTCGCCTTTCGGCTTGATCCATGTTGAAAAGTCAACTCGCCGGCGATTGGCGACAACGGCTGGGCCGCGGGGAATCTGTCAAGATTTTCTGAAGGACCTTCTGACCGGCAGGCCCTGCCCGAATGGGCAGTCGCACCGACCGAGTTGCCTGGGGTTCCCCGATGACAGGACTTCGGTGTCGCGGTAATTTCCGTTCGACCACCGGGCAGGTCCTGGAATCCTCTGTTCAGTTGGATACGCCCTTGATCGGCGACAGGACCGGGTGCCGGGCACCGTGAACGATGATGGTTTTTTTGCCTTCTACCGAGATGAGGCCTTCCTGTTCCAGGTTGGTAAGTATGCGGCCGGCCATTTCCCGGGAACAGCTGACTATCTTGCCCAGTTCCTGGCGGGTGATCTGGATCTGCATGCCCTCCGGATGGGTCATGGCATCCGGCTGCTCGCAAAGCTCCAGCAGGGTGCGGGCGATTCGGCCCGTAACATCGTAGAACGCCAGCATGCCGGCCTTGCGGCTGGTTTGCAGAACCCGGCTGCTCAGCTGGGTACCAATGGAGATCAACAGGGGAATGGCGCTGGGCGACCCGGAGTCATTGATCAATTCAATGATCCGATCGTAGCTGATTTCCGCCAGCGTGGTTTCCGACCGTGTTTTTATCAGCACGTTACGGGTTGACTGGGCAACGAACAGGCCCAGTTCGCCGAGAAATTCGCCGGGATTGAGGTAGGTGAGTATCAGCTCCTGGCCGTTCTCTTCTTCCAGGCTCACCACCAGCGACCCTTTGACAACGTAGTAAAGGGTATCGGCAGGATCACCGGGAGTGACGATGTGAGCGTTCTTGGGATAGCTTTGCTGCTGGCAGATTTCCAGAAAACTTCGAAGTGATTCCCCATCGACTGTCAGTCTGGGCATTGCAACTTTTCTCCGGTAACGGCGAGTTCGACAGGCTCAGAGAATCCCTAACCAGTGTTAGCGTAAGGACTCCCCGGAAACTTTAGGGAACTGCCGGTGGATGGTTGCCCCAGATCGACCAGGGACCCGGGTGTTTACCCGGGGGCGTTGTAGGCGGGGCGGTCGAAGCCATGAACGATTATGGTTTTCTTACCCTCCACCGTGATCAGTCCCTGCTGTTCCAGGTTGGCCATGATCTTTCCGGCCATTTCCCGTGAGCAGCTGACGATGCGGCTGATCTCCTGCCGGGTTATCTGAATCTGCATGCCGTCCGGATGAGTCATGGCATCCGGCTGCTCACACAGATCCAGGAGTGTGCGGGCTATTCGGCCGGTGACGTCATGAAACGCCAGCAGGCCGACCTTTCGACTGGTCTTCAGCAGTCGATCGCTGAGCTGGGCGCCAATACCAATCAACAGGGCGATGGCACCTTCCGGGTTGGATTCGTGAATCAGTTGGTTCACCCGGCTGTAGCTGATTTCCGCCAGCACGGACTCGCTGCGCGTCTTGATCATCACATTACGGGTGGACTGTTCAATAAACAGCCCCATCTCACCCAGAAATTCGCCGGGATTAAGGTAGGTAAGAATCAGTTCCTGGCCATTTTCGTCTTCCAGGGTTACCGCCAGTGAGCCCTCAATGATATAGAACAGCGTGTCTGCCGGGTCCCCGGGGGCTACCAGCTGTACCCCCTTGGGATAGCGTCGCCGGTGGCAATTACCGAGAAACTTCTCCAGGTTTTCTGCACTTATCTGTAACTTTTTCACGTAAAAAGCCCCTTGCCAGGTGGTCGAGGTTTTTCCGGCCCAGGAAAAAGCCTGGGACAGTTCCAGGACTGCAGGTTGCAGCCGAAGAACAATTTATCCACGGCGCTGCCCGACAAGTCAATGCAGGTTCTCTGGTTGTCTGCCCGGATACCGGGGTACTTCCCGGGTCATCCCTGATCCCGGGGCGGGGGCAGTTCAACAGCTTGGTAGGGAGAATGGTTGGCAGGGGTATTTCGCCGGAATCAGCTTTCTGCCAGGCTGATTTCGTAGGTAACACCGTCGCTGCTGTGTCCCGTGCTGCCGCGCTGGGAACTGAAATAGAGGCGACGATAAGCCGGATCGAAGGCCGGACCGGTGATTTCCGACCGCTGGTGTCCCGGAATCTGCACCAGGGGAATGACACGTTCGTCAGGAGTCAGCACTACGATCTGCATATCGCCGCCGTCCTCGGCCACCAGCACTTCGCCGGATGGCGTGATGGCCAGGTTGTCGACGCCACTCAAAATCGGATTGGTACTGATGGCAATATCGTAAAGCACGGTAATTTCGTTGTTGGCCACGTGATAACACCACACGCGGTTGTCGTGCTTGGTGGAAAAATAAACTTTACCGGCCTGGTAGACCAGCCCTTCACCACCGCGGAAAGGTGCATAGTCCGGCACCTGGTAACGGGTCGGTGCAGTTTCGGCCAGGGGATCCGGTAGTGTTGCCCAGCTCAGAAAAGGACGTCCGCCGCCGGCATGCATTCTTGCAACTTCCAACGTACCGCTTTCCAGGTACGGCAGTGGACGATGGGGACGAAAACGGTACAGGGCGCCGTCCGGCTTGTCCTCGGTCAGGTACAGAACCTGATTTACCGGATCCACGGCCACGGCCTCGTGTTTAAACCTGCCAAGAGCCGGCCGGACTTCGGCCACCCGCTTACCGAACGGGTCGCATTCATAGACCTGCCCCAGGTCGAATTCCTCACAGGACAGCCAGGTCTGCCACGGCGTCCTGCCGCCGGCGCAATTGATGGAGGTCCCCTGGAGAATCGGATAGGCGTCGGTCAATTCGCCGGCGGGGCTGAACCTTAACGCACCGACACCTCCCTGCCCGTTCCGCAGTTCCGCGTTGGACACGTAAACCCACCCCCCGTCATCTGCGGCAAAGGCGGCTCCACCGTCCGGTGCAGCGTGCCAGGTGTAGTCAGACCCGGGGACCGGCTTTTCTCCGGACCTGGCAACCACCCGCGACCTGAAGCCCGGCGGCAGCATCACGCCGTTGTTATCCGCCGGTTGCAATGGACCGATGTCTCCCAGGCTGGATACACCGGCTGCCACGTCGCCTCCGGCCTGATCCCCGACAGCAGTGGCTGCACCGGCTGCGAACAGCAGGAACCCGGCGGTCCCCAGCTGCAGAAATTCACGGCGATTGACGGTATTACTATTCATGTTCTTCAAATCTTAGCACAACTCAGATGACACGAGTTTGACCACATCGAAATCCACTGTCATTCCGGGTCCACGTGATTGCCCGGCATGGCTCCACAGTTACCTGCCGTTGCCCATCGAACCCTCAAGATTTGGCGACCAGCGGCCGACGAGACTGGGTAAGTCCCCCCTGTTTACAGGAGCCCTCCCCAATTGCTTAGCAACCCCGGATTTCCCTCCGCGAACCGCCCGCCGTTCCTGGCGTGCACCGGTCCTTTAATTTACAGCAGTCAAAAGGTAGTGACATTATGAGCGCAGTTGAACTGGTCGATAGCTCACCCTCCACTCAATCCACGCGACAGACTTCCGCCCGTCCGATACTTTACGTCCTCGATACCAACGTCCTGATTCACGATCCCACGTCAATTTTCAGTTTCGACGAACATCACGTCGTAATTCCCATTACCGTCCTGGAAGAACTGGACAACCTCAAGAGCAGCCGTCAATCCATCGCCGCGGATTGTCGCCAGGCGATCCGGGAGCTGGATACCATGCTGGGCAGGGCCAGTCCGGCAGAGGTGGAGGCCGGGGTGCCAATTCCACGGGGTGATCCGGCATCCCCCAGCGGACACCTGTCGGTACTGATGACCCGGAATCCGGACAACCTCATCGCGTTACCCCATCACAGCAACGACAACCGGATTCTCAATGACGTCTGCCACCTGAGACAGCAGTATCCGGAGCAGCGGGTGGTACTGGTCAGCAAGGATATCAATATCAGGCTCAAGGCCAGGGGTTGTGGTATCGAAGCCGAAGACTACCAGAGTGACCAGCTGCTGAGCGACATCGAGAAACTGAACAAGGGCTACATTGAATATTCCGGTTCTTTCTGGGCCAACGTTGCAGACGTGGAGACCACCCGGGATGCAGGTCGCACTTATTACCGGGTTTCCAGGGAACATTTTCAGCAACCGGTGCACCCCAACCAGTTCGTACTCGACGACAGCGGGTTTCTGGCCAGGATCTGCGGTATTGGCGAAGACAGTGTGGACCTCCTGCACCTGGACCTGGACACGGTCCTGCATACCGAAGCATGGGGACTGACGCCCCGTGACGTTTACCAGGCCATGGCACTGAACCTGCTGCTTGATCCGGATATTCACCTGGTCAACCTCACCGGCTCGGCGGGTTCAGGCAAGACTATCCTGGCCCTGGCTGCAGCCATTGAAATGACCGTGCCCAGCAAGCTGTACCGGCGCATTATCGCCACCCGCAGCATCCAGGGGCTCGACGAGGACATCGGTTTTCTGCCCGGCACCGAAGAGGAAAAAATGGAGCCATGGCTTGGCGCCATTACCGACAACCTGGAAGCCCTGCACTGGGATGACGAGAACTGTCACAGCAGTATCGATTACGTGCTCGAAAAGGTCCCCCTGGTGTTCAAGTCCATGAACTATATTCGCGGCAGGAGTTTTCAAAGCAGCCTCATCATCATCGATGAATCCCAGAATCTTACCCCCCATCAGATCAAGACCATTGTGACCAGGGCCGGCAAGGGCTCCAAGGTGATCTGTCTCGGCAACCTGGCCCAGATCGATACACCGTTTCTGACGCCCACCAGCTCGGGCCTTACCTACCTCACCGAGCGGTTCAAGGATTTCAGCCATGGTGGCAATATCCTGCTGCAGGGGGTTCCACGCTCCCTGTTGGCGGAGTTTGCCGAGTCACACCTCTAGAGGCTCCTGACTGAGTATTTCCATTCAAGGAACCTCTGATCAATTATGGAATTACTATGGCTTTCACAGGCGAGTTCACTGACGAAGCGCCTTGCCGCCGGACAGTGGTATTGCCGCCAGGAAGGCGCTAAAGTTCGGACTGGTGAATTGCCTTGAGCTGATCAGGTCGAACCGTGAGGCAATTACCGGCCCGGTTTTTCCTTTGCTGGAGGATAAGACATGGATTTTTCTGCAATCAACTGGCTGGCCGTCATCGCCGCTGTCCTGAGCGCATTCGCGGTCGGCTTTGCCTGGTACGGACCACTGTTCAGCAAGGCCTGGATGGTCGAAGCCGGCATGACCGAAGAAAAAATCGCCCAGGGCAACATGGCCAGGACCTTTGGTTTTGCCCTGCTCTTTCAGTTCGTCATGGCCTTCTGCCTGGCGATGTTTTTCTTCGGTAACCCGGACGCTGCAGACCAGGTCAATGCCGGTACCGGTGCCTTCTACGGCTTTCTGACCGGTTTTGGCTGGGTCGCCATGGCAATCGGTGTCAACGCCCTGTTCGAACAGCGTTCCTTTCGCTACATCGCCATCAATGGTGGCTACTGGGTCGTGGTGTTAACCCTGATGGGCCTGATTCTCGGTGCATGGCGATAGATGGGCAGGAGTGCCGTTTGAACCTGTTGAGTCCTGAACGAACCTTGAAAATCGGGATTCCTGTGGCGATGTCGCTGCTGGTATCGTGTACCGCTGAACAGGTATATACCAATATTCAGCAGGATCGACGACGGCAGTGCGAACTGCTGTCCATCCCGCAACAGGCCCATTGTCGGTCTCTGCATGAAACTTCCTGGCAGGAATACTCTCGGCAGCGTCGCGGGATACAGTCAGATAGCGACTGACCCGCTGCGGCAACGGGCCGGCACTTCCCGGGAATAAAAAAACCCGGCGTCTCCTGTTACCGCAGAGACGCCGGGTTTGCTGCCCGCCAGGGGCTAGCGATCCTGATCGGATGGCAGGGGCGATAACTCGCCGTAAATATTCATGGTTGGAACGTCAGGTTTAAAATCTATGTGGCAACCCTCGCAGATGTCCACTATTTCGTCGCCGGACAGTTCAATCTGCGCCACGTCCTGTGACCGTGCCGCGGCTACGGCGCGTGCTGCGGCCGAACTGAGGTCATTTGCATAGGTCACCCACGCCGGATCCGCGACCCATTCATCATCCAATGGTCCGGTGCCGGGCAGCGCCAGGAGCGCGCCCCCAACCTGCAGTTGCCGAGCCAGGTGCTCGAGCTCCCGCCAGTCGCGTTCAGACTGAGGATTACGCCATGCCGCAATCCAGATAGGGTCAGCAGAATGATTGATCAGCGATGCCATGACCTCGTTGATACTGATGGGTAAGCGGGCCTGTGACGTATCGCCGTCGCTCCCACATGCAGTCAGGAAAGTCAACCCTGTAAACAGTAGTGTCGTGTTGAGAAGTCGGTAGGAAATTTTCAAGGAAAAGCCCTCGTTAGGAACAGTACCGTGGCAAATTCACCACTCACGCCTGCCCAACGTATCGTAAACTCCCGGTTACGAAAAGAGGTCTACTCGCCCTTTTGTTAATTCATTGAGGCACATCAATTTTCTGTTGATCCTTTGAACTCGGGTGAAGAACGGCCAATTCCCGTTGCGGCAGCCTACCTGACCTGAATCCGCAATTGTCCGATGCGGGCGCCACCCGCCGGTAGCCGGGCGACGCGCCTGCAGGATTGCTTACGGCCTGACCGGGACCCTAAAATCCAATACGAACCCCGATCCAGGCGGCCCGTGGTGCCCCGGCGCCAAGAAAAACCGGGCTCTGATCCGCCAACGAAGCGATGACCTCCGTTGGATCTTCCCCCAGGAGACCAAAGCTTTCATAGTCGCTATCGAACAGGTTGTTGACTCGGGCGAAGACACTGATGGAGTCATTGAGGTTATACAAGGCCCTGAGATTGACGATGGCGAAACTGTCCACTTCGTCCAGCTGATTGGATTCGTCTCCCCGTAATGGCTGGCTGGCATTGTAGATCAGTTCACCACCCAGCTGTAATGCACTGCCAAACCGGTAGCTGCCACCCAGCTTCACCTGGTGATTGGGTATACCAGGAATGCGGTCCCCGGCTTCGACGCTGATGTTGCCGTCATCATCGGCGAAGTCGTGATTTGGACTCAAGGCCAGAAAATCGTCCTGGAATGTGGCATCCACGTAGCTGTAATTGGCAAACCAGTTCAATTCTCCAAGATTACCGGACAACGACGATTCCAGGCCAAGTCTGCGCGTCTTGTCGACGTTGGCGAACAGGCCGGTGGCCCGGCCGGTAGTCTGAAAAATAATGTCGTCCTGATTGACGGCGTGGAATAGACCCAGCGTATAGCGGATGTCATCCGTGCGGATACGAAAACCCGCTTCCACGTTCTGGGTTACCACATCGTCCAGCGGGGGGTCGGCAAGGAATGCATTGGGCAGGCGACACTCGAAATCCACGTCCTCCGGGTCACCACCTTCATCAGCCACCCGGGACTGGGCAGCGCTGAAAATGGCATCGTTGCAGGATAATTCGATAGGCGTCGGCACACGGTTAGACTCATTGTAGGCAACATAGACATTAATACCCTCGTCCATCTGCCAGGTCAGGCCAACTGAAGGATTGAATCGCGAGAAACGGTGATCTCCATTAAGCTCCGGACGCTCTCCGCTCCTGTCTCTTAGGGTCACGTCACTTTCATTAAAACGACCCGCCAGGGTCAGGGTAAGGGATTCAGTAAGATCTAGCGAATCGGTAAAATACAGGCTCCAGGTTCGGGTTTCCGTGAATATATCCGTAGCGGCTTCATCGACAAACGCGCCGGTACCCAGGCCCGCGGTGGAGCGGGTGGCCGGATCGAGTCCGGACAGTTCCGTTACTGAACGAAAGCGGGATTCCCCGTTGAAGTAGCTGACACCGACCACCAGTCGATTGGACAACCCGGCGACATCCTGGAGGAAGGTAAGCTGACTTTCCAGGCCGTCGCTGGTCTGATCCCGATTGCTGATGTTATTGACCGCTTCGTCGCTGAGAATGCCACTGCCGCTCAGTTCCGCGGCAATATTCTCAAGCTCAAAATCCTCGGGATCGAGACCGGCCTGGGCTGCCTGGTCGATGATAAGCTGTTCCAGCAGTGCAAAACTGGTGATGCTCTCATCCTCACCCTCGCAAATGTCGTCCAGGTCGATTCCCAGCTCGCTGTCCAGCAATTCTTCCAAGTCATCGGCTTCCTCGAACAAGGCCTGTGCACCACCGGCAAACTCGCACTGCTCGAACTCCGACGCATCGCCGTTAAAGGCATCTGTGTCATTACTGCGCCGGTAAACCGTGCCGGAAAACAGCAGGTCTTCCTGCAGGTAGTGCCTGCCTTTGAGGCTGAACAGGCTGAGGTCGTTTTCGGTTATATCCGGTGCCGTGAAAACCGCCGCCCGATCCAGGGACAGCAGGCCCGCCGGCGAGGCGCCGTTGCCGGTCAGTTCGCTCTGCCCATCCTGTACCACCAGGTCGAGGGCCGTTCGTGTGCCATCACGCCAGCTCAGGCTGCCGTAAAAGTTCAGCGCGTCCGAGTCGGATAGATCCCGCCAGCCGTCCTCCTCGAAATAACTGAGATTGACATAGTAACCCCAGGTGCCATTGTTGTTCCCGGATTCGATACTGCCGACACGTCGATTCCAGTCGCCGGTATAGACCTCGGCTTCGTTACCCTGGTAATTGAACCCGTTTTTCATTTGCACATTGATGGCGCCGCCAAGTGCGTTGAGTCCAAACACCGGGTTGGCACCACTGAGCAGGGTCATGCTGGAAATCGCCGACTCCGGCAACATATCCCAGTTCACCGCGTCACCCAGGGGCTCGTTGAGGCGGACACCATCCTGATAGACCGCCACGCCCTGGGGTAACCCGAGCAACGGCGAGGCCGTGAAACCCCGGTACTGCAGATCCGGTTGCAGGGGATTGTTCTGCGCGGCATTCAGCGACACGCTGGCCTGGTTACTGTTCAGGTGATCGGTAATATCCAGGCTCAGGGAATTGGCCAGGTCCGCGGCACTGATGGTCTGGGCATTGAATGGCAGCTTGCCCAGTGGTTGCCCGGGCCCGGCGACCGGTGTCACACCGATAACGATGACCTCTTCCACTGGCAGGGAGTCTTCCTGGGCAAGGCAGAGTGGCGGCATTACCAGGCCGGCCAGGGCCAGTGAAAGGGTGGGACGGAATCTGTTCCGCGGGTATCGACAGCCAGTCATGCTTGCTCCTTTATGTTCCATTGTTGTCAGTGTCAGGGCGACTCAACGGTATGCCGGCGACCAGGATCGCCGGACACGAAAGGCAAGCATTATACTAACAGGCGGTAGAAAAACTATTCCGCTTGCCAATACCTCGTTGAAGACTGCCTCAAAATGATCATCCACATTGGATAAACTGCGTTTTTTCGACAGTTTTCACCTCGTCCTGGCTGCACTCATGACGTATCTCAACAGCATGCCAGGGAGACTCGGCCTGACTCCATGCCTGTGCTCCGCGGCTCGCCGCGTAACGTGGCGTCTTGGTCACACCTGCCAGCGGTGACACGGTCATTGTCGGCGGACGACGCCTCGACATGGCACGGGACAGGCGTGCAGAAAAGACAGGGGGTCTTAATGAGTGATTGCCTGGCAGGTTAACCTGGTTTCTGGTCCCTGGCTGTCAAATCCGATTGTCGGGTCCAGTGGTCCGTAGCCAGGCGGTAGTGACACGGTATTGTGCCTGCAGTCCGTGGTGTACGGGAATCGTGGATCCAGTGAAAAACCAGGCCTCTAGCGACGGCTGCGAAGACGGGCGATCACCGACTCCATGCCGCGCTCGAACAGCGGCCAGTCGCTGATGATCTTAACCGTGCCATCCTGCAGTTCGCGTGCCAGGCCGGCTCGTGTTTTTTCAACCACCCTGACCCCCTTGCGATTGACGAAAACCAGTTTGTCCGCGCCGTAAAGGCGGGCGGCCAGGGTACAGGAAATACTTTCATCTCCCTGCAGCTGAAACCTGAACCAGCTGCCCACCGGCAGCTTATCGACCTGTTCCAGGAAGTGCGTATCAGTCAGCTCCGGTCGGGCCAGGGAAGTTCCGCTTCGCTGCCTGACCGGTTCGCCGCTGGCCGGTTCCCCGGACGGGGCTTCACTGCAGCCGGAAACCAGTTCAACCGCTGCCACTGGCCGCAGCGTCCTGATGTTGCAATCGGCTTGAAATGACGCTTCCTGCACCTTTTGCAGGTCAGCCAGCAGCGCATCACTGCTGTCGCCGTCGAGCCCTGAACAGATCAGGGCTTTGCGGAGATTGGGTTGCAGCAGCGCCTTGAGCCGTTCGAAGCGGGAGCGATCACCGGGTTTTCTAGCACCGTTGACAGTCCACAATAACAGGTCCAGGATCTTCATCACCAGCAACCAGCTGCTGCTTCCGGGACCGTCACGCTGGACGATGTTGACCAGGAATCGATGGTAGTGCTGGTTCACCACTTTATCCACTACCGGATGCAGTGCCTCCCCTGTTCGCTCCCGGATTCTTGCCGCGACGTAATCATGAATTTCGTCTATCCGCCGGTCCCGCTCGACCAGACTCGAGGCTCCGGCCCCCGGGGAGTTCCCAGGCTGGACCGCATTCCGGGTTCCGGTGTCCGGTAACTCCTGGCACAGTTCTTCCAGCAGATTTTCTTTGCCGTCGTACTCCATTACCAGTCTTATCAGCAGGGATTCAAGCTTGACGTACAGGGGATCCTCGTAAAGGTCTTGCGTTGCCAGACTGCCAACGCCGGCCCCGGCAACCTCGTTGAGTAAATAGCGTGCTGGATGACTGACCCTGGTGAAAAGTCCAGGATCATGCAGGGCAATTTTCATCATCACGACCTGGGTCGCGGCAATCAGCTCCCGGACCGGATCCACCAGGGCCAGATCATGCCAGAACGACTCATAAAGCAGGCTGGTGGTCAACAGCAGGTCAAACTCAGTGGCTGAAATGGCGTTCAATGTACCGTCGATGGACGAATCCAGAAGTACCCGGCCCAACAACCGCGTAAACAGGCGGTGATCCACGCAGGGATTACCGTCACCGGTGACCTCCTCGAACATCCGCGCCTGCACTTCGTCCAGCAGTTGGATGAGGCGATGACGCGTCACCAGGACCACTTCGCGCCCGACGATACTCATGTCCCTACAGCCGTAAACCGGCATCAGTCCCAGTTCGCTGACCAGGCTGCCGGCAAACTGCCGGGCTGTCAGCGCTGCAGTCGGAACCACGACTTCCGTCTTCGAATGGTTGCCATCAACAGGATCAGTGGCACTTTGTCCGTCGCCGCCTGCTGTTCCCAATAACATCCTGATGGTTGCGAACAGCTGGGCCGATGAAGCCGTCGATGCCTCTTCCACGGCGGCCGGTGATTCGGGAAAAGCGCGCTCCAGCGGACTGTCGGTGGGACGCAGGCTGGCCCGCTTGTTGCGCTGAAATTCGGGCCTGCGACCTTCGACGACCAGTTCGGGAAGAACACCGTAGCCGATGCAGGTCCGGTTGAGCTGTTCCAGCAGTTCGCCGATAGGTCGAAGCACTACCTGATTGAAACAGCGATAGACTGGCAGACGATAGCCGGGATCGAAGCTGAGAGGCGCCAGGGCATCCACAAAGGCACTGGCAATTCGATCAGGGTCCAGCGGGCTGTTGGTTTCATCGATTTTTCGCCGTGGCAATAGCGTGTCGAGGCGTGTATTGAAGTTGATCAGCGCCTTGATACAGGTATTCCGCGCATGGTTTACCATACCTTCCATGGCATTGGCCGCTTCGAGAAATCCGGCATCTACCAGCCTTGGATCCGGGTAGTCCCCGGGCTCGAATTTCCGGGTTCCCTGGCCCATCAGGCTATCGAATTCATAGTCGATGTAACGGGTAAAACGGTGAGTCACCCTATCCTTCTGCACATCCAGCAGCTGGACAACCCGGGAAGCGCACGCCGCCGAAGGGAGTTTGTCCAACTCGTGCTCCAGCAGGAGATCGATGTGCGCCGTCAACCAGTCAGCAGATTGTCTTCGCAGTTCCTTTATTATTGCCGTGTTTTGCATAGTTCCCGATTCCTGACGTGGTGCCAGGCAAATTAGCAACTACGGCGGGGATAGCAATCCGCAGTACCGCGGAATGCCAAGCACATAACAAAATACCTTGTTGAATTCCGGCAAAACCACCATTCCGGTGGGACACCGGCGGGAAGACCGGCAGTCCCCTGGGCGTCACCAGCCCGGGCGGCCTTCGTTGTCGGTTGACGGTATACCCGTGCGGTGGATCAGGGGCTGCCCGGGCAGCCGCATTCGGGTTGCAGCGGCACAAGGGGAAAGCGGTACCGGCTGGCTGCCGTCACGGGCGACATTTACCCGGGACTACTGGACCGGTCCGGCGAACAGGCTGAACGCGCAATGCAACACACTGTTTTTGAAAATGAAACAGTTCACGCCGGCCTGGATCGCAGTTTTGCATAGTAACCAGTTGTGGTAGTCTGTGGTGGAACTCTGCCAGGGAAACTTGTTTTGAATTTCGGCGAGACTTCGACAGCGGGCACCCCCTCGAAGATCCCACCCTGCTCGCTATCGGGACCAGACCTGCCAGGGAAATGCAGTCATACTCTCCTGCTCTTCGTCTATACCACAACCTGTCTGCTGATGGCGGTGCTTGCCACGGCAGTCGACGCTGCGCCGGTTATCAGCAGCGATGTCACTGTCAGTCGTGAGGGCTATTTCGTGCTGCGCTGGGAAGCAGAGGCGCCGGACGACAACCTCGTCCTGCAGCAGTCCACTGAACTGGACTTCCGTAGCGATGTCGAACAATGGCCGGTGGATGGTGCCCTGCAATTTACGCTGAGTGGCCTGGAGGACGACGTTTATTATTACCGCCTGTCCAGCGACAGCGGTGTCAGCAATACCATCAGCGTCCAGGTGGAACACCATACTCTTGACCGGGCCCTGCTGTTTTTTCTCCTGGGCGCTGTTCTTTTCAGTACCCTGGTCATCGTACTGATCATCGGCGACCGCCGGCTGGAAAGGACCGGGACGTCATGAGCCCGGTTCTATCCCCAGCCGTTGCCTTCGTTATCCTGGCAATATTCGGTGTGGTCTGGGTCGGTTTCGGCTACTGGCTTGGCCGCCGCAACAAGACCCTCAGCGATTTCATGCTTGCCGGGAGAAACGTGGGCCTGGCGCTGGCCACGGCCACTGCCATGGCCACGTGGGTGACCAGCAATACCACCATGACCGCCCCTCAGCTTACCTACCAGCTTGGTGTCTGGGGGATGGTGGGCTATTCGCTGGGCGCCGTCGGCCTGATACTGTTTTCACCCCTGGCTACCCGCATCAAGATGCTCCTGCCACAGGGATATACGTCGGGCGATTTCATTCGTCTCCGGTTCGGCAAGGCGGCCTGGCGCATTTTCCTGGCCATATCGTTCTGTTACGCCTTCGGCTGGCTGGTCAGCCTGGGCATGGCCGGCGGCATACTCGTCAATGCGCTCAGCGGCATCGACTACCGGATTGGCATGAGCGTCATTCTGACGGTCTGTGTCGGTTACACCTTGCTCGGCGGCCTGCGCGCGGTAATTGCAACCGATTTCATCCAGACCCTGATTATCGTCCTGGGAGTCGCCATCGTTGCCTGGCTGGTAGTGGACAATATCGGCATCGACACATTGCACAGTTCGGTGCTCGAACGACGGCCCATGCTGCTGAATCTGCTGTTTCCCGCTTCCATCATGTTTCTGTTCAATAACCTGCTCTTCGGCGTGGGCGAAATTTTTCACTCCAATGTATGGTGGTCCAGGGCCTTCGCATTCGGGCAGGGCGTGGGCGGCAAGGCCTACCTGATTGCCGGTTTCATGTGGTTGCCCATACCGATCGTCGCCGGGTTTATTGCGCTGGCGGCTCCGGCAATGGGCCTGACCGTGCCCTCGGCAGACATGGTCGGTCCGCTGGTTGCCGGCGAAATCATGGGCACGGCCGGCGGCGTGCTGGTGTTTGTCGTCATCTTCTCGGCGCTGGCCTCAAGCCTGGATTCGCTCCTGGCGGCCACTTCCGACCTGCTGACCCAGGATATTTATCGGGGGCACATCAGGCCATCGGCCACCGATGAGCAGTGCCGGATCGCCGGCAAGTGGATTATCGTCGGGCTGGGCGTTTTTACCTGGCTGCTGTGTTTCCCGCGCATCACCACCCTCGCCTCACTGCTCTATTTCACCGGCGCATTTGTCGCCAGCGCCATCTGGCCCATTGTATTCGGCCTGTACTTTCGCCGCACCAGCGCACTGGGAGCAAGCCTGGGCATGCTCGCCGGCAGTACCCTGGGTTTGCTGGCCTATTTCACCATTGGCTTCTACGTCGCAGCGCTGGTTTCCTGCGCCGTATCCCTGCTGGTTATCGTTATTTTTTCAGCGGTAAATTCAGTGGAATTTGATTTCGATGACCTGGAGAACTCAACCCACTAGCATGAATACAGCAATGTTTCTCATACCACCGGGAGCGTTCAGCGCTTTAATTATGCTGGCTCTGACAGCCGCCACCCTGATTCCATTAATCATGCTGATCCTGTTAATCCGCGACAAGAGGAATAACAAGTTATGGTAGGAGCGCCAGACGTCACTTTCAAACGTAATGAGCCGGATATTTACGGCAACGCCCACCCGAAGGAACTGCTGCGACAGATTACCGAGGACGTGGACTTCCTGCTGCCCCTGTCCAACCAGCACATTATCTCCGCCGACCAGTTCAGAAGAGAAACGTTACTGCAGCTGTTTCGACTGGCAGCAAAATACGAGGCAAATCCAAGTCGCTTCAGCACCCCGTTGCAGGGCAAGATATTGATCAGCGCGTTCTACGAGCCCAGTACCCGCACGCGTCTTTCGTTCGAAAGCGCCTGGCACAGGCTGGGCGGCGACATCATGTCCATCACTGACCGGGCAACCACCGGTATCGCCAAGGGCGAATCGCTGGCAGATGTAGGCGAAATGTTCAACAACTACGGGGATTGCGTCGTTCTGCGCGATATCAACAAGGAATCGCCTTACGAGATGATGCGAAGCCTGCGCATTCCCATTATAAATGCCGGAAATGGAATCGACGAACACCCCACCCAGGCACTGGCGGATATTTACACCATGTTCAAATGGCGACCGTCACTGGTTAAACGTCGGCGCTCCAAGGATACCAAGCTGAAGGTCGGCATTGTCGGCGTACCGGATAAAATGCGTACCGTCCGCAGCCTGATCAAAATGATGATAAAATTTCCCGAAATTTTTCAGCATATAACGCTTATTCACGATGGCTCGACCAGGGATATCTGGGGGCCGCAACTGGGCAAGCAGGTACAGAAGTCGGGGATAACGGTGGAAGAGAACAACGATCTCAATACCGTGGCCCCGGAACTTGATGTTGTCTACATCAACGCTATCGCCTGGATAAAAGACAGCTACGAATCTTACGGCACATCGTTCAAGCTGAATGCCAGTACACCTCTCAAGAATTCGGCAATAGTCATGCATCCTCTGGCCCGGGGCGACGAGCTTTGTACCGATCTGGATAAAACGCACCATAACTGGTATTTCGCACAGGCCAGGGGTGCAGTTTTTCTGCGCATGGCATTGCTCACCTGCCTGGTACAGCGAACTGAACGGGTAATGGACGTGGTCTGACAAGGGCAGGCGGGTTACCTGATCGAAAAGTTTACCGGATTGCGAAGACCTGCCTGACAAGACGAATCAATCCCATAAGGAACCTGAAAGGAGTAATTACTGACTCATGTGTGGTATTGCCGGCATTATGCATACCGATCCCGGAAACCAGCCGGATCCCCAGCTTCTGATTAACATGGCCGCCATTCAACACCATCGCGGACCTGACGGATTCGGCTACAGGGTACTCGACAGGCATGGCGTGGGATTCAGCCATGCCCGACTATCGATCATCGATCTCGATGAGAACCGTGCTCGTCAACCGTTTGTCAGCCAGGACAGCAGCCTGTTGCTGGCCCACAATGGTGAATTCTACGATTACCAGCGAATTCGTGCCCGGCTGACCGCGGACGAGGCGCGGTTTCAGACCAAGAGCGATTCGGAAATCATTCTGCATCTCTACCCGCGTCTGGGAATGGCAAAAACCCTGGAACAGCTTCGAGGTGAATTTGCATTTTCTTTATACGACAGTAACGAGGAGACGCTGCACCTGGTACGGGATCGCTTTGGTATCAAGCCGCTCTACTGGACCCAGGTAAACGGCAAGGTAATTTTCGGTTCGGAACTGAAGGTTCTGTTCGCCCACCCGGACGTCGCCCGGGAGTTCACTGCCGAAGGACTCTACCATCAGTTGATGCAGACTATGGTACCTGGTACTACGGCATTCAGGAATATTCACCAGGTAAAACCTGGCCACATCGTTTCGATATTCCGTCGGGATGGCAGCCTGCAGGTGTCCGAGCGAAAATACTGGGACCTGGATTTTCCCATTGAGAAGGACCGGGCCCCACTGGCGGAAGACGATGCCATAGAACAGGTTCGCGAGGGCCTGCTGGAGGCCGTGGCCCTGCGTCTTGAAGCGGATGTACCGGTAGGCAGCTACCTCTCCGGTGGTATCGACTCCTGCGCCATCATTGGGCTGGCATCGGCCTGTCGGCAGGGTCCGGTGAAAGCCTTTACCATCGGCTTCGACAACGCGAAATACGACGAAAGCCCTATCGCCCGACAGATGGCGGAACGTTGTGGTGCCGACCAGGACATCATGATGTTATCGGGAAACGAGCTGTATGGACATTTCGAGGAAACTATCTGGCACACCGAGCGCAGTATTTACAATACGCTGGCGGTGGCCAAGTTCCTGATGAGCAGGCATGTCAATGAAAGCCGGTACAAGGTGGTAATGACCGGTGAGGGCTCCGATGAACTGTTCGGCGGATACCCGGCGTTCCGTCGCGACATGTTTCTGCATGGGCTGGACAGCCTGGACGAAACGGAAAGAAAAGCCTGGCACAGCCTGCTGGATGAGAGCAACGCATTGTTCAGCGGCGCCATGCTGGCCCGGGAGCAGGTTGACGACCCGGACCTGCATTTCAAGGTCGGGTTTACCCCGTCATGCCTGCAACCCTGGCTGGCCTGCGCCGAGTTTATTCCTGCACTGCTGGCTCCGGACTACCGTCGGCACCTGGCTGACTACAAGCCCGGCGAGGCGATTGCCGAAACCCTGGATACGGATCAGCTAAAAGGCCGTCACGCCCTGGACAAGGCCCAGTATGTCTGGTGCAAGACCATGCTGGAAGGCCAGATACTCACCTGGGGTGGCGATCGGGTGGACATGGCCAATTCCATGGAAGCCCGGCCGGCCTTTCTTGACCACCACCTGGCCCGGCTGGCCGTCAAACTGCCACCGGAATTGCGCATCAAGGGCCGGACTGAAAAATACGTACTGCGGGAGGCAATGAAAGGAATACTCCCCGAGGTGCTGTATAAACGGGAAAAATTCGCGTTCATGGCGCCACCGTCCCATACCGACGAAGTGAAGTGGCAGCAGATGAAGAACCTGTCCGCCCGGCTGCTCAGCGATGAAGCAATAAACCGCAGCGGTTTCCTGTCCGTTGACGGCGTCAGGGCCCTGTTCAGACGTCACGAAAACCCGGACACCAACGCGGCCGAACAGGTGCAGATTGACGCCGTGATCAATCACCTGCTGTGCGTACAGATCATGCACGAAAAATTTGTCGAGCAGGATATCCCGGCGTTGGCGGCACGACGGGCCGCGGAGCTTGACTGGACGCCACAGGTAGGGAATAAATTAATAAATTGAGGATCCTCTGACTAATTACCTGTCAGGGTGATCAGGAGAACACTATCGGCATCATGTCACTGCAAATAAACCTGGAACGAGTCCAGAACGACCTTTACGCCCTCTCCCGGATTGGCTACAACCCGGAAGATCAGGGAATCTACCGCCAGGGCTTCAGCAAGGCCGACATGGAGGCCCGTGAATGGCTTACCAGGCAGATGGATCAGCTGGGCCTGAATCCCTACATGGATGGTGCCGGCAATGTCATCGGCCGGCTGGGTGAAGCTGACAGAAAGGCTCTGCTGCTGGGTTCTCACCTGGACTCGGTGCCGGCCGGAGGCATGTTCGATGGCGTACTGGGAGTGGTCGCCGGGCTGGAATGCATCCGGGTATTACAGGAAAACCACGTGTCACTGGAACATGCCGTTGAAGTCATCGCCACCAGTGAGGAGGAAGGCCGCTTCGGTGGCATGCTGGGCTCCCAGGCGCTGACCGGACAACTGACCCTGGACTGGCTGGAACGGGCCCAGGATGCCTCCGGTGAAACTCTGCGTGACGCCATGGCACAATGTCAGATGCGTTACCACCACGCCATGGAGGCGGCCCGGGATCCCAAGACACTGGTGGGCTTCCTGGAACTGCATATCGAACAGGGCCCGGTACTGGAGAAAGCTCAGCAGGATATTGGCGTTGTCGAGGGTATCTCCGGCGTCTTCAAATGGTTGATACAGTTCAAGGGCAAGGCCGATCATGCGGGCACAGCTCCCATGGACCTGCGCAGCGATGCATTTATGGGCGTGGCCGATTTCGCCCATGAAATAAGCCGCATAATTGCCGAGGAAGGCACCGACAAAACACGCCTTACCATTGGCCGGGTTGAACTGAAACCGGGCTATGCCCACACCGTACCGGGCCAGGCTGAATTTACCCTCGTCGGTCGGGACATGTCTGAACAGGTGATGCGGGATGTGGCGGACAGCTGCCGCAAGGTCCTGTCGGCCATTGCCCGACGGCATCGATTGATGTTTGAGTATGAACAAATGAGCTGGCTGGACCCCAAGCATTGTGACGCGGACATGATAGAGCTGCTGAAACAGCGTGCCGAGAACCGGGGTTTCGATACCATCATCATGCCCAGTGGTGCGGGTCATGACGCACAGTTCTTCACCGACATCACGCCCACGGGCCTGCTGTTTATTCCCAGCGTCGGCGGCGTCAGTCATGCCCCGGACGAATGGAGTCACTGGCATGACGTGGAAAAAGGCTGCAACGTGCTACTTGATGCGGTGGTGGAACTGGTGGCCAGCGACAGCGCAGCCATAGTGCCCGTCACCCGTGATCAACAACAGGTCGTCAACCGTTAGTCCGGCCCTCCCCGGCAGGCCGCCACACCGGCTTTCCAGGTAACAGCAGTCCCTGCAACCGGGCGCTCTCCCTGGGACTCTGCCAGAGTGCCAGCAGTATCAGGTGCCGGGAAAAGCTGTCGGTAAATGTACTGTCCGGTACAGCATAAGATTGCGAGGCACGCCATGGCGGTTTTAATAATTTTCCTGCTGTTCCTGGGTATCGGGTCAGTTCTTGGCTGGGTTGCATTTCTGAAGATCAATGGCCTGCGGCAGCAGATCGAACTGTTGAAGCGTCAGGCCAGGAGCACAGCGGATCGTCTGGATTCGCTGCTGGGTGACCAGCCACGGCAACCCCGTTCAACTGAGGACAGCGGACTGGCCGGGGAGCAGTCCGGCTATCCAATCGAGACAGCGGCACGGCCTTCTGCCGATCCGGCAGCCGGGGAAAGTCACGCCACCACAGACCGCCAGGGCACCGCGGGCGAAGATACCTGGACCGGGTCCGGAGACACGATGGCCGGTTCCAGTGCCAGCAGGGTGCGGCGCAAACCGCGGACACGGCAACCCAATCCCTGGATTCAGTCCCTGCGCGAGCAGTGGATGATCTGGCTGGGCGGTCTTTCCGTTTCACTGGCCGGTATCTTCCTGGTGCGCTATTCCATCGAACAGGGCCTGCTGGGGCCCACCGCGCGAATCGGACTGGGCATTGCTACCGGCCTTGTTCTGCACCTGGCTGCCGAGATACTTCGTCGCCACAACAAAGGCCAGTACAACGCCTTTGCCGCCCTTGCCGGCGGCGCCAGCATTACCCTCTACGCGGCCCTGCTGGCGGCACTGCTGCTCTATGAACTGCTGGCCCCGGTAGTGGTATTCGGCCTGCTGGCGCTGGTTTCCCTGGTTACCATGTCCCTTGCCCTCGTTCATGGTCCGGTGCTGGCCATACTGGGGATACTTGGCGCTTATATCGTGCCCATACTGGTGGAGACCGGTAGCGACAGCATCCTGGGACTGTACCTGTACAGCCTTATTATTTCTGCCGCGGCGATATTGCTGATGCGCAGGGTCTATCGCGTGTGGCTGTGGACCGGCATGCTGGCGGGGTCACTTGGCTGGTGGTACCTGTCACTGTTGACCGACTCTGCAGCAGGTTACCGGGGTTATTACCTGGCCGCGGTGGCCTACCTGTACCTGGCACTCCCCGCGGGCGACTGGCTGTTGCAGAAACTTGACGGCGATGGCTGGTTTGCCGGTATCGACGGCGCCTGGCTGCGAAATTCCCTGGTCGTCGTTGTGCTGTCCCTGGGGCTCGGCATTCTCGTCGATTCGTCCGTGGCAGAAGGGATGTTTTACTGGACTCCGCTGGTAGTAATCCTGGCAGTTGCCGGCGGCAGCCGGAGCTCTCTCAGGTGGATTCCGGTGCTGTCGCTGCCGGTGCAACTGGCCGCCTGGTTCGTCCACGGCCTTGGCCACGAAGAATCCTGGCGGCTGGCCGGTCTGTTCGACCCGTTTGATGCCGATTTCACGAAATACGCTGCCTGGATGTCAATTCTGTATGTCGTGCTGTTCGGCTACAACTTTCTGCGAAACCGGCATGTCCTGTGGCTGGCCACCGGCGTGCTTACCCCGCTGGCCTGGCTTGCGCTGTGCTACCTGCTGGTAACCGACCTTGCTGAATCAGTCTACTGGAGTGCCACGGCTGTTGTTTTGGGAGTGCTTTACCTGTCTGCTGCAGCCTGGCAACTTCGCCGCGCTGCGGGTCATGGCAGTGACGCGAAATCGTCTCCGGTGGCTGCCATCTGGCTGCTTGCCGCCGGACATTTTGCCTATTCCCTGGCCGTTGCCATCATGTTCAGGGAAGCGACGTTAAGCCTGGCACTGGCCGCGCAACTGGTTTCCCTTACCTGGTTGATTCGTCGCTTTGACTTTCCCCAGCTGGACCTGGCGGTAAAAGCCGTGCTGGGTGTCGTGATAACCCGGTTGACTCTCAATCCCTGGCTGCTGACTTACCCTGACGATGTCCACTGGTCACTGTGGACCTATGGTGGTGCTACGCTGCTGGCCGGAATCGCCGCCAGGATAGCGACAGCACAGCCGGACCTGCGGAAATGGCTGGAGGCGGCAACACTGCATCTGCTGGTGCTGACACTGTGGGCTGAAACGCGCTACTGGCTGTACGACGGCAATATTTTCTCGCCACGCCTGGAACTGACCGAATTTGCCATCAATACCGCGCTCTGGTCCACTCTGTCCCTGGTTTACTACCGACGCTATCTGGTCAGCAGGTCCCTGGCGAACTGGTACCTGCTGGCATCCCGAGGCCTGCTCGGCCTGTCGGTGCTGGGTTACGCCCTGGTCCTGTTGCCCCTGAACCCCGCCTGGGGGCTGCAACAACTGGACAGCACACCGATACTCAATATGCTGTTACTGGCCTATGGGTATCCGGTGATCATCTGCCTGCTGCTGATGCGTTACTATGAGCCGGACCTGCGACGCTACTTTGCTTACGCGTTCTGCGTCACCGCATTTGTCTTTGTCAATCTGGAAATACGCCACCTCTGGCAGGGATCGGTGAGCCTCAGTCTCCCCACCGGCAATGGCGAGTTGTACACCTATACTATTGTCTGGCTGCTTTTCGCGGTCATGGCCCTGCTGGCCGGCTCGATCCGCCTTGGCAAATCTGTTTATCAGGGCGGCATGGCATTGATGATGCTGGTCGTGGCGAAAATCTTTCTGGTGGACATGGCCGATCTCGAGGGACTGCTGCGGGTTACTTCCTTCATGGGCCTGGGTCTTTGCCTGCTGGGCCTGGCCTACCTTTACCAGCGCTTCAACCTGAGTCCGGACAGCTCCGGGACCGGCGACAGCCAGGGACCCACTGATTAAATCCGAAGTTCCCTGGAACAGCCGCGGGGAGCCACCGGAAAGCCGGGGCTGCGCGGCAGTTGTTCAAGATCAGCAAAATCGGCGGTATGATAACCACATGAAAGCAATCGGCATGGCCGGGCAGGGATTCGGCTCTCTGCGGGAAACAAGCTGGCGGGCGGTGTTGTTACTGACACTGATCAGCGCCATAAGCACCGGGCTCAGGGCCCAGGAAGTCCGGCTGGTAGAACTTCAGGGCGCCATAGGTCCGGCGACGGCGGACTTTGTCATCCGATCCCTGGAAAACGCCAGTGAAGCCGGCGCGGAACTGGTTGTGCTGCGCATCGACACGCCTGGCGGGCTGGACCTGGCCATGCGCGACATCATTCGCAGCATCCTGGCGTCACCGGTCCCGGTGGCGGGCTGGGTGGCCCCTGGCGGCGCCCGGGCTGCCAGCGCCGGCACCTACATCATGTATGCCAGTCACTTTGCCGCCATGGCCGAGGCCACCAATATCGGCTCCTCCACGCCGGTCAGCCTTGGCGGTGGCGACGGCCCATTACCCATCCCGACGGCGCCGGACCAGGAGAATCCTGACGAACAACAGGCCCCTGGCGAGACTTCACCGGAATCACTGCCAGGCACGGCCATGGAGCGCAAGGTATTGAATGATGCGGTGGCTTATATCAAGGGCCTGGCGGAGTTGCGTGGACGTAACCGGGAATGGGCCGAACGCACGGTGATCGAAGCGGCCAACCTGCCGGCCTCAGAAGCCCTGGCCCTTAACGTCATCGACCTGATGGCCAACGACATCGACAGCCTGCTTGACCAGCTGAATGGGCGCAGTACCACCGCGGAAAATCGCACGGTCACCGTGGATCTGCCGGATCCCCGGGTGGTGTCCGTGGAGCCGGACTGGCGTCATGAATTTCTGGCGATGATTACCAACCCCAATGTCGCCTATATACTGCTGATGGTGGGCGTTTACGGGCTGATCCTGGAATTTTACAACCCGGGCATGGGCCTGCCGGGCATCACCGGCGTGATCTGCCTGCTGCTGGGTGCTTTCGCCTTACAGATGCTGCCCATCAATTATGCGGGACTGGCGCTGATTATCGTGGGCATCGGCCTGATGGTCACGGAAGCTTTATCACCAAGTTTTGGCGTTTTCGGCCTGGGCGGCGTCGCGGCCTTCGTGCTGGGATCGATCATGCTGATGGATACCGAGATGCAGGCTTTTCAGATTTCACTGGCAATTATCGCGGCTTTTGCCGTAGCTTCAGCGGGCATTTTTTTCTATGCCCTGGGCGCCGTGATCATGGCCCGGCGACAGCGTGTTACCACCGGACAGGAGGCGATACTGGGCGCCATAGCCATCGCCAAGGAGGATTTTACCGGCAGCGGCCACGTACGCGCTTTCAGTGAGGACTGGAAAGCTGTTGCTGAATTTCCGGTTAAGAAAGGCGAAGAGCTTGAAATAACGGCGATCGACGGTCTTGTCCTCTCCGTTAAACAACATGAGGGCAAGTCACCTCACACCGATTCAGCAGAGGACTAGAAACATGCAATCGTTTTTTATCATACTGGCAGTCATCGTACTGGTCATTGTTATCAGTGCATTCCGTATCCTGCGTGAATACGAGCGGGGTGTGATTTTCCTGCTGGGCCGATTTCACAAGGTCAAGGGACCAGGGCTGATCATAGTCATTCCGTTTTTTCAGCAAATGGTCAAGGCGGACCTGCGCACCGTGGTCTGGGACATTCCCACCCAGGACCTTATCACCCGGGACAATGTTTCGGTGAAGGTTAACGCGGTGTTGTATTTTCGCGTGGTGGATGCCCAGAAAGCCATCATCAACGTGGAGGATTTCATGGAAGCCACTGGCCAGCTGGCCCAGACGACGCTCCGATCGGTGCTCGGACAGCACGAGCTGGATGAACTGCTGGCGGAGCGGGAGCGGCTGAATGCCGATGTCCAGGATATTCTGGACGCCCAGACCGATGGCTGGGGAATCAAGGTATCCAACGTCGAAATCAAGCACGTTGATCTCGATGAAAGCATGATCCGGGCAATTGCCAAGCAGGCCGAGGCGGAACGGGTGCGACGTGCCAAGGTCATCCACGCCAGCGGCGAATTCGAGGCGTCCCGGAAACTGGTGGAAGCCGCAGCACAGCTGGCGGAACAACCGGAATCCATGCAGCTTCGCTACCTGCAGACGCTGACGGAAATCGCCGGCGAAAAGAATTCCACCATCGTGTTTCCGCTGCCCGTGGACGTACTGAAGGACTTCTCCAGAATGCTGGGCAAAGAATAGCAAAGAGTAGCCTGGTTGCTGCGACCACGCTGTCCCTGCGGTCAGGGCCAGCCGTTGATATACCGGACCCCTACTGGACGTAGTCGATCATTTCCCAGAGTTCCCGCTTGATGTAAAGCCTGGTCTCCCGCAGCTGATCGAGGTTGTCGCTGAGGCTGGATTCGTCCGTACGAACCCCCGCCCAGACCTGCTGACCGATACCGGCTCCCAGTATCTGGTCGAACCGCTCATAGTAGACTAACTCCGCGGCATCATAGGATTCCGGTGTGTCGAACGGGAACCGACGTGAAAAATAGGCCCAGCCGGATGACAGACCCCGGTTGATTCTGGCCAGCTGAAACTGGGCTATCACGTTCTGCAGAAGCAGATCGCGGGTCGTGTCTCGCTGGCGGTAATTGTGGTAATACGCCACGTTAGCCCAGCGCGCCGGCTCGCTCCTGCTCTGCAGCACGCTGATCTGGCTCTGCTCCCAGAGCTCGTTCTTGACCATCGTACTCAGTTCCCTGGACCTGGCAACTGCCTCCTCGGCGCCTGTGCCGTGCTCCTGCTGAAACGCGGCAGCGAAGCCGCCATCGAAAACCTGTTCCATGCTGTCAAGGTCGGTACTTCCCCGGGAAAAAATATAGTTGTAGCTTTCCTCTTCGCTGACATAGTGAGCACGCCAGGCGAACCAGCCCGTCAGGCGACCACGTTCAACTTCGGACGCGAACATCGGTTTGATTACATCCGCAAGGAATTCGCGGAACTCACCTTCCTTTTCCACTGGCACGAGTCGGTAGGTGGTATTGTAATAGACAGTCTGGTCGCCCTGCTGTGCACTGACAGCAAGGGGCAGCATAGTGAGAAGAATGACAGAAATCAGGCGGTTGGGACTAATCATGGACATCCCTCCAGAAGGATTGAAGCCCGCTTGAATAGTCGTTCAGATATTACTGTCGAGCAAACGCATCAGCGAAAGGCTTCAAGGGGTTGAAAAGATCATCCACGTAGAAACAGCTTTCCGAGGCCGACGGATCGCAGACAAGTGTTCACCTTCCAAGCTACGCCAAGTCAGTGAAAAACGCCAGTGAAATATTCATTGCTGGCCGGTAATGCCTACTGGATTGTCCCGGCAACAGGTGGCGAGGCGGATTCCGCAGACCCTGCCAGGAACGCCAGATGAATCCGGGAATTTTTTACGCAGACGGTGCACACGCCCCGGGCTACCTGTCACCAATTCAGCTGCGAAGTTTATAGCCGGTCTTGAAAATCCACCAGACCGCGCCGTAGCAGACCAGCAGAAATATACAGATACTCACCAGGCTGATACCGATGTTGACATCAGCGATTTCATAGAAACTCCAGCGAAAACCGCTTACCAGGTACAGCACCGGATTGAACAGGGAAATCGTCTGCCACAGTGGTGGCAACATATCGATAGAGTAGAAACTGCCACCAAGAAAAATCAGCGGCGTCACCAGTAACATCGGTACCAGCGACAGCTTTTCGAAGTTATCGGCCCAGATGCCGATGACAAAACCCAGCATGGAAAACGACAGCGTGGTCAACAACAGGAAAGCCAGCATGACGAATGGATGGGCTATGTGCAGTTCCACGAAAAAGCTGGCTGTGAACAGAATTATCAGACCGAGAATCAGCGACTTGGTGGCCGCGGCTCCGACATAACCCAGGACGACTTCCAGCATGGAAACCGGCGCCGACAGCATTTCGTAAATCGTGCCGACAAACTTGGGGAAATATATGCCGAACGACGCGTTGGATATGCTCTGGGTCAGCAGGTTAAGCATGATCAGGCCCGGAACGATGAAAGCACCGTAGCTGACGCCGTCAACCTGTTCGATCCGTGAACCGATAGCCGCACCGAAGACGATAAAGTACAGTGACGTGGTCAATACCGGTGCGACCACGCTCTGCAGCAGGGTGCGTTTCATGCGTGCCATTTCGAACCGGTAAATGGCCTTGATGCCGTAATAATTCATACCGCCCCATCCACCTGTTGTTGTACTTCAGTTTCCGGCCTGTTGCCGGCTGTGTCTTTCACATCCCTGTTCCCGGCTCCGCTGATCAGGTCCACGAAAATGTCTTCCAGCGAACTCTGGGTGGTCTGCAGATCGTTGAACTGGATACCCACTGCCTTCAGATCGTCCAGTAGTGCGGTGATTCCAGTTCGGTCCGCGCCGGTATCAAAGGTATAGCGCAGTTCATTGCCGTCGGCAGTAACATCCAGATTGTAGCCAGCCAGTTCGGCGGGGACCCGTGACAGCGGTTCGGTCAACTGCAGGCTCAGCTGCTTCTTGCCCAGCTTGCGCATCAGTTCATGCT
>Ga0209273_10000483_pt1 | contig 50886 bp, 42 predicted proteins | sample tdAd471_FD_187126 | JGI IMG/M metagenome (GOLD analysis project Ga0209273, IMG submission 187126) | Marine sediment microbial communities from the Atlantic coast under amendment with organic carbon and nitrate - tdAd47.1 (SPAdes)... | ecosystem: Environmental > Aquatic > Marine > Coastal >...
TAAGGCTCTCAAGACGGCGCTGGGCTTGGTCCTGCTCTATATTCTGGTGATGGGAGGGTCGGGCCTCGCCATCCAGGCCCTGCTCTCGGGTGAAACCGGGGCTCGCCTGCGCGACCAAGCGCAGGCGGCCCTTCCTGTCGAGCTGTCGATCGAGGGCGGCGATTTCGACCTGGCGGGTTGGTTCTTTTTCCGCCCGGCGCTGTCGTTTGATCACCTTCGCGTGGAGAATCCCGACGGATTCTCCGGCGAGCCGCTGTTGACGGCCGACCAAGTCTCCGCGCGTGCCGACCTACGTTCGCTGCTCGGCGACGGGCTGGAGATCTCGCAAATCTCCATCCTCTCCCCAAGCTTGTTGGTCGAAACGGACGCCCAGGGCCGCACGAACTTGGATGCGCTGCTGACCGCCGCCGCTTCCGGCGGGGAGGCGTCGGAGACCGAAGCGACGGATTCGCCGAGCGTTCGCGTCGCCGGGTTCGCCGTCGAAGACGGGACGGTGCGCTACGTAACCCCAGGCGAGCCGTCGATGACGGTCAAGAATCTGCGTGTCGCCGTCGACAATTTCGATCCCTCGCAGGCCTTCGGTATCGACGCGGAGCTGGACCTATTCGAGGAGGAAGCGGTTCACCTGTCGTTCCAAGGCGTGACGGGTCCGTTCTCTCCCGATTCTTCTCCAGCCGACGGAAAGATCAGCGTCGAAGCTTTCCTCGCCAAGTTGCCCGAGCAGTTCCGTGTGGACAATCTGGGCGAGTTCATCGTTTCACCCGGGTCCGGCAGCCGGCTGACCTTGAATGCGGATCTAGCAGGGGACCTTCTCGATGATTTCTCCGGTGACGGAAATATCGCGTTCTCCGACATCCTGCTAGGGAAAGCCGACAAGCCGCAGCTTCCGCTGGAAGGGGAGGCTCCGATCCGTCTCTCCATCCGCAATGCGCTGGCCAATCCAAGCTGGGCTCTGCGCATGCCCGACGCGGTCCTGCAACTCGGCCAAGGAACATGGAACGGAAACCTGAGTCTGCGGCAAGACGGCGATCAAATAGCGGGGCAATCGAGCGGGTCGATTCAGGGCGTCGACGTGAACGAGCTGCTGACGGCTCTCACCGACTCCGAAGACACGCTGTTCGGATTGCTTCAACTCGAGCGTTACTCGCTCAGCTTTTCGGGCCGCGACGCGGCGGAGATCCAGAACTCGTTTAAGGGCGCCGGGCGCTTGGACCTCACCGACGGCAAGCTCGCGGTCTTCGACACGCTCAAGACGATCGAGCAGCAAGTCAATAAAGTGCTGAAGGGGGAGAGCGTGGCGGAGGGCGTCACCAGCTTCGTGCGGTTTGGAACAGATTTTCAGATCGCCGACCAGCGGGTGACGACTCCGAATCTGCTGCTGGAAAACGATTCCGCACGCATCGGGGGCGCAGGCTCGTTCGGCTTCGACCAGGGCCTGGACTATGACGTGTCCAGCCTGATCTCGGGCCCGTTGGCCAAGCTCCTCGGCGGCTCGGAGAACGCAGAGGGCGTAGTTCAAGCAGCCGCTCCGCTGCGGGTCTCGGGGACCATGAAATCACCGCGAGTCTTTCTCGACGTGAAGAGCCTCGCCAAGAAGGCGGCCGTCGACCAGGCCAAGGGCTTCCTCGGGGGACTCCTAAATAGGAACCAGGAACCCGCTGAAGGCGAAGCCTCCACCGAGGGCGAAGCGGCGGAAGGCGAGGCCGAACAGCCGAAGAAGAAGCTGCCGTTCGGACTCGGGGGATTGCTCGACGGAGCCTTGGAAGACAAGACCGCCGAACCCGAGCCCGAGCAGGAACCCTAGTTACTCGCGTTCGAGGCGTCGCCGCAGGAACGCGGGCTGATCCAGATCGTTCGGATCCACGCCTTGCGTCTCTTCGGTCGCGGGATCGGCAACCGCCGTCTCAGTCGACGCCGCCGGCTCGGCCTGACGGCCATAGCGGCCGGGCGTCGCCCCCGGCAGGGGACTGAGCGGTTCACGCCGCCGCCCCTGTTCGTCGAGATCCTCACGCACCGGCATCGTGCGGACCTTGGCGTGGGGCACCGCCGCGGCAGCTTCAGCGCGGTTGTCGCCGATCGCCGTCTGGTCGCTGCGGAAACCAGTCGCAATCACCGTGATCTTGACGTCCTCGCTCATCTCCTCGTTCAGCACGCAACCGAAGATGATGTTCGCGTCCGGATCAGCGGACCGCTGGATGATCGTCGACGCTTCATGAACCTCGTGCAAGCTAAGCCGCGACGAGCCCGTGATGTTGATCAGGATTCCACGCGCGCCTTCGATGGAGGCGTCCTCCAACAGCGGGGAGCTGACCGCCTTGCGGGCCGCTTCAACCGCGGCGGAGGGGCCGCCGGCAATTGCCGTGCCCATCACCGCGTAGCCCATGCCGTGCATGATCGTCCGCACGTCGGCAAAGTCCCGGTTGATAATGCCGGGAATCGTGATGATGTCGGAGATGCCCTGGACCGCCTGGCGCAAGATGTCGTCGGCGATATTGAAAGCCTCAAAGAAGCTCGTTCCCCGCTCGACCACCTCAAGCAGCCGTTCATTGGGGATGGTCACCACGGTGTCGACCGTCTCGGCCAACTCCTTGATGCCTTCGTCGGCGACGCGCATGCGTTGCACGCCTTCAAACTGGAAGGGCTTGGTCACCACGGCGACGGTCAAGGCGCCGAGTTCCTTGGCCAGCGACGCGACGATGGGGGCGGCGCCGGTGCCGGTGCCGCCGCCGAGGCCTGAGGTGACAAACACCATGTCCGACTCGGAGAGCAGCTCGATCAGCCGCTCGGTATCTTCGAGCGCAGCCTTGCGACCGATCTCCGGGTTCGAGCCGGCTCCGCGTCCAGCCGTCAGCTTGGCGCCGATCTGCAACTTGATCTGTGCGCGCGAGACGCGCAGCGCCTGCTCATCCGTATTCACGGCGGCAAACTGGACGCCTTCCACGCCGGCCTCAATCATGCGATTGACGGCGTTGCAACCGCCGCCGCCGACGCCAATCACCTTAATCCGGGCGGTCGGACGGAGGTCCTCTTCAAAGACGTACTTCGGCGACTCGTCAAGCGACGCCTCGTCGTTGTTCGTGGTCTTTCTGGGCTCGCGCGATTGTAGTTCTTCATTCATAGTGGAACCTCCATGCCGGTCCGGTTTCCGCTGCTAGCGAGTTCGAAGTGTTCCCTCTTCCAGTTCGCCTCAAATCGTCGATTAGTCAAACAATGCCTTGAGCCACTCGGTCACTTTGTCTCTCTTTCTTGCTTTATGGAGTCGTAACCGTTGGGCGTAGAGTACCAAGCCGAGAGTGGTCGCCCATCCAGGGTGATCCAACTCGTCGGGCAAATCCTCGATCCGCGGCGGCAGGCCAATGCGCGTGTCCGCGTCAAAGACCTGTTCAGCCAGATCGCAAGCGCCGGCCAAACAGGCCAGCGAACCAGTCAAGACGAGACCGTTGACGAGCCTGCCGCCGAATCCGGCGCGGTTAATGCGGTCACGAATCAACTCAAACATCTCTTCCGCTCGCGCTTCGAGAATCTCGTTCAGCAGACGTCTCGGAACCGTGCGGAAGCGGCCTTCAGTCAGGCCAGGCGCTTCAATCGTCGCGTTCGAGGAAGTCTGATCGGGCAACACGCATCCGTACTGCTCGATGAGCCGCTGCGCATCTTCGCGCGGGGTCCGCAATACGGCGGAGACGTCCTGAGCCATGAGGTTTCCGGCTACGGGGATGCTTGCGACTAAGCGGAGATCGTTCTCCAAATAGATCCCCAACTCCACGGAGTCGGCGCCCATATCGGCAACCGCAACGCCCATCTCACGCTCTTGTTCTTCGAGAACCGCATAGGCTCCGGCGAACGCCTCGGAGATGGTCTCTTCCACCACCACGCCCGCGCGATTTACGACGGCGCAAATGTTGTCGTGGGCCTTCGCCAAGGTCGAGACGACCTGGACGTGGGCGTCTAGACGGCGACCGGTCATGCCCAGCGGATTCCGGACGCCCGGCTGCTGGTCGACCGCGAACTCGAGCGGGACCGCCTGCAGCGCCGTCCGGTCCTCGCCCAACGGCGCTCGCGCAGCCCGCTTGACCACTTCGTCGACGTGCTTGCGCTCGATCTCGCTCTCCCACGAGTTGAGGTTGTACGCCGCGTGCGAGACGTTGCTCTCCACCTGAGGTCCGCCGACGCCGGCGACAGCGGCCTCAATCAGCAGGCCTCCGTTCTGCTCGGCGGCCTCAATCGCTTTCTCCAACGATTCGAGGACCGGGTCCTGATCCGAGATCGCGCCATACTCCCAACCGGCGGAATCGACCGTGGCGGACCCGTGCGAAATGAACCGTAGACGCGAGTCCTCCTCCAGCGCGACCACGCAGCGCGTCGTGGAGCTGCCGATATCGAGGCCGACGATGTAGTCCTGTTTCCGAGGCATCGTTCTCGTCTCTTAACGCACCTGCGCGGTTTGGTTCACAGGCAGTACGATCACCTGGTCCTCAAAGCGCAAATCCACCCAACCCACCGCTCCAAATTCCTGCTTCCAGCCGCTGATGTATTCGTCAAACACGCCAAAGCGATGGCGGAAGAGCTCATCGCCCAACTGCAGTTCAATCACGTCGCCCTCATGGACGGTCGTCACGCGGATATTCTTCGGCTCGCTCAGATCGATCTGCGAGAGCCGATCGCCGTAGCCAGGCTCCTCGCTGTCGAGGTCGCCGAGCATCTCATGCAACAGGGCGATCCGAGCGGCGCGCTCTTCGCGCGGCGTCTCAGACGTCAACCCGTCGACGACCGGCAGTTCCAAACGCGGCCCTTCCAAGGGCTCCAACAGCACGCCCTCGTCGTCGATCAAGCGCAAGGTGAGAGCTCCGCGCGGCCCCTCGGGCATGCGCACATAGGCGGCCGGGGTGCGCTCCTCCACATGCACCCAAATCCGATCGGGCCAGCGCCGCGAGATCGCGACGTCTCGCACCCAGCGCTTCGACAACAGCTCCGCGCGTCGCTCGGACAGCGGTACGGAAAGAATATTCGCGCCCTCGTCAGAGGCAAAGAAGCGCCGAATCTCTTCCTCGCTGAGACGCTGCAGACCGCTCAACACGATCCCTTCGTCGGCGGCGAGTGCAAAGCGCGGAGCGGACGTTAAGTACGTCTCCAGAGCGTTGGTGGTCGTGACCGTCAGGACGACGGCGGCTACGGCGACGCCGATCCGCATCCAAGGCCACGAGCGCCAGTCGGCCAGGCCGCGGCGGACGCGAACAGGACGACGACGGCGCCGGTAAGCGCCCGAGTCTTCCTCGACCGCCTTCTTGGCGCCCTTCGTCTCCTTCGCTTTGTCCTTCTTCGCCATGCTTCCTAGTTGGCCGCCGAGGCTTGACGCTCCCGGCTGGCTAAGCCCTCCAAAATCGTTCCGCCTGCACGCCAGATACTGCCTGCGCCCAAAGTGAGAATCACGTCGCCGGGACGGGTGCGTTCAATTGCGCGCGCAATCGCCGTCTCCACCGAATCGGCGTAGGATGCGTCCGGGTGACCTGACGCTTGAATCTTCTCGACCAGAGCGACGCTGTTGACGCCCGGGATGGGCTCCTCGCTGGCCGCATAGATATCGACCACTTGCAGTACGTCGCAATCCCCGAAACACTCGGCGAACTCCTGCTCCATCAAGTGCGTGCGGGAATACCGGTGCGGTTGGAAGATCACGTGGACCTTGCGGAAATCACACGTCCGCGCGGCGGCCAGCGTGGCGGATATCTCGGTGGGGTGATGTCCGTAGTCGTCGACGACGCTCACGCCGTCGCGCTCGCCCCGCAACTGGAAGCGGCGATCGACGCCGGAGTAGCCTCCAAGCCCGCGGCGGACCTCTTCCAGGCCGCCCTCAAGTTCCAAGCCGGTCACGGCAGCGGCCGCCGCGTTGAGCACGTTGTGCCGCCCGACCCCTTGCACGGTGAAGACGCCCAGATCCCGCCCCTTGTGCTCGATCGAGAAACGGCTCGACAGATGCTCGCAGCGGACGTTTTGAATACGAAAGTCCGCATCAGTCGATTCGCCGTAGGTCCGCACCTGGCCCGTCATTCGCGGCCGAAGCCGGCGCAGAGTCGGGTCGTCGATGCACAAGATGGTTGAGCCGTAGAACGGCGACTTGTTGGCGAAGTCGACAAACGCCTGCTCCACGGCCTCGATCGAGCCGTAGTGATCTAGATGTTCACGGTCAACGTTGGTGATCACGGAAACGATCGGGGCCAGCTTCAAAAAGGACCCGTCGCTCTCATCCGCTTCTACCAGCAAGATGTCGCTCTTGCCCAGTCGAGCGTTCGACCCCATCGAATCGACGCGTCCGCCCACGACTACGGTCGGATCCTTGCCGATCTCCGCCAGAACCGCGGCGGTCATCGAGGTCGTCGTCGTTTTGCCGTGACTGCCCGCTACGGCAACGCCGTACTTGAGCCGCATCAACTCGGCCAGCATCTCGCCGCGCATAATCAGCGGCGTGCCGTCGTCCTTGGCTGCGGCAAACTCAGGATTCGTTTGCCCGATTGCAGAGCTGTAGACCACCACGTCGGCGCCGCGCACATGCTCCGCCGCGTGGCCTTCAAAGCAAGTCGCGCCCAGCGATTGAAGTCGATCGGTCACAGGCGAACGACGCAAATCGGACCCGGATATCCGATATCCGAGGTTCAGCAAGATTTCGGCGATGCCGCTCATGCCGATGCCGCCGATCCCGATGAAGTGGATTCGACGCTTCTTGACGATGGAGTCGCGGAACAGCACCTTCTTCTCTATCTCCTATCCCCAACTGACTGCGCGAGCGATTCCAACTGATCGGCGACGGCTTGGGCGGCGCCGGGCCGCGCGAGACGCAACGCCGCGTCCTCCATCGCCTCCAACCGACCGGTCGCTCCCAAGATCGTTCCAATCTCTCGAGCCATCCGCTCGCCGGTCCACTCGTCGTCGGCGACAAGCCGCGAAGCGCCTGCAGACGCCATCGCTTCCGCGTTGTGTCGCTGATGGTCGTCGGCCGCGTGCGGATAAGGAATCAAGATGGACGCCTTGCCCGCGGCGGCGAGTTCGGCAAGCGTCGACGCGCCGGCTCGGCAGACCACGAAATCGGCCTGGGAAAAGGCCTTGGGCATGTCGTCGATAAAGGGGATGGCTCGCAATTCGATCTCGGACGAATCCCCTAAGCGCGCGTACTCGGCATCCACCCTAGTGTACTCGTCCGGGCCGGTCTGATGCACGATCGAGAGGCCGCCGGGGAAGCCTTCGCGCGCCCAAATTCGGGCGGCTTCCACGGCCGCTTGGTTGAGCCGTCCCGCGCCCTGACTCCCGCCCGTAACGAGGATGGTCGGAGGTCCCGCATGGGCCTTGCGCGGAATCTCAAAAAACTCTTGTTGGACCGGAACGCCCGCCACCTGCGTGCGGCCTCGGGGAAAGTGCTTGGTCGCCGCCTCAAAGCCGACGAAAGCCTGTTGAACAAAGCGCGCAGCAAGCCGGTTCGCGAGCCCTGGATAGGCATTCGGCTCCATGGCCACAATCGGGACGCCCAACAACCCGGCGGCCGCCACGAGCGGGCCGGAGGCGTAGCCGCCCAGACTCAACACCGCCGGCGGTCGAACCGTGCGCAGAAGCCGAATAGCGGCAACCACGGCCCAGGGAAGAGTCAGCACGGTGCGCAATCGCCGAGCCAAGGAGACGGCGTTGAGCGGACCCACGTTCATGAGTCGGAGTTCGAACCCGGCAGCCGGCACCAGGCGTCCTTCCATGCCGCGCGACGTGCCTACGAACAACGCACCAAAACCACGCGCTTCCAACTCGCGGGCCACCGCAAGGCCGGGCAGCACGTGGCCCCCGGTCCCGCCGGCTGCGATCACAAACGTCGTCGTTCGACTCGTCGTCACGTCTCGACTCTTTCCTTCCACCACCCCAAGCGGGCTGCCGATCCTACTCTGAGTACTGGCTGACATTGAGCAAGATCCCCGCCGCCGCAAGCGACGTCATCATCGCCGTTCCGCCGTAACTGATAAACGGCAGCGGCATTCCCTTCGTCGGCAGCATCGCCAGCACGACGCCGATGTTGATCATCGCTTGGCAAACGATCATCGCCGTGGCGCCGATTGCGAGATAGCGACCAAACGCATCCGGAGCCCGCACTGCGGTACGCACGCCCCGCCACAGCAGCACGCAGAACGCCGCCACCACGAGTAGGCAGCCAAGCAGTCCAATCTCTTCGCCGATCACGGCGAAGATGAAGTCCGTGTGAGCTTCGGGCAGGAATCTCAACTTCTGCCTGCCGAGCATCAGTCCTTCCCCAAGCCACCCGCCTGAACCCACGGCAATCTTCGACTGGATGATCTGAAAGCCGGCGCCTTGAGGATCGCTTTCCGGATCCAAAAAAACCAGCAACCGCTGGAACCGATAGGGCTCCAAGAATATGGCTACACCCACCAACGGCGCCGCTGCCGCGCCTCCAAGCAGGAAGAAGCGCATGTCCAGCCCCGCCGCGAACAATGCGACTACTGCGATCACGCACATGGAGATCGCAGTGCCCAGGTCACGCCCGCCGAAGACCAACAAACAGAGCGCGCCTAGAACCAGCAGCCCCCCGCCTAGCGAGCGCACCTCCGTCAACCGATCGCCGTAGATCTCCAAGTGGTAGGCGAGGAACAAGATGAGGGCTAGCTTGGCCGCCTCCGAGGGTTGGAAGGAGACCCATCCAAACCGCAAGAAGCGGCTCGTGTTGGCGCCGGTACCGATCGCGAACGCCAAGATCAGCAGGATGATCGCCGCACCCACGGCCATGAAGACCACTTTCTGATTGCGCCAATCGTGATAGTCGGTGAACATCAAGCGCCGCATCAGAAACAGACCGATGGCGGCAGCCAGCGACTGTTTGAGAATGAAACGCAGGCTAGGATCGGCGTCCGCGGTCGTGACGGAGAAGACCATCATCAGACCAAAGAAGGTCAGTCCAATCACCGTGAGGCAAAGCGTACGGTCGTAGTGCAGTTGACGGGGCACGGCTATCGAAGACCTCCCGCCAGCCGCTTGAACGCGCTTCCGCGCTCTCCGTAACTCTGGAATTGATCAAAGCTCGCGCAGGCGGGCGACAACAGCACCGTATCTCCCGGCGAGGCCTTTGCGTGCGCGACCTGAATCGCCTGCTCAAGGGTGTTGCAATCCTGCAGCGGAACGGCGTCTGCGAGGTGACGACGAATCTTGCCCGCCGCCTCGCCAATCAGCAACACCCGACTGGCGCGCTTGCTCAAGGGATCACGCAAAGGCCGGTAGTCGCTGTCTTTGTCGCGACCGCCCAGGATGATCCAGAGGCCGCCGTCGAACGCCTCCACCGCCTTGAGGGCCGCGTCGACGTTGGTCGCCTTCGAGTCGTTGTAATAATCCACTCCCGCGACCTGACGCACGAATTCCAAGCGATGCTCAACGGCCGCAAACGACTGCAGACCTTGTCGGATATCACGATCGGAAACACCGGCTTCTGCGGCGGCGAGCGAGGCCGCTAGAGCGTTCTCCAAGTTATGCGTCCCGCGAATCGGCAAGTCCGTCGGGGCGACCGTCCGGCCGTCGATCACGATGGACTCCCCGTCGAGCCAAGCGCCCAAATCCAACTTCTCCCGCCGGGAGAAACGCAGCGTGCGGCCCTTCACCTGACTCTCCAGCGAGCGGCACGTCGGATCGTCCGCGTTCAGAATCACTGCGTCGCCCGGCTCTTGCGCCCGAAGGATGCGAGCCTTCGCGGCCGTGTAGTTCTCAAACGTTCCGTGGCGATCCAGATGGTCCGGCGTTACGTTGAGAATCAGCGCGGTCTGCGGCCGAAACGAGGTCGACGCCTCCAGTTGGAAGCTTGAAAGCTCCAGCACGTTCCACTGTTCATCGGTCGAGGCGGAAGCAATCGCCAACAACGGCGTGCCGATGTTCCCGGCGACGACGGTCGGCAATCCGGCCCCGGCCAGGATGTGGCCGATCAGCGCGGTCGTCGTCGTCTTACCGTTGGACCCGGTGACGCCGATCGCGTGACCACGCAACTCGCTTGCGGCGATCTCCAATTCGCCCGCCACACGTACGCCCGCCCCGCGCGCGGCATCCAGCTGCGGAAGGTCCCAAGGCACCCCGGGAGACGGAACAACCAGGTCCTGCCCCGTGAACAGTTCGCCGGAGTGACCGCCGAGGACCCAACGATCCACCGCCTGGTCGAGCCCGGCCGCGGCGGCTCCGAGCTGCTCCTCGGTCCGCGAATCGGTGACCGTCACGCTCGCCCCGCGCTCGGCAAAAAAGCGCACAGCCGCCTTGCCCGATTCCCCGAGCCCGACGATCAGCACGTTTTGCCCCTGATACCTCATCTCAACTTCAGCGTGCTCAGCGCCAACAGCGCCCAAATCAATCCGGCAATCCAGAAGCGCAGGATGACCTTCGACTCCGGCCAACCTAACTTCTCGAAGTGGTGGTGCAGCGGCGCCATGAGGAAGATTCGTTTTCCGCCGCGCAGTTTGTACGAGCCGACCTGCAAAATCACCGACAGCGTTTCCGCGACGAAGACCCCGCCGACGAAGAGCAACAAGATCTCCTGCTTGATCAGCAGCGCAACCGCGCCCATGGCGCCGCCCAAGGCCAGCGACCCCACGTCGCCCATGAACATCTCGGCCGGGTGCGAGTTGTACCAGAGGAAGGCCAGGCTTGCGCCGACCATCGCCCCGCCGAAGATCGTCAACTCGGCCGCCTGCGGCACGCGCGCGATGTCGAGATAGCCGGCAATCTGGGCGTGTCCGGCTACATAGCTGAGTACGGTCAGCGCCCCGGCGCAGATCACGGTCAGTCCAATAGCGAGGCCGTCGAGCCCGTCCGTCAGGTTGACCGCGTTCGACGCGCCCACGAGCACGAAGAACAAGAAGACGAAGAACATGGAGAACGCAGCCGGGTACAACCACGGCGAAGACAGCAGCGACTCGAAAACAAGAGACGGCTGCAGGTCCTTGAAGAACGGCAAGACCAGAACCGGCTGATACTCGTCCAGGAGAGCGAGTCGTGCAAGCACGGCGCAGATCACGAGCGTTACGCAGATCTGAGCCGCCATCTTTCCGCGTGCCGTGAGGCCGAGGCTGCGCCCGTTGCTGACCTTCGAGTAGTCGTCCAGAAACCCGATTGCGCCGAATCCCACCAGCGCGAACAACGCGATCCACACGTACACGTTGCGCAAGTCGGCCCAAAGCAGAGTCGGCGTCACAATCGAAACGTTGATCAATAACCCGCCCATGGTGGGCGTACCGGCCTTGACGTGATGCGTGTCGGGCCCGTCCTCGCGGATATGCTGCCCGATTTGCAGTCTCTGCAGCTTGGCGATAAACCACGGCCCTAGGGCCAACCCGATGGTGAGCGCGGTCAGCGACGCCAACGCCGTCCGCACCGTGATGTAGGTAAAGATTCGGAACGGGCTGAACAGCGGAAAGAGCTGTTCGGTGAGAAGGTAGTACAGCATCGCTTCTCACCCGTTCACCGTTTCCGCCGAGCGAAGGAAGGCTCGCTCCATCGCTCGTTCAAGTCCGACCCCGCGCGAGCCCTTGAACAGGACCGCGTCATCCGGCTTGAGCAAGGCCGAGAGGGCGACGCCGGCCTCTTCAGCGGTCTCAAAAAACGCTCCGTGTGAGCGATCCAATCCGGCTTCAAACGCACCCGAAAGAAAGTGCCGTGCATCTCCCGCCACGGCCAGCAGCCGATCGACGAATGCCGCCCCGCGGCCCGCTTCGTGATGCAAAGCCTGCGATTGCGCCCCCAACTCGCGCATCTCGCCCAAGACGGCGATCCGTCGGGAGGCGTTCGTCGACTCCAACAGCGCAAGCGACGCCGCCACCGCGGCGGGATTGGAGTTGTAGCTCTCGTCGATCACCGTGACGCCCGCTCGGCGCGAAACGCCTCCGCGCATCGGCGCGGCCCGCAGGCCTCCGACGGCGTCCTTCAGCTGCGAGGGCCGGAACCCCAGCGTAGTCGCGGCCGCCAGCGCAGCGGCGACGTTCCAAACGTTGTGACGTCCCGGCAGGCCGCACTCGAGGTCGATCGAATCGCCTTGATAGACCACCGTGAACCGCGAGCCGTCCAAGCCCGAAGAAACGGCCGAGATGCGCAGGTCCGCGTCAGACGACTCCCCGAACGTGACGGTGGGGCCCTCATGTATCCCAGAAAACCGCCGCACGCGGGCGTCGTCCGCATTCAGGACCGCCGTCCCGCCGGGAACCAAACCTTCAACCAGCTCCCGCTTGGCGGCCGCGACGTCCTCGACCGAGCCAAAGTGCCCGACGTGCGCGGGCGACACGTTCGTGACCACGGCCACATCAGGCCGAGCGGTCGCAGCCAACCGGCGCAACTCTCCGGCATGGTTCATTCCCGCTTCCACCACTGCGACGCGCGCCTCGTCGGCAATCCGCAGAAGCGTCAGGGGAAGTCCCAGTTCGTTGTTCAAGTTGCCGGCGGTCTTGGAGACGGCGCCCTTCGAGGACAGCAACGCAGCCAAGGAGTCCTTGGTCGTCGTCTTGCCGTTCGAGCCGGTCACAGCGAGAACAGTACCGCCCCACTTCACACGGGCGGCCGCGGCGAGGGCTCGCAAAGCTTCCGCCGGATCCTCGACCCGCAGCAAGCGATTCTCTGGCACATCCCCTTGCCACTCGCGGCGGACCAGGCACGCGGCCGCACCGGCCTCCAGCGCCGATGCAACGTATTGATGGCCGTCGGTGCGTTCGCCCGGCAGGGCGAAGAACAGAGTCCCCAGCGCAGCTTCCCGCGAGTCGATCGCATAGGAGCCCACCGAGCCCTCGATCGATTGATCGAGACCGAGGACGCCGGCGATCCATGCGAGAGACAGCTTCATGAACGACTCCTTCCCAATTCATGAAGCAACTCGCGTGCCGTCTCGCGATCGTCGAATTTCAGCTTTTCAGACCCGATCATCTGATAGGGCTCGTGCCCCTTACCCGCAATCAGCACAACGTCGCCCGGACGGGCCTCCAGCAGGGCTTCGCGCATCGCTTTGCGCCGATCGGGAACGCGCACGTAGTCGGCGTCCACCCGTTGAAGCCCCACCTCGGCGTCGGCCAAGATGCGTAAAGGATCCTCGTGGCGGGGATTGTCGGACGTAAGAAATACCCGATTGCTCAACTCGCCGGCGACCTGCCCCATACGCGGCCGCTTGTCGCGGTCACGATCGCCGCCGCAACCGAACAGCGTCAGGATTCGCCCGTCTCCGGCGATCGCTCGGGCGGCTTCAATCAGATTCCGTAGTGCGTCGTCGGTGTGCGCGTAGTCCACGACCACCAGGAAGTCCTGCCCTTCTCGAATCGCTTCAAAGCGGCCCGGCACCGCCGTGCAGCTTTCAACGCCCAGTCGGACGGCCTCGAGGTCCAGCCCCTGGGCCAGTCCGGCCGCAACAGCCGCCAGGATGTTTTCCACGTTGTAGAGCGCGGCCAACTCAGAGCGGATCTCCAACGATCCCGCCGGGGTCGTCATCGAGATGCGCAGGCCGCCGAGGTCCGCCTGGACGCTCGTCGCGCGCACGTCCGCATCGCGTGTGCGCCCGAACGTCGTCGCCTCAAATCCGCCGACGGCAAGGAACTCGCGGCCCACCGGATCGTCGACGTTGATGACCGCCGCCCGCGGAGGCGGCCCGCCCGCTCCTTCAAACAGCCGCCTCTTCGCCCGAGCGTAGCTCTGCATGTCGCCGTGCAGGTCCAGATGATCCTGCGAGAGGTTCGTAAAGACGGCGGTATCAAACGCCATGCCGTGGATGCGTCCGAGCTCCAGAGCGTGCGAAGAGGCCTCCAAGGAGACATGCGTCCCGCCGATGCCTTCCAACTCGGCGAAGTAGCGGACCAGGTCGAGCGACTCCGGGGTCGTGTTCACAGCCTCCACGGCGCGCTCGCCGACGCGATGCTCAATCGTGCCCAGCTTGGCCGTGGTGAATCCGGCGGTACGGAGGATATGGTCGATCAAGGCAACCGTGGTCGTTTTCCCGTTCGTCCCGGTCACGCCGATGAGCTTCAGCCGTCGGTCCGGATGATCATAGAAGGCCAGCGCGGCCGCGGCCAGCGCACGTCGTCCGTGCTCGACCGTCACCCAAACGCCGGCATCATCCTGCGGCGCTGGCCGTTCGCTCACCACCGCGGCCGCTCCGGCGGCGCGCGCGGAGTCCACGAAACGGTGACCGTCGACTTGCTCGCCCGGGAATGCGAAGAACACGTGCCCGGGAGCGACGCGGCGCGAATCGTAGTCGAGGCCGGATACGTCCACCGGCGGAACCTCGCCGACGACGCCGGCCTCTTCCAGCAGGCCGTCCAACGTCATGGCTGCCGCCTCACGTGCGCGGTCAAACGACCAAAGCGCAACCGAACGCGCGCGCCGTCCGCCAGAGGGGTGCCTGCCGTCGGATCCTGACTCAGCACCACGCCGTCCCCTGCCGTATCGAGCCGCAGCCCCAGAGACATGCCTTCGGCGACAGCCTGCCGCATCGTCATGCCTCCGAAGTCCGGCGTGAGCATGCTAGCCACGCGCAGGCTGGCCGGTCGCGCCGACCGGTACCGGGACGCCTCATCACCAGCCGGTCCGTGAGTCGCGGCGGGAGAAACCAAGATCGCTCCGTCCGAGGCTCGACTCCACTCCGCCGGCGCAGGCTCCACGGCGGTCGTCTCGGCCAAATCAGCGAAGACCTCGGCGGCCCACCCGGTCTCGGACTCCACTCGTCGCACGGGTAGATCAGGCGGCACGTCGCGGAAGCGCAGCGTCTGGGCCGCCAACTCAGGGAATACCGGCGCCGCCACCAAGCCGCCGTAGTAGTGGCCTTGCGGCGCCTCCAACACGATCACGGCCGCCATCGCCGGGTCATTCAACGGCGCGAAACCCGCGTATCCAGCCATATAGAGGTCGTGAGAATAGGCGCGCGTCTCAGGATCGAGCATCTGTGCGGTGCCCGTTTTGCCTCCGGAGCGGTAGCCCGGCGTGGCGGCAAGCCGCCCCGTCCCCATCAGCACCGTCTGCTCCATCATGGCGCGGACCTTGGCGGCAGTCTCCGCGCTGATCACGCGACGTCGCGGCGTCGGCTCAATGCGCCGAATCCTTCCGGAGGGCTCGCGGATTGAATCGACCACGCGAGGCTCCACCAAGTAGCCGCCGTTGGCAATCACGGCCAAGGCGCGCGCCATCTGCAGCGGCGTCGCCCCCACTTCGTGCCCCATCGAGATCGACGCGACCGACCCCTCTTTCCACTGCTTGAGCGGCCGAACAATTCCAGGCGTCTCTCCCGGCAAGCCGAGCCCGGTCTTCTCGCCGAAGCCGAACCGTCTGACGTATTCGCGCAATCGTCCGGCTCCAAGCCGCTGACCGAGCTTGATCACCCCGACGTTGCTGGAACGCGCCAGGACGTCGGTGACGCTCAGAGGGCCGAACTTCTTGTGGTCTCGTATCCTGCGTCGACCGACGTACATCCAACCGTCTTGGCAATCGATGATCTCTTCGGGGCGCGTCAACCCTTCCTCAAGCGCCGCCGCCACCGTCACGATTTTGAACGTGGAACCCGGCTCATACAGGCGGCTCAACGCATAGTGTTCGCGACGCTCCAAGTCCTTCTGGTTACGCGGGCGCTTGTTCGGATCGAACGCAGGCCAATTGGCCGTCGCCAGCAGATCTCCGTTCTGCGGATCCAAGACCACGATCGCGCCGGCGCGCGCTTGCGTCTTGGAGATGGCGCGCGCCAACTGCTGCTCAGCCGCGGATTGGATGCGCTCGTCAATCGTCAGATAGAGCGAGCCCCCGGGGATCGGAGCCTCGACGATGCGGGCGTCGTACCGCTTGCGCATCGCATCGAACCGGACGTGCTTCCGGCCGGGACGCCCCGAAAGCAGATCCTCGTGGACCAGTTCCAATCCCCCCTGGCCGTTTTGGTCGAGGCCGACATACCCCAGTAAGTGCGAGGCGACCGACCCCTTCGGGTAGTAGCGCTTGCTCTCGCCTTCAAAGTGAACGCCCGTTAGAGGCAGGGCCTGCAAGCGCATCGTCTCGCCCGGCTCCGCCAAGCGCTTGATCCAACGGAATCCCTTGCCGTCCAGATTCTTGCGAACGGCCGACTCGCTTCGATCCAAGACCTGGGCCAACGCCGAGACGACGTAGTCGCGATTGACGATCTTTTCCGGGAAGGCGGCGATCGAATCCACCGGCGAGCTGAGAGCCAACTCCACGCCGCGACGGTCGTAAATCGCCCCGCGCTCGGCGGGCATTTCCACGAATCCCTCTTGCTGCCGATGCGCCAACTCGGCGAGATTACGAGCCTGCCGGACTTGCAAGTCCCAGAGGCGCAACCCAACAAGAATCATCCACAGAGTGCAGACGAATCCGATGCTGTAGAGACGGAGAACGCGGCGTCGCTCTTCTGAGCCGCCGCGTACCTGCTCCCGTTTGTGCTCGCCTCGGATCTTCATCGACGTGGTCGCCGCGGCGGTCCGCCCTGCGCCTTCAAGGGCGGGCGCGCCGAGGCTCTACTTCCCCTCCAAGAAAAAGACGCGGGCCAGGGCGGCGTCTTCCGTCGCAACCGGCCTTTGCCATTTGTAATCGTCCAGCTCAGGCTTTCGGAAACCCTGCGCAGTGGCAATTTCGGTGACGCGCTCCAAGCCCGTGAGCTGCGCGTGGCGTACCAGCAGTTGCTGCCGAGTCCTCAGCAACTGTTCGCGCTGCTCGGCAAGCTCGTTTTGGCGGTAGCTGGAGTGGCGCAACCAAGCCCGAGGGCCGAAGCACAGCACGGCCGTCAGCAGCAGCAAGCAACCCAGCGCAACCATCCGCGCCCAAGCGTTGCGATCCGCCGGATCAGAATCTCGACGCAAACCGGAATTGTTGACGTCCTTGATGAAGAAGGCGATCTCTTCCATCGGCAACGGCCGACCGCCCGCCGACCGCCGAGACAGCCCGGCCCGCACCGCGCGCCCGGCTCGCACGCCGTCATAGACAAAGCCCGCAGCAGGCGCGGAGGACGACCGCATCCGCCGACCTTCCTGCTCCTCCGGCGCATCGCTGTGCCTTCCAGAACCGAGAGCCGCAGCCGGCGCCGCCCCCTCCTCCGGGGCCGTCCGCTCGGGTAACGCATACGCAAGTGCAGCCGCCACGCTAATTACTCCTCGCGAGCGCGCGCAGCTTGGCGCTGCGGCTCGCCGGGTTCCGCCCGGTTTCCTCGTCGGTCGGACGCACCACGCGGCGCGTCAGAATCTCATACTCCGGCGTCTGAGCCCACCGCCGGAAGGCGCGCTTGACGCGACCGTCTTCCAGGCTGTGAAAACTCACCACCACCATGCGCCCCTCGGGGGCCAACAGCGACGGCGCCGCTTCCAACAGGCGATCCAATTCGCCGAGTTCGTCGTTGACCGCAATCCGCAAAGCCTGGAAAGTCCGCGTCGCCGGATGCAACGACGTTCCTCCCCACTTCTTGGGTCGCGCCCGGGGGACGACCTGCTCCACCAACTCCGCCAATTGGCGAGTCGTACGGAAAGGCCGCCCCCGAACGACGGCTCTGGCGATTTGTCTGCTTCGCCGCTCGCCTCCCAACTCGTAGAGCAGGTCGGCGATCTCCCTTTCGTCGTAGTGATTGACGACGTGCGCGGCCGTCAGCTCCTGCCTCCGGTCAAACCTCATGTCGAGGGGACCGTCATGCTGAAAACTGAAGCCACGCTCAGGATCTTCGATCTGCACGCGCGACCAGCCCAGATCCGCCACAACTCCGGCGAGCGGGGCGAGCTCTTTGGCCGCCTCCTCAATGTCGCCGTAACTGCCGTGGTAGTAAGACACTCTGTCTCCAAACCGAACCAGTCGCTCGCGCGCCGCCGCGACGGCACTCTCGTCCCGATCTACGGCGATCAACTTGCCGGTCTCAAGCCGGCTTAAAATTGCCTCGGCGTACCCTCCGAAACCCAACGTGCAGTCAACGTAGACGCCCGCCGGATCGATCGAAAGATACTGTCCAACCTCCTTCAAGAGAACGGGGAAATGGTCCAAAGATCATTACCCCGCCTACAGTCCCAGGTTCTCGGCATACGCCAAGTCTGCGTCGGACAACTGAGATTCGACCGTCTTCTGCTGGTAGCGCGCGTCGCTCATCACGACCATGTGCGTCGACTGCCAGACGGTCCATACATCGCCCTCGATCCCCGGAACCTCCCGCAAAGTTCCGGGGATGAGGACGCGTCCCTGGTTGTCCAAGGAACCTTCCATCCCGTAGTGGTTGGCCAAGAAGAGGATCTTGTTTTTGCGCTGGCCGTCCAGGTCCGACCCTTCGGTCGATCGCTCTGAAAGCCGCGCCGCCATCTTCAGCCATTCCGCTCTCGGGAAAACTTTCACTTCCTTTCCATCCAAGCTCGTGATAAACACGTCGGAGGAGTTGTAGTCGTCTTGGAGTCTCTTGCGCACCTTGGCCGATACGCACAAGCGATGCTTGCCGTCGATCCGCGCCTTTTCCGAGCCCCAAAGCAATGTTCATCCCTGCCCTGTTTCACCATTCGGTAGTTCAAGATGACCATTTCTCGCCATTTCTTACCACCAGCCGCCACTACAGATTCGTCGCTACGACCAGTGTCTGTCAAGCTAAGTTGTTGAATTCTTAATAGAAATCTTATTCGCCCTGTCTTCGCCGCAATATAGTGTGTCCGACGTTACAGATGGCACAAGATAGTGGCCGTGGTTGGCTTAAGGCCCTTGAATGCAGCAAGTTGCCTCTCGTAAGCGACCTCGAAAGTCGCCCTGAAGACCCGCCCGTGACACGCGTGAAGGATGGCCGGTGAGGCTAGGGAGCCTCGGCTCTGCGCTTCCAGACCTCGTAGCTGCGGACTTTGGGGGTCAGGTTTCGGTCCCACCATCCGTGCCAGGTCGGATAGTCGTGGGTCCAGACGAGTTCGAATTCCTGTTCGTCGAGCCCCTTCGCCGTCGTGCCGCGCGGGTCCCAGAGGACGTACCAGTCGGCGCAACGGTCACAATCGTCGAACTGGTCGTCGGGGATCCGCCCCCGAAACTGTGCGTTGTGCGGCGCATCGGCGTTCAACAAGGCGTTCCAACGCAGGTCGGGCCGATAGAAATGTGCCGTCATCCCCTTCACATTACGAACGAAGGCGACCCTCTCCCCCGGGGGGATCTCGCGCTCCATAAAGTCGAACAGTGGACCGACGTAGGAGCGGTCGGCGACAAACTGCCTCCAGATAATCTGCTCCGTGCCGCCCCAGCCAAGATCCAGCATCGGCCACAACGCCATCCCGGCGAACAACACCACTCCGGCAGGGCGATTCCGCCGCGCCGCGCCGGCCACGGCCAGCGACGAGACGATGATCGCCGCCGGGAGGATCTGGTAGTAGTGCCGAGTGCTCGTCTTCGCCTTCACCGCGCCCATCGCCACCAGCGGGCCGACCACCAGCAACAGCCCGCAAAGCACTGCGGCACGAGTCCATTGGCCCACATCGTCCGCCGCCAAGAAGAGTCCAACCGGCCCGAGCAAGCAGAGAGCGGCCCCAAGCCAGAACCATCCCGGTGACGCGCCGGCCCAGTCCGCCTGAGAACTTACGAATCCGGACAGCGCCATCCCGACGCCGACGATCGTGGCGCCCGTCGCGAATCTCTTGCCCTGAAGCCTAGGCCACGCCAACCACGCCCCGATGGGCAGCAAGACGACTACCGGAATCGCGCGCCAGAAGTCTCTGGCCCGGTTGGAGAGCGGCCCCTGCATCAAGTCGAGAAACGGCTTCTCGCTCGGCGGCGGCCAGGAAGCGGCGAACTCGGCGTGCAGGGCCAGAAAGTCCGCCAGGACCGGAACCATCATCACGATGCAGGCGGCGATGAACCGACGAATGAAGCGAAAGTCTCGCGTCCATAGGACCCACATCCCGACGGCGCTCCACGTCCCCAAGAACGCTACGTAGTTCGAAAAATTGAGCAGCAACCCCCACGCCGCCAAGCGCACAAAGAACCAGGGACTGCGTACGACCTCGCGATCCTCCAAGTAGCGGCACAACTCATAGACGACCAGCGCCGCAAACAGCCCGGCGAGGATGTAGTACCGGCACTGGCGCGCAGCATGGAGAAACAGCATCGAGACCGAGGCCAGTCCCGGCGGAACCAACGCGAGCAAGCCCGGCCCGAACAGCCGCTTGCCGGTCAACCAGAGAACAAACAACGTCAAAGCCCCCAGCAGCGCGAAGGGCAATCTTGCCGACCAGGTATTGGCCCCTAGAATCTTGAACGAGACGGCCGCTGCATAAAACTGCAGATACGCCTGCATCGCCGGCAGCATCTTCGAGTTGACGTCGTGACCGTCGTCGGCCTGCACCATCAACTGCCCGTCGGCTTCGTCGTAGACCCAAGGCAGCAGCCAGTTGTTCTCCGCCATCGCCCGCGCCCAGACGGCGGTCGTCGCTTCGTCGCGCCAGATCGGCGTCTCTCCAAGCCGATAGAACAGCGAGAACGCGGAGACGACAATCAACAGCGCGGCGAGAAATCGATGCATGGCGGGAACCCGTTATGTTGACGCATTTGGTCCGCAACTTTCTTGTCGATTCCCGTGTTTCAACTCCCCATAAGGAGATCCGCCATGAAACGAATTCTTTCCATCCTCTTCACCGCGCTGTGCGCTGTCGCCTTCACCGCCGCCCCGGCGGAAGCCGCCAAGGCCCCGACGGTGAAGAATCGACAAGTGCGCCAGCAGAAGCGCATCAAGCAAGGCGTCCGATCCGGCGAACTCACGCGAGCGGAAACTCGACGTCTGGAACGCAACGCCGCCCGCATCCATCGCTCCACCCGCCGCGACCGCGTTGACGGCGGCGTCTTCACTCCTCGCGAACGCGTCCAATCGCAACGCAAGCTGAATCGCCAAAGCCGCGCGATCCACCGGCAGAAGACCGACAACCAGTCGCGCTAGCTCGCGGGCGGGGCGATCGCCTGGCGCGTTGATCCAAAGACGCAGTCCAATCGATACGCCCCGGCTTGGGAATCCATTAAGATGGCGAGGCCATGCAATGCCTCGCCATCTCTCGTTTAGGGGTCTTCTCCCTCGCCCTGCTCTCCGCGGTTCCCGCGCTTGCTCAGCGCGGAATCACGTCCGCCCCGTTCGGCCAAACGCCGGAGGGCGAGCAGGCCCAGCTCTTTACCCTCGTCAACTCGAACGGCGTACGCGCTCGCATCTCGAACTTCGGCGGCGTCGTCGTCTCGTTGGAAGTCCCGGACAAGAACGGCAAACTCGGCGACGTCGTACTGGGATTCGATTCCCTGGAAGGATATCTCGGCGAGCATCCCTATTTCGGGTCGCTCATCGGCCGCTACGGCAACCGCATCGCCAAGGGCCGCTTTACCCTCGACGGCCGGACCTACTCTCTGGCCGTCAATAACGGTCCAAACGCGCTCCACGGGGGCATCCAAGGGTTCAACCGCCGCATCTGGGGAGCGAGCACGTTCGCGAACGAGACGGGTGTCGGTCTGCGACTCCGCCTCATTTCCGCGGCCGGCGAAGAAGGCTATCCAGGCACGCTCGCGGTGCAAGTCGACTACACGCTGACCGACGACGACGCCCTGCGCATCGACTATCACGCAACCACTGACGCGCCGACCGTCGTCAACCTCACCAACCACTCCTATTTCAATCTCAAGGATGCCGGCAAGTCCGCGATCCTGGGTCATGAGGTCCAGATCCAGGCCGGACACTACACGCCCGTCGACGAGACGCTGATCCCAACCGGTGAACTGGCTCCGGTGCTCGACACTCCTTTCGACTTCCAAGCGCCCGCGAAGATCGGCTCGCGCATCGACGCCTCGGACCAGCAGATCCGCTTCGGCGGAGGCTACGACCATAACTGGGTCTTCAACCGGCGCACGGGGTCGGACCTAGAGCATTTGGTGACGGTCCACGAGCCGACCTCGGGCCGCGTCATGGAAGTCAGCACCACCGAGCCTGGCGTTCAGTTCTATACCGGCAACTTTCTCGACGGCTCCAATGTCGGCAAAGGCGGTACCGTCTACCACCGTCGCCACGGCTTCTGCTTTGAGACCCAACACTTCCCCGATTCACCGAATCAGGCAGCTTTCCCCTCCACGACTTTCCGCCCGGGAGAGGCCCTCGACTCCACCACGATCTACAGATTCTCCGTTCGCTAGGCCCTTCAGTCAGTACCGTCAGTACCATTCCGGACCTACTGTATTTTCCCCCGGAATTCAGGCATTGACCCTATACTTCGGCGCGGTAAGTCGGTGATAGCTTGAGACATCACAACGAATAGCGCCCGAGATCCGAGCAGTTTCCTCGGCGCCCGTGACCATAAATCAATGGGCCGCCCAACCTATCTACAATCCACATTGCGTCTCGCACTGGCTGCCTCGCTAGGAGCCTTCAGCGCGTCCGCGGCGCTGATCGATTTCAGCTCCATGCCGGCGGGTCCGGCTGCCAGCTACACCGAATCCGGCGCGACTTTTGTGACCACCACGGGCGTCAACATCACTACCGCGACGCCTTTCGTAGGCGAAGGCCAGTCTCTTCAAGCCACTGGGCACCCGATGCCGACGCTGCGCGCCAACCTCACAGGTCCCGTGGGGTATGTGTCCGTGGAACTCGGTGACCTGGGCGACGACGCGGATCTTCTTTTCCTGGAAGCCTACGACGTCAACGACCAGCTGCTGGGCCAGAGCACGCTCCAGACCCAGGTGAGCAACATGATGTTGAACGAGCTCTCTGTTTCGTTCGCCAACATCTCGTATGTGATCTTCGGCGGGAGCACCCCGAACAGCAGCTCCAGTTCGGTCTACGCGGACAACTTCTTCTTCGATGAATTCGATCCGAACACAAGCGGAGGAGAGGTCCCCGAGCCGGCCACCGTGGCCCTGTTCGCCGCTGGACTGGCCGCGTTCGGCTTTATTCGCCGGCGCCGCTAGAAGCGGTTCGTCGAACTCCCCGACTGACCGGAGCAACCGCCGTCAGCCGTCTCTCCGCATCAAGCTGTAGCTCTGCGCTGTCGGCCCCCGGTCAGGTTGCGTCGCCAGGAACAACGCCAAGTCCACAACATCCTCGGGCTGCTTGATCCATTCGCCTGAAGTCGTAAACGGAGTCGCCGAGCTCGACGATTCAACGTCCCGAGTGAGTTCTGTCCGCACCGGTCCGGGAATGAGCTCGTTCACCGATATGTTGAACTCCACCAGTTCCTGAGCGAGAACGCGCACCAACATCCACAACCCGGCCTTGGCCACCGCGTAGGCTGAATTCCCGACCGTACCCCGGCGCCCAATGCCGGAGCCGACAGCCAGAATCTTCCCGGACCCGCGTTTCTTGAGATAAGGCACGGCCTCCAGCATCGTGTAGTAGGCGCCCGTCAAATTGACGTCGATGGTCGCCTCCCAAAGCGCCGGGTCGCCTTCGTCGATCCGCTTGCGCTCGATCGAGCCCCCGGCGTTGACGAGTACCAGGTCAACGCCGCCGAAAGCCTCCTCGGCCGCAGCGAACATCGCCTTCACCGAGTCGTGGGACGTTACGTCCGTGACGACAGCGACGGCTTCCCCGCCCTCGGCGCGAATCGCTTCCGCGGCCGACTCAACCTGCTCTTCAGAGCGTGCCGCGCACACCATCTGAGCGCCTTCCCGCGCGTAGGCGAGCGCGACTGCGCGGCCAATCCCGCGACCCGCCCCGGTGACCACCGCAACCTTGCCGTCAAGCCTTCCTGACATTGCCGACGATCATAGCGAAGTCCCTATTCAACCAGCCGGAACGCCAGTAGGCTGGTGCGTTGGCGCTCGCTGTAGTTGTCGTCGCTGATCATCAAGACGGTCTGCGATCCGTCTTCGAGAACCGGGCCAAAACACATTCCCTCGTAGTTATCGAGCTTCTGGTATCCCTCGCCGAACTCCCCCACAATCGATGAGAGGTCCAGTACGAGAGACTTCTCCAACCAAGCCCTACCCGGAGTCGGTCGGAAGGGAACGGTCGCTTCGAAAACTCGGATCACCTGGTGTACGCGGCCGTCCTCGGCCAAGGCATACCCGCGCTCGAGGAGCAACAGACGCCGCCTGTCCATCGCCAATATCTCGGACAGCCCCATCGCGCGTCGAGCATCGCCGAAGTCGTCGGGAGCCTCGGCCGGCTCCAGGCGGTAGACGTACTCGGAAGCAGGCTCGAACGACTCGCCCTTGCGGGCATACTCCAGGACTCGCACCTCACATCCCGGCTGATCTCGGCATCCATCGTCTTCCTGAGCCAAAGGACCCTCCGTCGCTACATACAGAGCCTCCCCGTCCGGACTCAACGAAAGCCCCTCAAAGCCCTCATTGCTCCGCACGCCGAGGGCGCGCTCCCCGCTCGTCCGAGGCAGAAGGTGCACCGGCACCTCCAAATCGGCCGTCAATCGCCCGTGCCGATCGAACTGGAACACGCCTGGATCGACGCTCGGTTCCCTCCGCACGTATCCTTCAGACGCGACGAGCAGGTGTCCGTTCGCAGTGAGCGCAAGCCCCTCCGGGTCAAGCGTCCAAAGAGCCAGTTCAGCGCCGGAACGATCGGCAAGCCGCAGAATATCTCGCGGGCTCCAGCGCAGTTCGCTGCCGTCCACCTCGAGCGACAAGACGAATACCGTCGGCTTGCTGGAATCCGACAATGCATAGAGCAGCCCCGTGTCCGCATCAAAGGCCAATCCGGAGAGCCCTCCGAAGCCGCCGCTCGATTTTCGCTCTTCTCTCGAAAGCTCTTGCCCGGACGCCGATGCTCCCGCCTGATCGATCGAGGAAAAGGCGACGCCGCTCGGCACGTTCAGGTCTCCCAAGAGCTCCAGCGAGACCGTCGCCTGCGCAGAGAGGCAGACGGCCGAAGCCAGCAACAGCACGGCCGCTCGACCGGCGCGGGCTAGTGCGTGCGGATCGTTCCCGGATCCTCGTCGAAGCGATAGTCCCAATGGCACCCCTGGCAAGCGTTAAAGATCAACTCTCCACGGTCAAACAGCATGGCGGCATCCTGGGCTTCGGCCGCTTCAAGCACGGCGGCGCCCGCGCGAACCAGATCGCCGGAACGCTCCATCCAAGCACCGGAATCCTTGGCGCGCCCTTCCATCATCAGGAGATTCCCAGCCTCCATCAAGGTGCGCGCCGCCCCCTGCACCGCCACCCACTCGTCCTCGCCGGCGGGAGCGATCTCCTCCGTCTCCTCCAGGGTGAAGATCGTTCCCACCGAGTCCCACACAATCTCGGCGTTTGGAATGACCACGTCGTGCATCAACTCTCCAACCGTGGAGACCGGCTGGAACGGCGGAGGCTCCGCATCCTCGGCGCATCCCCAGCCCACGTACAGGACGACGGCCGGCAAGAGCACGCGGGCGAGTCCATGTCGTTTTCTCACCGAATCCGTCAAACCGCTTCGAGTATAGCCGCGTTCCTGCTACAGTCTCTCGCTACGGTCGGAAACGATGGAACTGTCGCCCTACTTTGAATGGCTCGAGAACACCTCGGCCAGCATTTCCATTCGTGAGTCGATCCTGCTCTACCCGCTGATTGAGACGACCCACGTCCTCACGCTCGCCCTCTTTCTCGGCATGATTGCCCTGCTGGACCTGCGCCTGACGGGTCTCGGTTTCCGTTCCACTCCGGTTTCTCACGTTGCCGGGAGACTGTTGCCGTGGGCGTTCGTGGGGTTCGGTCTGATGGTCGTGAGCGGCTCGCTGCTCTTTCTCTCGGGCCCGGTCCGCGCCTCGCAGAACATCTTCTTCCAGATCAAGGTCGTCATGATCGGCCTGGCCGGAGTGAACGCGTGGGTCTTTCACAAGACCATCTACCGCCGTGTGTCGGATTGGGACTCCGCACCCACCCCGCCTGCCCGCGCTCGAGCAGCCGGGTTCTTCTCCCTGCTGCTCTGGTCCGGCGTCGTCGTCTGCGGGCGCATGCAAGCCTACAACTGGTTCGACTGATTCTGCGATGGACCTCTACACGCTATTCGAATGGTTTGAAGCGACGTGGCCTGCCACCGTCGTGCGAGAGTCGCTTTGGCTGTTTCCCGTCATTGAGTCTGTGCACCTGCTCGCGCTCGCGCTCCTGGGCGGCTCGATCCTGGTCGTCGACCTGCGCTTGCTCGGATTGGGGCTCACCGGCAAACCAATCCCTGAGGTCGCCCGCTCCGCCTCCCCCTGGCTGCGGCTAGCCGTCGGCGTCATGCTCGGCACCGGCGTCTTGATGTTCCTTTCCGAAGCGATCAAGTGCTATTACAGCCCGCCGTTCTGGTACAAGATGTCGTTCTTGGCCGCCGCCTTGCTGTTTACGTTTGGAGTGCGCGCCCGCCTCACGCGCACCGATCCCGGCACGCTCCAGAGCCGCCTCACGGCCGTAATCTCGATGGGCCTCTGGTTCGGCGTCGGCTTTGCCGGTCGCTGGATCGCCTTCTACTAGTCGCCGTGCTAATCTTCCGCACGACCCATCGGGTTTCCGCTATGTACTCATCCCGCATCCTGATCGCCGTGCTGGCGGTCTCCGGCGTCGTCAACGGGCAGTCCGCCGACTTCGATCCGCCCCGACTAGCAAATGGGAAACCCGACCTCAACGGCGTCTGGCAAGCACTCAACTCCGCGAACTACGATTTGGAGCGCCACATGGCCCGTGCCTCCATGCAATTGCGCCAAGGGCCGCACGGCCCCCTCCCGGCCGTAGCGCTGCTCTCGCTCGGAGCCGTCGGGGCCGTTCCAGGAGGCATGGGAGTCGTGGAGGGCGGCAAGATCCCCTACACGCCGGAAGCCCTCGCCCTGCGCGAAGAAAACAAGAAACACTGGCTGGAGCGTGATCCGGAAATCAAGTGCTACCTGCCGGGCGTGCCGCGCGCCACCTACATGCCGTTCCCTTTCCAGATCATCCAGAACCAATCCGCCGTCTTCATCGCCTACGAGTTCGCGGGAGCGACCCGCGAACTCTATCTCGAAGATGTCGGGCCGGCGGAAGTCGACTCGTGGATGGGGCAGTCCGTCGCGCGCTGGGAGGGAGACACGCTCGTCGTCGACGTCACCGGCCAGACCGACCGCACCTGGCTGGACCGATCGGGAACGCACCACAGTAATCAACTTCACGTCGTCGAGCGCTACACGCTGACCGGCCCGGACCACATTCAATACGAGGCGCTCATCGAGGACCCCCAGGTCTTCACGCGCCCGTGGAAGATTTCCATGCCGCTCTACCGCCGCATGGAGCCCGACGCTCGCTTGATGGACTTCAAGTGCGTGGAATTCGTTGAAGAACTGATCTACGGCGACTTCCGTCGCAAGCCCCTGGAGAAATAGCCCATGTGCAAGTTCCTCCTTCCCCTCCTTCTATGCCTCACATCGGCTTCGCTGGCCGCCCAACAGAGACCCGATCTCTCCGGGACCTACGACACCTCCACGCTGACTCCGCTCCAACGCCCCGCCAAGTTCGGCGTCAAGCTGCTGCTCACTGAAGCCGAAGCCGAGGCTATCGCTGAGGAAGAAGCAGCGACGCTCGCCGCCGCAAACGCCTCCACCGACCCCGACCGGGAAGCTCCTCCAGAAGGAGGCGACGGATCGACGGGAGCCTACGGAAACGTCGGGGGGTACAACCTTTTTTGGATCGATCGCGGCTCCGGCGCCGTCCGAATCGACGGCAAATGGCGAACCTCGATCATCATCGATCCGCCCAACGGCCGCAGGCCTCCCATGACTCGGGAAGGCCGCCGGGCCTCGGCGGCGCGGGCTCGGATGTACCGGCCCAACACCGGGCGCGCTTGGTGGATCGACGAGGGCCTCGACCCCGGCCCCTACGACGACCCGGAACTGCGGCCCCTCGCCGAGCGCTGTCTACTCGGCTTCGGCTCAACGTCCGGCCCGCCCATGCTGCCCGTGCTGTACAACAACCTCAAGCGGATCGTACAAACTGAAGACACGGTGATGATCCTGGTCGAGATGGTTCACGACGCCCGGATCATCCGCCTCAACTCCAAGCACGCGCCGCCCGACGTTAGGAAGTGGATGGGCGACTCCATCGGACATTGGGAGAACGACACGCTGGTCGTCGACACCACCAACTTCCGCGACCAACCCGCGCTCTCGGGCGCTTCTCGCGACCTGCATGTCGTCGAGCGCTTCCGCCGCCTCGACGATCAAACCTTGCTTTACCAGTTCACCGTGGACGATCCCGCCGTCTGGACCGCCCCCTGGACGGGCGAGTACACTTGGCGCGCGACCGAAGATCGCGTCTACGAGTACGCCTGCCACGAGGGCAATTACTCGTTCGGCGGAATTCTGCGCGGCGCCCGCGTCCTGGAGGCCGAAGCTCTGCAAAAATAGAAGCCGTCGCTCATGATCATGTCCAGAATGCGAATTCGAAAAGTATCGCCCGCTCAGTTCCTGCTGGCCGGAGTTGCGCTGACCCTCGTCGTCGCCGCGGTGCTTCCCTTGCGCGCCCACCACGCCTTCGGCGCCGAGTTCGATCCCAACCGCCCCATCCTTCTAAAGGGACCGGTGGTGCGCGTCGAGTGGGTCAACCCGCACACCTGGATTCACATCGAGGTGACCAAGGAGAACGGAAGCAAAGAGGTCTGGATGATCGAGGGAGGCACGCCCAACAGCCTGCTGCGCCGCGGCCTCAAGAGAGACACCATCAAACCCGGCCAAGTCGTGGTCGTCGACGGCTACCAGGCCAAGGACCGGTCGACCCGAGCCAACGGACGCGACGTCACCTTTGAGGACGGCCGCAAGTTCTTCCTCGGCTCCTCAGGCACGGGCGCCCCTTACGACAAAGAGAGACGAGGCCGCTAACACACCATGCGCACATTCATCTTTTTCCTACTGACCGCCGCTGCGGTCTCCGCCGCGGACTGGCCGACCTTCGGAGGCGACCCCCAACGATCCGGCTGGGCTCGCGGCGAAACCTCCGTATCCAAGGCCAACGTCGATGAGTTCCAGCTTCTGTGGAAACGTACGGTCGAAAACACCCCTCTCTCGCTCACCTCGCTCACGGCTCCCATCGTCGCCGACGGCAAAGTGATCGTCGCGGGCAGCGCGGACGTGGTCTACGCCCTCGACCTGGCGACCGGGGAGGTCGTCTGGGAGAACAAGTTCAAGAAGGAAGCCAAACCGGCGTCCGAGGGTTTCTGGCTCTGCCCCAAAGGACTCAATGCGACGCCCACCGCCGACGTCGCCAACGGTCTCGTCTACGTCATCACCGCGGACGGACGCCTACACGCCTTGAATCTCTCCGACGGGAAGGACCGCTACCGGGCGATTCAGGTCACCCAGCCCTACGCCAAGGCCTGGAGCCTCACTCGCATCGGCGACCGCATCTATACCTCTATTTCGCAAAACTGCGGCGACACGCCCTCCGGCGTCGTTATGGTCGACGTCTCTGACCCGGTCAACTACCAGATCCGTCGCTGGAGATCCGCGAAATTCGCGGCGGGCATCTGGGGCCGCGGCGGGGCCCTCGTCGGCGAGGACGGCCGCGTCTACGGCGCCACGGGCGACGGCGACTGGAATCCCGGCGAGAACAACTACGGCCAATCGATCGTCGCACTCCACCCGGAGACGCTGGCGCTCGTCGACTACTTCACTCCCGAGAATTGGGACTACGTCCGCAAACGCGACTTCGACATCGGCACCTCTCCCGTCGCCTTTCCCTACGGTGACTCCGAGTACGTAGCGGTCGGCGGCAAGGAGGGTGTCATCTACCTCATCGAAACCGCAGCTGCGGGCCTGCACCGCATGGGAGGTCCGGACCATCATCACAACGCGTATACGACGCCGCTCGTCGCCAACGAGGAGGAGTGGTTTGAGGCCAAGGGTGTTTGGGGCGGCCTTTCGACCTACCAGTCTCGCGACGGTGAACGCTTCGTCTACGCCCCCGTCTGGGGCGAGACCACCAGTCAGGTCTCCTTCCCGAAAACGAACGGCGAGGCGCCGGACGGCAGCATCGCGGCGTTCACCGTCGAGCTCAACGAAGAAGGCGTTCCGTGGCTCAAGCCCGCTTGGCGCAGCAATAACCTGGCGGTGCCGGAACCGGTCGTCGTCGCCAACGGCGTCGTCTTCGCGCTCTCGAACGGCGAGAACGCCCGCCAGACCCGCAAGGCCGGCATCTTCAGCCGCGAGACCTTCCAACGCTCGGACCTCCTCGAGGACTCCGAGCGCGTCGAAAGCGACAACCGCGCACAACTCTTCGCCCTGGACGCCAAGACCGGCAAAACCCTCTGGCACAGCGACCCGGACGCTTTCGACTCCTGGACTCACTTCTCCGGCATCTCGCTGGCCGACGGCAAGGTCTGCGCGGTCGACTTCTCCTCGACGGTCTACTGCTTCGGAAGGCCCTGACGGCCTTCTGAGCGGCGTTCGCGCATACTAGAAATCAATGGCGACGCCCGTCATTGAAGTCGAAGACCTGCGTTTCCGCTACCCGGACGGCGTCGACGCCCTGTGCGGCGTCGACTTTCAGCTCCACGCCGGCGAAACCGTCGCCCTGCTCGGGGCCAACGGCTCAGGCAAGACCAGCTTCCTTCTCCATCTGGTCGGGTTGCTCCAGGGAGAGGGACGTATCCGCGTATGCGGACGAGATCTGACGCCCCAGACAATCGACTTCGCGCGACGCAAGATCGGAGTCCTCTTCCAAGACTCCGACGATCAGCTCTTCATGCCGAGCGTCGAAGAAGACGTGCGGTTCGGCCCGCTCAACCAACAACTGCCGCCCGAAGAGATCAGCCGCCGGGTCGCGGACGCGCTCGAGCGAACCGACGTTACCGACCTGGCCGACCGCGCGCCGCACCACTTGAGCGCCGGCCAAAAGCGGCGCGTGGCGCTCGCCGGCGTCTTGGCGATGCAGCCGGAGATCATTCTGCTCGACGAGCCGGCCACCTTCTTGGATCCGCCGTCCCGCGCCCATTTGATTGAGACGCTGGCCGCGCTCGATCAAGCCCAAGTGCTGGTCACCCACGACGTCGCCCTCGCCCAATCGCTGGCCCAACGCGCGATCTTCTTTGAGCGAGGTCGGGTCCTTGCCGACGGCCCTCTCGAAGAGGTGATTCAGCGCTTCGCTTGGGCGCCGTCCAACGCTCGCCCTGCGCTATCATCCTGAATCGATGGCGGGCTTTGAATTCCGATTTCCCGGCGGATGGCGCCGGTCGCTGGCAGCCGTTCTCATCGGCAACCTGCTCTACTTCTTGGCCGTCCCCTACCTGCCCGAGCCGCTTCGCTACGAATACAACTCGCTGGGGTTCTGGGTCCTCGCCGACCTCGTGTTTTGCGTGGCCGTGCTGCGTCTCACGTTTCTCTTCTGGAAAGACTAACCTCGTCATGTTCAAACGCTCCCTGGTCGTCCTCGCCGCCCTGCTCGCATCCTGTTCCACACCGTCTCCCCAGAGCATCCGGCAGGCCCCTTCTGAGGGCTACCGCGGCTGGCCGTCCTACGGCGGCGGCGAGGACCAGATTCGTTACTCCGCACTGACCCAGATCACGCCGGAGAACGTCGAACGACTCGCCCAGGCTTGGATCTATGACACCGGCGACGCCTTTGAGGGTTCGGAGATGCAGTGCAACCCGATCGTCGTCGACGGTCTCCTCTACGCCTCCAGCCCCAAGCTGCGCATCTTCGCGCTCAACGCCGCCACCGGCGAGGAACAGTGGTCTTACTCTCCTCGCGAGGACTCGGGCGAGTTGATGGTCGGCCGCTTCCGCAACCGCGGCGTGATGTACTGGGCTTCCGCCGACGGCGCTGAATCGCGCATCTACTTCGCCGCCAAGCACCGCCTGCACGCGCTCGACGCAAAGACCGGCCGACTCGTCGAGTCCTTCGGCGAGAAGGGCGTCGTCGACCTGCGCGAAAATCTCGACCGCGATCCAGAGGGCCTCAACGTCTCCATGACCACCCCGGGCTCCGTCTACGGAGGCCTGCTCATCCTCGGCAGCATCGTCAGCGAAGGCCTGCCCTCGGCCCCCGGCGACATCCGCGCCTTCGACGCGCGAACCGGAGAGTTCCGCTGGGGGTTCCGCACCATTCCCCGTCCCGGCGAACCCGGCTACGAGACGTGGTCGGAGGACTCCTGGAAAATCGGCGGCGGCGCCAACTCTTGGCCCGGCCTGGCGCTCGACGAAGAACGCGGCCTCGTCTATGCCGGTACCGGCTCGGCGGCTTTCGATTTCTACGGCGCGAACCGCGTCGGGGACAATCTCTACGCGAACTCGCTCCTGTGTCTGCGAGCGGAGACGGGGGAGCTCGTCTGGCACTACCAGTTCGTCAAGCACGATGTGTGGGACCGCGACTTCCCCACGCCTCCGTCCCTGGTCACCGTCGAGCGCGAAGGGAAGCTCGTAGACGTCGTCGCGCAAGCCACCAAGTCATCGCACATCTTGATGTTTGAACGCGAGAGCGGCAAGCCGATCTATCCCATTGAGGAGTTTGAGACGCCTCCCTCCGACGTCCCAGGCGAAGTCCTCGCCACCACCCAAGCCCTGCCGACCGCACCGCCCCCGATGTCGCGTCAGGAACTCACAGTCGACGATCTCTCGACGCGCACGCCTGAAGTCGCACGCGTGGTCCGCGAACGCTTCCAGAAGGTGCGCAGCGGCCCGCAGTTCACCCCTCCCAGCCAAGAGGGCACCATCGTCTTCCCCGGCTTCGACGGAGGCCCGGAGTGGGGCGGGCAAGCCTTCGATCCGGAAACCGGCCTCTACTACGCCAACTGCAACGAGATGGCTTGGATCCTCCGCCTCGTCGAGCAGAAGCAACTGGGCGGCGACGTCACAGGCAAACGCCTCTACCAGCGCAACTGCGCAGCCTGCCACCAAGACGACCTCAGCGGCACGCCGCCCGAATTCCCCTCGCTCATCGATCTCTCCTCCAAATCCAACCGCGCCGAGGTGGAAAAAGTCATCCGCGAGGGCGCCGGACGTATGCCCGCCTTCGCGCATCTCGCCGACGACCCGATCGAGGCGATCACCACCTTCTTGTTGAGCGGCAAGGAGATGCAGCTCGACTTAGCCACCGCCGACTCCTCGCCTTACGACCTCGCCTTTACCCACGACGGCTATAACAAGTTCCTGGACCCGGACGGCTACCCGGCTATCTCCCCGCCCTGGGGCACGCTCAACGCCGTCGATCTCGACCGCGGCGAGATCCGCTGGTCCATCCCGTTCGGCGAGTTTCCTGAGCTAGCCGAACAAGGCATGGCGGACACAGGCAGCGAAAACTACGGCGGCCCCATCGTCACGAAATCCGGACTCCTGTTCATCGCCGCCACCAACCACGACCGCAAGTTTCGCGCCTACGACAAGCTCACCGGCGAGCTCCTGTGGGAGACCCTATTGCCGGACGCCTCCGGCAACGCGACCCCGGCTATGTATGAGATCGACGGCAAGCAGTTCATCGTCATCGGCGCCGGTGGAGGCAAGAGCGGCGCCCCCTCCGGCGGCAAGTACGTCGCCTTCGCACTGCCCTAGCGCGTTGGTCGCAGCCGGCCCCGGGTCCCCCCGTCACAGAACCCGGCCCACTCGCGCGGATTCCTCTGCCGCGCCGCATGGCGGCTTTCGCGGTCGCCCTCGTCGCGGGATATCACCCTTAAATGGAAGCACTTCGGCGCCGGACCGGAAGTTCGCTCCAGGGTCCACCTTGGCGCTGCCTGCTCTCCGTCCCTTGGGTGCGCGCCCTGGAATTCTCGGTAGCCGTTGCTAGCTTCGTTTTGAGGAGAGCCGCGTAGATCGATCGCTGTTCCAAGCGTTCTCGGAGCGTCGCCGCGCGCAACCGGACAATCCGTCGCACTCGTCCTCTCGAAGGCTCAGGAAGGAATGCAACGCATCAAAGAAATCATTGAGACGGAGGTGATGACCGTCGCGGTTGGCCTCTTCGTGGCGGTCCTGGGGTGGTTGTCGCGCAATCTGCTTCGACGCCTCGGCTCTGGACGCTGCCTGCGTAAGATCTTGCCCGGCCGCCGCTCGAAGCTAAGAGCCGACCTTCGGGAGATCGAAAACCGCTTGCACGAACTCCAGATGGAACAGCAGCAGACGCACGACCTCGTCTGGCTCCTCGCCAATCGGCAGAAGAGAGGGGACGAAGTCTGCGTCTTTATCTACTCCTCCCACGCCGGAAACCTACGGGTTAACCAATCCTTCAACACACTCCTCGGCGTCTTCGCGGTCGAACACAATTTCGAATTCTTGATCGCCAGGCGCCGCTCTCGTGACCGCGCGTACCTCTCAGCCTTCCAACGCTTTCTCAACGGTTCGGACAAGGACTTTCTCTACCCCGATGTCACCCTCATTCCCGTCGACGGACGCCCGCCGATCCACGTCAACGTAGAGGCATCCGCGATTCGCAACCGCAAGAGCGGAGAGGTCATCGTCGTCGGGGTCTTCCGACAACGCACGGAGCGCCCGGTCGCCGAGGACGTTTAGGACCGCTCAGCGCGGCAAGCTGACTCGCGCCCCGCCTTCCTCGCGGCTGATCCGCGCCGCTTCCAGAAAGGCGAAGATCTCTACCGTCTCCGCGTTGTCCACCGGGGGCTTCCCTGTCTTGAAGAACTCCACCGCGTCGCCCAACAAGCCGCTGTAGTTCGCTCCGGAGTTGGTCGAAACCTTCACTTCCTTGGCGCCGAACGCCGTCACGCCGTACTCGCGCTTGCCGTCGCGGATCGTCCGCACGACGCCCATGCGTCCGTCTTTCCAGTGCCCCACAATGACGTCGGCTCCGTCGGTATAACTGCGCTCCACGCTCCCCACTCCGGGGCCCATCACCGCGAACAACAACTCCACCGGGTGGATGCCGTACCAAGACAAATCCAGATCGTGGGTCGCGTCGATCGGCGCCGGCCCCCACGTCACCGCCCCCGTGAGTCCTTCAATCGCGGTCTCGCGCACCGCCGGCGAGTAGCGGAGGCTCGACGCGCTCCACCACGGCGTCGAGTGCTTCTCGCTCAAACGCGCGATCTCTTTGACGTCCGCCCAAGCTGCCGCCAACGGCTTGTCGATGAACACCGGCAGGCCGGCCTCGAACACCGGCTTGACCTGCTCCAGGTGCACCCGTCCATCCACGCTCTCCAGCAAGATCGCATCCACCTTCTTGCAAAGCGCCGGAATGTCGTCGACCAGCTCGACGCCCCACTCTTCCACCAGCGTCTTCGTGAACCCGTCGATGCGATCGCGACTCGAAGGCAAGTCCGGACTACCGCCCTTGTACGCCGCAACAACCTTCGCACCGGGAACATGGTCCGGATGTTGGGGATCGTTGAGCACCTTGGTGAAGGCGATCACGTGGGACGTGTCGAGCCCGATCATCCCCACTTTGATCTGACCAGGGAGCGTCGCCGCCGCAAACAGTAGTCCAACCAGAAGTAGCCGCATGCGTCTACTTTGCATCCTTACGGGTCTTGGGCGCAAACACCTGCAGCTTCCGCAGCCAACTGGCCGGGATCGCCCGCATGGCCGCCGCCGCGATCCGCGCCGGCCAAGCCCCCTCCGCCCGATCCAACTCCAAGGCGTCGCAGCCTTGCGCAGAGCCTCCCTGTGCAGCCCGGATTCGGGCAATCACGTCGCGCTCGTCGCCGCCGTAGCGCACGTTGTCGGAGTCATCCCGCGCCACCGCTTCGATCGCACTCTCCAGTTCCACATCGGTCCGAGGCTGCTCGGCGAACAGCGGCCCCTCGCGCACATAGAACGCCCCCGGCGCATTGCGCGGATCTGCGAGGTATCTGCGGCGGACCATCCTACGCTATGACGTCCTCAATCACTCGCCCGTGTACGTCCGTCAAGCGGAAATCCCGGCCGCCGAAGCGAAACGTCAACGCCTCATGGTCCAGTCCCAGCAGGTGCAGGATCGTCGCGTGCAGCTCGTGCACCGTGCGCTTGCCCTCCACCACGCGATAGCCGTACTCGTCGGTCTGGCCGTAGATGTATCCCTTCTTCAAGCCGCCCCCGGCCATGACCAGGCTGAACCCGTAGGGATTGTGGTCACGGCCGTTGGTCCCTTGGACGAAGGGCGTCCGTCCGAACTCGCCCGAGAAGATCACCAGCGTCTCGTCCAGCATCCCGCGCGCCTTCAAGTCCGCAATCAACGCGCCCACAGGCTGATCCACCGTCTGCGAATTGGCCGTGTGGCCCTCAAACAGCTGCCCGTGCTGGTCCCAAGGGTTGCCCATCGTTCCGTACCCGGCGGGCACCATCGTGAGCTCCACAAACCTGACGCCGCGCTCCACCATCCGTCGCGCCAGCAAGCACTGCCGGCCGTAGGCCGCCGTCGCTTCATTGGTTGAATCCAGTCCGTAGAGCTTCTTGGTCTCCTGAGACTCGCCCGAAATGTCCGTCAGTTCCGGCACCGCTGATTGCATCCGATACGCCGTCTCGTAGTTCCGGATCGCGGCTTCCACCTGAGCGTGATGCTCGGTCTCTTCCAGGAAAGCCTCGTCCAACTCCGCCAGGTAATCCAACCGCTCCCGCTGCAACGCGTCGGATTCCTTCGGCCGAATGTTGTTCAGCGGCTCCTCATTCTCGGGATAGAGAAAGGACCCCTGGTGAACGGCCGGCAGAAAACCGTTGCCGTACATGTTGATGCCGCCCAGCGGGATCACGCCCGATCCGAGTACGACGTACCCCGGCAGATTCTCGTTCTCTGACCCCAACCCGTACGTCGTCCACGCCCCCAAGCTGGGGAAGCCGGTAAAGGGCTGTCCTCCATGGAAGAAGAAGTTCGCCTGCGCATGTTCCATGAACGGCGCGACCATGGAGCGGATTACCGTCAGGTCGTCCGCCTGCTTCGCGATATGGGGAAACAACTCGGAGACCGGAATCCCCGACTCCCCGTATTGTTTGAACTTCCATGGCGAAGGCATGATGTTGCCGTCGTCGTTGAACATCGTCCGCTCCGTCTTGAACGGCATCGGCTGCCCGGCTTCCTTCTCCAAGCGCGGTTTCGGGTCGAATGAGTCGACGTGCGACAACCCGCCCGACAGATAGCAGAAGATGACGTTCTTGGCGCGTTTGGGCGGAAGCGCAGCCTGGGCGGCATCCGCCAGCAATCCGTTCAACGCCAGCATGCCGAAGCCTGCCGAGGTCGTCTGCAACATCTCGCGCCTGGAGGGAGTTCCCATGCGTTGACGGTGTGGCTTATCGGACATAGAGGAACTCCTTCAAGTTAAACACTGCCTGCGCCGCGTCGCGCCACAACTCCTCGTCGCCCATTCGCTCGCCTTCGGGGATGCCGCGGGACTCGGCCACCTTCGACATGTAAGTCAAAGTCCGATCCAACTCGAGCGCCGACGGTCTCCGCCCCAGCGCCTTCCGGAACATCCCCGTCAAGCGCTCGCTCGCATCGTCGGCGCCATCGGCCGTCAGAGCCGCCGCCCAGACCTCTGCTTGGCCGATCACGAACGGCGAATTCAACATGGTTAGAGACTGCGCCGGTACGTTCGTCACGTCGCGCAACCCCCGCGTCGTGGCTGGCTTGGGCAAGTCAAACACCTCAAGAAACGGGTTGTGCGTATTTCGGCGAATCTCCTGATAGACAGAGCGGCGGCCGTCCCCGTCTACCGGTCCCTTCGCGGTGTCACCCTTGGTCTTGCCCTTCTCGTAGGCATAGTAGATATCGACGGACGGACCGTACATTTTGGCATCGAGTCGGCCAGAGACAGCCAACAGCGCGTCTCGAATCGGCTCGGCTCGCAGACGCCGCAACGGCATGTGCGACAACCACACGTTCTCCGGGTCCTTCTCCCGGGCCGCTGCGGAAACTTCGCTGCTCATTCGGTAGGCCCGCGACAGCGCCAAGCGTCGCAACGTCATCTTCGTCGACCAGCCGTCTTCTACAAACCGCGCCGCCAGGAAGTCCAGCAACTCCGGGTGCGTCGGCGACTCGCCCATCTTGCCCATGTTGTCGACCGTGCGCACCAACCCTCGGCCGAACAGTGATTGCCACAGCCGGTTCACGGCAACTCGCGCCGTCAGAGGATTGGACGGATCAGCCACTCGCTCGGCGAACTCCAATCGAGCCGATCGCGGGTCTTCGCAAGGATCGCCGCCCAACGCCGTCAGGAATCGTCGTTCCACCGGCTCGCCCAGGTTCTTCAACCCGCCGCGAATCAACAACCGCTGCGGCGGCCCGCCTTCCTCTATCACTCCGGGCGCCCGACGCGGAACGGGAATCTCCTCCTCCAGCTTGCGGTAACGCTGTACCAGAGGCAGTAGCTGCTCCAGTTCCAGATCGTCCGTCCTCCGCGGCAGCAAGTCTCGCCGCACGAAGCCGTCCAAGAACCACCCCTGCTCGCGCGTCAGCCGGCCGTCGCGCCAAGCCTCAATCGCACCCTTCAACAGGGCCTCGTAGCGCGCGGCCAACCGTTCGCGGGAATCCGGCGCGCCCGCCCGCAGGACCAGTACAGCCGCATCTCGGTCCGGCCTCGGTCGCACATCCTCGTCGTGGAACCAGAGCCGTCCGGCGCCGAACCACGAACGGCCGTCGCGCACCGGCTGGGGTCGAGGCCGCCTCACCGAATCCTCGGGGTCTAATTGGAAGTTCGTCGAATCCTCCAGCGTCGTGTATTCCAGGTACGCCGTGAACCCCTTCCAATAGTCCGTCTTCCAGGTGAACCAGGTGGGCTCGTCCTTCTTGGGAGAGGATCGCTGGTGATAGATGCCGGCCCGCGGCACCGCATAGTTCTCGATCATCAGACGCGCAAACGAAAAATTCCCGCCCTGCAGCTCGACGCTGATGTAGTCGGAATCGATCGTGAACCGCGGAGACTGCAGGACCGCCGAGCGCTTCCGGCTGACCAGGTTCGAATAGACTCCCGCGTCGTAGATCCCCGGTACGATCACCGAACCGGAGGGCGTCACTTCAAACTCGCCCGGCGCGGAGGGTTGATCGTCCAACCCGTTGCCGTGTCGAAACCAAGACGCGTAGTCTGTCTGGCGGCTCAAGTCCCACCGGCGGTCGAACTTGCCCTGGTGGAAAGCTTCGCGGCTCGAACGCTCCAATTCCTCGAACGCCTCGGTCGAGCGCCACGCATCTTGAAGCTCTTCGCCGTCACGATCCCCCAACAATGCCCAAAGCCGCATCGGACCTGCCGCGTCCCAGGCGCCCGGGGCCGTGTCGTCCGTCAACCGCTTCGCCAGCCCGTCGGCTCTCTCCAGCCAAACCGAGGCAAGCCGCGACCGTATTTCAGACTTCAACGTCCGCAACTCATCGCCGTGCTTCTCCAACACCGCATCGGAATCGATCGCGCGCTGCGTGGGCCGCGCCCCCTTGATCGTGCCGAACAGCGAGTAGTAGTCCTTCTGCGAGATCGCATCGAACTTGTGGTCGTGGCAGCGAGCGCACGAAACCGTCAGCCCTAGGAAAGTCTTCGAGACGACGTCGACCTGATTGTCGGTCCACTTGACCCGGTCTTCCCAAGGATCCACGGGTTGGAAGCCGTGTTCGACGAGCCGCCATTGAGCCGCCCCCAACAAAGACTCGTTCAACCCAAGTTCCTCATTCACGCGCGGCGTCTCCAGCAGGTCGCCGGCGAGCTGCTCACGCACAAATTGGTCGTAGGGCAGGTCCTGATTGAAGGCCCGAATCAAATAGTCCCGGTAGCGCCACGCTCCGAGCGTGTCCGGGTCGCCTTCCGAGCCGTGCGACTCCGCGTAGCGGACCAGATCCATCCAACGCCGCGCCCAGTGCTCGCCGAAACGGGGAAACGCCAGCAGCCGGTCGACCACGCGCTCTTGGGCGCCGTCGCCGGTATCCGCGATGAAGTCGTCGATCTCTTCAACCGTCGGCGGAAGACCAATCAGGTCGAAAGTCACCCGCCGAATCCAAGCCTCGCGCGGCGCCTCCGAGGCGGGCTCCAGACCCTCGGCTCGCAGCCGCTCCAGCAGGAAGCGATCAACGTCGTCCAGCGGCCAGTCGTCGTCGACCTCGGGAACGTCGCCGCGCTCCACCGGCCGCCATGCCCAATGCGTCAGCTTGCGCCCCTCCAGGTCGAAACCAGTCGCGGGCCCCGCGGACTCCGGCTGATCCTCGGCGGGCCAAGGCGCTCCCATCTCAATCCAACGCGCAACCGCCTCAATGCGACCGGCGGGAAGCTTCCCGGTCGGCGGCATCTGCGCAATCTGGCCCCGCAGCGCCTGTATCAGCTTGCTTCGCGCAGGGTCTCCGGGAACCACCACCGGTCCGGCGTCCGACCCGGCCAGCAAGCCTCCGTGCGAATCCAGCCTCAGGTTCGCGAACACCGAAGGCGCCTCCGAGCTGTGGCAAGCGAAGCACTGCTCAGCCAACAGCGGCCGGATCTCGCGCTCAAAGAACTCTACGCCGTCGTCCGCCGCCGCAATCGGCGCGGCGGCCAGAATGAGCGCAAAATGGATCGAAACAAACTTCCGCACAGCCGGAAACCGGTATCAAGATACCAAGAGCGACTCCGACTGACTAGGGTCCCAGGCGCAGCCCCTTAGCGCGCCGGGGGCCGTCTAGAGGCTCTCGATCGTTGAGAAACCACTCGCTTGTGCAACTTGCGCTCCGCTCGATCTTCTCGATCGATGTCGGTCTCCACAGAAATCCCTAGACGACCGCTGCCTCTTTATTCATCACTGCTTTGCTCGCGCCGTCGATACCGATTAGATGAGCGGAACTCAATGAGACCGTTCACGCTCTTGCGGTACAGCTGAACGAGCGGTTCCGCAAACCAGGCATTCAGAAGGTGACCCGACGAACGATGGCTGGCTCGGCGGGCTCGGCTGTTCAACCACCTCGATCGGCACCCGGGGAGATCGACCGCCGGGGCCACTCGGTGATCTCCGGGCCCTTCCTGGAGGCGACTCCTTTCGTCCACGGAATCGCTGCCGTTCGCCTGACCGAACGGCATGTATCCTATATCAACAAGGCGGGAGCACCAGTGTTCGACTACTTCCGCAACGACCCGCCCGATCCGTTTCAACTAGGCGGCCCGAATACACTTCTTCCTGCAGCTCCGATAGGCAGGCGGCAACTGGACGCAGTGGCGCTTACGGTTGGCGAACGACGGACCCTGAGCCCCCGTGCAGGCCTCGGGTGCGCTGCGCTGGCATATTGGAAGTGCCGATTTGATATGGCGTTTCTACGTTGACAATAGGGCCTGCACCCCCCAAGCTGAGGGTGGCTGGACAATTCCGTCCACTCATGGCCTGCTTGAACTAAGTCGTGCGGGCCGTCTATACCCCTTAGCTCTACGAGTACAACCAGGAGGTTGTCATGAAGAGCTCCCAACAACGATATAGAGGCACGGACTACCACGCCGCAGCGGCGTATTTGGCGGTCGGCTTGGTTTTTTCCCCGGCCGTCTTTGCATTCTCCCGCCCGCTCGGATTCGACTCAGTATTGCTCGTTCTTAGCGTCGGCTTGGCCTCGCTCGCCCTGGCGTGGACCAGTTGGACGCGGCACTCGAATCTCACGATCCTCTCGATCGCTCCCTAGCGCATTCCCGCTCGCCCGTTTCCTTTCTTCAGCGCCCTGTCGCGTCGTTAGGACTGCTGTCTGAACGACGCGCCGTCGGGTGCGCCCGGTAGCCCAGCCGCTCGCGGCGTGGATTCCGCCACGCCGAGCGTATGGTCGCAAGCAGCCCCTTGGAGGGGCCAAGATACATGACTAGTTCAGAAATCCTCGACGGCATCTTCCGAGAGCACAATGACGAAACGACGGCAGTGAGGGTGTTTCCCCGACCCACGGTTGGAGGGGCTCCAGCGAGGTCGGTCCGAGGTCGAGACGGCATCACGACGGCGGTCGTCTATTGCGAGGCGAATTTTGGGTCGATCGACGGAAAAACCGCGAACGGCTTGGTTCGGCATTCTGAGAAATACAAGATCCTGTCGGTGATCGACAGCGCCCAGGCGGGCCGCGATTCGGGGGCGGCGCTTGGGGGCGAATCGAACGGCATCCCGGTCTGCCGCGACCTGGCTGAAGCGGTGGCCCTTGCAGGACAAGTGCCGGACTACTTCATCTTTGGGATTGCGCCTGCGAGCGGCATGCTGTCGCCCGCCGAACGCAAGCTGGTTTTGAAGGCGATCAGCCTGGGTATGGGAATCGTCAGCGGACTGCACGAATTTCTGAGCGACGACCCGGAGTTGGCCGAGGCCGGCGCGACTGCGGGAGTGCGGATTCACGATGTTCGCCGACCGCCGGCGAAGAAGGACTTGCGGATGTTCTCCGATCGTCTGCGTGAGGTGACTTGTCCTCGCATCGCCGTACTCGGCACCGATTGCGCGATCGGCAAGCGCACGACGGCGACGCTGCTCACCAGCGCGCTCCAGGACCGCGGGATACGGGCGGTGATGATCGGCACGGGGCAGACCGGCCTCATGCAGGGCGCCCGCTACGGCGTCGCGTTGGACGCGATTCCGTCTCAATTCTGCGCGGGCGAACTCGAAGCGACGGTGGTAGAAGCTTTCGAGCGCGAGCGCCCGCAGGTCATTGTGGTGGAGGGACAAGGAGCGCTGAGTCACCCGGCCTTCTCCACCTCCGCATTTATCTTGCGCGGGTGCCAACCGGATGCCGTGGTGTTGCAGCACGCTCCGGCGAGGACGAGTCGCTGCGATTTCCCGATGATGGGCATGCCGACGCCTGGTAAGGAGATTCGGCTCATCGAGACCTTTGCGGATACGAAGGTGATCGGGTTGACCATCAACCACGAGCACATGACGGACGACGATGTTCGCGATGTGATCCTTCGCTACGAGCGTGAGCTCGGGATTCCGGTGACCGATGCGCTCACTCGGCCCATTGGGCGCCTAGCCGACATGGTTGTTACGGCGTTTCCGCAATTGGAGGGGAAACTCGCCGTGGCCCAGCGGTGACCGCGCCTAGGTTGGAGATCGACCTCGGCAAGCTGCGGCACAACGCGCGCACGCTGGTAGAGCGGTTGCAGACCCGCGGCATTGCCGTGACCGGCGTGACGAAGGCTGTGTGCGGCTCAGCCGAGATCGCGAACGTGATGCTTGCGGCCGGCGTGAACGGCCTGGGCGACTCACGCGTCGAGAACATTGCGGCCATGCGGCGCCTGCGCGTGCCGGGGCCGATCACGTTGATACGCTCGCCGATGATTAGTCAGGCCGACGTAGTGGTGCGCTGCGCCGAGACGAGTTTCAACACTGAGCTGGACGTTGTAGCCGCTCTATCGACCGCGGCCGCTCAAGCGGGGCGGGTCCACGGAATTGTGTTGATGGTGGAGCTGGGAGACCTGCGCGAGGGGATCATGCCCGCCGATCTCGAAGGCGTGGCGCGACAGGTTCACCGCATGCGCAACGTCCAGTTGCGCGGAATCGGCACGAACCTGGCGTGCCAAAGCGGAGTTACGCCCACCATGGAGAACATGGCGGAGCTGTCCGCGCTGACTCGCTCCGTCGAGGCGGCTCTCGGCGCCGCGCTGCAAATCGTCTCCGGCGGAAACTCGGCGAATCTTGAGTGGGCATTGGGTCGTGCGGATCCGGACCGAGTGAACGACTTGCGGCTCGGCGAGTCGATTCTGCTGGGTTGCGATCCGCTCAATCGTAGCCCGATCGCGGGGCTCTACACGGATGCGATTACATTGGCGGCTGAGATCATCGAGTTTAAGGTCAAGCCTTCGCAGCCGTGGGGCAAGATCGCCCAGACCGCTTTCGGCAGTCGTCCGCGCGCCGCCGATCGAGGGTCGAAGTCGCGGGCGATCCTCGCGGCGGGAATTCAGGACGCCGATCCGGAGGGGCTGACGGGACCGCCTGGGATTGAGATCCTGGGCGCTAGCAGCGATCACCTGATCCTGGACGTGGGCGAAGCCTCACTGCGGGTCGGCAGCGAGGTAAGCTTTCGCCCCAACTACAGCGCACTAGTTCGCGCGATGACCTCGCCGTTCGTTGCGAAATTCGTCCGGCACGAAGACGCCGGACGGCAGCTCGTCAAGGCAATCGAACTGCCGATCGCATCGTAACTCGTGATGGTGATTCGGCTAGATATGGCCGGGAGACTGGGCGGCGCTGGCGTGCCGCTTCCGCGATTGGGGAAACGTCGGAAGCTAGGCCGCGAGTGAACAAGTGCCGACAGAGCGCCCAACCTGCGGTAGCACCTGGCCCACCTTGCCCACCCAATAAGGGCCCGCTTCGACACAGGGGCCCGACCAGGGCCCTGAGCCGCGCGCGTTCTCCACGCAAGAGTCCGCCCTATTCTCGACGCCGCGCCGGCGCAGCTGCCGCCCCAGCACGCAAGGAACGCTACGGCTCTCCGCCCTCCGCCTTCCCTCCGCCCGCCAAATGAGCGTAGAAGCCCAAGTCCTGCCCCGTGCGGTTCTTTACCGCCCACAAGATCTGGCCGGTATGACCGCCGAAATGCTCCACCACGTGATAGACCGCGCGCAGGACCGTCAGTTCGTATCCCTGGATCGTCTTGGTCTCCATCAACTGTTCGTCGGTCAGCCCCGCGATCACGGCATCCGCTTCCTCCAGCGTCCGGCTCAATCGCTCCAGCAATTCATCTGCGGGGATCGCCTCCCGCTGGGCGAACTCGGAGTCGCGCTCACGATGGTCGTCGTGACCGGCGATGCCGCCCAAGATCCACTGGCGGACGTTCCCCTCCAGATGCAACAGCAGATTGCCGACCGAGTTCTCGCCCTCATGCCGACGCCGCCAGACCTCTTCCTCCGGCAGACGCGCAGTCGCCGACTCGATCTTCTTGAAGGAAGTCGCCAACTCGCGACGCGACACCCGAACAAACTCAGCTCCAATCGACATTCAGTCCATCGTAGCTAAGGGGCGCCCATAGGCAAGCCGAGCGTCTGGGTCTCTTCCCCATCGAAGTCCATCTTCATCTGGGCGAACCCGCCGGTCGGCGTCGCCGCGTCCAGCGTGAAGTTCACCTGCACGAGAGAGACGAAACCGGGGCTCCAGCCCGAGAACAGCGTCGTCGCTGCACGTCCGCCCACCATCACCGTCGGCGTCGCCGTGGTCGTCGTCAGCGGATCCCCCAGGCCCGGCATGCCGCTGGCCGGAGGGTTGTTCAAGCTCCCGACGCCGGTCAAGAACGCCACCAGCGTCTCGCCTGGCCGCGCCGGATTCGCGGAGGTCACCACCGAATTGTCGGCCGCGTGGACCACCACCGGCAGACGCGCCTCGCCTTCAAAGAATCCGAACAAACGCGGGACGTCCTGCTCGATCGAGGCCTCCACAAACCCGGAGACCAATCCGTCGCGAACGAGCACCACGTCGCGGAAGCCCACGCCGGCCTCGAACGGATTCTGGAAGTTCGCCTGCCCGGCTCCGACGAAGAACAGCCCGGCGGGAACCCCTTCCACAAAGACCTGTACGCCGCCCAACTCGGTCGGGAGCGGCAAGGTGTCCGCCTCAAACGTCCCGCCGTCGGTTAAGCCCTCTCCGAACAGCGTCGAAATGCCTCCCGTCGCAAGCGTCTCGCCGAAGGCGGCGCCCTCGGTGGCGGCCGTCGGCTCCGCCGGGGTCGTTTGCGTGCTCGCCTCGACCACCAGACCGTCGAACGGCTCAAACGCGGTGACCACCGCAATGTAGTCGCCCGGGGCCGGATTTTCGATCTCGACGGCCTCGAAACTGGTGAACGATTCCGATGACCCGTCGGCGTCACAGTTGCCGACGAGCGACGCCGTGCAGGCGCCGAGCAGGTCTCGCGTCACGGTTAAGTCCGCATCGCCGCTCAAGCCGCGCGTCTGCACGCGCAGCACGGAGGCGCCGGTCCCCTGAGCCGGCCCGGGCGGTTCCGGCACCGTCACCTTGAAGATCAGCTCATCCGTCCGAACGGCGCTCAGCGGCCCCGCCGAGCCCGGCAGCGCAACCTCGGTCGGCGTTACCCGTTGGGCAAGCAGCCGCACGCCGCTGTAGGGCGTAAACGCGTCCACGAATCCGAACCAGAATCCGGCCGGCGGATTGACGAAGGTCAAAGTCTCGTCGGCCCCGGATTCAAACGACAACGCAAGGTCCCCAACCGGCGGCACGATCGTCAAATCCGGATCGCCCTCGCCGCCGCGCAACGTGAACTGAAGGAATTCGACGCCCTCCGGCACAATCACGCTCAAGGAGCCCGAGGTCCCCGGCTCGCCATCGATATTCACCGGACGCCCCAGGGTCAGCGCGGCCCCGGAGAGGTAGAAGAAGATCTGCGTGGTGGATGCGCCCCGCGCATCGGTCGCCTTGAAGACGAACCGCTGCCCCGTAAAGTTGGCCGTCCAACGCAACTGGTTCTGACTCGGAACCCAACTCGCGCCTTCGGGCAGGTCGATCGGTTCAATGGTCACCGCATCCCCGTCCGCGTCAATCGCAGTCACCGTATAGCGAATCTGCTGCCCGACGGACGCGAACGCAGTCGGCCGGGATGTAATCCGCGGCGGGGCGTTCGTTCGGCCCAAGTCGGGCGGCATGTCGAACGCAGCCGTCGCCAGCGTCAGAAATTGATCGCCGGCAAAAAAGTTCGGATTCAGCGCTTCGGCGGAAAAGCCCATTCCGCGGCCGGCGAAGGCGGTCCAAATCGCTTCCCGGTTCGTACCCGCGTTCATCGCCTGGTCGGCGGCGAGAATCGAGTCGCGCGCCTCGGTATAGGTCGGCCTGCAAGGAGTGAGTTCCAGCGCGCTAAAGGCCAAAGCATCCGTCTTCTCGGCCCCGATAGCCGTCCGTAGATCCCATAGCGCCGCGGTCCAAAACTCACCGTTGGGATGAGGCGCCCTGAACCCGACGTCGCCGAAATCGGCCATGGTCAGCGGCGAGTCGTCAAAGGGGTGCCGCCGCGATCCGCTCCGACTATTGCCGGACACGTAGGCGCCTGGTACGGGATTGTCCAGCAGAGACGCCCCGAAGTAGTCCGACCATCCCTCGCCCATCGCCGAGCCCTGGGTGGAGGACAAACAGCTCACGTCGCTCGGTCCGCCAACCATCCGAGTGGTGACGCCGTGAGCCATTTCGTGCGTCACCAAGATTCCGTCGAGCGCTGAATCCCGCACGTCGCTTCCATCAAAACTAATCGGAAAAAGTCCGAACGCGGCCAACGGAGCCATCCCCTCCGGGGCGGAAGCAAAGAAAGCGTTGAAGAACGCCCCGGAGTCCTGGATGTTCATGACCACCGCATCACCGCCGACTCCGCCGCGGCCAAAGTTGTCCGTCTGGTAGTTGCCCGCCGCTTCGTCAAAGCCCAGGTCATAGAAGAAGTCGTGCGCCATGTTGGCGAACACCCAACCGTGCAGCACCGAGGAAGCCCCGGTCATCTCGTGTCCGCTGCGCCCGTCGCCTCCAGGAAACGTAAAGTCCTGCGAGTCGTTAAACGCTCGCCCGTCCTGTAGGCCGTTCCCGCTTGTACCGTCGGGGAGGTTATCGTTGTCGCGGTCCAGGAACGCATCCGCGTTGTTGCCGGTTGTCACCGTGCCGCCCACGGGCAACCAGCCGTCCGGAAACTCCCGGGAAACCTGGGCCGCATCGTTCGGCGATTCCTCCCAATAGGTGCCGCGGCCGGCCTCCGCCGTCAAATCGGCACGGAGGAGCAGCGTCCCGTCATCCGCCGCGATCACCACGTCGGCCGATAGGCTGCGGCCCATCACATGGACTCGCCAGGCGGTTCGCCCGACCCCCGGCGCCGTCGGAAACACGACCTCACGAACGGCGGCCGGGGCGGCGCCGGAACCCAGCGGAGAGCCGTACAGCTCCCATCCGGGAATCCTACGGCCCAGCGCGGCGACCTCGCCCTCCACTTCTTCCATCGCATCGCCAAAGCCGGCCGCCCGGAAGGCCAACGACACCGCAGCCTCGGCGCTGATCGTTCCCGGATCGCTCCCTCGTAGCGCGGGATCAATCGCGCCCGCCTCGATCTGCAGCACGCGACCGTCGCGATCGACCGCAACTCTTACACGGCCCTGGTAGACCGGCAGACCGTCCACGTGTTGCTCGTACGTCAGCACCTCGAACGCGCCCGCCCCTCTCCTGGAAACCTCCAGCAGCGCCGCCGCCTGCGCTCCGCTGAATCCGAGCAAGTCCGCGTGCGACGTCAGATAATCCCGCGCGATCGCTCGCCCGGAACGACCGTCGGGCCTGGTCAGAAAGCCTCCTCGGGCGCCTAGGGTGCGCAGCCCGCCGGCACCGTTCGTCGTCAGCCGCAATGGCCCCGTCGCCTCGGCTGCGATCGGAGCCAACTTCGCCTGCAACCCCGCACGCTTGGCGGCCGACGCCTCCGTCACCCCCCGCACCTCGGCCGCGGCCCGGCTGCGCGCCCGAACGTCAAAGTTCCCAAGAGGGGCTGTCTTTTGAGAAAAAGCGACGCCGCAAAGGCAAGAAAGCGCAGCAACTGCAGCTGCGACGGAACGGAAATACATCGGGCGTCTCCAGATCAACCAATCAAAAATGAGGAGCCTATCGTAGCTTACGTTGCAATTTTTCCGCAGCGCCGGAGGATTTCGACGTGTACTCTTTCGTCCACAGCCGCTCGCCTCCAAGCAACGGCAGATCGAGAATCGCGCGACCGTCTTCGTACTTCACGGCGGTGAGTCCGTCCGGAGTCGCTTTCCACACCCGCAGGTCCGCAATCGCTTCGGTTGACTGACCAGCAGCCGAGAGCGCCCCTCGAACGGTCGAGCCGGGCGCAACCACCACCGTCTTCCCGTCGACCGTCGCCGTAATAAAGGGCAGGATCGCGGTCTCCAACGGCGCACGCTTGCAGCCGGGCCTCTGCGCGCAAGTATCAGGCTCAGCCCGCAACTGCTGCGTCAAATCCTCCAACGCGACCGGCGACGATCTCCCCAGAAGCAGGATGTCGTTCTCGGCCTCCTCGGTCCTGCGAGACAGAAAGAGCAGCCGAAAATGGCGGGCCTCGTCTCCAAACCCCATCCAATCATCGAGCGGCTTCGGCAGCACGCTCTCCTCCCCGTCGAGCACCGCCACGGCCTCCAACGGACGCAGGCGGGCGCCGTTTGTTCCTGCCGGGACGAACTCATACCAGGCTCGCTCGTAGCCGATTAAGTCGTCCGACACGCGGATCTCGAGCGTCAAACTGCCCGGCGAATCCGCGCGAGTCTCGCCGACCTCGTCGATCGCGCTGCGGCCCTCCGGGGCCCCTTCTCGGAATACCGGCCGCACGGTCCGCAAACGGTGGCCCGCCCTCAGATCCAGGTACCCGTCGCGCCCCTCTGAGACTTCAAGCAGTTTGCGCTCCCGCCCCAGCGGAAGAGGAGCTGAGTTCGCCAGCCGACGCGCCAACGCGTAGCCGTCCCCGACGGACAAGCAGCCCAAACGCTCCAACCCAACCGCCCACAGGCCCAGCCACCCCGCCGGCCCGCCGCGCAGACGCTCTGCGTCGATCTCCACGTGGATCCGCCCCTGACCGCGCTCAATCGAGATCCCGCCCAACTCTGGAGGACAAGCCTCTGGGTCCTCAGCCCGGACCGCCGCCGTACCCGCTTCGGGCGGAACCAGCAACGGCGGGTCCGAGGTCGTTAGAAAGAAGCCGCGCGACGCCCGAGCCACGCCCTCGGTCGCAGGAGGACTCCCACGGCGAGCACACGCGCTACTCAAGGCCGCGAGGGCGACCACAACCAACAACATCCGCATTGCAAGCCCTCTCAGCCAGTCACGCTCGTCGACTGTGATCGGTTTCACAAACGTCTCTTCAGCGCCCTCGATCGCCTCGAGTCGCCCTGGTAAACTGGAGGGCTTGGGGGTTCTATCTCGCGTCCCGCGGTGTAGGTCGCTGTGCGTCTTGGCGTCGGCGTTCGCGCTCTTATCGGCCACCCTCGCGGCACAGCAGGATTGGGAAAGCGTCGTTGCTGAAGGCGACCAAGCCCTCCAGGAGCAAGACTTCGATCGGGCCAGGCGCTTACTCGGCGCCGCCGCCGACCAAGCGCGCTCGTTCCCAGCCGCCGACCCGCGCCAAACCCAATCGTTGCTGCGTCTGGCGCGGCTCTATCGGGCGGAGGGCGACTTCGCCAGGCCCGAGGATCTCTACCGAGAAGCCACCGAATCGGGCGTGGCCGCTTGGGGCCGCGAGTCCGGCGAATACGCTGAGCTGCTGAACGAAATCGGCCGCTACTATCACACGCGCCGTAAGTACGACATCGCGGAAGGCTACTACCTCGACGCTTTCAGCATCCGCGTCCGCCTCCTGGGCAAGGAGCACACGCTGGTGGCCGATTCGATCAACAACCTCGCCGTGCTCTTTGAGAATCAGGCGCGATTCGCGAAGTCGGAGACGTACTACCGCACCGCTCTCGCGATCCGAACGAAGCTTTTCGGCGACGATGCCCTACCGACCGTCGAGACCAAGGAGCACTTCGCTCGCGTTCTGCTGGCGACGCAGCGGGCGGAGGAAGCCCAGACGTTGCTGGAGCAAGCCCGCGCCGTCCGTCGTCCGTTGCTCGACCAGCTCACCGCCGGGCGCGTCGACATTGGAACCGTCGTCTCCGCACAAGCGGGCGTCCGGCCCCCCGAGTTGGAACTGCAAGTGGACCCGGAGTACTCCGAGGAGGGCCGAATCGCGCGTCAGGAAGGCTCCGTGTCGCTTGAGATTGAGATCGACGCCGAGGGTGTTCCGCGCAACTTTCGAGTCCTTCGGATTCTGGGCCTGGGGCTCGATGAAAAAGCCGTTGAGGCCGTCCGCCAGTGGCGATTCAAACCGGCCCGCCAGGGCCGAAAAAAGGTTCCCTTTCGAGCCGTTCTCGATATCAGCTTCCGCTTGCTTTGACCTCGTTCAAGAAGGGCTCGCCGCGCAGCCCTCGCTTCAGGTTCTCCACCGAGTTCTTGGCCATCATCCGCCGCGTCTGCGCCGTCGCGGACCCCAAGTGAGGCATGATCGTCACGTTGTCGAGCTGCAACATCGGATGTCCGCGAGGCAGCGGCTCCGGCTCGGTCACGTCTAGACCCGCGGCGTAGATCCTTCGCTCGCTCAGGGCGGCCGTCAACGCGTCGGTATCCACGACGCCGCCGCGCGCAATGTTGACCAGGGTGGCGGTCGGCT
>Ga0209273_10000487_pt1 | contig 50333 bp, 51 predicted proteins | sample tdAd471_FD_187126 | JGI IMG/M metagenome (GOLD analysis project Ga0209273, IMG submission 187126) | Marine sediment microbial communities from the Atlantic coast under amendment with organic carbon and nitrate - tdAd47.1 (SPAdes)... | ecosystem: Environmental > Aquatic > Marine > Coastal >...
GCATCCCGCAAGAAACCAGGTAACGGGAAGAGCTTACCGGCATAAGGCGCAGCTTCTTCTGCGGAAACCGCGCGGCCCGTGCGCGGGGAGACATGAGTAAGCTCCTCAACCGCGCCAGTAACAGCACACGCATCTAGTTCCAGCCCGTACCCAAGATCCTTAAGCAGACCCACTTCCCATTTTACAAGTACTGCCGGCCACACGGCCCGATCGGTGAGCGTCTCTAGAAAGATCAAAAGCCCTTCGTAAACACTTAGGTGTGTTTCCCGTTCGGGCAGTACTGCCTCAGCAAGCGCGCAAGCACTGGAGAGGGCAGACAGTTCCAACGGCTCAGAAAGAATCGAATGAGCATGGATCTTTCGAGGCTCAACGGTGAACGTCCCCAAGTGCTCCTCAAGGCGGCCACGCCATTTCACATCCACAAGGCTGCCTGGTTGAAGGGCGGGCGCGCGCGTCTTTGATCGCGCACCGCGCACGAGCCCCAAGTGCCGCCCGTGCGCTTTCGTCAGAACCGTTGCGATTGCGCTGCTCTCGCCATGGGCTCGGGCGCCAAGGGTAATACCTTCGTCGGTCCAATCCATGCTTAGCCTTTTGGCAATTCCAAACCCATCATCCGAAATCGCTCCGGATCTTCTGCCCAGCGCTCGCGCACTTTCACAAACAAGAATAAATGCACCTTGCGATCAAGCATCTCTTCCAGTTCCTTACGCGCGTCCTGACCGATCTCCTTGATGGTTCGGCCCCCTTTACCGAGGACAATCGCTTTCTGGCCGTCGCGTTCCACAAACACCACTTGTTCGATCCGAACGCTGCCGTCCTTAAGGTCTTTCCAGGATTCCGTTTCGACCGTGGTTGCGTAGGGAAGCTCCTCATGAAGGCGGAGGATCAATTTCTCTCGGGTGACTTCCGCAGCAAACACGCGCTCGGTCACGTCGGCGGGCTGATCCTCGGGATAGAGCCACGGCCCTTCAGGCATCTGCGCGGCAATGTATGCCTTGACCGCATCGACACCCTCGCCCGTTTGCGCAGATATGAGGAATGTTTCTTTGAAGACATCCGCCTCGGTAAACCGCGCTATCAGGTCAAGCAAAAGCTCCCGCTTCACATCGTCAATTTTGTTGAGAACAAGGACCGCCTTCTGCTCGCGCGATTTAAGCCCCTCGATAATCCGCGCGGTATCTTGCCCTGCCTTGCCGCCTTTATCGGATTCCGCATGGCGCGGCGCGTCAACGAGCAATAGCACCTCGTCGGCATCCTTGGCCCCGCCCCAGGCAGCTTCCACCATCGCTTCATCGAGCTTGCGGCGTGGCGCAAATATGCCGGGCGTATCTACCAAAACGATTTGCGAGGACCCCTCTTGAAATACCCCCCGTAAGCGGGCGCGGGTCGTTTGCACTTTGTGGGTGACGATAGAGACCTTCGTTCCCACCATCAGGTTCACAAGCGTTGACTTGCCGGCGTTCGGCGCGCCAACCACGGCAACAATCCCGCATCTGGTTTGCGTTGGTTCAGACAATGATACCTGCCGTAGCTAAAGCCTGGGTTGCGGCTTCTTGTTCCGCATCCCGTTTAGAGGCGCCTTTGCCTTGGACTGGATCGCGATCTCCAACAGAGACTTGGATTGTAAAGAGCGGGGCGTGGTCCGGCCCACTGCGCGCTACTTCTTTATACACTGGAATTCCAATCCCCTCGGCCTGTGCCCATTCTTGCAAACGCGTCTTGGCATCGCGCGGCACTTCTGTGGTTTGCACCAAGCGCTCGCTCCAATACGCATCGAAAAACCGCTTTGCCGCGCGCATGCCGCCGTCTTTGTAAAGCGCTGCAATGAGCGCCTCGCATGCATCAGCTAGAAGTGCGGATTTCTTTCGCCCCCCCGATTGGTCTTCGCCGTGCGAAAGAACAAGGCATTCCCCGAGACCGATTTCTTCGGCAACAGCTGCGAGCGTTTCACGGCGCACCAATGCATTGAGACGCGGCGCAATCTCGCCTTCGCTGGCTTTTTGAAAAGCCTTCAATAAAGCCTCAGCGGTCATCAATCCCAAAACGCGGTCGCCAAGAAATTCAAGGCGCTCGTTATCGGCAAGCCCCGCGCCTTTCGTTTCCGCACTTGCATGGGTCATCGCTTCCACGAGCAAGTCATTGCGCTTGAACGAATAGCCAATCTTTTTCTGAAGGCGGGTGTGCGCGGCGCCGGGCAGCCGCGGGGATTTTGGCCCGGATCGGCCGACCCTATTCAATGCCTTGAAGGATGCGGCCCCAACGGGTCGCGCCTGGCCAGCGCCACATTTCCCAAAGTGCAGCACTGCCGTCAGTTGAGAAAAACTTGACCTCCGCGCGGCCAACAACATTAGCAACGGGCACGTAGCCCACCGCGCTCGGCTCGCGACTGTCAGCAGAGTTGTCGCGATTATCGCCCATCATAAAAAGATGCCCCTCGGGCACAACATAGACGCCGGTATTGTCTTCGGGTCCGTTTGGCGTTGAATCGAGCGTCAGATACTGAACGCCATTAGGCAGTGTCTCGCGATATTGAGGCACATAGACCACACGGCCATCATTGAACCGATACGCAAAATCTTCGACGCGTTCGCGCGGGACCTGCTCATCATTGATATAAAGAACACCGGCGGTGACTTGGATGCGATCTCCGGGAAGCCCAACAACGCGCTTAATATAATCAGTGCGGCCATCCGAGGGGAGCTTGAAGACAACCACGTCACCGCGTTCCGGAGACCGGCTCATGACCCGCCCCTCGAAGGGAACGATGCCAAAGGGAAACGAAAACCGGCTATAGCCATATGTAAACTTTGAAACGAACAGATAATCACCGACGAGCAGTGTTCCCATCATCGAGCCCGAGGGAATGTTAAAGGGCTGAAACAGAAAGGTTCGGATCAGCAGAGCAATGAGAAGCGCAATGCCAATGGTTTTGGCATTGTCCCAAATGGTTTCGCCGGTACTTGGTTTTACGCTGGACGCCATACTCATTCTCTATTGCTCCCCGATCGAGCCGAACCTAATGGGGGCCGGGCCATTATGCCATACCTTGGTGTGATGTTTCGTGCGGTCAGGGTGTACCGAATAACCTGCCCCATCTTATGGCTGCTGGCCATCGCCAGACCTGCCAGATCGCCGCGCTGCCATCGGTTGAGAAGAACCTAACTTCTGCCCGCCCCACGAGGTTCTCAAAGGGGACGAAGCCCACCTCACTCAGGAACCGGCTATCGAGGGAATTGTCCCGGTTATCGCCCATCATAAAGAAGTGCCCGTCAGGAACCGTATAGACATCGGTAAAATCGCCGGGCCCAAAAGGCGTGCCGTCGAGGGTCAAATAGGAAACACCATTGGGTAGAGTTTCGCGAAATTGCGGAACTTCCATAGTTTCACCTGGGTGTTCCTCAATCTCAAATGTCCCTTCGCGTTCTCGCGGCACCGCCTGATCATTGATGTGGAGGATGCCATTGACCACCTGAATACGGTCACCTGGCAGACCGATTACGCGCTTGATGTAATCAGTCTGGTTATCGGTGGGAAGCTTGAAAACTGCTATGTCCCCTCGCTCAGGCATACGCCCGAAGATGCGACCTTCCTCAGGATATACATGAACAGGTGATGAGAACCTACTGAAACCATAGGAGAATTTAGAGACGTAGTAATAGTCCCCCACAAGCAGCGTTCCCTCCATCGAACCCGATGTAATGCGATATGGAAGCACCACGAACGAGCGGAATAAAACGGCAAGGAAGATAAGGAGCACGATAAACTTAAAGTGCTCCCAGATGGTCACCATGCCATGGGGCCGGAAGAAACGGATAACGCCGCCGCCTATCCGTCGGCCGACGCCTGAAACTATGGTGCCTACGCGATCAATCATTGCTTCTTTTTAGGCTACCGCCCCCCGCCCTTCAAAGCAGAACCCGCCCCCGATCACGCTCATGTCAACCGGTCCACCATATCCGGCGGGATCGCCGAAATAATGACTATGGCCTGGGCTAGTGGAAAATCGTCGGTAATGGTGAGATCGATTTTGGCCGCGAAGCTCTCAGGCGTCAGTCGTTCCAAGTGTGAAGCGGCCCCGCCTGTCAGAGCCATTGTTGGTTTGCCTGAAGGCAAATTTACGACCCCCATGTCGCGCCAAAAGGTTCCTCGACGAAATCCGGTGCCAAGCGCCTTTGAGCAGGCTTCTTTAGCGGCAAAACGCTTTGCATAGGATGCAGCGCGTAATCTGCGCCGGTCTGATTTTTTTTGCTCAAGTTCCGTAAAGCACCGTTGAACGAATCGATCGCCAAATCGCTCAAGCGTCTTCTCAATTCGGCGAATATCGATGATGTCGTTCCCGATACCGATAATCATGTGCGGGCCTCATCCATTAACTCGCGCATGCGCGTGATTGCAGATTCAAGCCCCGTAAAGATCGCTTCGCCAATAAGAAAGTGCCCGATATTGAGCTCCATGGCCTCAGGGATAGCCGCCACGGGTTTGACCGTCTCAAAGGTGAGCCCGTGACCATAGTGAACTTCAAGGCCCATCTCATGGGCAACGCGTCCGCCATGGACAAGCTTCGCCAACTCTTTCTCGCAAAGCGCATTATCGCCTGCGTTGTGAGCGTCGGCATAAGCGCCCGTATGAAACTCAACTACTTCGGCGCCCAGGGCTTTCGAGACGGAAATCTGAACAGGGTTTGCTTCAATGAAAAGCGACACCCGCACGCCGGCATCGCTCAAGCTACCAACATACTTGGTCAGGTGATTGTGCTGCGCGGCAACATCGAGACCACCTTCTGTCGTGCGCTCTTCGCGTTTTTCCGGAACAATGCAGCAAGCATGGGGCTTGTGGTTGAGGGCGATCTCGAGCATTTCGTCGGTGGCCGCCATTTCCAAATTGAGCGGAAGATCAATCTCTTCCACCAAGCGGTCGATATCTTCATCAGAAATGTGACGCCGATCTTCGCGCAAATGTGCCGTAATGCCGTCGGCGCCAGCATCGGCAGCAATCCGCGCCGCACGCAAGGGGTCCGGATGGTCCCCGCCCCGCGCGTTCCGAATGGTCGCCACGTGGTCGATGTTCACCCCGAGCCTCAAGCGGCCGAGATATTTGTTCGTTCCCCTAGCCACCACTTGCCACCTTTTTGGATAGGTCCCGGCTGCCTGGTTTGGTCGCTGGTATTTTCGCAAGTTCCGCCGGAACATCATCAGGCTGATAAGTTGGAAACGAAACCTGCGCCAGGGAAATGAGCGGCACCCCAAGATCCACTCCGTCGGTTCGGTCCACCAATATCGCCTCGGCGACAACCTCACCGCCCTCCCGCGTCACAGCCTCGATCGCTTCTCGGGATGAGCCACCGGTGCTCATAACATCTTCAACAATCAATACACGTTGGCCCGGCGAAAGCGCAAAGCTTCGCCTAAGGCGAAACTCACCATTTTCTCTTTCAAGAAACATATTGGGGATACCCAACCAACGCGAAACCTCGTAACCGGGAATAATTCCGCCCACGGCCGGTGAAACAATAACCTCGGGCAATGGGTCGACAACGGCTCGCACTTTATCGGCAAGCGCCTTGCACAGGCGTTCCATACGCTCCGGGTACTGATAAACAAGCGCTTTCTGAAGAAAAACAGGGCTGTGCAATCCAGATGAAAGGATGAAATGGCCTTCCAAATACGCGCCGGCCCCACGAAATTCATCAAGCACGTCTTCAGTATTCATCTAACCCTTATCCTCTGTAGCTTCGTCACCGGCCCAACCACGCATGCGTTCAGCCGATTGAACCGGCAAGGCCGCGCGCAGCGCCGCAATTATTTGTGTGAGGTGCTTTAGGTCCTCAACTTCCACGTCAATAAGCATCTCATAAAGGAGCACGCCGCGGTCCTCAATTTTGACATTGGAGATATTCGCGCCGTTATCGGCAATTACCGTGGAAATTGTGCCAAGCGTGCCGCGCTGATTAAGCACCGAAAGCTTAATCCGGCCCACGGGCACGATGTCACTTTTCTTGCGTTCATCCCAGGAAAGGTCCAGCCAAGAAGCTGTGTCATCCTGAAATTCGCGAAGTCGCTCGCAGTCAATGGTGTGCACACGCACCCCGCGCCCCGGCTCAACAATTCCCACAATCCGGTCGCCCGGAATGGGGTGGCAACAATCGGCCAAGTGTACCGCGATGCCCGGCGTTAGGCCCCGAATGGGAACCGGCTTCTTCTTTGCCCCGCGAAGCTTGCGCGGTGCTTTCTTTTTCGAGCGCGGCTTTGCCTCGGGCTCTTTGCCAAATTCGAGACCAGGGAATGCAGCCTCCAGCACGCTGCGCGGACGAAGATCCCCGCGACCGAGCAACTCGTAAACTTCGTCCTCGGTACCCATCTTGAGCCGTTTGAGTGCTTGCTTGATCGCCTTCTTGGTGAACTTCTGACCGTGTTCCGCAAAGGCCCGTTCGGCGAGGCTTTGGCCAAGCTGCACGAATTCTTCTACTTCAGAGGCACGAATGAATTTCCGAATGGTGTAGCGCGCTTTACCGGTGACGACGAAGTTCTCCCAATCAGGATTTGGGCGTTCAACAGCCGAAGTTAGAATTTCGACAATGTCTCCGTTCTTGAGCTCCGTCTTCAGTGGGCGAATGCGGCCGTGGATCTTTGCGCCGACACAACGGTTACCAATTGTGCTGTGCACGGCGTAAGCAAAATCTACCGGCGTTGCCCCCCGCGGAAGTGCTATCAAATGACCCTTTGGGGTAAAACAGAAAACCTGATCTTGAAAAAGTTCGAGCTTGGTATTTTCCAAGAACTCGTCAGGCGTTCCGCCTTGTTCAAGCATCTCGGTCATCTCTCGCAAGCGGTGCGTCGCATGGCTTTCTTCGAGATCAGGACGCCAATCAAAATCCCCGCCATCGCCGGTCTTGTATTTCCAGTGCGCCGCAATCCCCTCTTCCGCCACTTCATCCATTTCCTGGGTGCGGATCTGAAGTTCAACGCGCTGGCTCTGCGGGCCGACCACTGTGGTGTGTATCGATCGATAATCGTTACGCTTGGGCGTCGAGATATAATCTTTGAACCGTTCCGGTACGACGGACCATTTCTGGTGAATGATGCCGAGCGCTCGGTAACACTCATTGGACGTACCGACGATCACGCGAAATCCGTAAACATCCGAAAGTTGCTCAAAAGAGATGGCTTTGCGTTCCATTTTTCGCCAAATGGAATAGGCCCGCTTTTCACGGCCATAAACCCGCGCTTCGATACCCTGTTCGGCAAGGGGTTTTTTGATCTGCGTGGCAATGCGTTCAATGAGATCGCCAGAATTGTAGTCAAGACTGCGCAAACGGCGCACCACAGATTGCCGCGCATCGGGATTGAGAATCTCAAACGATCGATCTTCAAGTTCGTCACGGATGTGTTGCATCCCGATAAGACCCGCAAGAGGTGCGTAGATCTCCATGGTCTCAAGGGCAATACGGCGGCGTTTTTCGTCCGCTAGTGATTCAAGCGTACGCATGTTGTGCAAACGATCCGCGAGCTTGACGATGAGCACCCGAATGTCTTTTGAAATCGCCAGAAGGAATTTGCGGAAGTTCTCCGCCTGCTCCGTTGCCTCGGATGAAAGTTCAAGCTGAGTGAGTTTTGTAACACCGTCCACAAGGTCAGCCACTTCAGGACCAAACTCCTTGTCGATTTCGTCCAACGTCGTGCTGGTGTCTTCCACCGTGTCGTGAAGAAGTGCGGTAATGAGGCTGGCTGTGTCGAGCCCCAACACAGCAAGGATCGTCGTGACGGCGACAGGATGGGTGATGTAGGGCTCGCCGCTTTTGCGCGTTTGTCCATGGTGCGCTTGATCAGCAACTTCAAACGCATGAGAGAGCACGCCCGGGTCCGCATGGTTCCCGTGCATTTCAACTTCACGCAAAAGGTCCGTCTTTAGGTCCATCGGCTCCATTACTCACTACGCTTCCGCAGCCACGAAAAAGCCGGGCGCGGCATTTTCTGCCCCACCCGGCCAAATAGTGCCGAATTCACCGCGATTGGGAAACTCCTCAGAAGCGGTCGTACCCTTCAGCGGGGGCTTCGTTTTCCGTCCGGAGAGCGCGCAGAAGGTCTTCCTCGGTCAATGTGACCGGCTGATCCTCGGTGGGACCGGTGAGCTGAGGTGCGTCTTCCTCTGGCTCGTCCACTTCCACATGGCGCTGCATGCTCGCAATAAGCTGCTCGGTAAGGTCCTCGGACCCTACTGATTTTTCAGCAATCTCACGAAGGGACACCACCGGGTTCTTATCCCGGTCCCGATCAATCGTGAGCGCTTCACCTGCTGAAATCCCGCGCGCCCTTTGGGCGGCAAGCAGGACCAGGTCAAATCTGTTGGGCACGACTTCTACGCAGTCCTCAACCGTGACACGCGCCATGTGCATCCTCCTGATGAATGAGAGCGTGGCTAGATATAGGGGAATCGAGGGGTTTGCAAGGGTCAGTAATCAATGATTTCAACGCGTTCGGCACTCTCTAGCCCCATAAGGAGTTCCGCCGCGCTTTTACCCAAGGTGGGATGGGCCCAATCCGGCGCGATTTCCGCCAATGGGGCCAGGACAAAACGTCGCTCATACAACCTGGGGTGTGGGATTTGAATGGATTGCCCGCTTTTTTGGAGTCTTTCTAATATAAGTTCGTCATGATAGGCGAGGAGATCAAGGTCGATGACCCGAGCTTCCCACCTTTCACGCCGCGTTCGGCCAAGTTCGGTTTCTACGTCATGAAGCGTTTTTAGGAGGTCTTTGGGGCCGAGATCGGTTTCGACCGCGGCAACGCCGTTCACAAAGTCTGGCTGGCCTGAAGGCGGCACTGGCGATGTGCGGTACCAACCGGATCGTTTAACGGTCTGGATGCTGAGTTCGCCCAAGCGGTCAAGTGCCGCCTCAAGCGTGACACGCGGCGGTCCAAGCGGGCTGGGAAGGTTTGCCCCTAGGGCGATGAGAATCATTTTCGCGAGGCCTCGTTGGTCTCGATCATATTGAAGGACAATACTCGTGAGCACCATTGATCTTGGCTTTTACCCCGAAGACAAGTTCGCCGTCTTCATCGACGGCGCCAATCTTTACGGCGCGACCAAGGGTCTCGAATTCGACATCGATTACAGGAAACTGCTGACCCTTCTGAAAGACCAGGGAACGCTGATCCGCGCCAACTACTACACGGCCATTTTCGAAGATCAGGAATATTCGCCCCTCCGGCCGCTCGTCGATTGGCTGGACTACAACGGTTACACAATCGTCACCAAGCCCACAAAAGAATTCACCGACCAACAGGGCCGCCGACGTATCAAAGGCAACATGGACGTGGAAATCGCAGTGGATATTATGGAGATGGCAGGTCATGTGGACCAGATCGTTCTCTTCTCTGGCGATGGTGATTTTCGCTCCCTTGTCGAATCTGTGCAGCGCAAAGGCGTCCGCGTAACGGTTGTATCGACCATCAAGTCTCAGCCGCCCATGCTTGCCGATGAGCTGCGCCGTCAAGCTGATACGTTTGTCGAGCTTGCTGATCTTGCGAAAGTCATTGGCCGACCGCAACGCGAACGACCAGCACCTGACACCGAGGCGGAGGCCGACTATGATGACGACTTCGAGGAAGAAGAAGACATCGAAACTGTTTCGTGAGCCCTGCCCCAACCGTTCCACCCGAAGCCCCCTATGAATGCCGCGCCTGCCCCAGGCTCGCGGCTTATATCGACGGCTTGCGCGCAAAGGAGCCCAGTTGGCACAACGGCCCAGTTGATTCATTCGGCGATCCGAATGCCAAGCTGCTGATTGTCGGCCTTGCACCCGGCGTGACGGGGGCCAACCGCACAGGGCGACCGTTTACCGGCGATTACGCGGGCGATCTTCTTTACCGCACATTGCAAAAATTTGGCTGGGCGACAGGCACTTATAATGCACGCCCCGATGACGGGCTAAAACTTACCGGCGCGATGATTACAAATGCCGTGCGCTGCGTTCCCCCTGAAAACAAACCTGTGGGTGCAGAGATTAACGAGTGCCGCAAATTTCTGCTTGCGCGCATGGCGGCCCTCCCCAAGCTCGAGACCATCCTTGCGCTCGGTAAGATCGCGCATGATTCAACGGTGCGTGCACTGGGCGGCAAGTTGAACGCTCACAAATTTGGTCACGGCGCAAAGCATGAACTTGGTGGGTATCAACTTTACAGCAGCTATCATTGCTCGCGGTACAACACGAATACAAAGCGTCTGACTACGGAAATGTTCGACGACGTTTTTGCCGCCATTAGGGACAATTGATACCGACTATCGCTGCCGATACCGGGGGCGCGGCGGCGGCGGCAATGACTTCTGCCACATATCAATGTCGCCGTAGTAAGCGCGCGATTGAGCCAACACCATTTGTCGCCTCGCAAAATTTGCCGCTTCTTCGTTTGAAAACTCTTGCTCGTCCCAAACATAAGTGAGTGAGCCGTCTGCCTCTTCGAAACAATCAATGGGCGGCAATTCGCGATCGTATTTTGCAATCGTCAGAAGAAAGTGACCGTGCGGATGGTTTTGGGCGAGGCGCTGCAGTTCCTGTTCGTTCTGGAATTCGCCCGTGAGCCGCAGCCACAAGCCAAACAGGTGATCCCTGAAAATGAGCCCCAGTAAAATGCCCGCAAGCACGCCAACCGTGATGAATAGTCCCGTAAGCGGCACAGCCTACCCGTCCCGCAAAAGCTGAGCTTTGCGGCGCTCCCAATCGCGATCCTTTTTGACTTGCCGCTTGTCGTGGATCTTCTTGCCCTTCCCAAGACCAATTTCGACTTTCACGACGCCCTTGGGATTGAAATAAAGCTTCGTGGGAACAAGCGTAATGCCCTTGGTTTGCACAGCTTGGGCAAGGCGCCCGATTTCTCGCTTGTGCAAGAGAAGCTTTCGCCGTCGGCGAGATTCATGATTGTTGCGATTGGCTGCGCTGTATTCGGGAATGTAGGCGTTGATCAAATAGATCGCGCCGTCTTCGGGCGAGGCATAGCTGTCCTGAATGCTGGCCTTACCTTCGCGCAGGGCCTTCACTTCTGTGCCTTCGAGCATGATGCCCGCTTCCACTGTCTCGGTAATTTCGTAGTCGTAACGGGCGCGGCGATTATCCGCGAGGACTTTGTGCCCGGGAGGTTTCGCAGCCATATCCCTAGCCCTCCACAATTCCGGCTTGAGCCAGGGCGTCGCGGACCTTTTCGCGGGTGGCCTCCATCGGCGCAACGAGCGGAAGCCGCACGTCTTCACCACACTTGCCCATCAAAGAGAGTGCAAACTTCACCGGCGCCGGACTGGTCTCGAGGAAAAGCGCCTTATGAAGAGCCGCAAGTTTTGCATCAATTGCCTGCGCGGTATCAAAATCACCGTTCAGGGCTGCTGTTTGCATTTGCGCACAAAGTCCGGGAGCGGCATTGGCGGTTACTGAAATACAGCCTTGCCCACCCTGTTTCACAAACTCAACGGCGGTCGGGTCTTCGCCGGACAACAAGATAAAATCTGAACCGCAGTCGGCGCGATGGCGCGCGACGCGGGACATATCGCTTGTGGCGTCTTTCAATCCAACAATATTGGGAATTTCCGCCAAGCGCGCCACCGTTTCCACGGCAATATCCGTTACGGTGCGCGCCGGGACATTGTAAAGAAGAACAGGTATTTCAATGGCTTCGGCGATAGTTTTGAAGTGCTGATAGAGCCCTTCCTGGGTCGGCTTATTATAATAAGGCGCAACCAGCATGATCGCATCCGCGCCCGCCTTCTGCGCTTCCTTTGAACGTTCAATGGCGGCGGCTGTTGAATTGCTCCCGGTGCCCGCGATCACTGGTACGCGGCCCGCGGCGGCCTCAATACACGTCCTAATCAGCTGGTCATGTTCATCGAGTTCCAGCGTGGGCGACTCGCCGGTGGTCCCGCAGGGCACAAGGCCCTGGGTCCCCTCGGCGATATGCCAGTCAACCAGATCAGCGAAGGCACGCGCATCCACAGCCCCGTCCTTGAACGGAGTGACCAGCGCGCACAACGAGCCGCGGATATGTTCAGGTCCAACTTGGGGCATAACCTCAGTTTTCCATTACCAATATGGCCAGGGCGTGACCACCATTAGCCAATTCTGGCGGCTGAGGGTAGCGCCATTAATCTTTGCCCTATAGGCTTTTCTGCTCTGGAGGGATCCGGCCTCAATAGGCCGAATATGGCGGGGCAAAGGACCAAAACCTGGTGGCACGTCGCCTTTCATTTGCACTTTTAGGAACGGCGCTGTTCTTTGTGACAGCGCCTTTTAGCCTACCTGCAACAGCCACCGTTATCGATTTGGGTGACGTGCGCCCGATCTTGCGTCCCGAGCCGCCCCCACCCTCGCGCTATATGTCCGAACAAGACTTCGAAATTCTCAACGATGCGTTCGATGCCGTGCGCACACAAAATTGGCGACGCGCACTTGATCTTGCAACGCAGTCCAGCGATCCCGTAGGTCGCGATCTTATTCGCTGGCTGTGGGTGCAAGATGACGATGCAGACGCCCCTTTCGATGCGGTCGTTCAATTTCTGAATGAGCATCCGACCTGGCCCCGCCAAGAGACGCTGCTAAGGCGCGCAGAAGAAGCCCTTCCCGAAACGATGCCGCCGGCACAAGTCGTTGCCTGGTTCGCGGGCAATGAGCCCGTCACGGGAGATGGCAAATTGCGCCTGGCCGATGCTTACATCGAGCAGGGCAATGAAACATTTGCCGCGCATTGGGTTCGGGAAGCTTGGATCAGTCACGACTTCTCACGAAGCACGGAAAACCGGATTGCAACCCGATATCGGCGCTTTCTCCGCGACGAAGATCACATTGCTCGCGCGGAACGCCTTTTATGGTCACACAGATACTCAAATGCGGATCGGATGCGATCGCGTGTGCCGACCGACTATCGCCGTTTGATGGATGCTTGGCTCGCGTTAATGGCACTCGACAGCAACGCAAGCTCACGGGTGGCGGGCGTGCCGGAGCTTTACGAAGGTCATCCAGGGCTCCTCTACGAACGCATTCGCTGGCGCCGCAGAAAAAACCGCGACGAAGAAACCTGGCCGATGATCGCCGCCGCCCCAACAACCGCTGAGGAACTTGGGAACCCCGAAGCTTGGTGGAACGAACGCCACATCCAGGCTCGCAACGCGCTCCGCGAAGGCGAACAGCAAGCAGCTTACGATATGGTCGCGGGACATGGGCTTGAAAGCGGCGGAGATTTCGCCGAAGCCGAATGGCTCGCGGGTTGGATCGCGCTTCGCTTTCTTGATCGACCCGGCGACGCGCTGGCGCACTTTATCCGATTGCGCCAAGGGGTTTCCTACCCCATCAGCGTTGCGCGTGCAGAGTATTGGGCAGGCCGCGCGGCGGACGAAATTGGTGATAGCTCCGCCGCTCAGACCCACTTTGAGGCCGCTGCAGACAACCCGACAACTTTCTATGGTCAGTTGGCGATGGAAAGGCTCGGGGGTCAGTACACACGCTTGGCCCTACCCGAGCCGCCTCAGATCGATGACGCGCGTCGCGCCGAACTGCGCAGCGACGATTTAGTCCATGCGGCAGAGCTTCTTAGTGACCTCGCCACCGAGAGACTTCAGTTTTCCTGGTTCCGGCATTTGGGGGAAACCTACACCGAACCCCAGGACCTTCAGATCGTTGCAGATCTCGCGCGCGAAATTCGCCAATGGCATATGGCCGTGCGGGTCGGCAAGAATGCAATGTTCCGCCACATATATCTTACCGATACGACTTATCCGTTGGTTGAGTACGACGACTTCGAGGCCGACTTACCTCTGCCCGAGATGGCATTAGTTCTTGGGCTCTCAAGGCAGGAAAGCGAGTTTAACCCCGCCGCGCGATCAAGCGCTGGTGCACGCGGCCTCATGCAGCTCATGCCGAGCACGGCACGCGCGACCGCACGGCATTTGGGCATTTCGTACAACTCGAGCTGGTTGACCCAGCAACCTTCCTACAACACGCAATTGGGCCGGTATCACTTAGGTGAGCTTCTCGAGCGATTTGACGGGTCCTACATCATGTCCATCGCTGCTTATAACGCGGGGTCCCATCGGGTGGACCGCTGGATAAGAGAATATGGCGACCCACGGACCGACGAAATTGATCCGCTTGATTGGATCGAGCTTATCCCTTTCCGCGAGACACGGAATTATGTGCAGCGGGTTCTTGAGAATATGACCGTGTACCGTAATCGTATCACAGGTCACGATCTAGAGATCACCATGACGGCTGACCTTGCACGTGCAAATGGGCAATTGCCGGTGATGTTTGGTTCGGCGCTTCCGCCAGTTGAATTTGACACACTAGATGCCTCGCCGCTCATTGAGCTTCGAGAGGCGCTTGAAAGTGAATTGGCCGAAGTGCCAGAAGCCAAACCTGTCGCCGAGATCGCGCAAGCCAACCCTTACCCCCAAGAAGGCAATCGCGTTGTTATTCCGATTGATGCGAGTGACGCCGTGCCGCGCGCCGTTGCGCCATTGCTACCTAGGCAAACGCTTCGCGCGCCCGAGGTACGCATTTGGTCGATGCCGGAGAATTGCGCCGGGCGTGCCCTTCGGACCGCAGGGAATGCGGGTGAAAGCTGCGACGATACCTAATCCTCACACTACAGATCTATGGATAGTACCGAATTGACGAAATGCGGTCGTTCCAATTGAGCGGCACAAGCGTCGGCTCATCCAACTCAAAGAGCTGACACCGCCCACCGTAATTGGAATCATCACATAACTCCCAGCGTCCCGGACCGGAGATACGGAAGCTGGAAATCGTATCGTTCCAACCGTCGTTGGCGAGATTTGAAACGTCATCGGAATAGACCCGGCTGCGTCCGGCGTAATCGGTGTTTTCGAAAACTTCGATCTCACCGCCATACGTTGAACCGCTGCTACCAGATTCGCTGCTATCCGATCCGGATGCTTCGTCAACGCGCCGCAAGGACGAAATGAGGTCATTGAAGCCGTATTGCGAAACACTCGGCTCATCGCGCGTCACAGTCCAACACCGGCCGGCATAATTTGAATGCTCGCACAGCTCCCACCGCCCATCATGGATTTGGTAGCTTGAGAGCACATCATTCAGGCCGAAGTTGCTCAGGCTCGGAACATCTTCGTCAAAGGTTTCATTCGTGCCTTGATAGTCAGTATCACGGTAGATGGTGATCCCACGCGACCCTGTGTAGGTTACGCCATCTCGGCGGCGAATGGACGAAATGCGGTTGTTCATGCCAATTGAACCGGCGTCCGCTTCATCAGCCTCGAACGTCCAACAGCGACCTTCATAGTTGGCATCCTCACAAAACTCCCAACGCCCTTCATAGATGCGGAAACTGGAAAGCCGGTCGTTGAAGTTTTCTGATCCCAAACTTGAGATGTCGCCATTCAAGTTTAGACCACGGCCTTGATAATCCGTATCTTCAAAAATTGTGATGCCTTCGTGGGGCGTTACTTCTTCTCTATCGAGGCGCCGTGCCGAAGATATCCGGTCATTGAGGCCGATATCCCAAAGACCACCTTCGTTTTCATCCACTACGCGGCAGCGCCCACGATAGTTCGTGTCATCACAAACCTCCCAGGTTCCTCCGCGCACCCGCAAGCTTGAAGCCACATCATTAAATCCAACGCTGCGGAGATCGGGTTCGTCATCGCGAATTCGCTCACGGTCGCCTTCGAAATTACCGTCTTCGAATAAGACCAACCCTGCGCGAACTCTGTCGCGGCCACCAAGGGGCCGAAGCGAGGAGATGCGGTCATTCCAACCCAAAGAAACAAGGTTTGGTTCATCGAACCGGAAGACATCACATTCGCCGCTAAAATCTGTGCCATCGCAAAGTTCCCACCGGCCCTCAAGGCGGAACGACGAAACACGATTGGCAAACCCGCTATCGCGTAAATCGCGAACCGCCTCGTTGAATTCGCGATGCGCACCACGATAATCAGTATGCTCATAAACATCGGCACGCGAGTTCATATTCTCGGACCAGCGCTCCCAACGATCATCACGGGTGCGGCCCCACCAATCATCCCATCCACTATCGGCGCTTTGGACTAGGCGAATGGATGAGATGTCATTGTTAAAATCTATATTCCCAAGCCGGGCGATATCTTCCGTTACAAGTTCGCAACGCCCGCCATAGTCGCCATCACGGCATACTTCCCATGTACCGCCGTTAATGCGAATGCTGGACGTTCGGTCATTGAAATCAAATTCACCTAGACGCGGCGCATCGCCTTCGAGTGTAACTGCACGGCCGTCAAAGTCTGGGCGGTCATAAAGCGTGATACCGTCACCGGAGGACGCGCCCCCGCTATCGAGACGGATAGAAGAAATTCGATCATTGAGTCCGGTGGATGCGAGGTTTGACACATCGCCGCTGACGGTTTCACACCGACCACCAAAGTTTGCATGCTCGCATACGGTCCAAAAGCCGCTCACGACCCGGATCGAAGAGATACGATCGTTGAAATTCACATCCGAAAGACTGTCCACGTCATCGGTAAATTGCCGACTGCCACCAGAGTAATATGCATCCGCATAAACCACGATTTCTGCAGCGGTTGCCGTAGCGCTGGCGCCCAGTGCAAGAAACGCAATAGCTCCAATGATGTGCGTGATACGAAGTCTCATATAAGTGGTCATGACGTTCCCCGTTTCCTAGCGTCTGGCCCTGGTCATATGCGGACCTGAATTATGTCATGCCCGATCCTAGGATGCGAATTTGAACCTGCCCTGAATAGCTGCCTCAGGATCGCCCTGCGACCGCTAAATACCTTGTTTCTCCCATCTGTGGGGGCGATCGAGGGCCGAAACTTCTTGCGCCAATTGTTTTAGAATCACAGAGAGAATGGGCTCAAAGCACGGCCCAACCTATTCAGGTGCATTCATGGGGATAAGCCGACTATCGGCCAAGGCCGCGGCTCGGTGATGGGCACAAGCGAGATATTCAGGGTCTGCGACCATTGTAAGAAAGGCCTGTTTGCTCGGGTAACGCACAAGCGCGACCAAGTCCCATTCGCCCTCGGGGCCGATCACAGATGCATGTGCAGGGCTCATGAAAAACAGGCTGCCGCCGGCGCCCGCTACTTTTTGCAATGCGGTCTCCGAATAGACGGCGTAGGCTTCCTCGCCTGTTCGCTCGGGCTCATTGTGATTCGCGGAATAGGTCGCACGTTCCGCAAATTTGAGCAGATTGAGCATTACGATGGGTCCGTCCGGACCGTTTTCCGCAAATTCTCTTACTTGCGACTCCGTCGGTTCGATGAATGCCATGTGGTGGAACCCTTGTCATAAAACCCAAGACGTACTTGGCGATATCACGGCACAATAGGCAAGCGGATTGGGTTCGGATGCCCGAATAAGTCTTCCTCTGCCCCTCAGAGCGCCAAATGTTCAGGTAGGGTTCAGGTTGCTCTTCCTAGGGTCGAGACAGAGTGCGCTGCCGCGTAGGCGGGGGTAGCGCGGGACAACTCAATCAAGCCTTTGAACCTCTGGTGCGAGAGGCCAAGGGCCACGGAGTAATAAATGCCTACTCATCTAGCCCACCCGCTTGCCAGTCGTGGGACACTGGCCGTTGCGGCAAGCCTTCTATTGCTTACCGCCTTTAGTTTTCAAAATGCTCAGGCAGCGCCTTTGTCGCAGCCTGATGGACCCGCTCCTCTCGAATTGACTGAAACGCCGGATCTCATAGAGGTCTCACGGCGCGATCGTGATGAGGCCCGTGAAGAACGACGGGCCGAGCGACGACGAGAAAATCGCTCAGAACGCCGTCAAGAACAGCGCGAAACCAGATCCGAACGTCGTCAGGAAAACGATTCCAGCAATCGCCAATCCAACGAGGATCGCAGCACGAGATCAGAACGACGTGAGGACCGAAACTCCGGTCGAGCTGACCGAGACCGCCGCGAAACGGCCCGCGCAGAGCGAAGCACCCGAGATCGCGATCAGCGCGACTCGCGTCGCACCGAGCGAAGCACTCGGGATCGCGACCAGAACAATTCACGGCACACAGAGCGTGAAGAACGCCGCTCCGCAAATAATGAGCCAGATCGCAGCGAACGTCGTGATCGATCAAGGCAACGAGACGTGGACCTTGCCTCAAACAATCGAGATCGTGATGGCCGCAGAAGTGATCGGGATGGTCGTCGTGATGATCGAGATGGTCGGCACGATGGCGACCGGGACAGCCAGCGCAGTGATCGCGATGGACGGCACGATGGCGACCGAGACGGTCGGCGCGGCGATCGCGATGGACGGCACGATGGCGACCGAGACGGTCGGCGCGGTGATCGCGATGGTGAACGCGACCACGCGCGTCGCGGTGATCATGACCGACATCGTGACGGCAGACGGGGTGGCCGAGATCGACACCAAGGTCACGGACGTGGGCATGATCATTCAGAGCACCGCGGCGGCAACCATGACAATTGGTGCGGTCGGAACTCGCACCATCGGCACTGCGGATATGATCGGCATCGCTATAGTTACCCACGGAACAATCACCACCACCTGCACATCTATTTTTCACATGATGCCTGGTGCGGGTGGAATTGGTGGAACAGCCATTGCCACTTTGGTGGACACTGGCCCGCCAGCTATCGCCGGTATGATCGCGCGGAAATCGTTCTCTATGACCGACCGGGTTTCTCAGGATATGCCTTTGGTGTGAGTGATCACATCAACAATTTCCACAGCTATGGCTTCAACGATAAGACCTCTTCGGTTCGGGTCGAGCGAGGCACTTGGGAGCTGTGCGAGGATTCTGGCTACCGCGGTTACTGCATAATCACGGACCAAAGTATCTACGACCTCAGGGACTATGGCTTTAGCAATGAGATCTCGTCGGTCAGGCGTGTCCGCGATAACTACTACCGAGATGGTAACTACCACTCCGGGTACTACCGAGACGACCACCGAAATCGGGACTATGGCGTGGGTGTTTATGCCAGTAGCGGTTATGGCGGCGACTATTTTGAAGTCAGCGTCGATATCGACGACTTTCAAGTCTATGCCGGTGGATACAACGGTAGCGTCGAAGTGCTCGGCGGACGATGGGAAGTTTGCGAAGACTCTCATTATCGTGGACGATGCACGGTGATCGAAGGTCGGTACGAAACCCTCGCCCACTTGGGCTTTGCCGCTGGGATTGGGTCTATCCGGCTCTTCAACTAGACGAGCTTATCGTCACATCACAAAAAGGGCCGGCGGTTCCCATCGCCGGCCCTCATTGCATTTGGCACTTCGAAGTTACTTTTTTCAAATCCGATGTAACGGTCCACGGACCACGCGCCCGGGCCCCGCGCGATGAGAATGAACAAGACCGCCATCCACCACGCATGCGGCGCCCACCAAGACTCCGGGAATACAAAGATCTGAATGACTGCTGTCATGACGAAAAGCCCCAACGCACCAAGGCGCGTCAAAACACCGAACACCAACAGAAGCGGGAGCGTGAGCTCGCCGATCGCGGCCATCACTGCAGCAATATCGCTGAACCACTTTGGCAGTTCGGGGAAAAAGACGTTCTTGAAAAGAAAATAGGTGCTGTTGTCCATCACAGGTGTTGGCAAACGCAGGCCGAGAATATCAAACGTTTGAACCTTCCCAAGGCCCGATAGCCAAAAGACCCGCGCCACAAGCAATCGCGCGAGCAATAGCGCCAGAGGCTCAAGCCAATCCGCGTAATCGCCCATTTTCAGATACAGGTTTCGTGTGAACTTAAGTGCCGCCGCCATTGGCCTTATCCTTAATTGCTGAGTGCTGCTTGGAACATACCCTTGGTAAGGGCCTCTGAGAAAAACGCATACAAACGCGCTGCATCTTCTTCGGAGGCTGCGCCCGACATCGCGGCACGCAGGTTATCGCCCTCCCCGATGCGGCGAAGGAAAGTGAATTCCACCTCGCTCAATTGCTGGTCCGCGAGCCCTTCTGGGGACCACCATATCGCCGACCAACTAGGCTCTTCTTTCAGGGTCAGCCCAGTTTCGCCATGGCCCGCCCGGTTGAGTTTCCATATTTCCCACGCGTTCCAACGTGATGGCAGTAACCGCAATGACGGATGCAGTACGAGTTCCAGCGCACTAACTTCGTCTTCGCTTCTGCCCGCCAGCACTTTTACCTTCATGGCGGGAGCACTTGCGGCGAAGAAAGCTTCCGTCCAGGCCCGGTCTAATCTTGCTACATCAGGCAAATACGGCAACGGCCGAGCCGGTTTGAAGGTGTCGAGGAATTCGGGAAATCCATCCCCATACGTCGAAAGCACCGGGTCGGTCGCGGGCTCATATTTCACGAAAGCCACTGCGACACCACGCATAAACTCCGTGCCCACGAGTTGCTCAACGGTGGGGAAGTTTTTGACAATCGTATCGGCCCACGCAGTGGTGACATTGTTCCTGTAGACCCGAAGCCGCGCGATATGCGTGGGATCCTCGAGCCACGTGGTAATCCCCTCGTCTTCACCAGCGAGCATGTCCGTAAAGCGTTTGTGGAAAGGCGATCGGTCAAGCATGCGCGGGCTCCAACGCTTTGTGCAGTATGCCGTTCGCGGTTTGCATTTCAGCAGATAACTCGGAGAAGTCTGGAATGTTTGTGTCCCGCTCAATCAAAGTTGGTTTCGGACCAATACGCCCGATCAACCGTTCATAAAGCGCCCATACTTCTGGGGTCACGGGCGCGCCGTGATCATCAATGAGGAGCGCCTGGCCCATAATGGGATCCGGAGCGTGGCCCGCAAGATGGATTTCCCCAACAAGATCCCCAGGTATTGCATCGAGATAATCGTGCGCGTCGCGATCTATGTTGTTCGCGCTTACAAATACATTATTGACGTCAAGCAAAAGGCCGCATCCCGATCGCTTGCAAGCTTCCACAAGAAACTCCGGCTCGCCCATCTCACCCTTTAAATCAACATAGAGCGATGGGTTCTCGATCAGGATTGTACGGCCTAATGCGGTTTGCATGCGATCGATGTTGTTCGTAAGTCGCGCGAGGGCCTCGTGCGTTGCGGGTGTCGGCAGGAGGTCGGCAAAGTAAATACCGTCACGCACCGACCAAGCGACGTGCTCGGAAATCATTGCGGGCTGGAACTGAGTGATCATCTCGCGCCACCTCGCAAGATGCGCCTTGTCCAACGGTTCATCGCCCGCAAGCGACATACCGACGCCATGTAGTGATAGAGCGCGGTCCTTACGGATGACTTCGAGCCATGCGCGCCGGGGACCGCCGTCGGTCATATAATTTTCAGGATGAACCTCGACCCAAAGGCCGCCGTCGCTGGGGGCATTCATGACGTCCCGATAATGCTCGGGCTTTAGTCCGACACCGGTGAAGGAGGGAAGCCGGTCGATCGTCATGGGTGCGGCCTTTGGATCGAGTTCATTTGAGTGCGGCAGAACCGCTTAGATGGCTTCGAGCGAGCCCGCGCCATCCGGCGTTTCGATGTTCGCGCAAGTACCCGCCGGAACCAACATCCAGGCATTGCCTTGGTAGTCGGTGGTCGACGTGCCTTCACACGATGTGCCGGGGCCAGCTGCACAGTCATTTTCGCCGGCAAGCGCAACCGCGTAACATTGCTCGAAATTGCCGTTGAAGTCTCCAGCCGTCCAAGTGGCAAAAGCTTCTTGGGATTCAGCCGATGCGTCGCCCGAGATCGAGAGACCAGCGTGCGGACCTGCCTGGGCACCGGCGCTAACGGCCAGGGCCACAGCAGCAGCAAAGCCGGTGACAACAGTTTTGGTCGAATTCATTGAGTTGCTCCTCGTAGGTGTTCTTTATCTGAAGACGCTCCCCGCGCCTTCGAAAATAGGATGCACCTCTGAGGGGCCCGTTACGGTCTCGCACCTCTGTAACGGGCGGAATTTCTCACTTTTCTGTGATAGGCAGCAGAAGTCTGGGCTTTTTCTACGCCGACTGAAGCTGTTCCAGCATGGCTTTCATACGCCCGTGGACAAGCTGAATGGCCTTGAGCGGGCGTACCATCACTTTGAACTCGGTAATCTTCTGATCGTCGTTCCAGGAAATGATGTCGACGCCGTTGATCGTGATGCCATCAACGACCGTCTCAAACTCGAGCACGGCATCATTGGGGCCGCGCACTTCTTTCACATATTTGAAATTGTCACCCCCAAGCACGTTTCCGGCGCCCGTAAGATACAGCATTACGAGGTCTCGCCCCTCTTGCGGCGTGTGAACAATCGGCGAGAAGAAGACCGCGTCTTCCGTGAGCAGCTCGCCTAGGGCGCTCATATCCCCGGATTTGATTATGCGGTGCCATTCATCAACTGCGTTCACGGCCGCCTCCCTATTCTTCCCCAGTTTCGTCAGACCCGTTATCAGGCTCACTCTGCAATGACGCAAGATAGGCCAATACGCTAAGCCGGTCTTGTTCGTTTCGCACCCCTGGGTAACTCATAGACGTGCCGGGCCTTGCGCTTCGAGGGTTTTCGATGAATGCATCAAGGTTTTCAAGCGTCCAAAACTCTTCAGATCCGGCAAGAGCGCGCGAATAACGGAACCCCTGCACCAACCCGAATTGCCGACCTAACACACCCCAGAGATTAGGCCCAACGCGGTTTGCGCCATCCTCGGTGTCCGTATGACAAGCAAGACACCGCCGGAAAAGTGCGCCGCCAGCGTCCGCATCAGCGGCCGCAACGGCATCTTCAAGTTCCGTTGCACTAGCAGTGGGAGTTACGGCGATGATCAAATACAAAGCCACAATCACTGCGCCTATATTACTGTATCTACGTTTCATTGATACGCTCCTGAACGACCCGCTCACCTATTAGCTTTGTAATCTAAGTATTTGCAATGTGACATCGCGCCATGGGCATCAAATACTCGCGAGCACGTTCGGTAGCTCTTTTGCAAAGAGGTCATGATCTTCTGAATGGCCAACACTCACGCGAATACAGCGATTTTGCGGTGCGACCCACGGCATCCGCACAAACACATCACGCTCAAGAAGTCCGGCAAGAATAGCCTGCGCACGCTCCACACCGGCCCCACAATCAATGGCAACAAAATTGGTTGCAGATGGTAGCGCCGTTAGTCCATTCGCCGCCGCAATATCAGAGATACGATCACGACCTTCGGCGACTTTGCTCACCACATCATGCAAGTAAGTTTGATCACTCAACGCAGCAAGTGCGCCGGCCTGGGCAATTCGATTCACTCCAAAATGATTGCGCACCTTGTTAAATGCATCGATGAGTCCAGCTTCCCCAATCGCGTAGCCAATGCGCGCACCGGCCATACCGTAGGCTTTTGAAAATGTTCGGAACCGCAAAACTCTCGTGTCGTTGATGTTGATAGGCGGTGCCGTGCCGACCGGCGCGAAATCGATATATGCCTCGTCAAGGCAGAGCACACAGCCGTTCGGCAGCTTTTCGATCATTCCCTGAACTGCTTCAGCATCCCACCATGTGCCCATGGGGTTATCGGGATTTGCCAGGTACACGAGCCGCGCATCAACCTCCCGTGCTTTCGCGGCCAGGCCCGAAAGGTCCTCATGGTCATTGGCAAAGGGCACGGTGTGTATGGAACCGCCCTGACCGGCGATCTGATAATTGAATGTGGGATAGCCGCCTGCGGAAGTAACGACCGGCACGCCTGGCTCGACGAATAACTGCGCCACAACATGGAAAAGACCGTCGATCCCCTCACCCACCACAATGTTGGAGATATCAATATCGTAATGCGACGCGAGTGCAGAGCGAAGGTCATGGTTCTCCGGATCGCCATACATCCAAACATCGCTAGCGGCCCGCGCCATCGCCTCGATGGCCTTGGGCGAAGGGCCAAAGACACTCTCATTCGCACCAATGCGCGCCGCAAAAGGCGTGCCCCGCGCGCGTTCTTGCGCCTCAGGCCCAACAAAGGGAACCGTAGATGGCAGTTCACGTATCAATGGGGTGAAAGCATAGTCAGACATCGGCAACCTCGTTTTTTGCGCCTCTGCTATAGCAGTTTTTGGTCGGCATGTAGCAGCGATGGCCGATCCTGCCTAAGATGACCCATCCACGGACCGAGGGGCTCAAGAATGGACATCAAGGGTAAGACGATTGTTGTGACAGGCGGCGGTAGCGGCATTGGCCGTGCGCTCGCGGGTCGCTTCATGGCGGAGGGCGCCAACTACGTTATGGCTGCTGATCTCAATCTCAAAGGTGCTGAAGCCACGGCAAAAGAATTTGGGTGCGAGGCCATGAAGGTTGATGTCTCCAACGAAAGCGACATCAAGACCCTGATTGAGCACGTGGAAGATACCGCTGGGCCAATCGAACTCTTCTGCTCCAACGCGGGCATAGGGATGGGACGCGATCTCAACACCCCCAACGAAGAGTGGCAGATGAGCTGGGACGTAAATGTCATGGCGCACGTCTACGCGGCGCGACACTTGGTGCCCCGTTATGTGGAGCGTGGTGGCGGATATTTCATGAACACCTCATCGGCAGCGGGGCTATTGAATCAGATTGCAGGCGCCGCTTATGGCGTGACGAAACATGCCGCGGTCGGGTTTGGCGAGTGGTTGGCGCTCACTTACGCTCACAAGGGCATCAAAGTTTCCATGCTCTGCCCGCAAGCCGTGCGCACGCCCATGACCGCGCAAGGCAACTCTTCGACGCAAGCAGCCTCAGTTGACGGCATGATGGAACCGGAGACACTTGCCGATGCGGTTGTCGAAGGCCTCAGGAATGAAAGCTTCCTTATCCTTCCCCACCCTGAAGTCCTTGAATACATGCGCCGCAAAACTACAGATTATGACCGCTGGATCGGCGGCATGAATCGTTTGCAAAATCGCCTATTGGGAGATGACTAGTTCGTAGGATCCTATTTCCGGTGCTCATGGTTCTGGTTTCGAAACACTAATACTTCCACGTTCCTTGTGGAGAACCGTCCGCGCTAACCGGTTGCAGATAGTTGTTGCAACAAGTGTGCGGCAAACTCCGAAAGCGTATCGTCACGCGCACCCATGATCACGATTCGGTCTCCGGGGCGGGCAAGCTCCAACAAATGCATGCCGCATTCTTCGCGCGTGGCAAGGGCCGTGGCATTCTTGCCAGCGCCGGCAATTCCTTGAGCAATCGCATCGCTCGAAACAGATTTCTCGGTGGTGCCGCCATAATAGACGGGCTCCGGCATCAACAGCACATCTTGGTCGGCTAACTGTTCGGCAAAGCACGCGGTAAACTCGTCTTTCATCAGCTTTAGCGGTCCAAACCCATGGGGTTGGAACATCACGAGCAAACGCCCCTCAAACTCGTGCAACGCGGAAAGGCTTGCGCAAATCTTATCAGGGTTGTGAGCGAAGTCATCGATAACGGTAACGCCGCCCGCCGACCCAGTAATTTCCATACGGCGCTTAATGCCCTCAAATGAGGAAAGCGCCTTTGCCGCATCCACGGGGGTCACTCCGATCTTAGTGCCACAAGCAATTGCCGCGAGCGCGTTGGAGACATTGTATCTCCCCGGGACCTTTAGCTCGACAGGAATGTGATCTTGCGAACCCGCGACCCGCAACTGAAACCGTATCCCATTGGGCTGAGGTTCAATTGCCAGAGCACAAAAATCCGCGTCTTGGTTTGCAATGCCGAACGTCGCAATATCTGACGCACTCATTCCCCCGCCAAGTTTCATGGCTTCGGCGTCGTCCGCATTTAGTACCGCGGTATTCGCTTGGCTGAGGAAGGTGCGGAAAAGCTCCCGCAATTCATCCATCGACTTGTGGTCGAATGAAACGTTGTTCAGCACTGCTATGGCCGGATGAAAATCAACAATCGATCCGTCGCTTTCATCGACCTCGGAAATGAACACCCCACCCCGGCCACTTACTGCACTGACAAAGGGCGCATCGTCAGTGACAAAGTTCTTCATCACCGCGCCATTCATGACTGTGGGATTCAGACCCGCTTTATGCGCGATCCATGCCGCCATGCCGGTGGTGGTCGATTTACCTGACGTACCGCCAATGGCTATGCTTTGAGGTGCGGCATTAAAGATTTCTGCCAGTAGCTCTGCGCGGGTTACACGCAGTGCGCCCACTTCAATGGTTTTCTGCATATCGGGGACGGTGTCTTCGACCGCTGCCGAAGCGACCACGACTTGGTCGGCACTGGTAATGCCGCTGCCATCTTGCGGAAAAAGTTCGATGCCGCGGCGTTCAAGATACGAAAACTTTTCCGGTGAACGACCCTGATCCCGCGCGCGGTCTGATCCTTTGACCTCATTGCTCGCATCTTGGAGCAGGATCGCAAGGGACAACATGCCGCTTCCGCCTATCCCGCTCAGGAAATATTTCTCTTTCGAGTTCATGAAATATCGATGCCGGCAGCATCCAACTGCTCGGCCAAGGGCGCGAGTTGCGTCTCGTATCGCCGCCACAATTGCACTGACGACGAATAAACCGGGCTTCGAACCTGAGCTGCGCTGGCTGTCGCCGAAGCACTCTTGGTCTTGTGAAACTCCAGCACGCTCTCTTCCCAGGGAAGACCCGCTGCATCCATCAGGAAGCGCGATTGCCGCTCCTGATCGGCTACCACATCCTCATAGGACACCGTTTTGATCTGCCCGGGGAAGTGTTCGTGCCAATGATCCATCAATTTCCGGTAATGGATGTAGTACCGTGCCAAATCATTGAGATCATAGGATCCAGGGTAGATCTGATTAAACAGCATCTTGTACATGGCATAGCACGCGTCCATGGGATGCCGCTTTAATTCAACGATCATCGCATTCGGTAGTGATCGCCGAATGAACCCGAGATAGAGGAAATTTGCGGGAAGCTTATCCACAAATTTCTGCGCCACCTTGTACTTGGCTGGAACGCTTCGCACATACGCCTCTCCCAACTCCGCAGGCGGCAATGCAAGCGCGTCCAAAACCATTTCATCTGCACTTTGATTAGGATTTCGCTTTCTGGTTTTGCGCTTAAGCTGTGTGAGCAAATTGGGAAGCTCGCCCGCACTGATCACCTGGCTGTGGCTCGCAAAAATACGCTCCACCAACGTTGTTCCCGTGCGCGGTAGTCCCAAAATAAATACCGGGGCATCCGAATCGTATCCGTGTGACGTGTCACCGCAGACGTCGGCCGTGAACGCTTCCCGAACATTGTCCATGTGATCGGTATCGAGCTTAAGGTCATAATCAATCGACTTGCGGTATGTATTGGCACCTTCCTCCAACGCGGCAAATGACTTTTCATACTCGCCCAAGTCTTCGTACTCCTTGGCAAGGGCGTAGCACACCATCGCTTGTTCAAGCGGAGCTTTGCCCGTCACCAGCCGTGCCTGTTCCAGCTCAGTCACATGATTGCGCTCGGATGATTGCTTCCGTAAACGCGAGCGCACGAAATGCGTTTCGTAAAGTCGCGAGTTGGTAGAGAGCGCTCGGTTACAGCTTTTTTCTGCGCCTTCAAGGTCCCCGAGATACTGCCGTACCATGGCAAGGTTATAGTGGTCTTGCGCATTGCCGGGATTAAGTCGTAGCGCCTCGGTATAAAGTGTCAGCGCGGCATCGTTATCGTCAAGGCGCGAGAGCATCGTCGCCACATGCGAAAGCACGAGCGGACTATTTGGCATAAGTTCCGCCGCCCGCTTTGCGGCTTGAACTGCTTTTTCCTCATTCTCGGCACTTGTGTAACAAGAACAGAGCTGAAGGTACCCGCCAGGGTCATCGGGCGCGGCGCCAACCGCCGCCTCTGCCAATTCAACAGCTTTGTCGTAATCACGTAAATTGAGGTGAACCTCACTTGCGGCACGCAACACAAACGGATGCGACGGATGCTCCCCTAAAGCTTCGGATGCCAACGTAAGCGCGGCAAGCTCATTCCCATCACGAGAGGCCTGCGTGATTTGCCGAGCAAGTATCATGGGGTCTCGCGGGGGGGCCACTACGCACTCTCCGTGACGCGTAACTCAGCAATCATATTTTGAACTCTCATTCCTGATCCAATGCACACCTGTTCACGCGCCCGATGACCCCACCGATGTCTAGCGAAGTTTCAGTCACTTTGAACATTTTCCAACAGGGATTGGCAAGCCGTGAGACTCTATGCCCTAAAGACCCATGAGCCGAGTACCATGGTAAGTGAGACCCGCCGCCACGTAAGCAAGTGCAAAGAGATATCCGAACATAAACGCTGTCCAGCCCCAGGAATTTGTCTCTCGCCGGGCCGTGGCAAGGGTCGCAAGGCATTGAGGCGCGAAGATGTACCAGGCGAGGAACGCAAGCGCAGTTGGAAGTGACCATGCGCTTTGAAGTGTTTCCGCAAGGCCCATGACGTTCTCCTCGCCGCCTTGCACCGCATAGACCGTGCCAAGTGCCCCAATAGCGACTTCGCGCGCCGCGAGGCCCGGCACGAGCGCGATCGCAATCTCAAGATTAAATCCGATCGGCGCGAGAAATTTCTGAAGCACCCACCCGATTTGCCCGGCGAAGCTTTCACGCAGCGTGCCCGCGCTGCTTGGATAGCTTGTCAAAAACCAGAGCACGATCGAAGTCCCAAGAATGATCGTGCCCGCGCGTTTTAGGAATGCCGCAACGCGCATCCACAACCCCAGCAGAAAATCTTGAGGGTTGGGCAGTTTGTAGCTGGGCAACTCAAGGATAAGCGATTGGGTTTGGCCTTTTACAATCGTCTGCTTCAGCACAAAGGCAATCACAACCGCGCTGATGACACCAATAATGTAAAGCCCGAACATGACGAGCCCTTGTAAATTGAAAAACCCGACACGGGTCGGCGGGATAAACGCGGCAATTATGAGCGTGTAAACAGGAAGTCGCGCCGAACAAGTCATTAAGGGCGCAACAAGGATCGTTGTAAGTCGGTCCCGTTCATTGGCGATCGTCCGCGCCGACATTATTCCCGGTATCGCACAGGCAAAGCTCGACAAAAGCGGAATAAACGCGCGGCCGTTTAGACCCACGCGTAACATCAACTCATCCATCATGACCGCGGCGCGCGCCATGTAGCCCGAAGCTTCGAGCAATAAGATAAAAATGAACAAGAAGACGATCTGAGGAAGGAAGACCATAACGCTCCCCACCCCGGCGATAATCCCGTCCACCAACAGGTCGTGCACCCACCCTTCAGGCAAGACAGTTCCCAAGGTCACACCAAGGAGCCCGATCCCCCCTTCGATCAAATCCATGAACGGCGTGGCCCAAGTAAACACCGCTTGGAAAATGAAAAAGAGAATTGCCGCTAGGATAAACGGCCCCGCCACGGGATGAAGAACCACACCGTCAATGGCTCGGGTTGCACGGTTCATGACTGGTTCTTCAAGGATTACATCGGCTGCAAGTTTCCGCGCATCACGCTGCACGGTTTGGAGATTGAGATCATCAGAAGGATTGCGCGGGCGGTCCGCCCAATTACGAATTTCGCCGTCCAGCCGATCGAGCAACCCTTCGCGTCCCGCCTTGCGGGGCGCACAGGTAGGGATCACAGGAACGCCCAATTTTTGCTCAAGGCCCGCAATGTCGATCTTAAGACCATCGCGTTCAGCGAGGTCGATCATATTGAGCGCGACAATCATCGGCACATTGAGTGAGCGCATTTGAAGCACGGTATGAAGATGCGTACGCAAATTTGCGGCGTCGATCAAAACGATCAAACCGTCCGGCGCTGCCTCGCCTTCGACCTCGCCGCGCATCATCGAAAGCGCAACACGTTCGTCCATGGAACGTGCATTGAGACCGTAAATCCCGGGCAGATCCACCAGGTCTACATCTCGGCCCTCGGGCGTCTGAAAACGCCCCGCGCGCGTCTCAACCGTCACACCGGGAAAGTTCGCCACTTTGGCGCGCCCGCCAGTGAGCCCATTGAAAAGCGTTGACTTCCCACTGTTTGGCGCACCAACCAATGCGAGGCGAAGACCCGTCATTTTTGGGCCTCGCTGCGTTCCACAAGAATATGAGCAGCCTCAGCCTGCCTCAGGGCAATCAGCGTTCGATTGAGGCGGTAGCAAAATGGACCCGCACCAAATGGCCCGGTGTGCATCAGCTCGACCTCATCGGTTTCCGCAAAGCCGATTTCGCGCAATTGGGCCACAAGCACCTCGTTTCCGGGCGCAAAACCCAGAACCTGCGCTATCTCATGCTGTCCCAACTGATCCAAAGTCAATTTTTGGCCCTTTTCCAGGCGTAGCTCGGCGGTCGCCCTCAATGTTGCAATTGCAAATCAATGTCAAGAGGCATCCCAAACAGATAGGCAATTTTTGGGAGAAAAACAGGGCTTGGGCTCCGTGGCATACCGCCGCGCTGGGCCTAGCGGCTTGGCAGAAACGGCTCGGCCGCGATTTGAGGTGTTTTGCCAAAGATCTGATCCGCAAGCAGTTCGGCGGATCCACTCGCCATAGTCCAGCCCAAATGCCCCTGCCCTGAATTGATCCAAAGCCCCGTCGGGCCTGCGGGGCCTATAAGGGGAAGCCCATCCGCACTCATGGGGCGCAGTCCCGCCCAGGATACTTTTTCAGACTGATCAAGCTGATCGCTCAGATGGGGATAGAGGCGCTTAAAGAGAGCGACGAGATTATCCACGCGCGCCTCTTCGATCGAAGCATCATCGCCCGCAAACTCTGCTGTTCCTACAAGGCGTAAGCTATCGCCAATAACCGAGACCCCCGCATGCATCGCATCATCAACAACCGCCATGCGCGGCTTTGCGTCCCATCCTCGGGCATCGACGGTTACCGAATAACCCTTGGCGGGCCTGATCGGCAGCTTCACGCCCAGGGGCGATGCAAGTCGAGGTGCAGCGTGCCCCGAACAAATGATCACCCGTTCCGCCGGTTCAAAAGCGTGCTCTGTTTCAACCCCTGTAACGCGGCCTTCCAGGGTGCGGATTCGTGTGGCTTTGATGCCAAGTTCAATCCGCGCCCCTTTGGCCATCGCAAGATCCGCAAGTTGATCCACAAATTTGTGCGCATCGCCGGCGCCGTCATCTGGGAAATAGAGCCCCCCTACAAATTGCTCCGCAGCGCGGCCCAATTCCGGTTCTTTGTCGGTGAGCTGATGTGACTTAAGCACCTCGTAACGCAGCCCTTTCGGTGAAAGCGCTTCGGCCATGTCGTGCGCCGTACGGAATGCCTCACTTGCTTCGAAAACCTTGAGCGATCCCGCCTGAGCAATCTCCGCATCGATCTGAAGCTCTTCAATCTGCCTGCGCAACAGATCCACGGATCGTGTCGCAAGTTCAAAACACAATTGAGTGGCACGCTTGTGGCGTTCAGGTGAGGAATACTTCAGGAACCGAAGCCCCCACCCAACCATTCCTGGCAGCGCATTAAGCCGCAGCTTCATCGCGGCATAGGGATCAAACAATGAAGATAGTAATTGACCGCCCACGCCCGGGCCGTTCCAAGGATCCGACATCGAAGCTGTCAGCATCCCGCCATTGGCAAAGCTCGCGCCATGAGCCAGTGCATCGTTCGCATCGAAAAGCGTCACCGCCTCCCCTCGCGAAATAAGCTCGTAGAGGGTGGTCACGCCCATCAGACCGCCGCCGATGATGATCGTGCGCTCTGTCGTCATGAGATCAAATTACCGCCCTTGCGAGATGGCGGAGAGGAAGGGATTCGAACCCTCGAAGCGCGTTAACGCTTACTCCCTTAGCAGGGGAGCGCCTTCGACCACTCGGCCACCTCTCCACGGGCGGGTTTAAGGAAACAGCCGGGCAAATGCAACCCGAAGCCCGCCGGCCCGCACGGGGTTGCGAGGTCCATAAAAAGCGCCTAGAGAGCAGTCCGCACGGCGCGCCCTCTGGGGACGGGAACGAAGGAAACTGCACTATGGCTGATGAAAACCAGACACTGGAACCGGCATTGCCGGGTGATGTTCTTCCCAACATTGTCCTGCCTGATGCGACCGATTCCGGTGTAGGGATGGCACAACAATCTCGGGCCGGTCATTGGCTCGTTCTGGCGTTCGTCGAGCCAAGCGACCTTGCGAGCCATGCCGAAGCCCTGGCTGCCACAAGAAAGAAACTGGACGACAGCGAAGGCATGCTGTTCACAGTAGCTTTTTCGGCGCCCGATCCGAGCCTTGTTGGCGTTGACCTATTCGATCAGTCAAAGCGCGGCGCGCAGTTTTTGCTGGGAAAACCTGAACCCGGCATCGCCATTATCTCACCAGAAGGGCGGCTCGCCGCTCAATTTGCCATTGGAGAGTTGGAGAAAGCCGCGGCCTTTTGTCAGTCGGCGTTTGAGGCGGATCGGCCCGATGTGATGTCATCGCTCGCACCCGTCCTCGTGCTACCTAATGTTTTCGACCCAGCGCTTTGCGAACGGATCACGGCGTTCTGGGCTGACGCGCCAAAAACCAAAGACGAGGTTGCCAGCGCTCAACAAGGCAATGAAGCGAGCTACGCGTCCCTCAAGCGGCGAACTGACGCAACGATCACGGACGGGGACTTATTTAACGACATTCGGAACCGCTTCACACGGCGAGTATTACCGATGATTGATCGCGTGTTTCGGATGCGAGTAGCATCTATGGAAGCACCGCGGGTTGGTTGCTATTCATCGAGTGATCAAGGCGGTTTTGGTCGGCACCGCGATAATACGACAGCATTTACAGCGCATCGCCGCTTCGCCATGACGCTCAATCTAAATACTGGTGCTTACGAAGGTGGTGAGCTGCGCTTCCCCGAATTCGGACGCAAGCTCTATCAGCCGGACGTGGGTGGGGCGGTGATCTTCTCGTGCTCACTTCTGCACGAGGCGCTGCCAGTTACAAAAGGCGATCGGTTCGGGCTTTTCACCTTCTTCACCGATGCTGAAGGTCTTGAGCAAGAAAAGAAAATGGCGAGAGAAATGGCGGCCCAGCAACAAGCCGCCCAACCTCATTAGTCTCTAAGCGATGCTTTGCGGCCGATCTTTGTAAAGCCAGGCACGCGCTTCTTTTTGCGCTTCAGCAATATCGGTTTGGTTCATTTCCGCAGCTAACTGCCCGCGCCATTGACGCGCTTCGCCATTGCCCATCATGGCAGCAAGATTGAACCATTTGTGAGCCTGCACGAGATCAAACGGCACGCCCTGCCCTGTCGAGTACATAATTCCTAAGCTGTACATCGCATCCGCCGCGCGGTCTTCGCGCGCCATGCGCCTCAGCTCAGGTTCCCCCATATCCAAACACGCCATCTATACCTCCCAAGGCCTGTCCCCAGTGATCAGCGCAACGAATTCGCGCCAACTTCGTCAGCGGTTCCCGGCCACTGACAAATGGAGCATGCCTAGGGCTTGCTAAATGCGGAGTTAATGGAAAAGGACTTTTATGTAAACGCGCGTTAAGTATAGTTACGCCGCGTTTACTCCGTACCGAGACGGTCTAAAAACGCCTGCTATTGCTCTTCTTTCACGTGATGATGGCGTTCGCGCTGCTTTGCTCCAAAGAGATTCTTTGCGGTTTCTTCGGCATCCACTCGCGCTGCATCGCGTTCAGCCTTAAGGACTTCGTAACCCGCTTGCACTTGCGGGCGTGCGCGCAGCGTTTCAAACCATTTGTTCACATGTGGAAATTCTTCAAGATCGATATCTTGAAGTTTGTGCGGGATCGCCCACGGGTAGATCGCGAAGTCAGCAATGGAAAGATCATCGCCCGCAACGAATTCATAGTCGCTTAGCTGGTCATCAAGCACGCCGTAGAGCCGCCGCGCTTCTGTGCGATACCGGTTTTGCCCATAGTCGAGTGCGCCTTCGCGCTTTTCGATTGTGGGCGCGTAAAGCAAGAAGTGGTGCGTCTGACCAAGCATGGGACCCCAGTTCGCCATTTGCCACATCAGCCATTCGTCGACCTTGGCCCGCTTGCGGTCGCCTTCCGGATAAAACTTGCCGGTCTTGCGACCAAGGTATTGAAGGATCGCTCCGCTTTCAAAAAGTGAAAGCGGCTTTCCACCAGGCCCGTCCTGATCGACGATCGCAGGGATACGATTGTTGGGACTGATGCGCAGAAAGTCTTCGGCGAATTGTTCGCCTTTACCGATATTGATTGGATGAACGCGATACTCAAGGCCACATTCCTCAAGCATGATCGAAATTTTCCAGCCGTTAGGCGTCCACCAGGAATAAAGATCAATCATCGGGCGCTCCTTCTCTCCATTTGAATGAAGGATAGCGCGCGCGCGTCAGCCGTCGAGTTTTTTCTTGAGGAGCTCATTCACGGTCTTGGGATTTGCTTTCCCCTGCGTCCGTTGCATGACTTGGCCCACGAACCATCCCAGTGCCTTGGGTTTTTGTTTGTATTCTTCGGCTTTGTCAGGGTTCGCCGCGATGATCTCATCTACCACCGCTTCGATGGCGCCCGTATCTGTGACCTGCTTAAGGCCGCGCTCTTCCACGATATGTGCAGGATCTTGCCCCGTCTCAAACATGATCTCGAAGACCTGCTTTGCAATTTTGCCAGATATCGTGTCGTCCTTGATGAGGTCGATAAGCTTGCCAAGCTCTTCCGCTTTCACAGGCGAGTCTGTGATGTCGACATCCATTTTCTTAAGCGCGCCGAAAAGTTCGGATGTGACCCAGTTCGCGGCCATTTTGGCGTCACGTCCCCCGGCTACGTCTTCGAAGTACGCGGCGCGATCACGATCCGCCACCAGCACACTTGCGTCGTAGGGCGAGAGCCCGAAATCTGAAATGAAACGTTTCTTCTTCTCATCCGGAAGTTCAGGCAAGGTCGCCTTGATGTCCTCAACCCAAACTTTGTCGAGTTCAAGCGGCAACAAATCCGGATCGGGGAAATAGCGATAATCATGCGCTTCTTCCTTCGAACGCATGGATCGCGTAACACCGTTCACCGTATCAAACAGTAATGTCTCTTGATCAATCGTGCCGCCTTCTTCAATCACATCAACTTGTCGGCGCGCTTCGTATTCAATCGCTGCACGAATGAAACGCACAGAATTCATGTTCTTGATTTCGCACCGCGTGCCCAGTTCCTCGCCCGGACGGCGCACCGAAACATTCACGTCCGCACGCATGGAGCCCTGCTCCATATTCCCGTCGCAAGTGCCGAGATAGCGCAGGATCGAACGTAGCTTGGTCACATAAAGACCGGCTTCTTCCGAAGACCGTAGATCAGGCTTGGAGACAATCTCCATCAAGGCAACGCCTGAGCGATTGAGGTCCACGTAAGACATCTTTGGATGCAGATCGTGGATCGACTTACCCGCATCTTGTTCCAGGTGAAGGCGTTCAACACCCACTTCGACCACCGAGCCGTCCGGCATGTCCACTTCGACAATGCCTTCGCCCACGATGGGCTGCAGGAACTGCGAGATTTGATAGCCCTGGGGCAGATCAGGATAGAAGTAATTCTTCCGATCAAAAACCGAATAGAGATTGATCTGGGCGTTGAGCCCTAACCCCGTGCGGATTGCCTGCTCCACGCAGTATTTGTTGATCACCGGCAACATGCCCGGCATGGCCGCATCAACAAGGCTTACGTTCTCATTAGGCTCCGCGCCAAAAGTTGTTGACGCGCCGGAAAAGAGCTTCGCCTTCGAGTTCACTTGCGCATGCACTTCTATACCGATGACAACTTCCCAAGGGCCGGTCGCGCCTTGGATATGTTTTTGGCCTTTGGCCTGCTCAGGTGATTTGGTGGTCATGGCTTACTTCCACCAAACGTCAGGCCGAGCACTGAAGTTGGCGGCGTTTTCCAAGACACCACCCACGCGGAAGACGCATTCTTCATCAAGCGCCTTGCCAATCACTTGAAGCCCAAGCGGCAAACCATCATCCGAAAGGCCCGCAGGCACCGATATGCCGGGAAGCCCCGACATATTGGCCGTCACCGTGAAGATGTCGTTCAGATACATCTCCAGCGGGTCATCGGATTTTTCACCGATGGCAAAAGCGGGGCCCGGTGTCGTGGGCGTCAATATTGCGTCCACCTTGTCCCACGCCTTCTCAAAATCCTGTTTGATCAGGGTGCGGACTTTCTGCGCTTTGAGGTAATAAGCATCATAGTACCCGGCGGATAAAACATAAGTGCCGATCATTACCCGGCGCTGCACTTCGTGGCCAAAGCCCGCCGCGCGGGTCTGCTCATAAAGATCGGTGATATCTTGGCCCTCTTCGCGCTGGCCGTAGCGCACACCGTCATAGCGCGCGAGGTTGGACGACGCTTCTGCCGGCGCAACGATGTAGTAGGCCGGCAGCGCGTATTTCGTGTGGGGCAGACTGATGTCGACGATCTCCGCGCCGGCGGCCCTCAGCCATTCAATGCCCTGCTGCCAAAGCTTTTCGATTGCCTCGGGCATGCCGTCCACGCGGTATTCTTTGGGCACACCAATCCTGAGACCTTTTACATCACCCGTAAGCGCGGCCTCAAAGTCCGGCACATCTACATTCAGCGACGTTGAGTCCTTTGGGTCATGCCCGGCCATCGAATTGAGCATGATGGCCGCATCCCGCACGGTGCGCGCCATGGGGCCCGCTTGATCCAGCGAAGATGCGAATGCCACCACGCCCCAACGCGAGCAGCGCCCATAGGTGGGCTTCATCCCCACGATGCCTGTAACTGCCGCGGGTTGGCGGATCGATCCGCCGGTGTCGGTCCCCGTTGCGCCGGGCACAAGTTTTGCCGCCACAGATGCAGCAGAACCGCCGCTTGAGCCACCTGGCACGAGGTCTGCGTTTGACCCCGGTCGCCGCCAGGGGTTTTTTACGGGGCCGAAGAAGCTCGTCTCATTGGAACTCCCCATGGCGAACTCGTCCATGTTGGTCTTGCCCATCATGATGGCGCCGTCGTGCCACAGATTGTGGGTGATGGTACTTTCGTACGTGGGTGTGAAACCTTCAAGGATGTGGCTGCCCGCCGTGGCTTGAACGCCCCTGGTGCAAAACAGATCTTTGATGCCGAGGGGGATGCCTTCCAGCGGGCGCGCAGTCCCTTTCGAGATGTGCTTATCGCTTTCCTCCGCCATGGCGAGTGCTTTGTCTGGCGTCTCAACCAGGAACGCGTTTAGCAGGCGCGCGCCTTCGATGGCATCGATGTGCGCTTGCGCAAGGTCTTTGGCGGAAAACTTTTTCGCCGCAAGGCCGTCGCGCATTTCGGCAATGGTGAGATCGGTTAGCGTGCTCATCTATTCCACCACCCCTATTCCAATACTTTCGGCACCATGAAGAACCCGTCTTCAGTGGCGGGCGCGTTTTTGACGACATCCTTGGGATAGCCCCCATCCGTCACTTCGTCCTCGCGCAGGGGCAGTTTTGCCTCCACTACGGACGTCATGGGCGCAACGCCGTCGGTGTCCACCTCGCCCAACTGTTCCACCCACGCGAGGATACCGTTGAGCTCCCCCACCATGGGCTCCACCTGTTCGTCCTTGATCGCGATGCGCGCAAGGTGCGCGATGCGCCGGACCGTTTTCTGATCGACCGACATGCTTTGTCCCTAAGATAAGTCCCTGATTTGGCCCGGAGACGTACCAATGAAGCGCCGGGCGCGCAAGCCGCCCGCTTGCCGGGGCCTCATGGGCGGCCTATACCGCGCTCATGAGCTTTACCGTCCAGGCCATCGACCATGTACAGGTCACCTGCGCTCCCTCCCAGGAGGCGGCCTGCATCGCGTTTTATCGCGATGTCTTGAGGCTTTCCGAGATCGAAAAGCCCGAGGACCTCAAGCCCAATGGCGGTGCCTGGTTTCAGGTAGGCGCGCTACAGCTTCATCTAGGTGTTGACCCCGAACAGACCGTGCCAAAGTCAAAGCGCCATGTGTGCTTTCTGGTGGATCACCTTGAGGCCGCCGAGGGGGCTCTCAAAGCCGCGGGCTTTGAGATCGAACCTCAGCCCATCGACGCTTTCGGCCTCCGCCGCTTTTTCGTGCGCGACCCGGCCGGGACACGAGTGGAGGTGGGAGCGAGATGAGCAACCTCCCCAACCCCGGCGCACTCATAGGCCTCGACCTCGGAACCAAGACGATTGGTGTTGCCATCAGCGATGGCACGCAGATGATCGCCACGCCCGTAGAGACCATCGCGCGTAAAAAGTTCAAAGCGGATGCAGAACGGCTGCTCACCCTCATCACTGAAAACAAAGTGGTGGGCATTGTGTTGGGTTTGCCCAAGAACATGGACGGTAGCGAAGGCCCGCGCGCGCAATCAACCCGGTCGTTTGCCAAGAACCTTTCGGGGCTCACGGATGCGCCCATTGAATTTTGGGACGAACGGCTTTCCACCGCCGCTGTTGAGCGCACGCTTCTCGACGCCGATGCCAGCCGGAAACGCCGCGGTGAAGTCATCGACAAAATGGCCGCGGCCTATATCCTTCAAGGTTTTCTCGATAGTCGGCGTTAGACCTCCATGCTCCAAGTCTTTTTCGCTCTTTTTCCTGTCTTCGCGGTCATCGCGCTCGGCCATGGGCTTAGGCGTATTCCGTTCCTATCGGAAGAAGGATGGGCAGCGTTCGATCGCGTCAATTATTACGTCTTCTTCCCGGCCCTGATCATCCACGCCATCGCGACCACAGATTTTCAGGCGGCGCTGGTGTTTCGCATGGGCACGGTATTAGTGGGAGCGGTATTGATTATTACAGCGGCACTTCTTGCCGTTCGTCCGTTGCTGAGCATGTCGCCGCGATCTTTCTCCAGCCTCTATCAATGCAGCATCCGATGGAACGGGCTTGTGGCCCTCGCTGCTGCATTTACCTTGCTTGGGCCTGAGGGGGTGTCGCTTGTGGCAATCGGTGTCGCGGTGGCGGTTCCCACCGTGAACATCCTCAGCGTCATCGTGCTCACGCACGCCGCCGACAGTGCCAAGGGCCTGCGTCAACTTCTTCGCCTTCTCATCACCAACCCGCTCATCATCGGCTGCGTGATTGGGGTAACGCTCAATACCACGGGCATCGGCCTTCCCGGCCCCACGAGCGATCTTATGCTTATCCTTGGGCGCGGGGCATTGGCACTAGGGCTCATTTCAGTGGGCGCGGGGCTCGATCTCACCCTCACGCGTTCCGCGGGCTGGACAGTCGCATCAGGGACAGCCATCAAGTTGATCGCCATGCCCGCCATCATGCTCGGACTGGCGCATCTTGTGGGCCTCGAAGGTGATGCCATCGCCGCTATCGTTTTGATCGCCGCCGTGCCCACCGCTTCATCGGGTTATGTCTTGGCGCGGCAGCTGGGCGGCGATGCGCCGCTGATGGCCAGCTTCGTTACGGCAACCAGCCTGGGCGCCCTGGTGACCATGCCTTTATGGCTCGCTTTTGCGGGATAGTGGCTTGCGATACTGGGGGCATCCCCCTATAGAGTGCCCTTCAGCATGAGCACTGAAACTTCGCACGGCGCCTTCGCGCATCGCCACCTTCTGAAAATCCGGGATATTGGGCCGGGGGATGTGACATTCCTCCTGGACCTGGCCGAGGAATACGTCCTTCAAAACCGCCAGGTGGATAAGAAATCCTCGCTCCTGCGCGGGCGCACGCTGATCAATCTCTTTTACGAGCCTTCAACACGTACCCAGAGCTCGTTCGAGCTTGCGGGCAAGCGGCTCGGCGCAGATACCGTCAACATGTCGGTGAGTTCGTCTTCGGTGAAAAAAGGCGAAACGCTGATTGATACGGCAACCACGCTGAACGCCATGCGCCCCGACATGCTGGTGATCCGCCATGGCGCATCGGGCGCGCCTCAACTGCTGGCGCAGAAAGTCGATTGTTCGGTCATCAACGCGGGCGATGGCACCAATGAGCACCCGAGCCAGGCGCTTCTTGATGCCCTGACGATCCGCCGTCATTTGAAGAATTTCGAAGGCCTCACGGTGGCGATTTGTGGCGACATCGCCCACAGCCGGGTAGCTATGTCGAACCTCTACCTGCTCTCGATGATGGGCGCGCGGGTGCGGCTGATCGCACCGCCCACTCTCCTTCCCGCAGCGGCGGACCGTCTCGGCGTGGAGATATTCCACAACATGGCGGACGGGCTCAAAGGCGCTGACGTTGTTATGATGCTGCGCCTTCAGCAGGAACGCATGAACGGAACGCTGCTCCCTTCCACACGCGAGTACTTTCGCTACTACGGCCTTGATCACGAAAAGCTCGCCAATGCAAGACCCGGCGCACTTGTAATGCATCCCGGCCCCATGAACCGCGGTGTCGAAATCGACAGCAGGGTCGCCGATGACCCTGATGTCAGTCTGATCCATGAACAAGTGGAAATGGGCGTTGCCATGCGCATGGCCATCCTCGACGCGGTAAGCCGCTATCGCCGCAACGATGGGGAGCGCGCGTCATGAGCATTACAGCCTACGTCAACGCGCGTCTGATCGACCCGTCTTCCAAACTTGATGAAGATGGCCGGCTGATCGTCGAGGGGACACGCATTGGCGCGGTTGAACCTGGGCAAGGCAAAGAGGGCCTGAGCGAAGGTGCGGAGATCATTGATTGCGGCGGTCATGTGCTCGCACCTGGCCTCGTCGATATGCGCGTCTTTACCGGCGAGCCCGGCGCGGAACACAAGGAAACGCTCGGCTCAGCCAGCGAAGCTGCTGCGGCGGGCGGCGTCACCACAATCGTCGTGATGCCCAACACAGATCCCCTCATAGACGACGTGGCGTTGGTGGACTTCTTGAACCGGCGCGCGCGCGATACAGCGATCGTCAATGTCCGGCCCATGGCGACAATAACAAAAGCCCTCGACGGTCAGCACATGACCGAGATCGGGCTCCTCTCCGATGCGGGCGCAGTTGGATTTACTGATGGCGACCGCCCGGTTTCAGATTCGCTTGTGATGCGCCGTGTACTCGCTTATGCAAGCGAATTTGGTGCGCTAATTGTTCAGCATGCAGAAGATCGTGCGCTTTCTGCGCCCGGCGTTATGAACGAAGGCGAATACGCCCTACGGCTGGGGCTGTCGGGCATCCCCGAAGAAGCCGAGAGCATCATGGTTGAACGCGATATGCAGCTGGTCGCGCTAACCGACGGCCGATATCACCTCGGGCAGATAAGCGCGGTAAGATCGCTCGAGGCCATCGCCCGTGCGAAGTCCAAAGGGCTCGATGTTACCTGTGCGGTCTCGGCACATCATCTGGTGCTTAACGAAATGGATGTTGCGGACTACCGCACCTTCGCGCGCCTAAACCCGCCCCTGCGCGTCGAGGATACGCGGCTCGCGCTGATTGACGGGCTGACGACGGGTTTGATTGATGTCATTACATCGAGCCATCGGCCCCAGGCTCCTGAAGACAAGCGTCTTCCGTTTGCTGAAGCTGCAGAAGGCACCGTCGGATTGGAAACTCTTTTGCCCGCGGCGCTCCAACTTCATCACGAAAACCAAGTGCCGCTTATGACCATATTGCGCGCTATCACCACGCGGCCCGCGGAAATTCTGGGGATTGAAGCGGGGACGCTGACGGCTGGCACACCAGCCGACCTCGCGTTGATTGATCTGGGGTATCCGTTCAAAGTGGTGCCTGAATCGTTGCGCTCAAGATCTCGCAACACAGTGTTCGAGGGGCGCACGCTCCAGGGCCGCGTCTTGCGCACCACCGTCTCGGGGCGGACGGTGTTTGAAGCCGAGAAGGACTAATGGTCGATCCGATTTCCTTTTGGGGTCAGCTCCCCTACTTCACCCTAAGTTTGCTTGCGGGGTATCTCGCGGGATCAATTCCGTTCGGCGTGATCCTCACGCGGCTTGCAGGGCTAGGCGATGTTCGGGACATTGGCTCGGGAAGCATTGGCGCGACCAATGTGCTCCGTACCGGGAACAAGTGGTTGGCCATCGCCACGCTCATCACGGATGGCGCAAAAGGCGGTCTTGCTGTCCTTGCATTATGGGCGCTCTGGGGCGTGGACCACGCCGTTATCGCGGGCGCGGGAGCCTTTTTGGGTCATATTTTCCCGATGTGGCTCAAATTCCGAGGCGGCAAGGGCGTGGCCACCTTTTGGGGAATCATTCTTGCGCTCTACTGGCCTGTAGGTCTGCTCTTTGCCGGAACCTGGCTCGCGGTCGCTGCGATCTTCCGCATCTCATCGTTAAGTGCGCTTGTCGCCAGCATTGCAACGCCGATTTATTTTTGGCTATTCGCTCGGTATCAATTCGCCGAGCTTGCGCTGTTTCTTACGGTGATCATCTGGTGGGCGCACCGTGCAAATATTTCACGGCTCCTCAAGGGCGAGGAGCCGCGCATTGGTGCAAAATCTGAATAATCGTTACGCGCCTATTTGTACGTCCCTCGTGCGTATATCGACATGTAAAGGAGCACCGCCGCAAAAACACCCATTCCGGCGGTCACCCCGATAAGATAAAGCCAATCCGCATCCATGATGCCGTCTCCCTCGATTGAGTCCGCGGCGATGATGTGTGGCGCGGCGCGGCGGCTCATTGCGTTGGATCAATCAGGGGCCGCTATCAAATGACGCGATTAGGTGGCACGATGCCCTTTATGGGCGAGTGGATACCACCTCAAACAGAAAATGAAAAGCTGAGCTGGCTGCGGCTTTACCGAAGCGAGAATGTGGGCCCGGCAACCTTCTTCGCACTCATGGCGCGTCATCGATCCCCGGAGGGTGCGCTGGCCGCCCTACCCGATCTTGCCAAGCGCGGCGGGCTCAAAAGGCAGATCAAATTAGCCGATCTCAGCGAAAGAAATCGGAGGCTGCATTTCTAGAATGAATTGCAAGTTTCTACCTATCGCACGTATTACGTTAAGTCGTGGTGAAATAGCGCGCAGAAAACAGCGATTTGTGGTGTCCGGTTGACACTCATCTGCGAAATACCAATTGTTGCGCCCCAAACCGCCCTGCCGCATAGGGCTGATTCTCAAGCGTAGGGCGCCAGGTACACCGCATGAATGTAGTCATCGTCGAATCCCCGGCCAAAGCCAAATCGATCAATAAATACCTTGGCTCGGGATACCAAGTCTTTGCGAGCTATGGGCATGTGCGAGATCTTCCTTCCAAGGATGGGTCCGTCGATCCTGACCAAGATTTCGAAATGAAATGGGAGGCCGATGCCAAATCGGCCAAGCGCCTCAACGAGATCGCTAGTGCGGTCAAAGGCGCCGACAAACTGATCCTCGCCACCGACCCGGACCGCGAAGGGGAGGCTATTTCCTGGCACGTCCTTGAAGTGCTTAAGAAGAAAAAGGCGCTTGGCGACATTGCAGTTGAACGTGTGGTCTTTAATGCCATCACAAAAAAGAACGTACTTGAGGCGATGGAGCATCCTCGCGGCCTCGACGAAGAACTGATCGACGCCTATCTCGCACGTCGCGCGCTTGATTATCTTGTGGGCTTTACGCTGTCGCCGGTTCTGTGGCGCAAGCTTCCAGGATCGCGTTCCGCCGGCCGTGTGCAATCTGTAGCGCTGCGTATCATATGTGATCGCGAACTTGAGATCGAAAAGTTCGTGGCGCAAGAATATTGGTCGGTTGAAACGATTTTGAAAAACGCCGGTGCGGAAACCGTGACGGCACGTCTCTTCGCGCTCGATGGCACGAAGCTCGATAAATTTGCCCTTGGAAACGAGGAAGCGGCAAAACGTGCCGTGGCCGCCATTGAAACTGGCGGCATTAGTGTGGCGAAGGTCGAGAGCAAGCCAACGCGCCGCAATCCTCAACCGCCCTTCACCACATCAACACTGCAACAAGAAGCCGCACGCAAGCTCGGCTTTACCGCAAAGAACACAATGGCGACCGCTCAACGCCTTTATGAAGGTACTTCGATTGGCGGCGACACCACGGGGCTAATTACTTACATGCGGACGGACGGCGTCGATATTACGCCCGAAGCCCTTTCTGAAATTCGCAATGTGATTTTCGGCGAACACGGCGGCAAGTACCTACCCGACAGCCCCCGCGCGTATAAAACGAAAGCAAAAAACGCACAGGAAGCCCACGAGGCAATCCGGCCAACCGATCCGGCGCGCTTGCCGAAGGATATGGCCGCGTACCTTTCTGAAGATCAGGCAAAACTCTATGAGCTCATCTGGAAGCGCACTGTGGCGAGCCAGATGGAAAGCGCGCGCCTTGAACAAACCACAATGGATATGGTGACGGCTGATGGCGGCGCGACGCTGCGCGCCACGGGGCAAGTCATTCTCTTCGACGGTTTTCTCACGCTTTATCAGGAAGGCCGTGATGATGAGGAAGACGAAGGCGGCGGCACGCTTCCCAAGCTCGCAAATGGCGACGCTCTCTCTATCGACAAAGTCACGCCGAACCAGCACTTCACGCAGCCCCCACCCCGCTATACCGAGGCGTCGCTAGTCAAAAAGCTGGAAGAACTTGGCATAGGCCGCCCTTCCACATACGCCTCAACGCTTTCAGTGCTGCGTGATCGCCAGTATGTGCATATGGATCGCAACAGGTTTATTCCTGAGGACAAGGGGCGCCTTGTCATTGCGTTCCTTGAGAGCTTCTTCCGCCGGTACGTGGAGTACGATTTTACCGCCAAGTTGGAAGAACAGCTGGACGACATTTCAGCCGGCAATCTTCAGTGGAAAGAGTTTCTGCGCGATTTCTGGACGCATTTCACCGGCAAAGTGGAAGAGATCCAGGACTTGCGCATTACGCACGTTTTGGATGCGCTCAACGAGGTGCTTGGGCCCCATGTTTTCCCAGCAAAAGAAGACGGTGGTGACCCCCGCGGTTGCCCGAACTGTGAAGGCGGCCAGCTTTCACTGAAAGTCGGTCGCTTTGGTGCCTTTGTCGGGTGCTCAAATTATCCAGATTGTAATTTCACACGGCAGTTGAACCAGTCGGATGAAGACGCGCAAGCAAGTAGCGACAAACAACTTGGCTACGATCCCGACAACGGCAAACCAATTTTCCTCAAGTCTGGCCGGTTCGGTCCTTATGTGGAACGCGAAGCCGACGAAGGCGAGGAGAAGCCCAAACGCAGCTCTATCCCGCGCACCTACGCCATTGAGGATGTGGATATTGATCTGGCGCTGAAGCTTTTATCGCTTCCGCGCCTTGTGGGTCATCACCCGGAAGATGGCGAAGAAATTCGCGCGGGCATTGGCCGGTACGGGCCTTTTGTTCTGCACAACAAAAAGTACGCCAATCTCGATAGCCCTGAAGAGGTCTTTACAGTTGGGCTCAATCGCGCCGTTACCGTTCTCGCTGAGAAGAAAACGCGCGGGCGTGGTCAGAGCAAAGTGCTCAAGGAGCTCGGCAATCACCCGGAGCTTGAGGCCCCGATCCAAGTTATGGATGGCCGATATGGGCCATACGCAACCTGCAACAAGATCAACGCGACCCTCCCCCGTGGGGTCAAGCCAGAAGAAGTAACGCTGGAAGAAGCGATTGAGCTTATTGACGCCCGCGCTGCCAAGGGTCCGGCAAAAAAGAAAAAAGCGAAAAAGAAAGCCAAGAAGAAAACTGCGAAGAAAAAGGTCGCAAAGAAGAAGGCGGCAAAAAAGAAGTCGGCGAAGAAAAAAGCCGCAAAAAAGTCTGCCAAGAAGAAAGACGACGACGCCTCGCAGGACCAGGCGGCGGAGTAATCCGTGGCTCGGCGCGATCCTTTCCCAAATGTTACTGTCCTGGATGTCTATGACCGCGATACGGACGGCGAGTTAATCGCGCGACCGGTTAAGTGGGATGAGGCCGACCCGCCGCCGCTAATCTACCTCTCACCCGAGAAAGGCCGGCGTTATGCTGGGCCCGTCGCCGGTATTGGTGACCGAGTGCTGGCGCGCATCAAACGCCAAAAAGATGGAACTTTCGAAGCCCGTGTGATGAAGCGCATCGGGGCGAGCGTTCATAAGATCCTTGGCGTTGTGAAAAAAGAAAGTGGCGGCACCCGCATTCACCCCGTGGACCGCCGCAGCAAGCGCGACCTTTTGATCCCCAAAGATCAAGCGAAAGGCGCCAAGGAGAACGAGCTTGTTGTTGTCGAGCTACTTCCCGGCAAAGGTTACGGCCCTCGCATGGGGCGAATTGTGGAGCGGCTCTGCAACATAGATGAGCCGCGCGCGGTTAGCCTGATCGCCATTCACGCCCATAACATTCCACTTGATTTTCCGCCGGGCGTTGAAGCCGCCGCGGCAGAGGCCAAGCCTGCTCAGCTGGGCAAGCGAACTGACCTGCGCGACATTCCCTTTGTCACCATCGATCCAAAAGATGCGCGCGATCATGATGACGCGGTGCACACCGAAAAAGATCAAAGCGAAGGTAACAAGGGGGGGTTCATCGTCCGTGTGGCAATTGCCGATGTGGCTCACTATGTGCGTGTGGGCAGCGCTCTCGACACCGAAGCCTTGAGGCGGGGAAACTCCGTCTACTTTCCCGACCGGGTGGTGCCTATGCTTCCCGAGCGCATCTCGAACGATCTCTGCTCGTTGCGGGAGGGCGAAGACCGCGCTTGTCTTACGGTTGAGATGGTGTTCGACAAATCCGGCCGTAAGCAGCGCCATAAATTTGTCCGGGGCATGATGCGCTCAGCGGCAAAGCTCACATACGAAGAAGCGCAGGCGGCGGCAGATGGTCACCCAACGCCGCGCGTGGCGCCACTTGTAGAACCGGTCATCGCCCCCTTGTATGCGGCCTACGCGGCACTTACCAAAGCGCGCGATACCCGTGCACCGCTTGATCTGGACGTGCCGGAAAAACGCGTTGAACTGGGCGAGGATGGAAACGTCAAAGCGATCACCGAGCGCGTGCGGTTAGACGCGCACAAGATGATTGAAGAATTCATGATTCAGGCGAACGTTTGCGCAGCAGAAACACTCGAGCAAAAGAACCAGCCCCTTATCTACCGCGTACACGACACACCATCCCAAGAAAAAGTCCGTAGCCTTACGGAGTTCCTCAAAACTTTGGATATCGATTTTGCAAAAGGCCAGACGATCAAGCCCACGCAATTCAACCAAATCCTCGCGCGCACGCGGGATACGGAGCTTGCTCAGCTTATCAATGATGTGGTGCTCCGGAGCCAAAGCCAGGCCGTCTACAGCCCTGAGAACCTCGGGCACTTTGGCTTGAATTTGCGCCGGTATGCACACTTCACCTCGCCCATTCGGCGCTATGCGGATCTTGTGGTTCACCGCGCGCTTATACGTGCCCATGACTTCGGCAAGGACGGGCTCACAGATGGTCAGATCGAAAAGCTCGATCAAATCGCAGAAGAAGTTTCCAACTATGAGCGACGCGCCATGGCAGCGGAGCGCGAAAGCGTTGACCGCTACCTCGCGGCCTACATGCAGGATCGCCTTGGCGCAGAGTTCGAAGGCCGCATTGCGGGTGTGACGCGGTTTGGCCTGTTCGTTCAGCTGGCCGGAAGCGGCGCAGATGGGCTCGTTCCCATTTCCTCATTGGGCGATGAGTACTTCTTCCACGACGAAGCGGCTCATGCCCTTGTTGGTGAACGCTCCGGCCTTGGCTATCGCCTCGGCGATGTGGTCAAAGTCCGCCTTATGGAAGCAGCCCCGCTGACCGGGGGCCTAAGGTTTGAACTTCTGACCGAGCCGACTAAAATTCAAGGCTCAAAGCAGCAACGTGGGTATAAGTCCAAAAAACAGCGCGCCCATGAAAGCCATACCCGGCGCGGAGGCGGCCAAGGCCGGAAAGGCAAAAAAGGAAGACGATGAAGGCGAAGGTGCATGACGAAAATGAGATGATCGTCCCCGGCCCTTCTGTCAGGCCGCGCGATGCGGCAAGCCTTATTCTGCTGCGCCGTGATCAGAGCGAGCCTCATGTCCTCATGGGCAAGCGCCACGGCAAACATGCTTTCATGCCCAACAAGTTCGTTTTTCCGGGTGGCCGTGTCGATCCCGGGGATGCTCGTATCCCGGCCGCGAATATGCTCGCACCTGATGCTGAAAAGAAACTTCTTCTTGGCGGCATCAACGCCTCACGCGCAAAAGGTCTTGCCATGGCGGCAGTGCGTGAGACCTTCGAGGAAGCGGGCGTCATCATTGGCAAACCTACAAAGAGCCCACCGCGCACAAAGTCCGCCCATTGGAAACCGTTTTTCAAGACCGGCCATTTGCCCGAGCTATCACCGCTGCGGTACATGTTTCGCGCTATCACGCCGCCCCGGCGCCCGCGCCGTTTTGATACTCGTTTTTTCATGTTGTTCGAGGATGAAACCGCGGCACCAACACCCGAGACGTTCCTCGGATCGGGGGAGCTTACGGATCTGGCGTGGATCCCACTTTCAAGGACCAACGATTTGGACCTTCCGTCGATCACCGAGGCCGTGCTTGACGAAGTGCGCGCAAGGGCAAGCAATCCGGATGCGCCGCGCCCCATCCCCTTTGTTCAATTCGCGCACAACAGGGTCCTGTTGCGCCATCACTAGGCTCGCCAAAACGTAGTTCCGCCTATATAGCTGGGCTCGTTGAAGGAGCCCCAGTTGCGCAACCCCGAAGAGCTTTCACCGCAGGACCGGATACGAAGCCTTGCCGCCATCATGACGGCCATCGGCGTCGCCGGCATGGGTATGGGGTTTACCGGTCCGCTCTTTTCTTATTCGTTTGAAGCTGCCGGGTATCCGCGGACGATAACGGGATTGAATTTCGCGGTCTTCGCGCTCGCCATAATTTTGTTTGCGCCGGTCGTGCCGATGCTCATGCGCAAGTATGGCACTGTGAATATCCTTTGGACATCACAAGCCACGATGGTGGTTTTTCTGATTGCCTTTCGCCTGCTCGATCACTGGGCGATCTGGTTCGTACTTCGGTTCCTCATGGGCCTCAGCATGACTGCCCTTTTTGTTTCCACCGAGATTTGGATTAACACCATTGCGCGCGAGGAATCGCGTGGCCGCGTCCTGGGCGTATACACCGTGTTCCTTTCGGGCGGCTTCACGGTGGGGGTCTCAATCCTCTATTTCGTGGGTAGCGCGGGCTGGGCGCCCGTTCTTATCAGTTGTGCGCTCTTCGCCGCGGCGTCCTTGCCTCTCATCCCCGCAAGGCGTCTGACGCCCCCAAGCCCTGAAGCTGAAAAGCGGTGGCCGGTGCTTCCCTTCGTCAAAGGCGCCCCCTCGGCGCTTATTGCAGGCATAATCTTTGGCGCCGTGGAAATGGGAATTCTGAACCTTCTGAATGTCTATGGCGTCCGGTCCGGGCTTTCGGAAAGTGCCGCGACGCTCATGCTGCTAAGCACCGCCGCAGGCAATCTGGTGGGGCCGCCCATCATCGGCATCCTCGCGGACCGCGTAAATCGCCGTGCCCTGTTGGCGGGGTGCGCGGGCGTTGGCGCAATCACTTCAATGCTTATCCCAGCTTTGGTCTATAACCCACTGTTTTTACACCTAGTTCTCTTTATCAACGGAGGGATCATTGTGGGCCTCTATGTGGTGGGGCTGACCCTCGCCAGCGAGCGCTTCAAGGGCAAAGACCTCGCCGGGGCAAATGCAGCTTTCATCACTATGTACGGGATCGGAGCCCTCTTTGGCCCCTTCATGGGGGGCGTTGCCATGGATATTTGGGACCCCAACGGCCTCATGGTGGTCTTCTTCGGCCTCGCCGGAGCCTACGCCCTTTTGGTCTTTGCCCGGATCCGCCGGGGGACAAGCTTGACAGGGGGCGCGGCATGAGTAGATTGCGCCGCTCTTAGCGATTTGAAGGCAGCTCCCGGACGGCCGGTGAGCGCCAAAGCATGGAGGCCCGAGGGCCATGGCAAAACCGACAACCATCAAGATTCGGCTGAATTCGACCGAGTCCGGCTACTTCTATGTGACCAAGAAAAACACGCGGAATATCACGGAAAAGCTGAAAGTGCGGAAGTATGACCCAGTGGTCCGCAAACACGTTGAATTCGTGGAAGGCAAGATCAAATAAATCTTGCTTGCCCAGAAATTTAAAAGGCCGGACCCTTTGGGTGCCGGCCTTTTCTTTTGCGTGATTGGTGCGAAAATCAGGCGGCCCAGGCTTCCACCCGATTGCGGCCCTCGTCTTTCGCCTTATAAAGCGCTTCGTCAGCTTGCTTCAGAAGATCATCACCTGTTGTCACGGTCTCATCGCTAGAGGCAATGCCCACCGAAATAGTGACATCTAAAGGGCCGGCATCCGTATCAAAAGGCTGGCTCGCCACATCTTCGCGCAGACGCTCAGCCACCACTCGCGCGAACTGAGGATCGGTTTCGGGCATCACCACAACGAACTCCTCGCCGCCATAGCGACAAGCAAGGTCAAGGCCGCGCACATTGCGTTGAAGACGGCGTGCAAATTCAATGAGCACTTGATCGCCCACCGCATGGCCGTGGTTGTCATTCACTTGCTTGAAGTGGTCCATGTCCATCATCAAGACAGAAAGGCTCTTTGATTGGTGCTGGGTACGCGTCAGTAGGCCGTCCAAGTGGGTGTTCATATAGCGACGGTTATAGAGACCCGTTAGTTGGTCCGTAATGGCCATCTCAAAAGATTGCTGAATGTTCTCTTTCAGCTTGTC
>Ga0209273_10000492_pt1 | contig 50046 bp, 41 predicted proteins | sample tdAd471_FD_187126 | JGI IMG/M metagenome (GOLD analysis project Ga0209273, IMG submission 187126) | Marine sediment microbial communities from the Atlantic coast under amendment with organic carbon and nitrate - tdAd47.1 (SPAdes)... | ecosystem: Environmental > Aquatic > Marine > Coastal >...
TGATGTCGAGTTCGACCTGAATGTCGTCGAGGTCGGCGAGCGAGACGACGTAGCCTTTGGCGCCGCGTTCGCCGACGAAGCTGGTGGTGACGAATTCGCCGATCTCGACGTTGCGTTCGAGGATGGTACCGGTGACGGGAGCGCGGATCAACGTGGAGGCCAGCATGGTTTGGTCGTACTCGAGCTGCCCGAGGGCCTGCTGGACTTGGCCGCGGACGGCGTCGATTTGCTCGGCGCGGGGCCCGATGCGGACGAGTTCGAAGGCGCGTTCGAGAGAGGCGACGCGCGAGGACTGGGCGTCGTAGCGCGCTTGGTTGCGGTCGAGGTCTTGGGCGGCGACGACTCCGGCGGCGGCCAGCTCCTTGGTGCGGCCCAGGTCCAGGCGTTGCTCTTCGAGGTCGGCGCGGGCTTCTTCCAGTTGGGCTTGGGCGCGCTGAACCTCCTCGGGGCGCGAGCCGGCCTCGAGTTCCGCCAGGCGGGCTTGGAGGGCGGCGAGGTTGCCTTTCGATTGACGGACGCGGGCTTGGAACTCGTCGTCTTCCAACCGAACCAGGACTTGGCCTTGCTTGACTCGGTCGCCTTTCTCGACGCCGATCCACTCGACGCGGCCGGAGAGCTTGGAGGCGACCTCGATCTTGTGCGCGGGTACGACGTATCCGGCGGCGTTGAGTACGACGGCTGAGCCGGAGGCCCCGGAGGTCTCCACACGTACGCGCATCACAGAGACCTCGGCGGCGGCAGGGGCGGCGAAGAAGATCCGCCAGGCGCCGAAGCCGATGAAGAGCAGGATGCCGAGGATGATCCACCACTTGGACCAGGTCGAACCCTGGTCGCGGCGTCGTTGCGACCGGTCGATCTTCAAGCTAGAGAGCTTCGATTGTGGGTTGTCCGACATTGGGTTCAGGCAATAGGGGATTCGGGCGCTAGGCTCCCCGTAGTGAGTTGAGGATGGTGGTGCGGGCCGCTAACCGGGCGGGGAGCAGGCCGCCGATCACTCCAAGGACGGCTGCGAAGGCAAGTCCCATCATCATGCTCTCCGGCGTGACTTCAAAGGAGAACGTGGTCTCAGAAAACGTGAGCTGGTTGCCGATGCGGCTCTGTACGCCGTTGAGCGGCAGCACGAGCAGAACGCCGATCGCGCCGCCGAGCAGGGAAAGGAAGAGCGACTCCAGGACAAAGCTGACCATGATGCTGCCGCGCGAGAAGCCGAGCAAGCGGAGGGTACCGATCTCCTTGGCGCGGCGCGCGACGGCGGTATACATGGTGTTCATGGCGGCGAACGAGCTGCCTAGGGCCATGATCACGGCGACGAACATGCCAAGCAACCGCACCGAATCACCGGAGCTCATCTGCGATTCGTAGTAGTCACGTTCAGTGCGGCCTTCCAACGTCAAGCGCTGGTCGTCCTCGACGCGGTTCTGGATGGCTTGGGCGGCCGCTGCGTCGACGGCGCGAATCAGCACGGAGCTACGGAAGCCCTGGCGGCCGAGTTCTTCGGTGGCGAGGTTGCCGTCGACCCAGACTTCTGAGTTGTAAGCTGAGCGGCCGCCGTCGAAGATGCCCACGACCTCCCAGTCGCCGCGGCCGAAGCTGATCGTGTCTCCGATTTCGGTGTTAGCGCGAATGCCGTAGGTTCCTTTGCCGACGATTGCCTCGCGCTTGCCGGTCTCAAACCAGCGGCCGTCGACAATTTTCAGGTTGTCGCGAAGGTAGCGGCCCATGGGGGAGATGCCGCGAATGTTGACGTTGCCCTCGGTCTCCGGGTTGCCGGGGTCGGTCTTGAGGGGCAGGGCGACGACGGAGACGACCTCGTGCGAAACCATGGGCTCGCCCTCGTGCTGTTCGATGCCGGGCAGGAACTCGATGACGTCGAACTGTTCGCGGCTGACGGCACTGACCAGTTCTGCCGAGGAGCCCTGGCGCATCGCCATCACGTTCAGTGGATGCCCGGTCACGGCCAGAGCCCCGCCTAGGCCGTCGACGAGGGCGAAGATGCCGAGCAGGACGGCGACCGTCAATGCGACGCCGAGCGCCGTCATGACGGTCGTCGTCAGGCGCACCTTCAAGTTCCGTAGGTTGTAGCTAATCGGAATCGCCATGGTCTGTCTTTGCGGCTAGCCGGTGTGGCGCAGCGCCTCCGAAATCTGTCTATGCGAAGCCGAGACGGCGGGGAAGATCGAGCTGACGAGGCCAATCGTGACAGCCACGCCCAAGAAAATCGGCACGCCCCACCAGGGCATTGTGAAGGCGGCGAAGGAGCCTTGGAGAAACGTCTTCGCGATGCCGCCAAGACTCCAGGCTGCAGCGACGCCGAGCCCGCCGCCAAGCAAGGACAGCAGTAGTGCCTCGCTGAGGATCAAGCCAAGTACGCCGGTGGAGGTGAAGCCGAGCGTCTTGAGCACGCCAACTTCGCGGATGCGCTCGCGGACCGACATGGCCATGGTGTTGGCCGAGACGAGCATGATGGTGAATACGATCGCGCCAGAGATGGCCAGCAGGAAGAGCTTGATATTGCCCATCTGGTTGGCGAATGCGAGTTGGAACGCCGACTCGGTCTCGGTTTTCGTGGGTACGGGGGAATTGCGGAAAGAGTCGTCCACCCGGGCGGCTACTTGTTGAGCCTCGGCCGCATCGTTGACGAGAATCGCGTAGAAGCCCACGTTGTCGGCGAACTCCTTCGGGAGACCTTCGTCGAGGTACTTGCGGTGGAAGAAGGTCGTGTCGTCGCCCGGGCCGGAGAAGACGGCTCGTATGGTTAGTTCGAGATCGTTGGGATAAATATCCCCCTTGATGGTGATGCGGTCGCCGAGCTTGAGACCGACCCGCTCAGCGGTGGTGGATCCGACCGCAAGGCCTTGACGGTCGCTGACGAAAGCCTCCCGCTGGTCCTGTGGGACCTTGAATTCGCTGTAGACGTTGAAGATCTGTTCGGGGTCGACGGCGAAACGCGGGAAGAACTCCGAAGGCTTGTTGTCTTTGTAGACGCCGCCGAACCAGTTCTGGCCGATGACCTGCTCCACGCCTTCGATCTCGCCGATCTTCTGCTGGTAGTAAGCGGGCATCGACTGGGTAAGCGAGACCTTGTGGCGAGTAATCAGACGACGGGCCTGCTCGTCGGAGACCTCAGCATGGAAGAACGACGCGTAAACGGCAAAGAGGATGCCCAGCAGGAAGAGGGACATCGCGATGCTCGCCGTCGTCAGGATCGAGCGACGCAGGTTCCTGAGGAGGCTCTTGCGGATCAGCGGGACGAATTTCAGCATGGATCGGTCCGGCTCCTCGATCTACAAGCACGCGAGGGCTACGAACTCATGGTGAGACATGGCCCTAGCGTTTGTCGATGATTTTGCTCGCTAGAGCCCGCCCCAGTGCATCTTTGTGCGTAGGACGTCGAAGAAGCGCGGCGCTTCAGTCTGCACGATGCGGACGGAGTGGGGGGCGCGCTGGATCTCAATCCGATCCCCGACGCGTAGTCCGGTGCCGATTTGGCCGTCGACCGTCAGGTAGGTCGTGTCGTCTCCGCCTTGGAAGAGGATCTCAATGTGCGAGGACTCGGGGACCACGACCGGGCGATCGGTGAGCGTGTGCGGGCAGATGGGCGTGATGCAGATGCCGTCGACCGCTGGATGCAGGATGGGGCCGCCCGCCGCCAGCGAGTAGGCCGTGGAGCCGGTGGGCGTAGAGATGATGAGGCCGTCCGCTCGATAGGAGCACATCAGTTCTTCGCCGATCTTGGCGTCGAGCTGGAGAAGCCGCGCGATGGCCGACTTGTTGACGACGATGTCGTTGAGTCCGAAGTAGGAGGTCGGCGGGCCTCCCGACTGACGGGTCACCGTGGCGAGCAGGACCGTTCGCTCCTGGGTGTCGTAGCTGCCGTCCACGACGGCCTGGAGCGCCTCGAAGATCTCCTCCGGGCCGGTCGACATCATGAAGCCGAGTCCGCCCAGATTCACCGCGAGCAGCGGCGTCTCGCTCTTGCCCACGCCGCGGGCGACGCTCAACAGGGTCCCGTCTCCGCCGAGAGCGATCATCAGGTCGAGGTCTGCGGGCGGCTTGGCGCGGTCGAAGCCGTCGGTGCGCACGAGGTATTCAGCCGTGACGTGGTCCACATGAGCGCCGATGCCCCGGGCTTCGAGCCAGGGCAGCAGATCGTTGAGCAGCCGCGGTAGATCGCGACGCCCGGGTTTGGAGACGATGCCGACTTGTTGGATCATGTGGTTGATCTTTCCGAGCGCCGTAAGTCTGAGCCCCACAGCAAGAATTCGCGATTGCCTTCCGCACCGCGAATGGGGCTTTCGATTCCCTCAATGCGACCGAAACCGATCGCTGTGATCGCTTCGCGCACCCGCTCGACGGCCGCCCGTCGTACCGCCTCGTCACGCACAATTCCACCTTTGCCGACTTGGCCTCTTCCGGCCTCGAATTGCGGTTTCACGAGCGTGACGATTTGGGCTTGGGCCGCCAGGAACGGAGCGACGGCGGGGAGGATCAGGGTAACAGAGATAAAGCTGACGTCACAGCAGGCGAAGTCGCACGATTCGGGAACGTTTTCGGCGCTCAAGTAGCGAGCGTTGACCTTTTCTCGCACGACGACGCGCGGGTCCTGGCGGATACGCCAGTGCAATTGATTGGTCCCTGCGTCCACTGCGTAGACCTTATCGGCCCCTCGCTGGAGCAAGCAATCGGTGAAACCGCCGGTCGAAGAGCCGATATCGAGGCAGGTCTGGCCCGCGACTTTGATCGAAAAGGCGTCCAGCGCACCCTCTAACTTGAAGCCTGCACGACTCACGAACTTGGCGGGCTGACCTAGCAGCCGGATCTCGGCGTCGGGTGCAACTTTGCGACCGGGCTTCTCGATCTTCTGCTCGTTTGCGAGAACCTGACCGGCCAAGATCAGCGCCTGCGCTTTCTCACGCGAATCGGCGAGGCCGCGTTCAGCCAAGAGCGCATCGATACGGACCGGCTTTGACGCGTTCGGCGCCGACTTAGACATGACCGCGCGCGGCGACCGTCCAGACCTCGACGACTTGATCGCCTCGGCAGGCGTAGATGCGGTCGTAGAGGTTGGCGTTGGGGTCGCAATGGGGCACGATCAGCTCGACCTTGTCGCCGAGTTTGACCTCTTTCGCGGCGTTCTCAAGAATCAGCTTGCCGTGCTCGTCGCCGAAGTACGCGTATTCGACGCCTTCCAGAAGGGGTTCAGGGCCGAATTTGCGATCCGTTGCGAAGGCCTTGAGCCCCGCGTCGAGGGTGGCGATGTCGTTGTAGTTCTTGCTCATCACCGTGGCGAGCACGGTGAGAGCGGGGGCGAAGTCGGTGTAGACGTCGCCCGAGCGTCCGCCGATGCGCCGGTAGTCGACGTCCATAAAGACGTAGGAGCCGACCTGAAGTTCCGTCATCGGATCGAACTGAGAATCGATGTTGTAGGTGCCGGTGGAGGCGCCGGACATGATCTCGGCAGGGAGGCCCGCCTTGCGCATGCCCTCGAATGACTCGAGGACGGGAGTCATGTAACGGGTCGAGTGCTCGGTGCGTTCAGCGAAACCAGTCACGTGCGAGGAATATCCGGAATAGCCGTGGACGCCGCGTAGGCGCAGGCCGTCGAGCTGGTCGACGGTCTTGCCGAGTGCGACTGCGCCGGGGCCGGGCGCGATCCCCGTGCGTCGCCCGATGGGATCGACGTCGATCATGACGTTGAGTTGGACGTTGGAGGCGACGGCGGCTTCGCTCAATTGCTCGGCGTGCGCGGCGTTGTCGACCACGGTCATGGTGTCCGGGGCCTTGCGCGTGAGGCGGACGAGGCGAGCGATCTTGTTGGGCCCGACGAGTTCGCCCGTGATCAGCAGTCCGCCGATACCGGCGGCTTCCAGGGCCTCCGCCTCACGAATCGTCGCCGCGCAGACTCCGAGTGCGCCGGCGGCCAGTTGCCGTTTGGCGATTTCGGGCGTCTTGTGCGTTTTTGCATGCGGGCGCAGGTCGACGCCCGCACTCTTGGCGTGCTCGGCCATGCGAGCGATGTTGCCGTCGAGTGCATCGAGATCGACGATCAGGGCGGGCGTAGGCAGGTCCGCCTTGGAGACTCCGCCGATACCCTTGCCGGGGGCGAGGCGGCGCTCAATCTCATCCAGGTCGTAGGCGCTCGCTTTGGCTGCGAGCATCGTCGTCGCCAGCGCAGCCGTGGTCGTGTTCATGAAAGCTCTCCGTGAGATGGGCATCGGTTTGGCGACCATACTATCGCCCGATCGCCCCTATGACAATTCTATTCCTGTACGGCGGTTTGATTCTCGATGCGGTAGATCCGGTCGCAACGGCGTGCGAAGTCCATGCTGTGGGTGGCCACGATGACCGTGATTCCCTCTGCCGCGGGTAGGGCCAGCATCTGCTCGACGATGGTTTCGCCGGTCTTGCGGTCGAGGTTTCCGGTGGGCTCGTCGGCCAGCAGCAGCTTGGGGTCGCGGACGAGAGCGCGCGCGATGGCGACGCGTTGTTGTTCGCCCCCGGAGAGCTCGCCTGCCTGGTGAGTCGCCCTCTCGCCCAGCCCCATCCGTCCGATCCAGCGCCGCGCCGGGTCTTCGGTCTGCTTGCGATCGCCGCCGGCGATGAGAAGAGGCATCTGGACGTTCTCAAGCGCAGTGAATTCCGGCAGCAGATGGTAGCTCTGCCAGACGTATCCGACGGAGAGGTTGCGGTAGGCGGCCAGGTCTCGGTCCGGACGTCCGGAGAGACTCTCGCCCTCGAAGAAGACTTCACCGCTACTAGGCGAATCGAGTGCGCCGATCAAATGCAGCAGCGTCGATTTGCCCGCGCCCGATGCGCCGACCAGCGCGACGCTTTCTCCCGGCGCGAAGTCGAGCGTAACGCCTTCGAAGACCGTGAGCACCCCGGCGCCGGACGGATAACGCTTGGCCAGGTTCTCCACCCTCACTCGGGGCCGGCTCATCGGGCGTTCAACTCCGCCCAGGCCTGCTCGAACGGCGCCAGGTCGGGCCAGGAGCCGTTCAGCGTCTCCATAAAGGCGACGAGGTCGTCGACCTCGAAGTCGGTGAAGTTGCGCGGATCGATTTCGCTCTGGCCGATCTCGTTGGCCGCAGGGGATGAATAGTGGGCGATGACGTCGCGCAGCGTCGCGAAGCGCCCGTCATGCATGAACGGCTCGCGGCCTTTCCAGTTGCGTAGGGCGGGCGTCTTGAAGGCGCCGCGATAGTAGTCGTCGCCGTCGATCTCCGAGCGCCCCAGATCCTCCGCGGAGCCTGTCGAGACGTTGTGAAAATCGCCGTCCGCCAGGTGTAGGCCGTTGTGGCACAGGGCGCAGTCGCCCTTCGTAAAGAAGATCAGTCGGCCGCGTTCTTGTTGTTCGTTCAGCGCCTGCCGGTCGCCTTGGATCCAGCGGTCAAAGACCGTCTCGCCGGTGACGAGCTTTCGCTCGAATGCGGCGATCGCCTCAACGATCGAATTTTCCGTGACGGGCTTGCCGATGCGGGCGAATGCTCGCCGATAGTGTTCTTGGTCGCGTACGAGCCGTACCGCTTCGTCCAACTTCAGGTCCATCTCAAGCGGATTCTCGATGGGGCCCTTGGCCTGCTCTTCGAGCGATGAGGCGCGGCCGTCCCAGAAGAAGAACTCCGCCTCCGCCAGATTGACGACGGTGGGCGTGTTGCGGCCCAGCACGTCGCCGTGAACACCCTTGCCCAGCGCTTCGCCGTCCTCGTAGCCCTTCTCCGGATCGTGGCAGGTTGCACACGAGAACTCGCCGGTGCGCGAGAGCAACGGATCAAAGAAGAGCTTCCAGCCCAGTGCCTCTTCCGGCGTCGGCCCGGCCGCCAGGACGATGCAGGAAAGGACTGCGAGCGCGATTAGTCGTCCAGCACGACGCCCCACGGCATATCCCCCGTTGGAATTTTTCGGATCTCTTTCCGGGCTTCGACGTCGATCTCGGAGAGGTTACTGCTGATCCCGTTGCTGACGTAGAGCCGCTTGCCGTCCTGGGAAAACGCCATGCCCCAGACGCGTACGCCGACGGGGATGGTTGCTTCCAGCTCGAGGGTATCCGCGTCGAGTACCGCAACAGCATTACCGCGTCCGGTGGAGATCCAGAGCTTCTCGCCGGAGGGTCCGAGGCGGACCCCCTTGGGCTTGACCAGACGGATTTCCCGTCGCAGTTTCTTGCGGGCCGCGATCTTGTTGGTCGCGAGGTTGAACTTCACGATTTCGCCGCCGACCTCGCAGGTCACGTAGCCAAACTGGCCGTCGGCTGAGAAGGCGACCTCCCGCGGGCGAGCGCCCACCAAAATATTGGCCGTGACCTCATGCTCGGGAATCGAGATGACGTGGACCATGTTGGTCGACTCAGAGGTCACGTAGACGCTCTTGCCATCCGGGGAGACGGCCACGCCTTCCGGCTCGATACCGACTTCGACCTCCGCGATGATTTTTCCGGTTTCCGGGTCGAGGACCGACGCCAACCCGTCGTCTTCGTTCGACAAGTAAATATGGCCGTTAGGGTGGACGTCGAAGGCTTCCGGGTCGGATCCGGCCGGAATCTTGCGGAGGATCTCAAGCGTCTGGGTATCGATGACGCCGATCGCATTGGCGTCTCCCAGCGCGACGTAGACCTTCGTGCGGTCGGGTGAAAAGCCGATTCCGCGCGGTCGGCCGCCGATGTCGATCGTCGTCTCTAACTCGCCGGTCTTGGCGCTGATGACGGACACGGAGTCGTCGCCCTCATTGGTGACGAACAGGCGTCCGGTGGGCTCTCGACCCATACAGATGAGGGCGGTTGCTGCGAGTAGGAACGCGAGGCGCTTCATGGTCGACACTCCTGGGCTCCGAGCGAATCTAGATCGTCTGAAGCCGCTACGCCGCGAACCGGAGCCTCGCCGGCAAGTCTGCCCGCGACGGTCACGAGCAAAGGCTGGCGCAGTTGGCCTGTTTCGCGGAAAGTCATGTAGGCCCCCTTCTGGCCGTCGAACTCCATCTCCTCGCGGAAGTAGGTGATCAGCTCCACGGGCGTGGCCTCGGCGTTTTGGGCGACGGCGTCGGCGACCAAGCGGTAGGCGGCCCAGACGGCCCAGTCGTCGTCCGTCATCTCCCGGCCAACGCTGTTGCGCCAACGATTGTTGAGTTCTCGACCGGCGAACTTCACGAATCGGGGATGCCAGGCATGGGCCTCAATGGCGTGGTCGTCCGGCTCGGACTCCTTCCACTGTTTCTTCGCGGCGGAGAGCATCGTCCAGGACGGCGCTACGTGGAAGAGGTTCCGGCGGCAGCGGGTGCGCAGCTTGTCGTCGCGATCGGTGACGTTGAATACGGCGGCGCCCGGCAGTGCCGCGGCGACTTCCTCCGTCTCGATGGTCGCGATGACGGCGTCAGCGTCTTGATGCTCTTGCGCTTCTTTCGCGTCGTTGACGAAGACCCAGCGGTATTCGATGCCCAGGAACTTGGCCTGTTGCTCCGCCTCGTACATGCCGCGCTGGGCGGCCCCTCGCAGGGCTTGGTCCGGGCCTACGAAAACGATGGTTCGCGGACCTGCCGAAAGGGCCGTTGCGGCGAGGAGTAGCAGAATGGAAGCGCGCACCGCTCCTGATTGTAACGGGAGCGGGCCATGGCGGAGCGTCCGCTGGATCAGGCGAGGGCTCGCCCCAGGGACTCCGTCCCGTTCCAGCCGGTGAATACCACATGGCATGATGGACGAAGGCTAGAAGATTGGTGCCATGAAGATCGCCTACCTCGACTGTTACTCCGGCATCGCCGGCGACATGCTGCTCGGCGCCATGCTGGATGCGGGCCTCGACGCGGATTACTTGCGCGCGGAGATCGTCAAACTGCGCGTCGACGGGGTCACGCTGAGCGCGGAGAAATGCATTCGCCGCGGGATCACCGGTACGGATTTCCAGGTAAAGGTCGATCACGATCACGCGCACCGCCACCTCTCGACGATCGAGAAGATCATCGACGAGTCCGACCTTTCGGCGGAGATCCAAGATCGTGCCAAGAGGATCTTCCGTCGGCTGGGCGAGGCGGAGGCTGCCATCCACGGCGTTTCGATCGAAAAAGTCCATTTCCACGAAGTCGGGGCGGTAGACGCGATCGTCGACATTGTGGGCGCTGCCATCGGCTTTGCTGCGCTCGGCGTGGAGAAGATCGTCTGCTCCCCTCTCAATTTGGGTAGTGGGACGGTCAAGGCGGCTCACGGCGTGATGCCGGTCCCGGCTCCGGCTACGGCGGCTCTCGTGAAAGGCCTGCCGACGTACTCAGACGGCCCGACGATGGAATTGACCACTCCGACCGGCGCCGCGATCGTCTCCACGCTGGCGGCCCGGTACGGCCCCATGCCCGCCATGGCCATTGAGGCGATTGGCTACGGCGCCGGTGACCGTGACTTTCCGGACCGAGCGAACATGCTGCGTCTGGTCTTGGGGCAGTCGAGCGACGCCGCCGAGGCGACCGAGGTGTGGGTCATCGAGGCCAATATTGACGACATGAGCCCGGAAGTCGCCGGCTATGCGCGCGAACGGCTGCTGGAGGAGGGGGCGCTCGACGTCACGCTGGCTCCGATCTTCATGAAGAAGGACCGCCCCGGCTATCAGCTCACCGTGCTCTCCAAACCCGAGGACCGGGAGCGGTTGGGCGACGTTCTTTTCACTGAGACGACGACCCTCGGTCTGCGCAGCTATCCAGCGCAACGCAGGGTCCTGGAGCGCAAGCTGGTTACGGTTGCGACGCCTTACGGCGAGGTGCGCGTCAAGGTCGGCCTCGCCGCCGGTCGCGAAGTTGGGTTCGCGCCGGAATTTGAAGACGCCCGAAGAATCGCGCGCGAGAAAAACGTACCCTTGAAAGAGGTCCTGGAGGCGGCGCGTTTCGCCTACCGCAGCCAGGCCGACGACCAGCGATGAAGCACTACATCACCACGCCGATTTATTATGTCAACGCGGCGCCTCACATTGGCCACGCCTATACGACGTTGGCCGCCGACACGATCAAGCGTTACCGACGGATGATGGGCGACCAGGCTGTGCTGACGACCGGCACGGATGAGCATGGCCAGAAGGTCGAGCAGTCGGCGAAGGCAGCCGGCTGGACGCCGAAGGAGTTCACCGACGGCGTGTCGAAGGCGTTCCGCGACGAGTGGGATGCGCTTGAGATTGATTACGACTACTTCCGGCGTACTTCCGATCCGCTGCATGCCAAAGCGGTCCAGAAGATCTTCCAGGGCTGCATGGACGCCGGGGACATCTACAAGGATTCCTATACCGGTAAGTACTCGGTCACCGACGAGATGTTCGTCACCGACGAGGAAGCCGAGAAGCTTGACCCTGAGAAGGTCGTTGAACTGACCGAGGAAAACTATTTCTTCCGTCTTTCGAAGTATCAGGACAAGTTGCTGGAGCTCTATCGCTCGCAGCCGGACTTCGTCCAGCCAGAGGCTCGGCGCAACGAGGTCTTGGCCTTCGTGGAAGGCGGCCTCAAGGATCTCTCGATTTCCCGCTCGTCAGTGAAATGGGGAATTCCGATTCCGGACGATCCCGAGCACGTCTTCTATGTCTGGTTCGACGCGCTGACGACCTACATGAGCGCCCTTGGATACGGCGAAGGGGGCGAGCGCGAGGCCAATTGGGAGAGCATTTGGCCGGCGGACGTGCATCTTGTGGGCAAGGAGATTCTGCGGTTCCACGCGATCTTCTGGCCCGCCTTCCTGATGTCGGCCGGGCTGCCGTTGCCCAAGCAAGTGTTCGCGCACGGCTGGCTGATCTTTCAGGGCGACAAGATGAGCAAGACGAAGGGCAACATCGTGCGCGCTCGGCCGATCTCACAGGTCGTGGGCGTGGAAGGCCTGCGTTACTACTTGTTTCGCGAGATCGTCTTCGGACAGGACGGCAACTTCTCGTCCGAGGGGCTTGTTACGCGCTACAACGCGGACTTGGCCAACGGCATCGGCAACCTCGTGAGCCGGACCGTGACGATGATCCAGCGCTACTCGGACGGGAAGGCTCCCGACCCCGCGGGCGGCGACGACGCGGGGCTCCCGGCGAAGGCGGCGGAGACGATCGCGGCCGTCCTCAAGCACTACGAGAAGTTCGAGTTTTCCAAGGCTCTGGAATCGATCTGGGCGCTGCTCGGCGCAGTCGACAAATACATCGTCGAGCAGAAGCCCTGGATACTCGCCAAGGGCGAGGATGACGGCTCGAAGGCGCAGCTTGCCGCGACGCTCTACAACTCGGCGGAAGTGGTTCGCATCGCGTGTGCGCTGTCGCACCCGGTGCTGCCTCAGACCACACCCAAGATTTGGGCCACGCTCGGACAGGACGGAGACCTCGGCCAATACCAGCTAGAGAACCTGGCCTGGGGCGGGTTAGCCGTCGGGCAGGCGATCGGCGAGACGGAGCAACTTTATCCTCGGCTCGACGTGGAGAAATCGGTTAAGAAGATGCAAGAACTTGAAGACGAAGCTTTGAAGCAACAAGCCGAGACGCTCGGCCGTCCCGCGCCGGCGGAGGCCGCCGATGCGACGATCACGGTCGACACGCCGGAGATCCAGATCGACGATTTCTTCAAAGTCGATATGCGCGTCGGCTTGGTCGTCGAAGCGCGCAAGCATCCGGACGCCGACAAGCTGCTGCACCTCACGATCGACATCGGAGAAGGAACTCCGCGCTCGATTTGTGCGGGCGTAGCGGGCGTCTACGATCCCGAGAAGCTGGTGGGGCGCAAGGTCGCGATCGTTGCGAACTTGAAGGCTCGCAAGATGCGCGGCATCGAGAGCCAGGGAATGATCATCGCGGCCTCGGGCGACGACCGTCACCCGTACTTGGTGAGCTTTCTGGAGGACGCGCCCATCGGCGCCCGCCTCGGCTAGCCTCTCCGGCGCCGATGCAGCGCTATTGCCACTCCGTTCGGAACGTGTGGGCGGCTAGCCAGCGGCGGTGGGCTTCGGCTTGGGTCGAGCGCGATTGCTCTTCGTAGATCTGCACGAGGAGCCAGTGCGCTTTCTCGGTGTACTCGTGATCCCCTTCGGGGATGTCGAGCAGCGCTTGTTCGAGCGCGCGGACAGCCTCGGCCCTTCGATTTGCGGCCAGTAAGGCTTCAGCGTATTCGACGGCGAACGTCATCACGCCGGGTCCCGTTCGACGCACTTGGCGCAGCAACTCCAGCCGATCTTCCGGATCTGCTTCGCGCGCCTGGTCGCGGAGCCGCCACGCCTGCTCAAGTTTGGGGCCCCAAGCTTGCACCTTGGGGGAATGCGGCAGTACCCAGACCTCACGTTCGGCGGGTAGTTCGCCTGGTTCCAGCTTGATCAGGTTCGTATCGAGGGTCCGTACTCGCGGCTGCGTCTTGAGCCAGCGGTCAATGGGGCCGACCGAGGCGGGGCGCTCGGTCAAGGCGCTGAGGCGATAGTGCATGGGGACGACGATCTTGGCGCCGACTCGGTCGGCCATCTCGTCGAGTTGCTGGAACGTCAGGATGTGCTCCAAGTCGTCCATCGGAGCGAGGAGGACGTCGGCTTTGCCGACGGCGGCCAGCGCTTCGCGCGAGAGCGGGCCGTTGTCGCCGACGTGAAGAACGCGCAGGCCGCCGGTCTCAACCAGCCAGACGGTGTTGAGTTGCTCAAACTCCCTCCCGTAGTGGAGAGCGTGTTTCCCCGCAACGCCCATGATGCGTAGGTCCTCCACCGAGTAGCGGCCGGGAAGGCGATAGCGGGGGACCGAGGCCGGGAACTGGTAGTCGGCGTCGTGGTCGTAGTGTGGGTGCGTGACCAGCACGGCGTCGGCGTCGAGGTTGCGCGGGAAGGAGTAGCCGAGCCAGCGGTTGGAGTTGTAGGGATCCAGCGCGACGGTTGCGCCGCTCGGGGAATGGATGAGAAAGGCCGCGTGTGCGACGTACTCAATGGCGATCGGCTCCGCGGCGGAGAGAGAGCCCAGGGCGGCGAGGAGGAGGCAGAGAGTGCGCATCGCCCTTAGGGTAAACCGCCGACAGGGCAAAGGAGCGCTCCACGCCTAAGCGGTTACAATCGTGGACCATGAAGCGAATCTTGCTTGCGCTCGCGCTGTTGACCGCCGCCTGCGGAGGGCCCGCTCCCGAGGCGGAAGAGCCGTCCGGTCCTCCGAACATCCTGTTGATCGTGGTCGACGATTTGGGCTACGGGGACTTGGGCTCCTACGGACAGAAGGAGATCCAGACGCCGAGGCTGGACGCGCTGGCTGCAGAGGGAATGCGCTTTACCGATTTCTACGCGGGGTCGACGGTTTGCGCGCCCTCTCGCTCGGCGCTGATGACGGGCATGCACACCGGCCATACGCCGATTCGCGGGAATAAAGAGATCAAGCCGTACGGACAGCATCCTCTGCCGGACGCGACGGTTACCCTCGCCGAAGTGCTGAAGGCCAAGGGCTATCGAACGGGCCTGATCGGCAAGTGGGGCCTTGGCGCTCCCGGGACCGAGGGCATCCCGGGCAACCAGGGGTTCGACTACTTCTACGGGTATTTGGGGCAGCGTCACGCGCACAACTACTATCCGGAGTTTCTCTTCCGCAACGAGGAGCGCATCCCGCTCAAGAACGTGATGCCGGAGCCCAAGCGCGGCGACGGGGCGGGCGTGGCGGTGGAAAAGGTCGAGTACTCGCACGACTTGATCGCACAAGAGGCGATCGACTTTGTGGAGCGCGAGCACGGCGGCCCGTTCTTCTTAGCGCTGACGGCGACGATCCCGCACGCGAACAACGAGGGGAGAGACGACGGCATGGAGGTCCCCGACCTGGGCATCTACGCCGAGCGCGACTGGCCGGAGCAGCAGAAAGGCCACGCGGCGATGATCAGCCTGATGGACAAGGACGTGGGCCGGCTGCTCGACAAGCTGGATGAAGTGGGCGTCGCGGACAATACCCTGGTCCTTTTTACATCCGATAACGGACCGCATCGCGAAGGCGGCAACGACCCTGACTTCAACGACTCGAACGGGCCTCTGCGCGGAATCAAACGGGATCTCTACGAGGGTGGAATTCGGGTGCCTTTGATCGCGCGCTGGCCCGGGAAGGTGGCGGCGGGGTCGACGAGCGACTACGCCGGAGCATTCTGGGATTTCCTGCCGACATTCGCTGAATTGGCGGGGGGCGAGACTCCGTCAGGACTGGACGGACAGTCCTTCTTGGCGGCGCTGACCGGCGGGGAGCAGTCCGCGCACGAGTTCCTCTACTGGGAGTTCCACGAGGGCAAAGGGTCGAAGCAGGCGGTCCGGATGGGCCAGTGGAAGGGCGTTCGCCTGTCGCCGACGGGGCCGCTGGAACTCTACGACCTCACTGCGGACATTGGCGAAGAGACGGACGTGGCGAGCGAGCATCCTGAGGTCGTCGAGAAGATGGAAACCTATCTCTCCACGGCGCGGACCGAGTCTGAGTTCTGGTCCTTGGTTTCGCCCCAGTAGCTCGATCAAACCGTCACCAAACGGGCCGGACGCACGTCATAATGAGGAACCTTATGCGCGCAGTCGCCCGATCGCTCCTGTTTTTCGTCCTCCTTGCGCCTCTAGCGGCCCAGAGAGTCGAACCGATCGTCCACACGTTGGACAACGGAATGACGTTTCTATTCCTGCCGCGCGAGGGGGACCCGAACGTCTCGGCCGGCTGGGTCGCCAAGGTCGGCTCGGTGGACGAGCGTCCCGGGGTGACCGGGGTCGCTCACCTGTTCGAGCACATGATGTTCAAGGGGACCCACACGGTGGGGACCAAGGACATCGACGCCGACCTAGCCGTGATCGCCAAGCTGGACAAAGTCCGGGCAGGTATCCGCGCGGAAGAGGAGGTGCTGATCGAGGCGCACCGGCGCGGGAAGATCGACGACCCGAAGGATCCCGCCGAGCGCAGCGCGCGGCACAACGAGCTCATTGAGGAGTTCCAGGGATTGATCGCCCAGCAGCGCGAGCTGATCGTCAAGGACGAGTTCGATCGCATCTATACCGGGGCCGGAGCTTCGGGTATGAATGCCGCCACGACGAACGACATGACGATCTACTTCATCAACGTGCCGTCGAACAAGTTGGAGCTTTGGTACTGGATGGAGTCGGATCGGCTGGCGAACCCGGTATTCCGGGAGTTCTACTCCGAGCGCGACGTGGTGCACGAGGAGCGCCGCTTGCGCGTCGATTCCACGCCGACCGGCAAGATCAACGAGCAGTTCGACGCGATGTTCTGGCAATCGTCGCCCTATTCCTGGCCGGTCATCGGCTGGCCTTCGGATCTGGAGGGACTGACACGCGAAGAGGCTCTGGAGTTTTTTGGGGTCTACTACGCCCCGAACAATCTGACCGCGGCTCTGGTGGGGGACTTCGACGTCGAACAGGCGAAAGAGTGGGCTGAGCAGTACTTTGGCCGCTTGAAGCGCGGCCCTGAACCGCCGCAGCCGGTTCGTACGCGCGAGATTGAGCAGCTGGCCGAGAAGCGATTGACGGCCTATGCGGATACTCGGCCCACCGTTTCGATCCGCTATCACACGGTGGCGGACGCCCATCTCCACGAACCGGCGCTGCTGATGCTCTCCAGCATCCTCAACGGCAGAACCGGACGCTTATTCAAGTCCTTGGTGATCGAGCAGCAGGTGGCTGCGCAAGCCGGCGCCGGGGTCAACGGGATGAAGTACGACGGGTACTTTGAGCTGAGCGGCGTGGCGCGTCCGCCGCATACGCCGGAGGACGTGGAAGAGGCGCTCTACCGGGAGATGGACGTGCTGCGTAAGGAACTCGTCGACGACCGTGAGTTGCAAAAGGTCAAGAACCAGCAACTCGCCGGAGACCTGCGGCGACTCCAGTCGAAGTCGAATCTGATGATGCAGTTGCTGAGTTACGAGGCTCTGGGGACTTGGTCGAACATCAATACGTTCTCGGACCGCATCCAAGCCGTAACCGCCGAGGACATTCGCCGGGTGGTGAACAAGTATTTCGTGGAAGACAACCGCAACGTGGCGATCTACTACACCAAGGACGACAAGGAAGCTGCCGCGGGAGGCCAGGAATGATCAGTCGACGAAATTGGATGCAGCTGGCGGCTCTGGGCGCCCCGGCGCTGTTGGCGGCCGATGAGATTCCCTCCCACCCGCGCGACCTGAAGTTTTCGGCGCTCAGCTATTCGCCGCCCGACCCGAAAGAACACCGTCACGAACTGCCCGGCGGGGCCGTGGCCTACCTGGTGGAGGACCACGAGCTGCCGCTTGTCAGCGTTCGTCTCTCGTTTCGCGCCGCCGGTTGGATGGTTCCCGAGGACTTGACCGGTTTAGCGGGCATGACGGGTTCCCAGATGAGGGCCGGCGGGACGACGTCACTCTCAGCGCGCGAACTCGATGAAGAGACCGCATTCCTGGCGACGGGCATCAGGTCGAGTTTGGGGGCTACTTCCGGTTCGGCTTCAGTCGGCTGCTTGAAGCAAAACCTCGACCGCTCTCTAGAGTTGCTGTGGGACATGCTGAAGAACCCTGGGTTCGATGAGCAGAGATTCCAGCTCTCGGTGGCGCGGACGCTGCAAGGAATGCCGCGGCGGAATGACGATGCCAGCCGGGTCGCCGCGCGCGAGCACGGGCGGCTGATGCGTGGGGATCACTTCACGACTCGGAGATCCACTGAAGCTTCGATCAAGGCGCTGACGGTGGAGGCGATGCGCGAGACGCATCAACGCTGGTTCCATCCGTCGCGATTCGTGTTTTCGGTCTCGGGCGACTTTGAGACGAAGGAGATGCTCGACCGTCTCTCCGAGGCGATTGCTGCGGAAGGGTGGCCGGAGAAACAACCTGATGCGCCGCCGGTGCCCGAACCGTCTCACCAACCGCAACCGGGCGTCTATATGATCGACATGCCGGAATTGAACCAGGCGCAGGTGCGCATGGGGCATCTGGGGATTGAGCGCTCGAACCCGGACCACGTTGCAGTCGGGATCATGAACGATATTCTAGGCGGCGGCGGATTCACCTCACGGATCATGAGCCGAGTCCGATCCGACGAGGGATTGGCCTACAGCGCGGGTTCGAGCTTCTCGCCCGGCACCTACTATCCGGGCACGTTTACGGCGGCCTTCGGGTCGGACAACTCGAAGAGCGCGCAGGCGACGACCATCGTCATGGAAGAACTCGAAAAGATGCGCTCGGAGAAGGTGACCGACGCCGAGCTGAGTACTTCGAAGAACTACGCTGTAGAGATCTTCCCGCGGTTCTTTGCTTCGGCTGGGCAGGTCGCCGGCACTTTCGCTTCCGATGAGTTGACGGATCGCGAGGAGGGCTACTGGGACAAGTATCGGGCGCGGGTCTCGTCCGTCACGGCCGACGACGTATTGCGAGTCGCTCAGAAGTATGTGCACCCGGAGAACCTCGTCATTCTCGGCGTGGGCAACAAGATCCAGATGACTGCGGGCAATCCCGATCTCAAGCAGTTTTCTTTCGAGACTCTGGCCGGGGACGGAGGCATTGAGGAGCTTCGGCTGCCGGACCCGATGACGATGGAGTATCCCGAGGGCTAGGCGCGGAAAGAGACGGATGGCGACGGTATTCGTTCCCAAGGCGCTCGAAGCCTCGGTCGGCGGCAAGGCCGAGATCGAGGTGGAAGGGGCGACTGTTCGTCGCGTGCTGGATGCGCTGGCCGCGGACCATCCAGAGTTCGTCGACGCCCTATTGGAAGGCGGAAATCTGCGCTCGGACCTGGCCGTGGCGATCGACGGCGAGATCTCGACGGTCGGCTTGCGGGCTCCGCTGGAGCCGGACTCGGAGGTCCACTTTATCCCGGCGCTGGTCGGGGGCTGAGCGAACGCGCGATGGCGCTCGAAACCTATCGCAAGAAGCGAAGCTTCTCCCAGACTCCCGAGCCTGCCGGAGACGCTCCGGATCCCGGGGCCTCCGGGCGATTCGTCGTGCAAAAGCACGCGGCTCGGCGGCTGCACTATGACCTGCGTTTGGAGATCGGCGGCACGCTCAAGTGCTGGGCCATTCCGCGCGGTCCGTCGCTCGATCCAGCGGAGAAGCGCCTGGCCGCGCGCACTGAGGACCACCCGGCCGAGTACCTGCACTTTGAAAAGGTGATTCCGGCTGGGCAATACGGCGGCGGGACGATGATCGTTTGGGACCGCGGAACGTTTGAAGCCGAAGGAGAGTTGTCGGCCGAGGACCAACTGGCGCGCGGGGAACTGAAGTTCATCCTGCACGGCTCGAAGCTGGGCGGCGGTTTCGTGCTGGTACGCACACAGGAGAAATCTTCGCGGGATAAGAAGGCAGAAGAGTGGTTGCTGATCAAGCATCGCGACGCCGCGGTGGGTGAGGACTGGAATGTCGATGATCATCCGGCGTCGGTGTTGAGCGGGCGCACGTTGGAACAAGTCCGCGACGAGCTGCCGCCGGATCGGGGCGAGACCGTGATCCCGGCGGCGCTTGCCGGCGCGGAAGCCGGCGACGCTCCGGCCGACTTGCCGCCGATGCTGGCGGCGACGGAGGACCAGCCCTTCTCCGATCCGGACTGGGTCTTTGAGCTGAAGTGGGACGGCGTGCGGACGCAGGCGCGAATCGAAAACGGACGTCTCCGTCTGATTTCGCGGAACGGCAGGGACGTGACGTCGCACTATCCCGAGCTGGCCGACTTGCCTCTGCGGGTGCGCGCTTCATCGGCGATCGTGGACGGAGAGATCGTGGCGCTCGACGATGGCGGACGATCGGATTTCCACTTGCTTCAGCGCAGGATGCACACGGCGGAGCCCTCGGCGGCGGAGGTGCAGGCGGTTCCGGTGGTTTACTACGCGTTTGATCTGCCGTTTGCCGATGGCTATGACCTACGCTCGGCGCGCCTGCTTGACCGCAAGCGCGTGTTGCGGGCAGCGGTCCATGACGGGCCGCACTTGCGCTATTCCGATCACGTGGCTGAGACAGGGGAAGACTTCTTTGAGCTGGCCCAGGAGCTCGGAGCGGAGGGGATGGTCGCCAAACGCGCCGCCGGTCCCTGGGTCTCGGCGCGCTCCAGCGATTGGTTGAAGATCAAGATCGTCCAAGAGATTGACGCTGTGATCGGCGGATTCACCGCGCCGCGAGCCGGACGCGCACGATTCGGAGCGCTGCTTTTGGGAGTCTATTCGCCGGACGGTCTGCGCTATATCGGCGGCGTGGGAACGGGGTTTGACGAAGACGAGTTGGAGCGGCTTCATGCTGCTCTGGACCCGATGCGGGTGCGAGCCTGCCCGTTCACTGAGATGCCGAAGACGAAGGAGAAGGCCTATTGGACGCGTCCAAAACTGATTGCGCGCGTGCGCTTCGCCGCTTGGACGCACGACGACGTTCTACGGCACCCGGTCTATCTGGGATTGAGAGACGACGTGGAGCCGGGGGACTGTACCGACCCGAGAGCGGCAGCAAAGAGCTCGGCGCTGGTCTATGCGCCGGCCGTGGATACCGTCCCGGTACTGCGCTCGTTGGACGAGCTGGAGGAAGAACTTGCCTCTGGGCGTCGAGAGACGGTGAAGTTCGAGCACGAGGGCAAGACGGTTCGTCTCACGCACCTCGATAAGGTCTACTTTCCAGAGCCCGGCTACACCAAGCGTCACTTGCTCGCCTACTACTTCCGCATCGCACCGCTGCTGCTGCCGTTCTTGCGCGACAGGCCGCTCGTTCTGCATCGTTTCCCGAACGGCGTCGACGGCGAATCGTTCTACCAGAAGGACTGCGGCGACGGCGTCCCGGAATGGATGGACTTGACCGTGATTCCGTCTGAGAGCAGCGGGCGAGACACACGGTACTTTGTCTGCAACAGCCTGTCGGCGCTGCTCCATCTGACGAATCTCGGTTCGATCGAGCATCACCCGTGGCCCAGCCGAATCGACGACTTGGAGTCGCCCGACTACGTCTTTTTTGATCTCGACCCGACGGAGACGGCTACCTATGAAACCGTGATTGAGGTCGCCCGCGCGATCTTGAAGTTGCTCGACTCGGCTGGACTGCGCGCGTTCTTGAAGACGTCGGGCTCGAAGGGAATGCACCTTTGGTTGCCGCTTGAGCGCGACTACGATTTCGAGCACGCCCGCGCATTCGCCGAGATTGTGGCGCGCGTCATTCACGCGCGTTTACCCGAGAAGACGACTCTCGTCCGTATGGTCGACAAACGTCCCGAGGGGTCGATCTACCTGGACTACTCCCAGAACGCGTACGGCAGGCCCTTGGCGACCGTCTACTCTGTGCGGCCACGGCCCCAAGCGACGGCCTCAGCTCCGCTCGAAGCACGCGAGCTGCGCAAAGGCCTGCGTCCCGAGAAGTTCACTATCTCCACCATGCCCTCGCGACTCGGAAAGAAAGGCGACTTATGGGCGGAATTCTGGGAGAGCCGCCAACGGATTGAGACGGCGCTGGAGAAGCTGGGCGCCTTGTCCGGCTAGCCGCGTTCGGTCAGCCAGACGCCGAGCAGGATCAGGGCGCCGGCGACGCCCAGCATCAGCGTGACTGTTTCACCCAAAAAAAGCGCGCTGAAACTGGTGGCCAGGGGAGGGTGTAGGTACTGCATCGCCGTGACGCGGGAAGCCGGCAGGTGGCTCAGCGCCCAGTAGTAGATGAGGTAGCCGAAGACGGCGGGGCCGGCCGCCATGTAGAGCATCGCCGACCAACTCTGCCACGCGACGGCCGCGAAATCGAACTCCGCGTTGGCGCCCCAAATCACCGGCTGCAAGACCACGGCGCCGCCAATATAGGCGAAGGCGTTGAGCAGGACGCCTCCGTAGCGTACCTGTAGTTCCTTGCCGAAGACGGTGAACGAAGAGAACAGAATAATGGCAACGAAGACAATCGCGTCTCCCAGCGGCGTCGCTTCTCCGCCGGCGTGGTCGCGGACGAGCAGCATGACGCCGGCGATGCAGATGAGCATGCCGACCAGCTTGCGCAGGCGAAAGTGTTCTTGGCCGCGCAACGTCGCGAGCACGAGCACCAGGATCGGCGTCAGCGCATAGATGAACGCGGTGTGAGCAACGCTCGTATGGCTAAGTCCGTTGATGAACAGGACCTGGTTTCCGATCTGCAGACCCACGCCGAAGAACAGCAACAAGAGCCAGTCCTTGCGTGCAACGGAGGGCTGGGAGCGCCGCTTGAACCAGAGCACGATGCCGATCAGGACGCCTGACGCCGTCGTCCGCAGGGCGACCAGCAGCATCGGAGAGAAATCGCGCATGGCGATCTTTCCCGCAATCGGGTTGAGCGTCCAGATGACGGTCATCAAGCTGATGCCGCCCCATAAGATCCAAGGGCTTGGGCGCGTGGACGTCGTGCTCAACGAACGTCTTCCCGGCGCACCGTAAGCGCGTCGATGTACTCCAGGTCGAGGTCGTAGCCGATGCCCGGCTTTCCAGGCACGAGGATCGTTCCGCGCTCGGTGACCTCCACGGCGGGGTCGATGAGGTCGCGCTCAAAGTAGCGCTTGGAAGCCGAGACGTCGCCGGGCAAGGTGAAGTTTTCCAGCGTCGAGAGCGCGATGTTGTGCGCCCGCCCGACGCCGGTCTCCAGCATGCCGCCGCACCAGACGGGCATATGGTGCATGCGCGCCACGTCGTGCATCAGGATCGCTTCGCTGTAGCCGCCGGCGCGTGTGAGTTTGATGTTGATGATGCGGCAGGCCTTTTGCTCGATCGCTTGCTCGGCGTGGCGCGCGGTGACAATCGATTCGTCCAGACAGATCGGCGTCTTGAGACGCTTCTGGAACTCGGCGTGATCCAAGATGTCGTCGTGCGCCAGCGGCTGCTCGATCATCATCAGGTCGAGCTCGTCGAGGGCGGAGAGACGTTCCGCGTCGGCGAGGCTATAGGCGGAATTCGCGTCGGCCATCAGTCGCGTCGTGGGGAATCGCTCGCGAATCGCACGCACGGCGTCGACGTCCCAACCGGGCTTGATCTTCATCTTGATGCGCTGATAGCCGTCGGCCAGCTCGCGCTCAATCTGCTCGATGAGTTCCTCGATGGTTGCCTTGACGCCGATCGAGACGCCGCAGTCAATCTCCTCGCGCGCACCGCCGATGTGTTTCCACAGCGGGACTCTAAGGCGCTTCGCTTCGAGATCCCAGGCGGCCGTTTCCAGTCCGGCGCGGGTCATGCGGTGGCCGCGGATGAAGTCGAGGCGGCCGGAGACCTCGGCGGCTTCCTCCACGGGCTCTTTCAGTAGGCGGGGGGCGAGGCCGTCGCGCAGCAGGAACCAGGATGCGTCGACGAACTCCTCGTTGTAGAGCGGCAGCGGCTTGACCGGCACTTCGCCCCAACCCGAAACGCCGTCGCTCTCGACCTCGACCAGGATCACCCGCCGGTCGGTGGTACGCCCAAAACTCGTCTCAAAGGGAGAGAGCAGGCTCATGCGCAACTCGCGGAGGGTGATTCGATCGATCTTCATGACGTCCTCAATCCAGGCTATCGCGATCGTGTGTCATCTTGGGCTGAAGATCGCACCATGCGCAGACAGTGGCTATTGATCGACGCCGACGACACTCTTTGGGAGAACTCCGTCTATTTTGACGAGGCGATCGAGGAGTTCACGAGTTTTCTCGACCACTCGTCGCTCTCGCCCGCCGAGGTGCGCCAAGTGCTCGACGAGATTGAGCTGGAGGGAATCGCCAAGCGCGGCTACGGGACCAAGAATTTCACGCGGCACTTGCGCGCTTGCTTTGAGCGTTTGGTTGAGCGGCACTACTCGCCCGCGGATCTGGACCGGGTTACGGCGATCGGCGAGAGCATTCTGGACCGGCCGATTGAGCTGATCGAGGACGTCGCCGAAACGCTGGCTTACCTGACCGAACGACACCACCTGACCCTTTGCACGAAGGGCCACTCCGAAGAGCAGTTACTGAAGTTCCAGCGGTCCGAGTTGGGCCCGCATTTCCACGGCACGCGCGTGGTTCGCGAAAAGGATGCGGCGGCCTATCGCGAGATCATTGAGGCGGAGTCGATGGCTCTGGAGGAGACGTGGATGATCGGCAACAGTCCGAAGTCCGACATCCATCCGGCGCTGGAGGCCGGAATCGGTGCGGTACTGGTGCCGCACGAGCGGACCTGGAGTCTGGAAGTCGTTGACCTGCCGGACGGGCATCCCCGGTTCCGGACGGTGCGGAGGTTTTCGGAACTACAAAAGATGTTCTAAAGGGAGTGGGTCGTTTCTGCGGTGTCCATCGCAGCCAGCGATCCAGAGGTTCCAGTTCTAGACCGCCGTCTGGCCTGATGAAGAGCCCTTCGCCGCAGGGACTTGTAGTCATCGAGCGGGCTCGATTCCTGCAAGACTCGAACGTTTGGAGTTGGGCGTCTGACCGCCACGAACCCGAGTGGCCTAAAGACCTTATTTAGAACAACATAACGTCCTTTATGTTGGGTTATCTGAGGGGCGGGGTCAAGGGGGCAGGTGCAATGCTTTTGGGTCAAGACTGCTGGAACGCTCGAACACGATTGCTCCCCCTCAAGTCATGAGCTGACTATCCGGGTATGTGTCAGCTTCGCGCCGCAGTGCCAGCACTGCTTCGCCTCCGGCTTTACGTACACGTTGCAATCGCCGCATTGAGCGTTAGTTTTGTGCAGAGGTCTCTTGTTGGGAGCCCTTCTTTCTATTAGATTTGTAGCCCTTTTGTACTCGGGATGATGTTCGAGTTCGGACCAGGGCTTCACCCCTAGGCGGTTCATCCGGGCGCGGCCAATGCGGTCTGCAGCGACAAAGAAAGTGCCGGATGTGTCACGACCGCACCGACAAACAAGACTAGAGCGCGCGACCACGAGGGCGTTGCGAGCCATATCAAGATTCCGGCGGTCAAGATTGTTAATAGAAGGACGGCGCCGAGCATCGCGAGGCGTCTCTCAGGGCGATGGGTTTCTTCACAAGAATTGCACCTCGGGATCACGTAGATCTCGTCGATCAAGTCGGCGCGACCGGAGTTTTCTAGAGCGGAGGACACTGTTCCGGGCTGACGGTTGCAGAACCAGCACTCGGCTGTCTTCAAACGGTGAAAGTGACTCTCAGTTTCTACACTCTTTTCTGATGGCAATCCTCCCGGGCATTGCTGCTCGAGTGCTGCGGCGCCTGAAGGGAGACCGCAGAGGACACAAACCCCACTTTCACCATATCGGTGTGTTGCTGGCGGCGCCGGTGATTCGCTGGGCTGGTCGAGGAGTGCCCAGGTGCTCTGACTCCGAAGATGATGTGGAGAGCCCTCATTCTAGCGAGACATGACACATAAAGAGACTACTGGCTAGCGGGAAATAGCCGGACCTTCCCCGCGGCTCCAGCAGGTTTTGGAAATGTTCGAACAGGATGCCGATCTCCCGGTCATGCTGCTCGATCTTGCCTTCAAGAGTAAAAGACACTCTCCATGGACCGCCGTGGTGTCGATCGCGTCCGGTTAACATGCTTGTTCCACCACTTGACGTGGGCCTCTGGGCGGCATTGCCCGCACGGTCCGGTTGCTCGCGGAACACAACCGGCTTCTTCGCAAGACGTAGTCCATCCATGATCCCCGTCGTGTCCCCCGTACTCCGCCCTCCCGGAGCCACCGCATTTTGAACAGGTCTTTGTGTTTGGCATGGTGTCGGTAAGTCTAAGGCCAGTTGCTGTCTCACGCCAGTGCCCGCCGCAACGTTTTGACATCGACGCCGAGCAGTGCGGCGACCGTGCCGCGTGTTTTCCCGCTGTCGATCAACTCACGCGCATGATCGACCTGTTCAGGCGTGAGAGATTTCGGGCGGCCGACATGACGGCCGCGGCGTTTCGCCGCAGCCATTCCGGCTTTGGTTCTCTCCCCGTTGAGTGAGCGCTCGAACTCAGCAAGCGCGCCCATCATGTGAAAGACCAACCGGCCCCGGCCGTGGTCGTATCGATCGATTCCGACAGAGAGGCGAATCCGGCACCGGCTTTGCCGATGCCGTCGATCAACTCAATCAGGTGGGCAAGCGAGCGCCCTAACCGGTCCAGTTTCCAGACCACCAGCACGTCGCCGTCATGAAGCGCGCCAAGCGCTTCATCCAAACCGGGGCGCTGTACGGCAGCGCCGGTAACGCCCTCATCCGTGAAGATCTGATCACAGCCAGCCGCGCGCAGCGCGTCTTGCTGCGCATCGAGGTTTTGCTCATCGGTGGAGACGCGGGCGTAGCCGATTTTCATGGGTCCAATTTTGACCCTACCCTTTTGCCCGATCAAGGGCCGTTTCGTTTCAGGAACTTACGACCCACAAGAAAAGTGGGAGAAAGGGGTCCTTTTGGGTCCGTTCGCCTAGGTCAGGTCTGCTTTGCGCCTGACCGGCGTGCAGGCGAGGTCTAGCCTCAGCCGGTGTACAGGCCGACGCGCTCTTTCGCCAATCGCACCGTTTCCTCAGATAGCGGCCGGATGCGCTCGGCGCTCTTTTGCAGCACGCCGCGCAGCGATGTCCGGTCGTCCATCAACTCCGCATATTTCGCCTGGATCGGTTCCAGCGTCTCCACCGTAGCCTCCGTAACGCGCTTCTTCAGGTCGCCGTAGCGCATGCCCTCGAACTCGGCGTGCATCTGGTCGTTGGTGTAGCCGGTGAAGGCCTGGAAGATGCCGAGTAGGTTCTTCACTCCGGCGCCGGCGTTCTCGAAATCGACGGCCGGGTTGGAGTCGGTAACCGCTCGCCCAAAGAGTTTCTTGATGCGCTTCGGCTCGTCGAGCATACTCACGGCGTGATTCGGATTCTCGGATGACTTGCTCATCTTCTGCTCCGGATCATCCAGTCCCATCACACGCGCGCCGACGGAAGGCAGCTTCGTTTCGGGGACGACGAAGGTATCGCCGTAGAGGTGGTTGAAGCGCTCGGCGATGTCGCGCGTCAGCTCCAGGTGCTGCGACTGATCTTCGCCCACGGGGACGATCTTCGCTTGGTAGAGCAGGATGTCGGCGGCCATCAGCGAGGGGTAGCAGTAGAGGCCGGTGCCGATCGATTCCTCTTTCTTGGAGGCCGTCTTGGCTTTGAACTGCGTCATGCGGTTCAGCCATCCCATGGGCGTCACACAGGTGAAGATCCAGGAGAGCTCGACGTGGCCGGGGATCTGCGACTGAACGAAGACGGCGGAGTGGTCGGGGTCGATTCCGGCGGCGATGTAGAGCGCGGCGGTGCGCTCAATCGCCTCGCGTAGCTCGGCGGGGTCCTGGTAGACCGTGATTGCGTGTTGGTCGACGATGCAGAAAATCGGTTCGTAGTCGTACTGGATCTGGGTCCAGTTGCGCAGAGCGCCGAGGTAGTTGCCGATGTGCAGCGTGCCGGTGGGCTGCATGCCGGAGAAGATGCGTGGCTTGGACATGAGGCTCACCCCATCTTAGTTCGGGTACGGGATTCGCTACTCTACGGCTGACCGATCGTCATGCAGAAATACTCTATTGCGCTTCTATTGATTTCGTTGGTTTCCTGCGGAGGGCCTGAGAAGGGGCCTTACGATACGGACCCCACCGAGCCCTCCGCCGCTTTGGAGACTCTGCACGTGATCGACGGTTTCCGAGCTGAACTGGTCGCCTCCGAACCGCATGTCGTCGACCCGGTGGAGATCGCCTTCGACGAATCGGGCGGCATCTACGTCGCCGAGATGCTCGACTATCCTTTCGACCCGGAGTCGGGCGAACAGCCCCGGAGCCGTATCCGCTACATGATGGACGAGGACGGTGACGGCGTGGTGGACGACGCCGTCATCTTCGCCGACAACCTGCTCCAAGCGACCAGCGTCTTCCCGTGGAAGGGCGGTATCTTCGTCGCGTCGGCCCCGCAGATTCTCTACTTCAAGGACACGGACGGTGATCACGTTGCCGACGAGCGCGAGGTCTGGTACGAGGGTTTTGATACCAACGTCTCGCCCGAGGCGCGCATCACCAATTTTCGTCTCGGCGTCGACAACTGGATCTACGCCGCCAACAACGGGCGGCCGGGGAAGATCACGTCTCCGAAGTTTCCCCAGCACGGCGAGGAGATCATTCGCGGGTTCGATTTTCGGTTCCATCCGGTGACGGGCGAGTTTGAACCGGCGGCCGGGCCGACGCAGTTCGGGATGTCGTTCAACCCCTGGGGGGCGCGCTTCGTCACGCAAAACACGGTGCACTTACGCCACGCCGTGATCCCCGCGCGCTACGCCCTCGGCAACCGACTGTACTCGCCGCCTTCGATGTTGCACTACGTGCTCGACGATGATCCTTCGAACAGCAAAGTCTATCCGTTGACCTCGCCGCAACAGTGGCGCGTCGAGCGCACCGCCGCCCGGCAGGAGCGCTACGACGACACTCGGCCGGGCCGCAAGGAGCTCCTCGAGGGCCACTTCACCGCAGCTACCGGGACAACGGTCTTCGTCGGCGACGCCCTCGGCGAGGACGTCTACGGGAACGTCTTCGTCGCGGACGCCAACGGCGGACTGGTCCATCGCGAGCGCCTCTCCGACAACGGCCCCACCTACCTGGCCGAACCCGTCCCAGCCGGCGGACCGGAACTGTTGGCCTCGACCGATCCGTGGTTCCGGCCGGTGAACATGGCCAACGCACCGGACGGCTCGCTGTGGCTGCTCGACTTTTATCGCGAGTACATCGAGGAGCCGGCGTCGATTCCCGAAGGCATCAAGCAGCGCTTGCAGCTCGACTTCTACCGTGGGGACGACCGCGGGCGGATCTGGCGGATCGTGCGTGCGGAGGGCGATCCGCGGAATTGGAACGTCGACCTGGGCTCTTTGTCCTCCGCCGAACTGGTCGAGACGCTCGCTCACGCCAACGGTTGGCATCGACGGACGGCACAGCGTCTGCTGCTTGAGCGGCAGGATGCCTCCGTGGCGCCGCAACTCGTGGAGTTGCTGGCGAACGGGTCGACTCCGGAGGGCCGTCTCCAGGCTCTGTGGGCACTGGAGGCCAATGCAGAGTTGTCTGCGGAACATGTCCGCAAGGCGATCGATGATGCGCACCCGGGCGTCCGTGCAAACGCTGTGCGCTTGGCAGAGCGCTTTCAAGAGGAACTGCCGGGTGTGATCGAGGCGGCGACGGCAGATTCGGATCCCAAGGTCCGATTCCAGGCTGCTCTCTCGCTGGGGCTCGTCCCGAGCAACGCGCACACGGTCGCCGCCGCTATGGTCCGGGAATCGGACGACCCGTGGTTCCGCGCGGCATTGCTGACTGCGGTGCGCGAGCGGCCGTATGCGGTGGTGAATCGGCTGCTCACATCGCACCGGGAGTTCTTTGCCGAGGACGACGAGGGGCCCCGCGAGATGCTCGCCGGGCTGACGCGCCTCGTCGGCGCCGGAGGCGAAAGGCAAGATCAAACTCTGCTCCTGCAAGCTATCGGCGGTAGTCCTCGGCTGCGCGCGCCCGAGTGGCAAGCGGCGGCGCTGGGCGGATTCGCCGAAGGGCTCAGCGTTGCGGGCGAGCGCGGCTTGCGCGTGTCCGGCGCTGAGACTCTCTTCTCCCGTTGGCTTTCCTCGGGCGACGATGAGGTTCGCGACGCGGCGCTGCGCGCCTCGATGCACTTCCGCCTGCCGGGAATGCTCTCCGACGCGTTGCGCGCCGCCGCGAGCGAGGATCTCGCAGTCGATCGCCGGGCGCGCGCCGTGGGCTTCCTGCGCGCCGGCACGTTCGAGCAGGTCGCGCCCGTGCTTGAGCCGCTGCTGGGCTCACCGGCCGCGGCGGAGCTTCACTTAGCTGCGCTCGATACGCTGGCGGCGTTTGACGAAGAAGCTGCCGCTGTGGTCGCCATGGCGGGTTGGGGCGGGTATTCGCCGGCGGTTCGCACCCGCGCTACGGCGCTGTTGTTGGGTTCGAAGTCGGGCGCCGCGCTGTTGCTCGACCGTGTGGAGTCCGGGGCCGCGGCCCCGTCGAGCGTCGACCCGGTCGCCAAGATTCGGCTGCGCCAGTTCCCGGACGCCGCGATCTCTGCGCGAGCCGAGCAGCTCTTCGCGCAACAGTCGGGCGGGCGAGCCGCGGTGGTCGACGCCCACCAGGACGTGCTGGAACTGACAGGCAATGCGGAGCAGGGAAAGCCTGCCTTTGAGAAAGCGTGCGCCAAGTGCCATGTCCGGCAAGGCGAGCGGGCTCGTTTGGGGCCTGATCTCTCGGGCATCAACAACAAGACCGACGAGGAGTTGCTCGCCCATATCTTGGATCCGAGTTTTGAGATCGCGGTGAACTACACCAACTACATCATCGTCGCCAGGGACGGGCGCATCCTCGACGGGCTGCTCGCCGGAGAGACGGCCGACACGGTGACGTTGCGGGGCGAGTACGAGAACCGCACGATCCGCCGCGACGAGATCGAGGAGATGCGCGCTTCCGCCGTCTCCTTGATGCCCGACGGTTTGGAAGAAGACCTCTCCAAGCAGGACCTGGCCAACGTCATCGCCTACTTACAGGCCGGACTCTAGTCCTGCGTCCACGGGCGCAGTACGAAGGTCCGGTAGATGTACGGTTCCGCCAAGCCGCTGCCGTCCGGCAGCAAGGCGAATAGCGTGTACTCGCCTGGTTCGAGGTCGGTCGTGTCGATGCGGGCAAAGTAGCGGATAGTGTCCTTTTCGGGGACGGGAATCGCCTCTGATTGTGCATCGAGGTCCGCCACGGGGACCTTCTCTCGGAGTAGAGCCATGCGCATGGGGGGCGGAGATGCGAAGGCGTCCGTGCCCGGATGAGCCAGATCGTAGAGCGCGAAGAGCAGTTCTCCCTTGCGGAACTCCGCTGGGGATCGCGGGAGCAAGGCTCGTCCGGCAACGGTGAACATACGCCGCCAATCGTCGTCGGCGACCTCGGCGGAGGAAGAGCTCAACAAGAGCGTCGAGGCGGTCAGGCCCTCGGAGAAGTCAGGCGCGGTGATCTGCTGCTCGAAGGTCCCCGCCCGGCCGGTTTCTTCGTCGCGGACAATGAGCTTGAACCGGAAATCACCTGCCGGCAGGGTGATGAAGCCCGAGTGTCTGGCATAGCGGAAGGGTTCCGCCGGCCCTGCCAGCGCCTGGATCGATTGCAGGTCGAAGGTTTGTGCGACTAGGCCGTTCGGGTCATAAGCGCGCAGCGCGAGACCGAGCTCCACCTGGCGGCCTTGCTTGCCGTCCTGAATCGTCAATTGGTCGGTCGGGACCGCGAGGCTGTAGACGAAGCGAGCACGGTCGGCGCGATCGGGGTCCTGGAAAAAGCCGCCGTCGAAGCGCACGGTTAGTTCGCCCGGGGCTTCGTTCGCGAGCAGCAGCCGGTGCAGCTCCAGCCGCCGCTCACTAGGGCTGAGTTTCTTGTAGGGTTCAGGCTCGTAGTACTTCTTCGCGAATCGAATCTTGGAGGCTGGGACGCCGGGCGTTTTGATCTTCAGCCGCCGGACGGGCTCCGTCTCCCCGCGTTCGATCGGCCGGAAGGTCAGCAGGTAATAACCACTGGTGTCGTCGGCTACCGAATCAAAGACTCCGCTGAGGTCGTTGGCGTTGAAGAGGAAGCCTCCTCGAGTCTGGTCTGCAAGGACTTCCATTCCATGTTGAAGATCGCGCCAGCGCTCCCCGCGCTCAAATGTGAGTTGCTGTCGGCGGCCCTTCTTTCTGCCAACGGGCCCGCGGAGCCGACTCGCCATCCGCTCCCGGTCGCGGCCGCCAATGTCTGTGACTGCGATATCGGCGTCCAGTCCGCGTGAGTCCACCATGTAGAAGGCGACGCGGCGCCGCGCCGCCTCCCCGGCGACGCGATTGACCAGCGCGAGATTCTCTGGGTCGGAGCGCAAACCGCCGCTGAATACGACGGCCACCTTCTTGCCGGGGTAGACGCTGAGTTCGTCGATGAGGTCCAGGTAGCGATACAGCCGGAAACGGTGGTAGCCGAGTATCTGCTCGTCGAACTCATCCGTGCTCCGGCCCGTCGGGTTTGTGCGCGGGTCCGCTCCGTCCTCGTATTCTGGATCGTAGGCCTCTTCGCGCTCCTGCTCTAGCTTGTCCTGCGTCCAGCGCGTGATGTCGATAGTTCCTGGGAGCCAAGCGCCGGTCTTGTCCGGCCGCCGTCCCAAGGGGCTTTTGCGCATCTGTCCGAGCACCGCCAGCAACTGCTCTCGGTCCCGGGTGAACGGCAGGCCGCCGATGGAGACCGCCATGTTTCCGCGCACTTTCTCGCGCAAGAACTTCTCCAATCCGTTGTGCACCTGTTGGAACTCGTTCTGTCCGGCCTCCGCCGAGATGTAAACCCACAGCGGATGCTCTCGGGAGTCGTCGATCGACGCAGGTCGCGCAACGATTCGCTGGCCGTCGTCTGCTTGCGCGGGCGGGGCTGCCGTGATTGCGGGAAGGATCGACGCCCGCGGGATGTAGTCGACCGAAACGATTTCGCGCTGCTCGCCGTTCTCGCTGAGTTGAAAATCCGACAGAGTGAGGCCCTCGATCGGCCTCCCTTGCTTGTCCAAGACCTGCGCCTCGACCTGCATTAACTCCGTCTCGGCGCGGAAGATCACGTCGGGCGTCGGCTGGGCGTTCAGGATCACCGCGCTCACCGAGGCGAGCGCGCACGCACGGAGGAATAACATTGGCGGTTATTGACGCGGAGCGCGCAACCCCGGTTACAAAGATTGTACGGCGACGCGAAGAATCGTCGCTCCGACAATCGTTAGGCGTCCCAGAGCTCGTGCACTGGTGCGTAAGCGTCTTCCTCGGCGATCGGCACGTAGTAGAAGCCGCGTCCGAGAGGATCATCGTTGCGGATCGTCGTCCAGTTGATGCCCAGCGCGGAGTAGATCGTCGCTTCCATGTCTTCCGGGCGGATGTCCCGGAAGCGCGACCAGCCCGGATCGATCGTGAAGGCGCCCGTCTGATTGGTCTCGCCGATGAGCTTGCCGCCGGTCACCCCGCCGCCCGCCAGGGCGTAGAACATCTGTAGGTAGTGGTCGCGGCCGTTGCGGACGTTTGAGAGGCTTCCGATGGTGCGGCCGAACTCGCCCGCTACCAGGACCAGCGTGTCGTCGAGTAGTCCAGCCGATTCGAGGTCTTCAATGAGTGCTGCGTAGGCCGGATCGAACTGGCCCGTTTGCGCATAGATGTTGCGGTTCTGAGCGCGGTTGTAGATCTCCGTGTGGTGGTCCCAGCCGTTGGAGGTGACCTGGATGAAGCGCGTACCTTGATCGGCCTCCAGGACCTTCTTGGCGAGCAGGCAGGCGTTGCCGAAGCTCGTTCCGCCGTAGCGCGCGCTCTCGTCCTCGCTGTAGCTGAAGGCTTGCTGGACGACCGGATTGAACATCAATTGCCGCGCGCCGTCATAGAGTTTCCCCATCGCGGCCGGACCTTCCCCCAGCGGAGAGTCGGGGCTGCGCAGCCCGCCGTCGAGAGTCTGCAGCAGCTCCCAGCGTGCGTTGAAGGCGTCCTGGCCCGCGCCGTGTCCGGTATTGGCCAAACCACTGGGAGTGGGGCGCGTCTTGAGCGGCGCGAACTCCTGCGAGAAGTAGCCTGAACCGGGCGTGTTCGCAGGATTGAAGGCGATGAACCCAGGAAAGATCTGGTCGGGACGCCTCTCGGCTTCCTTCTCCAGTGCGACGACCGAGCCGATGTGCGGCGCGATGCGGCCCGTGGCCGAGGTTGGGTTGCGCCCAATCTGGAACCAGGTCTGCGCCAAGGGGTGCGCGAGCGCCCAGGAGAGGCCCGAGCGCACGACGGCGACGCGGTCGAGAACGCGCGCGGTGTTGGGCATCAGTCCCGTGGGGAAGAGCCGTCCGGCCACCATCTCCGGAGCAAAGTCGCTCGGCGTCACGCCGTTCGTCTGCTTGAAGTCGAACATGTCGACGTGGCTGGGCGCGCCTTGCAGGAACAGGAAGATGACGTTCTTGGCGGTATTCTTGGTCTCGACCTCGGCAGCCTTCGCCGTCTCGCCGCCGACGATGCGGTCGGCCAGGTAGTAGCCGCCGACTCCGGCGGTCAGCGACCGGAAGAACTGACGCCGCGAGACGTGCGGGCGATCGAAGATCCCGGTGTGGGCGTGCGGCCGTTTTTCGACGACCCGTTCAAAGCGTTCTCGTTCGTTCATCGCGGGAATCCTCAGTAGTTGAAGACGAAGTCGACCTTGTTCATCAGCGTCCAGAGCAGGTCTTGCGCGCGTTCTTCGCGATCGCCCGACTGCAAGTGCTGGACTCCGGCAGCCAGTTCCTCCGTGGTGGCGTAACGACTCAGCACGCGTACGTAGAGCAATCCGACGGCTGTGGCGTCGTCAAGCGCCAAGATCTCCCCGAGCGCCTGCCGGCTGGAGAAGGGCAAGGTGTTGACCACGGGGCTGTTCATCAGCTGAAGAGCTTGCAGAATGCTCGACTCATTGAGTCGCGGAGACTCTTCGCGGTCACCCCGGAACAGCGCGTCGAGGAAGCTGGCGGCGGTGGTGTCTCGTCCCGACGGCAGGCCTTGGACGTCGGGCAACTCCATCATGTGGAACAGCGGGCCGAGCGACCGCCGCGTGCGGTTCGGAACGGTGATCGCAGGGACCTGTCCCTTGGCGTCCATGATTGCGTCGAAGAGCGCCTCGGCGTCGAGGCGGGTCGCTTGGTGGCGCGCGAAATACTGGTCGTAGAGAGGACTCCAGGCGCCGTCATAGCGCGACGAGAGCTGATAGGCGTCGGAGGAGACGATCATGCCCATCAGGGTCTTCAGGTTGTAGCCGCTTGCAATGAATTCGTCGGCTAGCCACTCCAGCAGCTCCGGATGCGAGGGCTGGATGGTCCACGGATCCGGCGGCGGGTTGGCGGGATCCAGTCGCGCCAAGTCGAACTGGTCGACCGGGTCGACGATGCCGCGACCGAAGAACTCGTCCCAGATCCGGTTGACGGCCGCTCGCGCAAACTGGCGGTCGGCGGTCAGCAGCCTCGCCAGCGCCTGCTGATAAGGTTCGCCGGGGAAGGGTTCGCCGCCGCCGCGGAAATAGCGAGCGGGAGCGACTTCCAGGCCGCCCATGTCCGCCGGTCTTCGCGAGGGACGATTGCCGCCCGTGGTGTCGAGCGTGTAGGCGCCCGCGATGAGGTTGCCGCGATTGTTGCGAATCACCTGACCCTCACGCGTCTGGTCCACGTACCAGTAGGGAGGCCTCGGACCGCGCGCCTGACCGTTGCGGGGCGGAGCGAAATACGCCGGACGACGCAGCCAGACCTGCTGGAAGAACGCAGCAGTGGTCCAGCCGTCGGCCCGCTTGGCTTCGACGCCCCACTGGTTGAGCGACTCCAGGTGACCCACGCCGTCATGGCACAGGATGCAGTCCATATGAGTCACGCCCAGGAAGTCGCGGGCCACGTTGGTCGCCAGCGTGTCGTAGGTGTCGTGGACGGGGCCGCCGCCGGTCCTGCCGCCCACGATGTAGGAGGCGGGACTGGCCGTCGCCGGGTTGTTGTTGAGGAAGCTGATGTAGTCCTCGTAGGTGGCGAACGGCGAGGTGCGCGAAAAACTGTTCGGCCAGGGCAGGCCGTCGGCGATGCCGTATCCGCCGATCAGCTCGCGGGCGAGTTGGTCGTAGGGCTTGTTGGCGCGCATCGAGTCGCGCAGGTACAGGTGCAGCGCGTCGCGTCCGCCTTGGTAACGATTGACCTGGGCCGTGACCTGCGTGTTGCGGAACAAATCGCCGAAAAACATCGTCCAGCGCGTCGCCCAACGGGGGTCGTCGAGCAGCCGCGCTACCAGGGCGGAACGCTTGTCCGGGGAGGCGTCGCCCAAATAGGCGAGAGCTTCCTCTTGCGTCGGGATCCGCCCCGCAAGGTCGATGGTGACGCGGCGGAGGAACTCCGCGTCGGTCGCTGGAGGCGCGGCCGGGATGCCCTTCTGCGCCAGCGTGCCGAAGATGAAGTCGTCGATGGAATCGCCGTCGATGGGGCCGGGAGGAACGGACCGGCTTCGGGTGCGGCTGCGCATCGGCGCTGAACGGCCGCTCAACTGCGCGACGACGGAGGCCGTCAGCGCCGACCGGCGTACCGCCTTCTCAGCCTGAGCGGCGGCCCCGCTCTCCATCAGTCGGTCGTGCGTCTCGCCGAAGAAGGTGCACCCGACGTGATCGATCCAATCTCCGGACACCTCTTCCTCGGGACTCAGCTGCGCGCTTGCGGCATCCGCCGCGGCTCGTCCGGCGGGCCAAGCCGCCAGACAAGCGACTGCAGCCGCTGCTAGAATCCATCGTCCTCGTGTTCTCGTCATGCCGATAGCTCTCTCGACGCTAAAACCCGCTTTCCTCTCGAAAGTTTCGATACGGACCTGTCGATTTTGTCTCTGGGGTCTTTTCAGACAATCCAACTCGCTGCGAACGGTACATGTGTTGCAATCGGATTGCCCATGAGTGAGGATAACGAGAATCCGCGCCCCCCGCTAGCCCCCTTTCAGGACCCGTCCAGAGGATTCTATATGCGTCATATGTCCCCGGTATTATCGGCCTCTTTGTGCCTTCTTGTTTGCGTTGTGTCCGCCGCAGAGTTCGCCTCGGCGCAGACGCTCGACGACGCTTCCTTGAGCGGCCCCTACGGTTTCGTGCACCTGCTGGCCGAGCAGGGGGCCAACAGGTCCACCGCGAATGCGCACAATCTCGGCGGAGTGATGACGTTTGACGGCGCCGGCGGTTTCAGCTTCCAGGCGCAACTGGGGTCGGGCGGAGAGGCCCCGCAGCCCTCCAACGGGAGCGGACAGTACTCCGTGGATGCCGGCGGATTCGTCACGTTGACCAATCCGATCTTCAACAGTTTGGTGCTGAACGCCCGGGTCGGAGAGGGAGCCGGCGTGGTCCTAGGCGCGACCACGGACGGCGGCTCGTCCTACGACGCATTCATCGCCGTCAAGCAGCCCACTGACGCCAACGCAGCGCTGCTTTCCGGGTCGTATACCGGCTCGGCTTTTTCCCTGCCCAACGGATCGGCGGCGGCCGCTACGAGCGCCTTGGTTTCGCTGGTCGCTGACGGCGCCGGCGTAGTCACTTCGCTAGTGGCGGATGGACACGCCGCGGATCAGAACGACACGCCGCTCAACCAAACCGTCAGCGGAGCCACCTATCAGGTCAACGCGGACGGAACCGGCGCTCTGGCGCTGGGCGGCGGCTCTTCGCTTTTCAACGGCAACAAGAGTCTCTTCATCTCCGAGGGCGGCGAGATCGTCCTGGGCGTCTCTTCGGACGTTGGAGGCCGGGACCTCTTCGTGGCGGTTCGCAACGCCTCTGGAGTGAACGACGCCAGCCTCAGCGGCAATTTCTGGATGGTCGACTTGTTCCGCAACAGCGAGCAGTTCGGCGGCGGCCACACCGCGGCCGTGGGCGCCCTGCGCAGCAACGGACAGGGAATCGTCTCACTGGCCCAAAAGCAGAACTTCGAGGGCGTACTCGATTTCTCCGGGATCAACTTCTACGGTTTGTCGAGCGACGGCACCGGCTTCCTCGGGCTGAGCCCGACGCCCGGCGTCACGAACTTCGCGGTCGGCGCGGGCAATACGGCCGTTGCGTTGTCTCCTGAGGGATCTCCTCAGGGCGCGCCTCCCAACGCTTTTGTCGGAGCGCAAGTCTTTCAGCAAGCGGCCTCCTATGACACGCACGGTCTCACGTTTGGAATTCGTCTGCCCTCGACCAGCGGCGAAGGCGCGTTCCTTTCACCCGTCGGCGCTCTCAACGCCGCCTCCTTCGCGCCCGCGACGAATCCGATCGCGCCCGGCATGTTGCTGACCCTATTTGGAACTGGCTTGGCCCCCGACACCGCCGGTGCGGTCACGGTACCGCTGCCGACCAATCTTTCCGGCGTTTCGGCGACGGTGAACGGAACACCCGCGCCGCTCTTCTTCGTTTCCGCGAATCAGGTCAACTTGCAGACGCCCTTCGATGCGTCCGGCAGCGAGGCGACCATCGTCCTGAACAACAACAGTTCCGACTCCAACACGATCAACGTACCTCTGGCCGCGACGAGCCCCGGCGTCTTCTCCGTGCAACAGACGGGCTTCGGTCCGGCGATCGTCACCGACGCCAATTTCCAGCTCATCACCGAGCAGAACTCCGCGGCTCCGGGTCAAGTGCTGATCGTCTTCTTGACCGGACTGGGCGCGGTGAACCCGCCGTTCGCCGACGGTTCGCCCGGTCCCAGCGGCCCTCTGAGCCGGGTGGTCGATCAGAACCTGCAAGTGTTGTTTGACGGCGAAGCCGGATCGATCTCGTTCGCGGGCGCGGCCCCTGGTTTCGTCGGGTTGTATCAGATCAACGTCGCGGTGCCGACGACGACCTTCACCGGCCCGGCGGTTCCGTTGCAAATCGTGACGACGAACGCGTTTGTCGACTTCGTCGACGTCGCCATCGGGTTGTAGGGGACCGGGGCGGCTACGATCGCCCGCGTCTTCGTTGTCCGACTCTCTGCTGAGGCGCTATTCTAGGCCCCTTCGATGTTATAGGGAGTGTCCATGTCCGCTTGGCAATTTGCGTTTGTCTGTTCGCGGGTGCTCGGAGCTTGGTTGGCGACGAATCTCGTCGGGCACGTGGCCATGTTGGGGTACTCGCTGACGAGTTTCTTTCAGACGATCGATGCGGCTGACCGTTCGCAGTCTGCTTTTCAAATGTCGGGCGTGTTCGGACCTTCGGTCCTCAATCTGGCCGCCCTCGCAGTGATCTCAATCCTCTTCTGGGTCTATGCCGGGACGTTCGCGGACTACGCGACGGCCCAAGTCGACGACGCAGATGCGAATCCCCGATCGGTGATCGAATGGGAGCGCCCGCTCGTGTTCCTTGTGGGGGTTTGGTTCTTGGCGGACGCGCTTCCAGGCCTCGGTGGATTGGTGGTGAACTACGGATTCCATCTCTCAGCAGACTCCGAAACGCCGAATCCTTTCTGGAGTCACACCGACAACCTGATTGCCGCGACTGAGTACGGCGTGAAGTTGCTGCTTGGGCTCCTAGTCATGATCAACGCACCGCGGCTCGCGCGATGGTCACGCGGAGACCTCGCCGCACGCTTCGCCGCCCTGCGCACCGCCGGCGTCGCGAAATCCCCCGACGACCCGGCGGCCTAGGTATCCTATTCAAGCTATGTCGAACGTTGCTGCTCTCCGTGAAGCCGTCTCTTCCGGCGAAGGCGTTTTGCGCCTCGCCCCTTGTTGGGTCCCGCGCGCCTTCCTGATGCCCGGCGGACGCCTCAAACTGCACCCCGGTGACCTCTACGCCTACGGCGCCCATCGCGGCGGCATCGACGAGCGCTGGTTCTCCTCCACCACCAAAGCCGCCAACGGCCCGCTCACCGGCGACGACGAGGGACTGAGCTACGTCGTGCTTGACGGCGACCAAAAGGTCTTGCTGCAGGAAGGCGTCGACGAGATCGGCGACGAGCTGCTCGGCCAAGACGTGATGTCTGAGCACGGCGGCTGGAACATCCTCTGCAAGTTCTTCGACAACCTCGGCCCCATTCCGCATCACATGCATCAGAACGAGGAAGACGCCGCGCGCGTCGGCCAGAAGGGCAAGCCGGAGGCCTATTACTTTCCGCCGCAGTTGAACGCGAAGGAGAACAACTTCGCCTACACCTTCATGGGCTTGGAGCCGGGCACGACGAAGGACGACATCCGTGCCTGCCTGGAGCGCTGGAACGAGGGCGACAACGGCATCCTCTACCACTCGAAGGCTTACAAGCTGAAGCCCGGAACCGGCTGGTACATTCCCGCCGGCGTGCTGCACGCCCCCGGCTCGGCGGTGACCTATGAGCCGCAGGTGAACTCGGACGTCTTCGGCATGTTCCAGTCGTTGGTGGAAGGCCGCGCGGTGCCGTGGGATCTGTTGGTCAAGGACGTGCCGGAAGAGTTCCACCACGACCTGGACTACATCATGAGCATGCTCGATTGGGAGAAGAACGTTGATCCGCACTTTATGGCCAACCGCTTCTTCGAGCCGCTGCCGGTGCGCGATTCGGCTGAAATGTCCGAAGCCGGTTACGCCGAGAACTGGGTCACCTACTCGACCGACTACTTCTCGGCGAAGGAACTGACGATCTTCCCTGGCCGCACGGTCACTGTCACCGACGCCGCCGCCTACGGCACGATCCTCACCCAAGGCCGCGGACAAGTCGGCGTCTGGGATGCGCACACCCCCGCACTGATTCGTTTCGGCGAACTGACGATGGACGAGTTCTTCGTCACGCGCCCGGCTGCGAATGCGGGCGTCAAGATCACCAACACGTCGTCGACTGAGAACCTCGTGATGCTCAAGCACTTCGGCCCCGGCAATCCCGACGCCAAGTCGCTCATCCGCTCGGAGTAGAATGGACTGCTTGATCTGCAAACAGGGTCGGACCCAACCCGGCCGTACGACCGTCACATTGCAACGCGGCGATTCCACCCTGATCTTCCGCGACGCCCCGGCCGAGATCTGCGACAACTGCGGCGAGTACTACTTGGACGATGCGACCTCCAAACTACTACTGGAGCGGGCCGAACAAGCGGTCCGCAACGGCGCCGAGGTCGAGATCCAGCGCTTCGCTGCATAGAGAACGAATAAATGGCTTTCTACGAACTCCGTCAATACAAAGTCCTGCCCGGCAAGATGGACGCCTGGCTCGAACTTATGGAGAAGGAGATCATCCCTTTCCAAATCTCCAAAGGCATGGTCATCCTCGCCAGCTATCGCGGCGAAGAGGACGACTCGATATACATCTGGCTGCGTCGTTTTGAGAGCGAAGAAGCACGCGAGAAACTCTACGCAGCGGTCTATGAGAGCGACCACTGGAAGAACAACATCGCTCCTCGGATTCCCGAAGTGATGGATCGTTCGGCGGTGCAGGTAACGCGGTTGACGCCGACGGCGGCCTCGGTCGCGCAGTAGGGCCGAGCTTACTCCACCTGCGGCCCCAGATTCCCGTAGCTCCAGGGTCCGGTGAACTTGGCGGCGGGAGGCGGCTTCAGCGGCTCTCCCGGCGTAAGCTTCTTCGTCAGGGCGATCGAGGTCTCGGCGATGCGATCACCCGCGTCGATCTGCAGGTTGCTGTAGCTCGTCAGTCGCGTCTCGTACCCGCCGCCGTGGGGCCCGAACGCCTCAAGCGTTGGTACGTAGCCGACGATGCCGTTCGCCAACTCGACCGGGAAGGTGAATGGGAACGGGCTGCCGTCCTTGATCTGTAGACCGTACTCGACAAAGTATTCGGCCGGTGATCCAACGAAGACCGCCGGGCCCACTTGGATCGCCTGGACCTCCGCGTCGACGGTGGGCGCTTTTTGTAATAGCGCATCGAGCAGCACCGTCTCCTTGGCGAACGCCCACTCGGCTGAGGACGGGTCGGGCTTCTGCCGGGCGATACGCATCGCCTCTTGGACGCGCGCCGGATTGGGACGCCGCCGCTTCAGATGGAGCGTCTCGGACACTCGCGCCACGCCGCCCCAATCGCCTGAAGCGTACATCGCCAGCAGCGCTTTCACTGCTTCCGCCCCCACGCTGCCGCCGACGAGTCGCTGACTCTCCGTCCCCGTGTTGCGGTAGTGCGGGCTCAGGTTGTCGACCTGCGTCACGTCGCCGTTGGGCGCAGGCAGGAAGACGACCACCACGTGCGAACCGTACGCCCCGCGAATCACCCGCTCCATCCAATAGATCCAGTTGGCCGAGATGCCGCGAGGGCCCGCCGTCGCGTGGCAGGCGTAGTTGACGATGCAGCCCGTGAGACGCCCGTGCTCGTCCCAAGCGCCGGTCACCCCGACCTGCGCGTCGATCGGCCCGGCGGGTTCCACGATGTCCGGATTGCCTTGGCGCGGGTGCGTGTAGGTCAGCCCGTTCTTCATGCGGAAGCGGCGGTTGAACGCGGCGGCGTCCTCCACGCCCCAGCCGAACCCGACCGCGGCTGGGACGCGTCCCGCATCCGCGCGCAGGACGGCTTCCACGATGCGGTCCTCCACCAGTTGGAGGTACCCCGTGTCGGCTTCGGACGACCACTCGTACGCCAAGCGCTGGATGAATTCGTCGGCGTGATCGTATTCGCCTTCGAGCACCATGCCTGTCGGGCCGGAGGAGTGCGAATGTGAGGCGGCGATCATCACCGCGTCGCCGGAAATGCCGGACTCATTCTCGATGCGCTTGCGAGCGGCGAGGACGATAGGACGCGGAATCACCAGCGCGTCGAGGCCGACCAGGGCGACGCGCTCACCGCCGGAGTCAAAGACCGAGGCGCGCACCTTGCAGGGATCGAAGAACTTTTCGTGGAAGACCTTGCCGTAGTTGCCAGGTCTCTCCATCCCCAGCTCAGGCGTGATGTCCGTCTCGGCGAACCCAACGCGATGTCCGGCGTCGATTCGGAGGTCGTCGTAGCGTTGCGCGCGGAGCGCCCCCGCCGAGAGACAAGAAACCAGTCCAAGCAATCTGCGCCGCGTCATCGCGGTCTATCTTACGCGGATCGATCAGAGCGCGCCTACAGCGATCGTCGCTTCATTGGAGACAAAGACGCTGCCGTCTTCGAAGCGAACCACGACCTGAACCGGGACCGTCGGTCCGATCGGCGTGTCCGGGCCAAGCAGGGCGTTGACTTGGTAGAGTCCCGAGAATCCGGGCGCGAGCCCGGCAAAAAGAACCTCGGCGGAAACGCCTCCCACGGTCACCTCGATGCGGGCCACGGTGCGAGAGAGTCCGACTTCCGGATCAGCGGCCTGCCCGGCGGCAACCGGGGGCGCGACCGCTCCCAGACCCACGCAGAAGACCTGGACCAGCCCGCCAGGTGGGACCGGCGAATTGGTGTCCGCGAGGCGGTACCCGTCGTCGAGGATCGCGCCCTGGCCCGAGCCGTCTTGCGCGACGGTCAACAGACCTGGCATTGCGGCCTGAACGAAGATATCCAGTGGGTCGCTCTCCGATTCGCCCTTGCGGACCTTCACGGGAATGGTCTCGCCCACGGCCAAATCGTAGGAGGCGACTCCGTTGATCTGGCCTTCGCTGACGAATCCCAGGGCAAGCTTCACGTCGCCCATGTCGACTGAGAGGTCGCCTAGCTCCGTGGGAAGCGGATACCCGTCCGCGGCTTGGAGAGAGTCGGCCCACTCCTCGCCGAACAGCGACACGAAAAGCCCCGGCGCAAGACCAGGCTGATACGAGCCCGCATTCAGCACGGCGGCCGGTGCGCTCGGACCCGTGATCGCGGCGAGCACCTCGACGGGACTGTTGCTGCTGAGCGCGACGTTGTTCGTCTCGTCAGACTCCTCCACGCGGCGCACGTCATCGGCGATGGCCCCGGCGAAGTAGGTCCCGGGCGTGAGCGTCTCCGGGGCGAGCATCGATCCCTCGCAAGCGTAGGATTCTCCGGGGGCGAGGCCGTCGCTTTCACAGATCATCCGCGTGAAGCGATCGTTCGTCGTCACGGCCTCGTCTTGGGACAGGTACACGCCCGCGCGGAAGGCCTCGACAGGGCCGTCGCCTGCGTTGAGGATCGTCATGGATGCGGCCGCGGGTTCGCCGAGCTTCAGTTCTTGCGGTGCGGTGAAGGAGGTAATCGTGAGGTCGGGCGGGGGGACGGCGCCTTGCTGGGTGACTTGGACCTGCCGATCCCCAACCTCGATCGTCGCGGTGCGCGGTTCGGGGGACGGGTTCTCAGCTACTTCGAAGGACACTACTCCGTCGCCGACGCCGGATTCACCACTAGTCAGGCTCAGCCAATCGGACTCGGTGGTCGCACTCCATGTACACCAGTCTTGGACGGAGACGGACACTGAACCGGATGCGTCGTCAGGGTGGAGCTGACTAGGAGATGGAGACAGTTGGTAGTCGCAGGGCCCAACCGCGTGACCGAGCTCTCCGATGTTATTGGAGATCAACAAACCTGAAGCGCTCACGAATACCGCTACGACCGCCTCGGGGTAGTCGGGCGTGAAGACCTCAGAGAATTGCGTCGCATCGACGCGTATACCTGAGACTTCCAACTCGGCTGCGAACGGAAACACGGACCCGGGGGTTCGGAGATCCACGTCTAGCCAGTACCAACGAGTCAGACCAGATCTAACCGGCGACCCTATGATCTCCCCGTTTCGTCGGAGTTGAGGGACGTCGTCTGTTGTTGGGTAGTTGACCGAAACCCGGAAATCCACGCTGGCTGCAGAAATGTCGAAGCAGTTGGCCTTGATCTTCCCGAGTCTCTCTCTGGTTCCGCTAGGATTCAGCTCGCGCTCTGTGGTGGTCATCGCGCAGACGTTTCCGATCGGCGGGGGTGACTGGGGCGAAGCAACCGAAGCGAAATAGAAAGCGAAGCTCAGAAAAGACGCACAACGGAACAGCAAATCTTTAACCCTTCTTTCTCAGCAAAGGGAAAGGGGCGGTCAATAGCGACCACCCCTTTCTATGTCAAGCAGGGGATGTCTTAGTCGTCCGCTTTCGCGGCGCCCGCAGCCTGAGTCATCTCCATGCCGTCCTTACCCATCTCCTCGATCTCCGAGAAGTAGACCTTGCGCTCCTCGTCCATCGAGAGGTTCGCCAGCATGACGGCCACCGAATCCTGCAGGCCGACCTCGATGTCCGAGCGCGGCGTGCCGCCGTCACGGACGTCGGTCAGGAAGCTTTCGAGCTCGGTGTACTCGGGGTCCTGACGCTCTTCCGGCGTCATGATGCCCTTGGAGTACATCCAGCGCTTGGCGAACTCCATTTCCTTCTCGATGAAGCCGACGTCGGGACCGTTCAGGTCTTTGATGCCGGGGATCAGCGGGAAGCCGTCGCCCTGCTCCATCGTGTCGGAGCCGACGGTCGCGCCCGCCTTCCAGGCTTCGCCCGGATCGGCTTCTTTGGCCTCGCCCATCTTCTCCTTCATCGGGTCGCGGAACCACATGCCCTCGCCGCCCGGGATGAGCGTGATCTCAATGGCGCCGTCGGTGCCCATGATGATCTCGCGGCAACCGTCGCCCGAGATTCGGCGACCTTCGATGTGCCGGTTGGTCATGATCGAGCTGTACTGCAGCTTCTCGCCGCCGGGGTACTCGAAGATGAGCTGGATGTTGTCGTAGATGTCGCGGCCGTCCTTCCAGTAGTCGATGCCGCCCACGCCGGTCACGGCCGTGGGGTAGGCGCCGATGAACCAATCGGCCACGTCGACTTGGTGCGACATCAACTCGGCGCACAGGCCGCCTGAGAACTGTCGATAGAGACGCCAGTTGATTTGGTCTTCCATCTCCGGCGGGGCCTTACGACGCCAGCTCTTGTTGCGATGCCACTGCGCTTGGATGTGCGTGATCTTTCCGATGGCGCCGTCGTCGATCAGCTTCTTCGCGGCGACGTAGAAATCGGAGTAGCGGCGTTGCAGGCCGACTTGGATGACGAGGTTCGGGTTGGCCTCATGCACGGCGCGGAGACCGTGGACCTCCTCCGGCGTGAAGACGAGCGATTTCTCGCAGAATACGTGCTTTCCGGCTTCGAGCGCAGCCTTGGTGACTTCGTAGTGCGCGAAGAGCGGAACCGTGCAGAAGACGGCTTCGACGTTCGGATCCTCGACGAGCTTGCGGTAGTCGGTGTAAGCGGTCGGCTTGCCCTCAAACAGCTCCATCGCCTGCTGAAGGTTCGGCTCGTAGATGTCGCAGAGCGCGACGCACTCGCCGATGTCCATCTTGTGCATGTGGCGCTCAAGCAGACGGAACCCGCGGCTGCCGGGACCGACCCAGCCGTACTTGATCTTTTCGCCGGCGGCTTTGCCTCGGCGGACGAAGGGCCCGTGGCTGGAGAGCGTCGCGGCGGCGGCCCCCGCGGCGCCGGCGGCTTTCACGAAGTCGCGGCGATTCGGACCGGCGGCCTCAGCCGCGGAATCTTGCTTGGGAGCGTCGTTGGACATAGAAAGGGTTCCTCTGGAACGGACGGACCTTACGAAAGGCCTCCCACATTTTAGGGGACTACGGGCGGGGCCGCAATCACTTCGAGATTCGTCCAGCCCAGTGCTCGATGGTGTATATTTATGTCAAATCATACACATGACAGTTCGGACCAATATTGAGATCGATCGTGAGTTGATTGATTCCGTGCTTGCGGAAACCGGACTCCGGACGAAACGCGAAGCGGTTCACGAGGCTCTGAAGACGTTGCTTCAGCTCAAGCGTCAGGAGCGCGTCAACGAGTATCGGGGCAAGCTTCGCTGGGAAGGCGACCTCGATGAGCTGCGCGCAGACCGGACTTTCGGCGAATGATTATGGTCGATTCAAGCGTCTGGATTGCCTACTTTAACGGCGTATCGAGCGCGCAAGCGGATCTCCTTGGGCAACTGCTTGGAGAGCGTCAGATCGTCGCCTTAGATCTGGTGCTCAGTGAAGTGCTGAGAGGCTTTCGGTCGGACGCGGACTACCGCAAAGCGAAAGAGCTGATGACTTCGTTTCGCGTCCTGACCTCAGGTGGAGCGGAGTTCGCGATCCGCTGCGCGGACAACTACCGCAAGCTCCGCAAGAAGGGCCTGACCGTGAAATCAGCCGACGTTTGGATTGCGACCTACGCGATCGAGCACGAGATCCCGTTGCTGCATCAAGACCGCGAATTCTCGGCCCTGGAGCCTCTGGGCTTGATGGTGGTGAGAGCCTGAGACTCGTCGAGCCCGCCGGTGGCTGACGAATCGCATGGGACTCCGAACTCTCGCCCCTATACTGAAATCCGGGTGGGGGCGGCACGCGCGATTTTTCTTCTTCTGCTGGGGGCCGGACTGGTCTCAGCGCAGGTCTGCCGACTCTCGGTAGCGGGCCTGAACCGCAATCGCCAAGTGCTCGGCCCGGTGAACGTCGAGTGTCCCGGCGGCGTCCACTCGGCGCCGTTCGGCAATTGGGGCGTCACCTCCAATTTCGGACAGTCTTTGGACGGACATCAGTTCGACGGCTGGTGCCACGATTCGGAGGTCGTCTTCAACGACGGTCAAGCGAGAACCGCCTGCGGCTCGGACTGGTACCAGTGGAACTCCTGTACGTCGCACCCGGACTTCTCCTCGCCCAACTGCACGCTCTTCAACAGCGACGAGTGCACGACCCAAAAGACCACCACCGGCGTCAACGTCCTCGGCACGGTCTCTGTCGAAGTCCCCGTTGGATGCCCTCTCGACCTCAGCGGGGACGGAACAGCGGACGCGGGTGGATGCGCCGACGTGCAGGCCTACGCGCATTCGCGCAACTTCATGTCGCTCTATGAACTGGATCCTCTGACCGGGAACTCGCTCGTCCAGACGCTGTTCTTTCCCGAGACGCCGGTTGCCCTCGCCTGCGACATCGCCGGTTGCGAGCCGAACGGTAGCCCCTGGGTTGAGCCCGAAAGCTACGACGACCCTGTCGATCGAGTGGTTGCGACTGCGGAGTTCGCGATGGCCGTCAACGGCGGAGTATTCGACTCACAGGGGCGCTGCAACGGCGCTCCGCTGACGCCCGTCCATGCCGTTTCCGCGGCTGCCTATCGAGGCGAGGGCTTGGCTGCGGACTCTCTAGCTAGCTTGTTCGGCGTGCAGATCGCATCGCGCGATCAGCTTGCCGTCAACTTGCCGTTGCCGCTGCAACTCGCCGGTAGGCGCGTCCAAGTCACTGACTCCCAGAGCGTCCGACGCGAGGCCAAGCTGCTGTTCGTTTCCCCCAGCCAAATCAATTTTTTGGTTCCGGCCGATGTCGCCGAGGGTACGGCCCGGATCGACGTGGTGGACGGCTTCCGCATCCCGCTCGCCTCCGGCCGCACGCAGATCCGCCGTGTGGCCCCCGCGCTGTTCTCAGCCGACGCGTCCGGTTCCGGCGTCGCCGCCGCGCTCTGGGTCGAGACCGATGAGCGTGGCCGCCAAACCGTCGCTCCTGCGTTTGCATGCGAGTCTGGACGATGCGTCGAACGCCGCCTGCGCAGTTCGGCGGGCGCGGCGTTGGTCCTCTTCGGCAGCGGCATCCGGGGTCGCGCGGAACTCTCCGCAGTGCGCGTCTTGTTTGGCTCGCGGCCGGGCAGGGTCCTCTACGCGGGCGACCAAAGCCAGTTCGAGGGGCTCGACCAGATCAACGTAGAACCTCCCCCGGACCTCGCCGGAGCCGTCGACGTCGTTGTGCAGATTGACGGCCTGACCTCGAACGCCGTGCGCGTGATGTTTGAGTAGCTGCCGGGGTTTGTCACAATAACGACGCCGATGTCCTTTCGATTGCTGCCTTTCCTGCTCGCCGCCTGCGCTCTCGGGTTGTGGGCGCAGGGCTACGTATCCCCCGATGAGACGCTCCCACTGGACCCGCCCGAGCAGCCGGTGCCTTACAGCCACAAGCTACACGTCGGCCAACTAAAACTAGAGTGCCAGCAGTGTCACCAGGAAGACGACGACGGCTTCCTGATGAGCTTCCCGGCCACGGAAACCTGCATGGCCTGCCATCAGGCCATCAAGACCGGCAGCCCCGACATTCAGAAGCTGGCCGCCTTCGCCGAGAAGGGCGAGAAGGTTCCTTGGGTCCAGATCTACCGTGTACCGGACTTCGTCTGGTTCGCCCACGCCTCGCACACCGAGGTCGGCGTGGAGTGTGGAGTCTGCCACGGCCCGGTCGCAGAGCGCGAGCAGATGTTCAAGGAGAAGCCCACCAACATGGTGAGCTGCATGAAGTGCCATGCCGAGCACGGCGCCCCCAACGACTGCGACCTCTGCCACGATCCGGGCTAGCGCTGAGGCGGCTAGACCCGGGTCAGCGCCTCAAAGCGCTTCGAGCCCGCCGGTCGGCTGAGCAGGAAGAAGTCGAAGATCCCCCGCAGGTAGCCGTAGCCGAATCCGAAGTGGAAGCACGCGAAGACCGCCGGCAGGCGAGCGGCAACCCGCGCATTGCCCGACCGACGCCACAACTCCGCCGTGAAGAAGGCCGAGCCCAGTAGATAGGCCCCGACGAGCGAAGCCAGCGTCCAAGCAGCCGTCACCGAGAACGGCGCCGCGACGCCGAGCGCGGACAAAGCCGCTAGGAAGGCGCCTGGGGCCAGTTGGCGCACCGAAGCCGGCACGCGGTGTTTCTTGAGCGTTGCGATCTTCCAGTAGCCGTATTGCGTGTACTGGCGAAAGAGCTGATCGAGCGAGTTCCTAGGCTTGTACCAAGAGCGAATTCGAGGGCTCTGCCAGACCGAGCCGCCTTGGCGCCAGATGCGCAGGTTCATTTCACTGTCTTGCGCCCGCACCAGCATCTCGTCGAATAGACCGAAGTGATGGAAGGCGTCGCTACGCCAGCAGCCGAGGTAGACCGTATCGACCGGTCCCTCGTATGCAGGGTCGTGCGCCTTGCCTCCGCCGGAGACCCACGGACTCGCGAAGGACAGCGCGATGGCCGCTGAGACGACTCCGTCGCCGCGCGGCACCCACGGACCGCCCACGCAATCGGCGCCGGATTCCAGCAAGGTCTCGACGCAACGCAGAACGTAGTCCTGCGCGTACTCGGTATGTACGTCCATGCGCACCAGGATGTCGCCGCGCGCGCGGCGAATCGCCAGGTTGAGCGCCGCCGGGGTACAGCGACGCGGGTTGTCGATCACCTGCAACCGCGGCTCGTCCGCTGCTGCTTCGTCGAGAAGCTCCCGCGTGCCGTCGTCGCTGCGTCCGTCAGCGACCAGCAGCTCCAAGCTCCACTCGGGCCGCAGCCTTTGCTGAAACAGCCCGGAGATGAATCCCTGGATCTGAGCCGCCTCATTACGGCAGGGAATCAGGATGGAGATCAGCATGCCGCGGCGAGCTCCCGCGCGTTGGCCGCCACGTGCCCCGGAATGCGATTGACCACCGCTCTGAACTTGCCGTTCGGACCGCGCGGGATCTGGGCCATCGTGCTGACGCGCACCCGGACCCGGCCCAGGCGGTCCTCCAGCGCGCAGATCATCTTTCTCTCCGCTTCTCGGCAGTAGCCTGTCGTCGGGGCGACGCGCAGCAGGATCTCGTCCTGTGCGACTTGTACGATCTGGGCTTCCCGGATGCCCAGTTCACCCTTGAAGACGACGTCTAGCCGGCCGACCGGCCGACCGTCCAAGGCAACGAGAATGTCGTCCGTGCGGCCTTCGACCGCGTCGAGGATCGGCAGGGTCCGACCGCACCGGCAGGGTGCAGGGCTGCGGGAGATGCGAACTCGGTCGCCGGTTCGGTAGCGGACGAGCGGCATGTCGAGGTCCAGCAGGCCGGTGGCGACCAGTTCGCCTTCGCCGTGCGTACGGACGACGCCGTCGTCGCCCAGCACTTCCGCGATTCCGAACTCGGGGAACAGATGCAGCGCC
>Ga0209273_10000494_pt1 | contig 49943 bp, 48 predicted proteins | sample tdAd471_FD_187126 | JGI IMG/M metagenome (GOLD analysis project Ga0209273, IMG submission 187126) | Marine sediment microbial communities from the Atlantic coast under amendment with organic carbon and nitrate - tdAd47.1 (SPAdes)... | ecosystem: Environmental > Aquatic > Marine > Coastal >...
AGGACCGCGATATCCAGGCCCGTTCCAAGGGCAATACGGACGGCATCGCCGACGAGGAAATCCTCGGCCTGATGCAGTCCATGGTGAAGCAGCGCCGCGACAGCATCGAAGCGTATTCCAAGGGCGGTCGCCCCGATCTGGCGCAGCAGGAAGCCGAGGAAATCTCGTGCATCGAGAGCTTCTTGCCGAAACAGCTCTCCGACGAGGAACAGGACGCCGCTGTCGCCGAGGCCGTCGCCAAGTCCGGTGCCGAAAGCATCAAGGACATGGGCAAGGTCATGGCGTATCTGAAGGATACCTATGCCGGGCGCATGGACTTCTCGAAAGCGGCGGGCAAGGTCAAGGCGCAGCTAGGCGTCTGAATCCGGCGCTACGCTGCGCCCCGTCATGATCCTTCGAGACACTCGCGTTGCTCGCTCCTCAGGATGAGGTGGGGCTGGGTTTTTCCTCATCCTGAGGAGCGCACGGCGCGTCTCGAAGGATGAGGCCAGCGTATCTGTGGATAACTGCCTCTTTCATGGGATAACTCCATATTCGTGCTCATACGCCGCCCTTCCACGAAGCGTGTGCCGGGAGTAGATTGTCCTGTTCACTGATGGAGCGAACATGGCCACATTTTCCCCGGAGTTTCTCGACGAGATCAGGCGGCGTGTTTCGATCGCCGATGTCGTCGGACGCACGGTGCGCCTGAAAGAGCGCGCGCGGGGCGATTTCTGGGGCCTGTCGCCGTTCACCAACGAAAAGACGCCGTCCTTCCACGTCATGGAGGACAAGGGCTTCTACAAGTGCTTCTCGACACAGAATTCCGGCGACATCTTTACCTTCCTGATCGAGGTCGAAGGCATGTCGTTCCCCGAGGCGGTCGAGCAACTGGCCGCCGAGGCCGGTCTTGAAATGCCGCAGGACACGCCCGAGGACCGCCAGCGCCAGCAAAAACGCAAGACATTGGCTGACGTCAACGAGCACGCGGCGGCGTTCTTCGAAAAGATGCTGCGCATGCCCGAAGGCAAGCACGCGCTGGAATATCTGAAAAAACGCGGCCTCGACGACGCCACGATCAAGACATGGCGGCTCGGCTTTGCCCCGGATTCCCGGGGTGCGCTGAAAGCGGCGCTCGGTCGCGACGGGGTACCACAGGAACTGATGATCGAAGCGGGGTTGCTGCGCGTCCCCGAAAACGGCGAACCGTACGACTGGTTCCGCGGCCGCGTCATGTTCCCGATCCAGGACCGCCGCGGCGGCGTCATTGCCTTTGGCGGGCGGATACTGGGCGACGGCGAGCCGAAATACCTGAACAGCCCGGAAACGCCGTTGTTCCAGAAGCGTCACGCGCTGTACGGCATGCATCTGGCAGGCTCACCGGCGCGCAAGGCCGGACGCATGATCGTCTGCGAAGGCTATATGGACGTCATCGGGCTGGCCCGCGCCGGGATCGACAATGCTGTGGCGCCGCTCGGCACGGCGTTGACCGAGGATCAATTGAAGGACCTGTGGCGCGTCGTGCGTGAACCGGTCATGTGCTTCGACGGCGACGAGGCCGGTCAGCGCGCCGCGTTCCGCGCAGCTGAGCGGGCACTGCCGATCATGCAGGCCGGTCATGCGCTGCGCTTCGCAATCCTGCCCGCCGGCGAGGACCCGGACAGCCTTGTCGCCACAAAAGGCCGCCAGGCGTTCGACGAATTGCTGAGCGCGGCGCTGCCGCTGTCGGAAATGATCTGGCGCGAGATAACCGGCGGGCGCATCCCGAACACGCCGGAAGACCGCGCCGACGTGCAGAAAAAGCTCGACGACCGGGCGCGCGATATTTCCGACGCCACGTTCCGGCGCCATTTTTCCGATTTCTTCTCGCGCAAACTGTGGGGCGAACGGGGTGCCCAGCCGCAGAGACGCAGCACAGGCGGCGGGTTCAGCCCGAAACGCCCCTTCGGCAAACAAAAGGTGGAAGGCGCGGTGATGACCGATGCGCGCGCCGAAACCAACGCCGCGACACCCGCCGATACGCTCCGCGAGCGCATCCTGATCACGACCCTGATCAGCCATCCTGAAATCTTCGACGAGATCGAGGAACGCCTTGGAATGCTTGAGTTTTCGACGCCCGAGCTTGACAACGTGCGCCAGCGGGTCTTAAACACCCTCGCCCGGCATGAAAGCCTTGACTCCGAGGAGCTTCGAAACCACCTCTCGGATGAGGGACTTGGTGCCGAAATCGGTATGCTCTTGAGCAAAAACGTCTATATGCATGCCCGGTTCGCAAGACCGGACAGCGACGTGAAAGAAGCCCTGGAAGGGTGGCTCGACACCCACCGGCGGCTGACCGCGAAAGACCATGACAGCGAGTTGCGTCAGGCCGAAGCGGCGTTGGGGGAAGATACGACTGAAATGGCCTTCGGTCGGATGAAAGCGTTGAAGGTCAATTGAATTTGGAGTCGCCGGCAACCATTTTGGCGCCGGACGTGTAGGGGTTTTTATTTTGGCCAAAGCACAAGCAAGCGAAGCGCGTACCACGTCTGAGGAAAGTTCCGACAGCCCGCTGCTGGATACTCTCGGCGCCGCCGTCAAGAAGATGGTCACCAAAGGCAAGGAACGCGGCTATGTCACCTATGACGAGCTGAACGCCGCGCTGCCGCCCGAGGAAGTCTCTTCCGAACAGATCGAAGACACCATGGCGATGCTGTCCGAAATGGGCATCAACGTGGTCGAGAATGAAGAGCAGGAAGACGCCGCCAACGACAGCACCGAGGAAGAAGAAGAAAAAACCGAGAAATCCGCCGCCGGCAACGTCGACGAAAGCGATCTTGGCCGCACCGACGACCCGGTGCGCATGTACCTGCGCGAAATGGGTTCGGTTGAACTGCTGTCGCGCGAGGGTGAAATCGCCATCGCCAAACGCATCGAAGCCGGCCGTGACATGATGATCGGCGGCATCTGCGAAAGCCCGCTGACGATCCAGGCCATCGTGCGCTGGCACGACGCGCTGGTCGCCGAGGAAATCCTGCTGCGCGAGATCGTCGATCTGGACGCCACGCTGGGCGGCGGACCGGGCCAGGCCCCGCAGGGCGGCGATAACGACGACGAGGACGAGGACGGCGAAACCGCCGGCGAGGACACCGCCAAAGCCGCCGAAGCGAAGCCCGCCGAAAAGACCGAAGAGACGCCGAAGAAGGCGAAATCCGACGACGACGACGGCGAGGAAAAATCCGAAGACGGTGAAAACAAGGACGATGATGACGACGAAGACGACGACGAGCAGAACAATCTGTCGCTCGCCGCGCTTGAGGAAAAACTGAAGCCGGAAGTCATCGAAACGTTCGAGCAGATTGCCAAGACCTACAAGAAATTCCAGCGCCTGCAGATCATCCGCATGGAAGCCATGCAGGGTGTCGGCGAGTTCAAGGACAGCCAAGAAAAGCGCTACGTCAAGCTGCGTCAGGAACTGATCGAGCTGATGGAGGGCGTGCACCTCAACAACGACCGCATCGAAGCGCTCGTCGATCAGCTGTACGGCCTCAACCAGCGTCTGGTGCGTCTCGAAGGCAAGCTTCTGCGCCTCGCCACCACGTCGCGCATCCGCCGCGAGGATTTCCTCGAAAACTATCGCGGTTTCGAGCTTGATCCGGACTGGATCAAACGCTGCAAGAAAATGCCGACCAAGAACTGGCAGCGCTTCGCCGAGCGTTACAAGGACGACGTCAAGGACATCCGCGAGGAAGTCTCCAACGTGTCGGGGGCTGTCGGTCTGCCGATCGGCGAGTTCCGCCGCATCGTCGGCATCGTCCAGAAGGGTGAGCGCGAAGCCGCCAAGGCGAAGAAGGAAATGATCGAGGCCAACCTGCGTCTCGTGATCTCGATCGCCAAGAAATACACCAACCGCGGTCTGCAATTCCTGGATCTTATTCAGGAAGGCAACATCGGCCTGATGAAGGCCGTCGACAAATTCGAATACCGCCGCGGCTATAAGTTCTCGACCTATGCGACGTGGTGGATCCGCCAGGCCATTACGCGCTCCATCGCCGACCAGGCGCGCACCATTCGTATTCCGGTGCACATGATCGAGACCATCAACAAGCTGGTCCGCACGTCACGCCAGATGTTGCATGAAATCGGCCGCGAGCCGACGCCGGAAGAACTGGCGACGAAGCTTTCGATGCCGCTGGAAAAGGTCCGCAAGGTCCTGAAGATCGCCAAGGAACCGATCTCCCTCGAAACGCCGATCGGCGACGAGGAAGACAGCCATCTCGGCGACTTCATCGAGGACAAGCTGGCCGTGCAGCCGCTGGACGCCGCCATTCAGGCAAACCTGCGCGAGACCACGACCCGCGTGCTGGCGTCTCTGACGCCGCGCGAGGAACGTGTGCTGCGCATGCGTTTCGGTATCGGCATGAACACGGATCACACGCTGGAAGAAGTCGGCCAGCAGTTCTCGGTTACCCGCGAACGTATCCGTCAGATCGAAGCCAAGGCGCTGCGCAAGCTCAAGCACCCGTCACGTTCCAGAAAGCTCCGCAGCTTCCTCGATTACTGATCGGGTCTGCCGGCACGGACCGGCAGCCCGGGGAACAGACGTTCTCCACAAAAAGCGTGAAAGAGATCGGCAGCCGGATTCCCCGGGGAATCGTTTCGGTAATAGCGAAGCCCCGCTTTGGGCAATGTCGGCAGACCTTTCACTTCAGCAAGCCCCCGCCAGCGGCGCCCCAGCATCTGCCGTGTCCGGACGCCAATCCCGACACCTGCTTCGACCGCTGCGGCGAGACATGAAAGGCTGGGGCTTGATAACCTGATTTGCCACGGAACACCGGCATCGCTCAGCGCCGTTATTGCCGCTTCCCTGAACGCGCATGGCCCTTCTATCAAAACCAAAGGTAACGGACGCATCGCGGCAACATCGGTATCGCGCGGCCCGAGCCACACCATCTGTTCATTGCCAAGGGCTTCCGACTTGATCGCCGTGTTCTGCTTGAAGGCAATGGCGTGATCAAGCTTACCTGCCTCCAGGGCATCAACGAGCACGCGGCTTCTTTCCACCAGTACATCTATTCTTGCTTCGGGATACAGACTGCCGAATGCCGCAAGCAACTGAGGCAGTTCATCCTCCGCGAAGTCCTGGACCGCGCCGACACGAACCACACCGGAAAAATTTACGTCGGCGATTGCCCGGGCCGCGGCATCGTTGGCCGCGAGTATCGCCTTTGCATGGCCAAGGAATTCTTCACCGACCGCCGACAGGACCATCCGGCGGCCTTCCTTGCGGAACAACCGTTTGCCGATGCTGGTTTCAAGGCGTGATATTTGCAGACTGACTGCCGGGACAGTTCGGCCTACACGCTCCGCCGCTTTCGCGAAGCTGCCAAGCGCCGCAATCGCAGAGAAGGTTCGCAAACAGTCCATATCAAGGTTTGTTACCATAGTTTTATAATAATTAATCAAAGATACATTCTTATCAACTTTTTTAAATAAATAAGTTGCGTATGATTGAGCCGTAATTGAGGAGAAAACCATGCCATTCATCAACATTCGCACCGCCCCCGCCGATATCAGCCAGGCGCAGGCACGTCAGCTCATTGACGGAACGACCCGCCTCATGCGCGACATCATGAAGAAAAAACCAGAACGCACGACTGTGCATATTCAGCCTGAAGACGGTGCGCTTTGGGCCGTCGGCGGCAAAACGATGGACGACATCAACGGCCGTGCGGTGCTGATGGAAATCAAGATTACTGTGGGGACGAATACCACTGCAGATAAGGAAGAAATGATCTGGGCCAGCCAGCGCATGCTGAAGGACGTATTGAACGTAACGCCGAACGCCGCATATGTCGTCATTGACGAAATCCCGGGAGAATCCTGGGGGAAAGAGGGCGTCATGATGGCTGAGAAGGCGGCAACAGATCGGGCCGAAGCACGACAATCAAGAGCTCCGTGAGCGCAACATGTCGGTTCGCGCCGAGATACTCCGCGCAATGCAGAAACGCATCACCGATGCGAAGCGCAACGGCAGCCACGCCGTCATGGAATTCGCCCTGTTCTCGCCCGGCAAAAAAGGGTAATCAGTTGACCGCGCGGCCAACCACCGCGCCCTGGTGGGCCTGTAGCTCAACTGGTTAGAGCCGACGGCTCATAACCGTCTGGTTGCAGGTTCGAGTCCTGCCGGGCCCACCACGCACCCCCAAGGGAACCGACCACCATTCCATGGACCGGATAAGAATGGCCAAGTTCTGCGGGTTTCCGAGGTATATTTCAATATATCTACTGCTGTGAGACAGTCGCTGCAGGCCGAAATTGCCGAATTCCGTCAAAAGTCTCTGTTTGGCAATTTTCGTCACCATTCCATGGCCTGCGACACCAAGGTGAGTTCTCGGGATCGGGTCGAAATGTTTTAGATTTTGGTTTTCGATTGGCTGAAAAACGCCGTCTAGAAAACAGCTCTCTTGCAGTTGCTCTTGAGTCTACGCAGCTAGAACTTCCTCTGCTTCCATGAGCCACTCAAACTCTTCGTCTGCAATTATCCCATCAGCCTCGACAACTCGTTTCATCCACTTAACGATATCTCGGACTTCCTTCTCTCCACGTTCGGCGGCCAACTCCAATCCTCGATCAAAGCTGATGGTGTCGGGGTGTAGGCCATTTACATGTGATTCAATTGCTTGCGGATCAACAGGACTGTTCGCTTTGTCCACCACATATTCTACGATTGCAGCCTTCTCTAGGTCATGGAATTCCCCATCGCAGCGCGCCAAGAATGTCAAAACCTGGAGCCCTGGCCCGCATGTACGGAGAGCCTCATATGTAGGATCCACAGACAGATATTTCGCAAAAAACTCGGCCGCATCGTCAACCACCTCTCCGGTTTCCAAATCTACAATCTCTCTTATTCGTGAGGCCTTGAATGAACGTGCGGCACTTCGTTCATGGCAGTAAGCGCGAATCAAAAGGTCGCTTTCTTGCGGTATCAACGATCTGACGGTAATGCGTCGCCGGCTTTCGTGACCTTTCGAATCAATATAAGAAATACCGAAACTACGACCGATGCATTCGAGCGCGGGCTCGTCATCGTCATCAAAATCGTCGTCTATCTCAAATTCCACTACGACTTCGAAGTCGGTCTTGATCTCCGGTGGCGGCATCTCCTTGCCTATTGCGGCCTTCCGGAACAGGCCAAGCACTTGGTCTAACCCTGCCATAATCTAGTCTCTCTCGCCTCAGTCGGCACAAGTATTGATGTGTTTTGCAATTGTTACATTTATACCCCCGGTTGCGCCACCCTGTGATGAACAGGATAGGATCCTTGTGGGTGAGCATCCTTTTATATGGGCGGAAGAATCGAGTTCCTGGGTTACGAACGCATTGCCCATTGAATTGATGTCTTATGGGTGCCGAAAGATTTTGGGGTCGTCAGAGAAACCGAGGAATTCTTGCTGATCTTTCCAGGAGAATGGCATGTGTCGGAGACGCTTTAGCTTCTCCGCAGTGAGCTCTATTGGCTGTTTGCCCCCCAATATCGCTTCGACGATATCGGGACCCAAGAACGCGAGCGGAATGAACCGGCTGATGTCCCCCGGATCAACATCATCCGCTTGAGCAATATCCTTGATCGTTTCAGCTTTGCCTTCTGCAAGCCGTTCGAACCACGCGCGAGCGTCACTGACGACTTTTACCAGCTCCGCATCAGGTGCCCGTGGCCGCGTCACCCCAGGAATGATGACCTTGCTCTCAACACCGCGGCGTCGAATGCATAGAGGGAGGTCGATGGTTTCTGGAAAGGTCTGGGATAGATCGTCCATACCAATGTCTGAAAATCCGGTTCTCGATATCTCCAGCCGCAAGTTTCCGGGTTCGATGTTGACCCTTTCCAACAGTGATCGGACCCTCTCTCCCGCCTCAATGGTTCCTTCTTCGATTTCCCGGACCAATTTGGCATCTTCAGGTGCATTGTCGTTCAAGAACGTGACTAAGCCGTCCAAGACGGCCTGCTCAATCTGATCAGCTGGCAACCGCCAGCCGTTCTTCGCATCGGGCTCGTTAATCAGGCGGCTGGAAGTGTAGTAGCGATAACGTCGGCCCTTCTTGTTTGAATAGCTCGGCGTCAGCCGGTCGCCCGACTCGTCAAATAGGAGCCCGGTCAACAAGCAGGCCTGGTTCTTGTTGGAGCGGGACCAGCGACCGCGGCAGTTGCCGTCGAGCATCCGCTGGGCCGCGTCCCAGGTTTGTTGGTCGATTATGGCGTCGTGCTGGCCGGGAAAGGTCTCGTCTCGGTGGGCGATCCGGCCGATGTAGATGGGATTTCGAAGCAATTGGGCCAAGTGCCCGCGCGAAAACGCCTTGCCGCCTCTGGCACCTGTTGGCCGGCGCTTGGTCACGTAGCCGCGCCGCGTAGCTTCTGCCGCAAGATCACGGATCGAACCCAAGTCCAGGTAGAGCCCAAATATCGCTCGGACTGTATCTGCCTCTTCAGAATTGATGACCAGCTTCTTGTCGACGGCGTCGTAGCCGAGCGGCGGCAATCCCCCCATCCACATCCCCTTCTTCTTTGACGCTGCAATTTTGTCGCGGATGCGTTCGGCCGTGACCTCGCGCTCAAACTGTGCGAAGGACAAAAGCACGTTGAGGGTCAACCGTCCCATGGAGTTGGCGGTGTTGAACTGCTGGGTCACAGAGACGAAGGAGACGTTCCTGGAATCGAAAGTCTCAATGATCTTGGCGAAGTCCATGAGCGAGCGGGTCAGACGGTCGACTTTGTACACGATGACGAGATCGACCTTCCCTTTCTCGATGTCGGCCAACAGTTCCTGCAGGGCCGGACGGTCCATAGTACCTCCGGAGATGCCGCCGTCGTCGTAGCGTTTCCGCCGGACGACCCAGCCCCGGCCGCGCTGGGACTGGATGTAGGACTCGCAAGCCTCGCGCTGGGCGTCGAGGCTGTTAAAGTCCTGGTCCAGCCCCTCGTCCGTGGACTTGCGGGTATAGATGGCGCAGCGGATCCGTTTGCTCATAGCCCGAAGAACCTCGGACCCGACCAACGCGCGCCGGTGATGACGCCCGCGATCTTGGAAAGCGATCGATAGGTCTCACCTTCGTACAGGAACCCTTTCTCCAAGACCTCGACCGTATGTGTCACGCCGTGCCATTCGCGGACAAGCCGCGTGCCGGGCGACAAGGCCGTCGATCGACGCGGGGCACTGGACGTGTGAGGCAGCTTGTCTTTTCGTGCCATCCAGGACCGCAACTTCCGTCGGATCGTCGGCTTCAAACCGCCGAACGCCTTCACCTGAACCTGGTAGGCGGCACTGTATTCTAGCAGCCGTCGGCTGACGCCCTTAGGCGGCGGCCGGCCATGGGTCTTCTCCCACCGCTCAATCAGTTCTGCACGCGAGAGACCTGGAATCGCCGAGAGATCCTCGGCGACCCGGTTCTCTTTGGTTTGTCGGCTCATTGGTTGGCGAGCTTGTAGACGGTGACGTCCTTGGCATTCTTCTCTCGCCGGATGTCGTGGCCCTTCTTGCGGAGCCCCGTCAGCGCCGCACGAACACTGTGCGGCTGCCAACCGGTCGCCTTTTGAAGTTGTTCAACAGTAGCGCCCTGTTTTCGCTTGAGCAGCTTCAGGACGGTGTCTTGCTTAGTGGTCTTGGTGACCATGTTTACCTCCATGATCTTGCGCCCGCCCCGTGCAGGCGCTGTCACCACCCGGAGCCCAGGAGGCTTGATGCCGTCTGCCGGGCGGGCGGTTATGGAGGTTTTCCAGAGCCTAGGTGCCCCTCACCGCACGGTCACAGTACTGCTTCCTTGCAGCAGGAAGTCCAGTGGAAAGACACTGGAAATTTCGATCAAATGTTCACCCCCGCGATCGGGAGATCCATTGCCCTCAAGAACTGAACCATACTGTCCACCTGATCGTCGTGTTTCGCAGCGGGAAAGTCTCGGAGTTCCGCTTCAAATGCATCTAACCAGTCAGCCTTGACCGGCAGGACTACACGTCCCTGTTCTATTTTGACCGTCTGAACGGCCGCGCGTGTGACTTTATCTTGAGATACATTCATGGCTCGGAAGTAGGTCGGACCGGACGCATACGCCTTGCTCAATTCAGATTTGTAGAACTTGCTGTATAGCGCTTGGCCGATGTGCGAAGCCTCAAATATAACCAGTCGAGGCTTGTACTGGATCGCAAGTGCATGGACCGCCTTCTCAAGGTCCACATATTCGAGCTTCTCGCGGAAAACATCGACGAGATAATAGATGTCACCCTGTTTGAGCCAGGTCGTGCAGACAGAATAATCGCTGGTCACGGAGGCGGTCACCGCGGGATCCCAGCTCTGGACGTAATATTCGCAATGATGCAGCGGCGGGAGCTCCGAACACCGCTTGAACTGTTCGATCTTGAACACGTTACCGCCGGGAAGCGTCGGTTCCTGCAGCCACTGGCCTGCAAACACCATCTCGCCCACATCGGACCGGAGCTGCGCTAACGTTTCAAGATCCTCGCGTTCAGGATCCAAGGGGTCTCCCGGCTGGCGCTGGAAGAATTGGTTCGGACCGATCTGGATAGACTCCTGGGTGGTTGCAAGAGCCGAGAGCTTCAGATGTTTCCAGCCGCCCTTCCCCAAGACATACCCAGTTGTATCCTCAGGGTGGAGACGCTGCTGGACCATGATCATGGTGCCGTCCTTCTTGTCGTCCAGTCGGCCCAAGAGCGTATTGTCCAGATACTCGTTGATCTTCTTCCGCCGCACTTCACTCATGGCTTCCTCGGGCTTCATCAGATCGTCACCGATGATGATGTCAGCACCAAATCCCATGGCGGAACCGCCGGTGGTAACGGCCTTACGGCCGCCTCCTTTCGTGGTCTTGAATACGATCTCCGTGTTTTTGCCCTTTTTGATTTTGGTTTTGGGGAACACCCAAGCATAAAAAGGCGTAAGCATGAGATCGCGAGTCAAGTTGTGGAGCTCGATGGCGAGCTCACCAGCGTAACTGACCACCATGATCTTCCGCGTCGGATCCAAGCCCAGAAGAAAGGTAACTAACAGGACCGAGACCAACGTCGATTTATAGTGTCGGGGCGGCACATTGATGACCAACCGCGTCGTCTCTCCGGTTAGCACGCGTTCAAGCTCCCAGATGATCGCCCTGATGTGCGGGACGTCACGATAAGGGCGTCCAGGATAGAGCTCTTCGACCGCCCGGCGGCAAAACGCACCAATGTTGGTCGCATAGTGGATGCGCAAAGCTTCCTTGTCCGAGATATTCATTTTGAACCTCCTTCGTTTTCGTCAGATGCCGCCGAAATCACGGCGGCTTTAAATTCGTCTAGAACTTGCAGATCGGTCTTTGTTAGCTCCATTTCCTCGCCTTCCACGTCGTCAGGCGTCATGAGCCTCATGACGAGATTGAGCACCGTATTCGCGGCCTTGGTGTCGCCCTGAAGCGCTTTTGCCGTGAGAGCCTTGAGCATGGCGCGCTGTTTCGAGACCTTCTTGGTCTTGCCCTGCTCCTTGATCGGGATCTTTTCGCCGAGTTCTTCGGCTAAATCGGTTTTCAGGTTCTTGGTGCCCTTAGGACGGCCCTTCGGATTGCCCGACTGACCAGGTTTGAATCGGCCATCCGGCGGAGGTTTGCCATAGCCGACCTCGTACTCTTTCATGGCCATGTCACGCCTCCCCTTCGTTCGAGGGCGGCGGGAGCAGAAGCTGGCCGCCGTTGCGCATCTCGCCAATCCCCTCGAAGGTCATGCCGGTGGCAGCGTGTCGAGCCTGGTTGCCGGTGAAGGCTTCCCAGCGGCGAACGATGACGTCCATGTAGCCCGGGTCGAGTTCGAGACCGGCGCAGATACGTCCTGTCTGTTCGCAGGCGATGACGGCCGTGCCTGAACCCAGGAATGGATCCAGGACCAGGCCTCCGCGCTTGGAGCTGTCGCGGATGGCGTCGGCGATCATGGCGACGGGTTTCACGGTCGGGTGCAGCTTGAGATCGGCGCGCCGGTCCGGGGAGAGGGAATTGCAGCCGTCGTAAGCCCAGACGTTGGAACGGTTGCGGCCGTACTTACCGAGTTGGACGTTGTTAATATGCGGGGCGTCCCCTTTCTTGAAGACCAGCACGAGTTCGTGCTGAGAGCGATAGAACGACCCCATGCCGCCGTTTGACTTGGCCCATATGCAGAGATTTAGCTGGCGTCCGTAGTAGCGATGGCAGACAGCCTCCAACACGTGGAGGTGACGCCAGTCGATAAACAGGTAGTGGACGGAGCCGTCCTCGCTGTACCGGACGAGGTTGCGGATGAAGCCGACGAGGAAGGCCTCGTACTCCTCTTCCGACATCTCGCCTGAGGCCATGACGAATTCTCCGTGCTTGATGGCGCCAGAACCGCCGACGTGCCCCTGGACCCTGACGTTATATGGAGGATCCGTGATGACCGTCTGGGCCGAGCGGCCGTCGAGGACCGTCTCGTAGGCCTGCGGGTCGCGGGCGTCATCACAGAGGACCCGGTGTTCGTCCAGGAACCAGAGATCGCCGACCTGACTGACCTGCGGCCCGCGCTCGGCGGGAAGTTCGTCTGCGGGCGTTGACCCCACGGGTGCGAGTTGCCCGTCGATGACGAGGTCGATCTCCGGCATCTCGAACCCCGTCAATTCGATGTCGTAGTCGAGTTCCAGGAGATGCTGGAACTCGATGGCGAGTTTCCCTTCGCCCCAGTCGGCGAGTTCCGCCAAGCGATTGAGGGCAATACGGAGCGCTTTCACATCCGCCGCCGAAAGGTGTTCAATACGGAGAACAGGGATCTCCGTGTATTCGAGACGCTTGGCCGAGGCATGGATCGCTTCGCCGGCGACTATTGTGTTGTCAGGGTCAATCAGGATCGGCAAGACGATCCCGAACGCGGGCAGGTTTTGATCGATCTTCTTTTGTTGGCGTTTTGGGTGTTTGCGCGGGTTCCCCGGATAGGGTTTGACGCTATCAATAGGGACGTACTCGACGTCACCGATCAATCGCCGGTCAATCCAAGGGCGCTGGTTATGGTGAATGCCCTTCGGCGGGCGGGGAGTCTGCGTTGTTGTCATCAGAACGGCCTTTCCATTTATGCTGCCGTTCAAGGACTTGGATCATTCATTCCAAGGTATGCGACGACAGCGGTGGTCCACTGCCAACTCCCACATAACTCCCTCCTTGGAATGGGAAATGACTTTCAGTTTGGTACGTATTGTCTTCCTACATTCGGGTTCTCTTCATTCTGTCCAGATTAATGAATCGCCGTTGAAATCATCGCCCGCCATCGGCTGAGGAGCGGCAATTCGGACGCGGCTCCTTCCAAATCAAGAGCGCGCTGCTCCCATGATCCGCGCTTGAAACTAACGAGGTCAACGTAATCACGCTCCCACTCAACATTCAGGACCTTGTGCTTTTTTTCGTCAGCCCAAATTTCTAGGCCGAAGGCGAGATTGCCAATGGGATGGCCATAATGAACCCGCCATACGCCATCTTGGCCCCGAAGTACTTCAGGAATGGGAATACGGTGCGACATCATCAGCCCGTTCACCGAATATCGGTAACGAGCCCCGCAAGGCTTCTCGGTGTATGTGCCACCGGCGACCAGAAGCGACTGCACCGCATCACGGATATCAATCGCCGCCTGAAACCGGGGAGATAGGTTTGAAGTATGTCTCTGTGCCATCTCGGCCTCCATTCATCTTACCTGCGGATGAACGGGCAAGGAGGGCTCGAACATCAGCAGGAACTTCCTGCTGTGCTCTCTCGATCATCGCCCTCCTTGGCTACGAGAGAAGTACAGAGAGGCCGATATAGCAGGTGACTTGACATTTGTCTACTAGATGTTGATCACCACCTGATGATATGGACCTCGTTCATCGAAGGAAGCTCCGTCACCTGATACTCGTCGCCGTTTTCGCAGAAGACGGAATAAAGCACGCGTAGCCGTGTACGCTCGCCGTGTAGCACGATCTTTATGGGCTCGCAGACCTCTCCCCGCACTCGCGCGATCAACTCGCTGAAGTACCGCTTATTGTCCTTGTTCGTCTCAAGGACGGTTTCTTTCAGCTTCGCCGCATCGCCGGCAATTGGTGCGATTAAGGTTGCGGCGAAGACACATGAGTAGATGAGCTTTCGCATGGATCAACTCCCCGCCTTCTGTTTTGGCTCCACATACCGCCAGCCGCGTTCGCCCATACATTTGAGGAACACCGCCCGTGTCTCGCGGCCACCAAAGTTGCCGAAGATGATGGTCGCGCCATAGCGCCGGGCTGCGGCCCGGCAATCGGCCTCCGCGACCACTTTGTCGTTGGCGGTTAATCCTGTCCGAGTTGGCTCTAAGCTCTCGCGAAGAAAGTCGTACTGTTCTGCATGGGGTGTGCCACATGCGGCCAACGCGACGAGCGCACAGCCGAATCCCAATGTTCTTAATCTCATGGAATTTCACTCCGTTCACCTGAGGCCAGAGCCTCCAGCGCGCCCGCTGGAAGGTGGCTTCAATCCGACTGGTGATCGGGGTGTTAAGACAACCGCACAAAGACGGTCCCTGGGTTTTTAGCCGGAGGCCTGGACATAGCCCAGGCACCCCGACCATAAGTCAGGAGTGTCACTGATCCGGTCAGTGACAACCGCTTTGTGTGGGGTGTCTTAAGCCCCAGAGCCGTGCGTGGCGGCTCCGAGGACAGTCTTGCTCAATGTGACGGGGAAGGGAAGCACTTCTGCTACCCATGGCCAATTCATGAAACCGATACGGCGGTCGATATGATCTTCCTGTCAATTACGACAAATCTTCAAATGGCAATGGACAATCACGCTTCACGTAAAACATCAATAGTCCCACCAACTTGCTCCGAAAGAATCATCGCAAAGTACCGAGCACGGGTCAGCGATACATGAAGGAGCCGTCTCGTATCGACGTAAGGCGGCGTTTTGTCCTGGGCGCGAAAAGTTTGATATTGATCCTCAACCAGCAGCACGGCGTCGTATTCTCGCCCCTTAAGTTGATGCATATTCATGACCGAGATTGGGGACTTTTCTCGCTGAGAGTCGAGAATTTGATCTCGCAATATGGCCTGCTCTAATGCGTCCTCGGCCCCCTCATAATTTCCGTTGTCTCGCCACAAAGCAGCGAGCTGTTCCTCGATGAGTGAGCCCCGTCTAAGCAATCGAAGATAGCGGGCATTTTCTCCGGTCTTATTCAGGTCAGGAACGCCAGCACGTTCTACGAAGCGCCGAACTTTCAACCAATCTTCCGTTGGTGAGCCCGAAAATCCTTCACCGTCCAGCGACTCAAATACGCCGTCCAATGCGGCGACGCACTTAGTTTTTGGCGGTACGCCGCCACCACATTTTTCCGCCCAAGCCCGCAGAGTATCGGACCGTTTGATGTTAGTCTGATTGTTTGCCGAACGCAGCATATCGGCAATTCTAGTTAGCGCCTGAGCCAATCGTTCATGGCGTTCCAATTCTATTGATCCCAACATGTTTGATATGACTCGAGCGGCCAATAGGATTTGCATCTGATCAAACAACACGTCGTGAGAGATCGGTTTGTGCTGACGCCCGCGTATGTTGATGGTGCTCGCCAGCGTATCGGAAATGCGCCGGACCATGCGCTTGCTTCGAGCGGCGACCGCGATGTTTAGGTCGGTGTGTTGCGTGCGATTTGCCGTCTCGTTCCAGGTTCTGATGAGGCACAATCGCAACGAAGATTCATACATTCCAGTCCTGAATCGACTTAGTTCGATATCGTCTGGGAGGTCTTGCACCACGTCTGGCGACAGAAGCGATCGCGCGTACCCCGCAATGCCGGTTGCCGGACTTCGATTGTTTTCGTTCTGAAAATCGAAATTCTGCGCGTTGAGATCTTGACCAAACTCGCTGAGCCGCTCTTCGGATACACCCTCACGCCACTCGAATATTCGCTGTTCATTATCGCCAAGAGCAATGATGTCAGACCCTTTCGCAAGTTCACGAATCATTGCCCATTGGTCCTCGTCGGTATCCTGAAACTCATCAACCAGAATGAGCGGATGAGCGGCAACAAAACACGATCTAGCAGCTTCCGAGCGGCATAGTATTTCACTTGTTCTCGGCGCAAACTGGTCGTAAGTGACGAGACCTTCTTCCTCGTAGAGTCGATCTTGTTCGACCTTCCAAGCGTTACCGTCGAGTCCAGCACTTCGAACGGCCGCATCTTGTGCTGCGACAATTCTCAATCGTCGTTGGTTCGAAGTGAGATAGCCATGGGATTTTAGTATCTCCCATGCGAAAGAGTGGTAGGTCTTTATCTCGACGCGTTTTGCGACATCGCCCGATAGAACGCCGCCGGCACTTTCGAGAATTCGTCGAATTGCAGCGTTGGAGAAACTGAGGAACAATACAGTTTGTTCGGGCCGTAGGTCTTCGAGTACTCGCCTGCGCGCCTTCAGCAGTGCTATGGTTGTCTTTCCAGACCCCGGCCCTCCAACCACCAACATATGCCCACGCCCATCTAGGATCGCGCGGCGCTGATCACATAAGTCGAAACGATCCTCTGGATTCTGCTCACTCATGTGTCTTCAGGTTCATCTTCGCCAACAGCATCGGCTTCGGAATTTGCCTCATCTTCTTCGTCACCCTCATCGGACGCACCAAGTTCATCTGGTAGCGCGTTTGAAATGGCGTCAAGTGCCGTAACGATGACATCTGGCAAGTCATCGTGCGCGCACATTTCGATGAGTTTTTCAGCGTACCCTGCACCCTTCCGGGCTTTCAAAACCCGCTTGAGGATGGGTCGAATGTCCTCGTCCGCAACGTCGTCATCGTAGGCGAAGTGCCCAGGGTTCCGGGCATTTTGGGGGTAGTCATCCCAATCACAGGCCTCTCCCAAGTACCGACGAATGACCTCGAGCGGAATTCTCTCGGCCAACAGGTACTCGATACCCGTCTGGTCGAGTTCCCAAGACTCGTCAAATAGATCTTGGATCTGATCGGCAGTATCTTCGTTCTTCATTCGATCGTAAAAGGCGTAAATCTTTAGCCCCAGGTCCTTGAAAAACTCGCCGTAACGTAAGACACCACCATCACCGTCGCAGTGGACGACTGTAACACCCGAAAGGTCGAGCGGCGTGTACGGTGGTTCCGCTTCAACTTGCTCAAGAACGTCCGAAGCGGCGTAAAGGACTTGGGCGTCCGAAATGCCCTCGACGCAAATCACGCCATTGCCAAGCATGGCTTCAGCGAGAATTCGCCGCAGGTTTCCTCGGTAAGTCTTGCCTTTTATGCCAGTGACTTCAATTTGACGCGCGCTCAAGACGCTGTCGGCGCCGCGCTCGAGCAGCACCACATTCTCTGGCGGGAATTGTTCGAGCACAAACGGCGAGTGGGTAGTGAGAATGGACTGATCCATTTTGTTGCGCAGAAACTGCACAATACGCCGCTGCGTATGCGGCGGAATTGCGATTTCAGGCTCCTCCATTGCAAAGATGACATTGTTCTGTTTGAGCTCCGCGATGAAAGTTAATAGCGAGAACACCAACGAATTGATGACCCCTGAACCGAGCCGCCAATAGGGAACGGGCGTGTTAGATCGCGCGGACGAGCCAAACAATGTGATCGACTTACGTAAGTCGTCCCGCGTGAGCGCGGAAGGATAAAGTCTGAAAGCCCGTTCCTCGTCAGAGATATTTATGAAGCGGCGGACGCGACCGTCAATCTCGTCGAGCACTTCTCTGAGTTGTGCAATACCATCAATAGGAGGTTCAAGATTTTCCAGAGAATTTAGTGTCTCTTCCCACATAGCTGAGCGGTCGTCATCTTTCAGACGCAAGATGATGTCCAGCAGCGAGCCGCGCTCCAGACTGAGTGCGCGAGAGCCTGTCCGGAGGGCTCGCAGGTAAATGAAGCCGAACTGTCGCTTTGCGGCCCGGCTAATCTGGTCATAGCGATCATCTTCTTCCGCGGGCGGACTCGCAAAGAACGTCCGGGCTTTAAACTCGTCCTCTTCTTCATCATAAACGCCTTCGAATTTTATTCTGAGCGCCGGGATCACACCTTCAGCGGCGGTATCTTCGGGACTTGCTGTTTCGTCCAGAAGGGTGTTCGTCTGCGTGTTCCAGTATTCGCGGTGCGCGCGGAACTTAGTTTCAAGCTCTGTGGTTAGATCAGTGAGAACAACTTCGAGCTCGATTGGAATTGGAACGCCATCTTCAACGTACTTCCGCTGATAAAAGTCATGCTCGTTGATCGGATTAGATCGCGACAAGCGATCCGGTCCAAGGCACAAGTCCAGCGCCTCGCACATGGTTGATTTGCCGACGCTATTCCCGCCAATGATCGCTGAATGGCCAGGGAACAGAATCTTCCCTTCTGCGACGCTGCGGAAATTTTTCAAGGTAAGTTGACGTATCTTCATTTGATGTCCTGATCATTGAAGTACGCTGACGGCGAACAACGCACGGAGCAAAAAAAGCCCATTAGTTCTGATTTCTGAGCCGTCACCGCATGAATGGTGCCATCTTCGAGACGCTTGAGTTCACGGGCGTGGTCCCCAGATCGAAAGCGCAGGCTCTCGCTTACATTTGCGAGGCCAACGAAAATTGGCCGGAACCCTCTTCCGCGATCCGGATCGATCGCAAGTCGAGATACGCCTTCCGTTAATGCCAACTCAAGGGCGCTGCCGCAGTCGGACAAACTCGCGAACTTCGGACAGGATTTAAGGCTTTCGAGCACGCCGATGCCGGCGTCCGCAACGATAAACTCGAAACACCTTTCGTAGGCTGCAAAGGCCACATACGCGGACGAGACGGCGCCGCTGTGCTCGACGACATTGTTATATAGCTCGACAATCGCGGCAACGAACTGTGCGGCTTCTGCATTCTGAAATCCGGCGAACTTTGCCGCACGCCGCGCGCGAATATAAAAATCGGTTTCGGCGGTATCGTCAGTCGCAAAATCTTCGACGCGCACAAATCCGATATGTAGCCCTCTCTCTTGATAATGGCGTCCACCATTCGTTTTCGCGTGAAGAAGCGAACCGTATCGTTCGTCGTGAAGCCAACTTTGGTTGCAGGTTTCGATCGGCAAGACGTGCGTAAGTTCTAGGAAAGCGCCTAGCGAACACGTTGTTGTTGATGGAAGTTCTTTAAACGGAACATTCCCGCCGTGAACGGCCAGGCAGATGTCATCGACAAGGTCAAACGTTAACGTTTCGATGAATCACCTCACGCCGCTTCCGACATGCTGCCATTGCCACTGTAGAACTTTGATTTGAGGAAAAGCGAACGTTCACTGAGGTTATGGGCGAACAGTGGATCGATCGCCTCGCCAATCCCAGTCGGTGCAGCCGCCCACGTCAATGAGTGATTGTTTTCACGAACCGCTCGTTGGCGTTTGATCGATTTCATAAAGCTAGTCGTCTCAATGTAAACGACCTTGCGGAAGGATTTGCGTAATTCGGGAATGACGACCGGATTGCCGTAAACGATGATGTCTAGATCACGCCCGGCAAGTTCGGCGAGATTCGCCAACTGTTTAAGATGGAAGCCCATTCGCATCTTACGTGCTGGCCCAGTCGTAAACTCATAAGCAAGAGTGCGCACTTCATCGCGCGCTGCGATGAACCGACCCCAGCGCACAAAATCCTGCGCCGTCCGACCATTCGGATGGAGCGCGCAGGGCATCCCGAGATTCAAGAACTCAGAGAAGAGAAGTCCAATCCGCTTAATCGCGTGCATATCGTCATGGCGTGGATGATCCAACACGACGCTAAAATTAGGCACCGTTACCATTTTGATACCGAAGCTCACCAAAGCCTCGATAACCGCGACCCGCTTTTCACCGAGAGCCCACCACGGTTCGATACGAGTGTCCTGATTGACGCCCGCAAGGATGATTTCAGCGTCTCGGGCGATGTGAAATGCGTCGCAGAGCTCATCTCTCGATCTGAAGCGCAACAAGCCCGTCGAGTAGTTGACGAGGTCAGGCAAGCGAAGAGCAAAGATGTCATTTTGAAGAGCTTTGACCCTGCTTCCGCCATGGTAAATCAGCGGGACGATCTCTCGGTCCAAGCTCACCGGTAGAATCGGCGCCCGCGGGGAATTTCGGAGGTAGAAGTCTCCAATTTCGCGGACCTGATCAACATAAGATCCGGTCTTGTTGCGGCATACTCTGGTACACCTGCCCGGATTGCCGCAGCAAAGATCGAGACAATCCATAATGTTCTCACGCACACAAAGTCCACCACATGTGTCTTTCAACGAACAGGCCGCACAGCCAAGCGCCATTGGGTTTGCGCTCGGATCATCGGTTAGTTGGCGTATCACGAGATCGTTGCTGCGAGTGTCTGACTGCTCGGTATTCAGCACAGCGAAATTTCCGCCGTCTTCGAAATTTTGTTGATTTTCCGGACCTCGCCCTTCGCGACGCCGCCTTTGTCACAGATTGCCCGCATGATGTCGTCAGGCGGATCCTTGATGCGCGCCACTTCGCTGTTGCCTCGCGAAGCGACGAGTTCGCTTCCCTTAGGTTCAACGATGAGGGTTTCGCCAGCGTCGAGTTTGGCGCCACTTCTGACAGTGGCGACCGCGCAGCGTGGTCGGTCCGTTGGCGACTGAGTGAAGAGATCTGGCGTGCCTAATTTGACCCTGCCCGCATCAATGCTTTTCGCGTGGGTCGCTCTCGTCTTCTTAAGAAACTCGGAACCCATCAACTCATCTCCTCAAGCAAGGGGCGGTAAAACTTAGACCGCCCAATCGTAAATTCACGGAGCAAGCCACGCTGTACCAAGCCCGCCAGTCGATTGTTCCAAGCAGTGGTACTTGTGGTTTTTTCCTCTTCGCCGAACTTTTTCATCAAGCTACCTGCGTCAGCACCGTTAAGGCGGGTCACTAATTCGAACGTCATAGCCTGTTTGGGATCGAGCTTTCCGATAAGTCGAATTTGAGAAACGCTGCCTTCACGTGCAAGATCGCACGCAATTATGGCATCATTGCGAGCATCCATTAGCACCTGGACTTCATCCTCGATGCTGCTGTTGATATTGGTAAGGACCGGATAGAGGTTGGAACCGATTGAGCGTTTGTAGGCCTTGAGCGCCACGACAGATTCGCGCAGGGCACTCGCGGTAGCAACCACAACATCCGAAAAGTCCAAGAAAAGTACTGTTGGTTGATCCGGTTCGTCACCAATTATTGAAACGCAACGGGCAAAAACAGATTTTCCATTAACAGCGCCGGCCAAAATGTCTTCGCCAATTAAGTCTCTCATACATACAATCATATTCATCACCTATCTCACGTGTGATTCGTGAGATATAGCCGAGAGCGGTAATTTGGTCAAGTTCGTGTTTCACCGATGCCCGTTTAATTGAGTCGTCCGATCAATCGTTGCGGGCCCGCATCACAAAAAATCCGAGAATTGCCATACCGGCCAAGAACAATGCCATCTTCATCTGAGGACTCCCGTCGCTGGTCCCCAGAACGTCAGATATTAAATTTTCGCAATTTCCATGGATCAATCGATACGGCCTCCCCAAATGCCGATACCCTCGCCGAACAATTTGTCCCTACCAAAAATCACATCCGGACGTAGGCGTGATGGAGGCCGCCGAGTTGAGGTATGGCAATGATCCGACCAACGGCCTGAACAATACGACCAAGCGGCGTGTCTTTGGCTAAACCGAGATGTGTTCTGTAGCCGTTGTAGTAATCGACATACTTACGTAGCAATTTTCGTAAATGGCGTTCATTCAATATGACTACATGATCAAGCAGGTCGCTCCGAATCGACCCGATGACCCGTTCTACATATCCGTTCTGCCATGGCGATCGCGGCGCAACCGGTCGATCCCGGATACCCATCGCCGCCACTCTTTCCCTGTAAACTGCCCCATATGATGCATCACGATCCCGCATCAGGAAGTTGGGGGCTTCGTCCCACGGAAATGCGTCGACGATCTGACGTGAAATCCATTCCGCTGTCGGGTGATAAGTCACATTGACATGAACAATTCGCCGTCTGCCATGCTCAAGGATTACCAAACCATAGAGCAGCTTGAAACCGAGCGTCGGCACTACAAACAAGTCGATCGCTGCGATGCCATCTGCATGATTTCTTAAGAACGTCCTCCAAGTTTGAGACGGCGGCCCACGTCGTCTCACCATATACTTAGCGACAGTTGATTGAGAGACGTTGATGCCGAGCTTCAATAGCTCACCGTGAATGCGTGGCGCGCCCCAGAGAGGGTTGGAAAGGCTCATTTCCTTGATCAATTGGCGGTATGCCAGAGGCACTTTTGGTCGGCCAACGCCACGATGGCACTTGATGCCCCAGAACAGCCGAAAGCCCGCTCGATGCCAGCGTACGACCGTATCAGGCTTGACGATAAACATCGACAATAGCGACCGCGGGTTCACCTTATAGTTGGCAGCGAAGAACAGTCGATCCCAGGTTGAGAGCTTCAGTGGCCGGTCCAATTGTCGCTGCAACGCAATGATTTGATGCCGCAGCGCCAGCAAATCACCTTCCGTGGCAGGACCAAAAACAAGTCGGCGAATGAAGCACCTGACTATCGTGCGCAAGACATCAAACATGATCCAATCATCGTCACTGGATCAATCAATCCGTCAAGCGTTCATCAACGGATCGAATTTTTGGTACGGACAGATATCTCCTCTGAAAATCTGTTGCGGTATTCTTAGCCAACCAACTTCCTCTCATGTACAGCGGGCGCTCGATGGCCTATCAGGTTAGGTCGATCACGTGGCGAACTGTCTTTCCGTCAGCCAAGTCATCGAACGCTGCATTGATTTCTTCCAATGGCCCGCTTGAGGTCATAAGGCGATCAACTGGTAGACGCCTTTGTTGGTAGAGGTCTATGTACCGTGGAATGTCGCGTGACGGGACACCGCCCCCTAGGTAGCTGCCGCGGACTGTTCGTTCCTCACCCACAAGCCCAACTTGTTGGATTGCGATTTTGACGGACGGATTTGCAAGGCTGGCCGTAATCGTTTGTCCGCCACGACGGGTGATTTCATAGGCGAAATCAAACGCCGGCTCGACACCAGCAGTCTCGATTGCCACTTGGACGCCTCCGTTTGTGATAGATCGGATACGGTCCACCGCATCTGATTCTCGCGAGTCGAATGTTGATGTTGCGCCAAGGGCCTCGGCGAATGCCAACTTCTCCAGATTTACATCGACAGCAACAACCTGGCCCGCACCGGCGGCCAGCGCCCCTAAAACTGCCGATAGGCCAACACCACCGAGGCCAATAATCGCAACGGTTTCACCGGGCCGAACATTCGCCGTATTCACAACGGCCCCCATACCAGTCAAAACGGCGCAGCCAAAAAGCGCCGCTTCATTGAACGGAATATTTTTGTCGACCCTTACAAGTGATCGGCGGGAAACGACGACGTGCTCGCTAAATGCGGACACACCAATATGGTGGTTGACAGACTCACCGCCGAGTGAAATTCGCCGTTTACCGCTCAACAGTGTGCCAGCGCCATTTGCTGCGGCACCTGGCTCGCACAATGCGGCACGACCGTCGGCACAAGGCGCACAGTGACCACAAGACGGAACGAACACCATGACGACGTGGTCGCCCACATTTAGGTCAGAGATCCCTGGCCCGAGTTCTTCAACGACGCCTGAAGCTTCGTGGCCTAGTGCAATCGGTGTCTCGCGCGGTCGGTCACCATTTATAACAGATAGGTCGGAGTGACAAAGTCCAGCAGCGGCGACCCTTACCAATACCTCATCCATTCCTGGGGCGTCCAAATCCACGGCTTCAATGCTTAAGGGTTTTGTCTCTGCATAGGGGCGACGAACTGGACTGGAATGTAGTATGGCGGAACGAGTCCGTCGGATTGGTGAGGTTTTCATACGGAAATGCCCTATTCTTTTCAGATCTCAGCGAGCTCAGAAACTCACCTCAGTTGATATCAGGTGAATCGACCATACGTGGGTTTTCGTACTACGTCTCGTGGCTTGGAAGTTTCTTGTGCATCGTGACGAATTCTTCAGCAGCTGTTGGGTGAATGCCGATGGTGGCATCAAATTGCGCCTTGGTGGCGCCGCATTTCAGTGCGACGGCAAACCCTTGAATGATCTCAGGCGCATCTGTACCGACCATATGGCAACCCAATACCCGATCGGTCTTATTATCGACGACCAGCTTCATCATGGCGAATTCGTTGCGGCCCGACAGGGAATACTTCATGGGCCTAAATTGGGACATGTAAATGTCGACGTCGTGGTTAACTCGAGCCTCAGATTCCGAAAGCCCCACGGTCCCAGCAGGCGGCTGACTAAAAACCGCAGACGCGATGTTTGTATAGTCTACGCCGACGGATTGGTTCCCGAACAATGTCTCGGCTACGGCCATGCCTTCCTGCAAGGCTATCGGCGTCAGGTTGACCCGATCGGTGACGTCGCCGATGGCATAGATACTGTCAACGGTCGTTTTAGATGTTCCATCAACGACAATGGCACCGCGCTCATTGGTCTCTACGCCGAGTGCGTCCAGCCCCAGCGACGCCGTGTTGGGTTGTCGTCCCGTTGCATACATGACCACATCTACATCCATTGTTCCTGATGGGTTTAGGTTCAGGGTATAGGCCCCATCGCACTTTTCGATGGAGGTCACTTGGGTCTCTGAATGGATGCTCACGCCCTTCTTTGACATTTCGTCTCGCAGGGAATTTCGGATGGCGTCGTCGAATCCGCGCAAGATATTGTCGCCACGCACTACGAGGTGGACCTCAACACCGGCGGCATTGAAAATGCCAGCAAATTCAACGGCTATATAACCGCCGCCAACAATGACGATGCGCTCGGGCAACATTTCGAGGTCGAGCGCTTCGTCGGACGTGATGACTTGGCCAATGCCTGGAATTTCCGGCATTACCGGATACCCTCCAGTGGCAATCAAGATTCTCTTGGCGGTGTAGGTTTTGCCGTCAACCTCAACCGTATGGGAATCGGCGATCTGCCCAGTGCCGCAAATTTCATCGACGCTCGCCTCACGAAGGAGGCGGTGATAGACACTCTCTAGTCTATCGAGTTCCGAATTCTTGGCATGAATAAGAGAAGACCAATCAAAGGCCGGCCGGGTGCAGTTCCATCCATAGCCCGCGGCATTCTCAAATTCCTCAGCGAAATGTGCCCCGTACATGAGAAGCTTTTTGGGGACACAACCACGCATCACACAGGTACCGCCGACGCGGCGGTTCTCGACGACCGCCACTTTGGCGCTGTAGTTTGTGGCTGCGAATCGAGAGGCGCGGACACCTCCTGATCCCGCCCCAATCGTGATAAGATCGTAATCGTACTTGGGCATCGAATGACCCCGAAAGGGCCTCATTCTGCGGAGCTGTCTACGACGGATTCGTCGCAAACATCTGCTGCCACTCATCCGTCCCCGGTTTCGCTTCCCATCGCTTTCGCTCGTTTAGCGTGTCGATTCCACGCCGGACGCCCGGGCGCATCTTGATTTCCTCATACCATCGGAAGATGTTCGGATAGTCGTTGAGGTCACGCTTGTGCATTTTCCGTGTGCGGATCCAGGGGAACGTGCTGATGTCTGCGATCGAATAGTCACCACACAGGTAGTCATGCTTAGACAGTTGCTTTTCCAAGATGTCATAAATGCGCTTAGCTTCGCGTGCATAGCGCTCTATGGCATATGGAACGGTCTCTGATGCATACACCATGAAATGATGGGCTTGTCCCAACATCGGCCCCATGGTCGCGTTCTGAAAGAAAAGCCACTGGAGTGTTTGAGAACGGATGACCGGGTCTTCCGATAAGAATTTGCCGGTTTTTTCCGCGAGATAAATTAGAACGGCGCCAGACTCGAATATGGTCAACGGCTCGTTGTTTGGACCGTCATGGTCCACGATGGCAGGCACCTTGTTGTTCGGATTAATGTCCAAGTATTCCGGCGTGAACTGATCGCCTGCCGTTATGTCGATTGGAATGACATTGAAGTCGAGGCCAAGTTCTTCCAGCATTATGGCCCCCTTATATCCGTTCGGGGTCGGCCAAAAATATAGATCAATCATGGAAAGCTCTTCCTCTTAACTTGAGGCGCCGGCTCACATGAAGTTCGATTTGATGTGATGCTTAGATATGGCGCCATGGTCGCTGGTACATTTTGGAATTATTCCGAATATATTTGGATATCTCAAATTGGTATCACCAATTATATTTCGTCATCACCTTTTTTTCAACCCCTATGTGGATTGGTTTGCGATGATTCGCGACCAAGGTTTCGGCAGAGGAAAATGTTAATTTTTATTTATTCCAAAGAGCTTATGAAGATTATGAGGATATCTACTCTATCGGTTGACTGGAAGCCGCATATAGGTCGAATTTGGAGGCAGGCGCAGGAATCTTTCCGTTCTTAACGGTAAATTTTTTAAATATGGATATACCATATTGGTATTATACTCAGATAAATCTGCCAGAACGACGTGTCATAAATTGGGCGATCGGATTTCATCATTTGACAATCGAAAGGTGTTCGTTAGATGGGCCATCCGTGCAGACATGATTTTTCTAGTTGCCATGGCAAGAATGGCGGCCGATCATTTTGATCAGTTGACACGGTGCCACCAAATTGGGACTACAAAGACAGGCAAAGCGAAATGCACAAGAATTTAGAGGTAATCGGGCAAATATTGGAATTCATTCGCCATCGAAGATACGAACAAGGTGATCGCTTGCTATCGGAGAGAGATTTCTCGGCTAAGTTTGGAGTCACCCGCCAATACATTCGTGAAGCGATAGCAACTCTCGAAGCTGTGAGAGTCGTCGAGCGGCGCTCGAATTCCGGGATTTATCTTCGCGATGTCGACGCCGAGGGAAGTATCGATGCGATGGTCTTACAGGTGGAGACCGGCGGTGTGCTAAAGCGCAGTGAAGTCGCAGACTCCATGGAGCTGCGTCGGATTTTGGAGGTTCAGGCTGTGCGACTTGCATGCGAGCGATGCGATAATGATGATTTAGAGTTCCTCGCAAATAACTTGGAAGAAACAAAAAAGAAGATCGATGCAGGCGAATCCATTGCCGTGGAAGATCGGCAGTTCCACCAGAGGATAATCGCCTCAACCAGGAATAAAGCGTTAGTCCGTGTTGTAAATTCTTTTTACGAGCTTTCCCGCCAGCGCCGCGACATCTACTTTTCGGATTTGGAACGGTGCCAAGCATCCTATGAACAACACATTGAAATCTTCGAAGCGATTAAACGACGTAGAGTTGGCCAGGCTTCGAAGTGCATGGAAAATCATCTGACCCGCACGGTCGCCGCTTGGGAAATTCTCCTCAGCACACAACGCTCGGACCAGATCGAAGACGATTCAGAATAGAGCTGAAATCGTTCGACATCCCTCTTCAATTAAGGACTAAGAACCAAACCAATCGTCCATCGGTTGTCGCCTACAGCATCCCGTGTCGCCCCCGCTTGAAGCTTCAAGATCAATTTCCTCTTTGGGTAGTCGCATCTTCCTGGCTCGGGATGAAATTTCCAATCGTGAATGGCTCAATGGACCCGAAATTGAAACGGCCGACACCCAAAAACAGGTTGCGGCCATCCGGACTGAGTAGATTTTTCTCAGGGATCCGTTGGTTTACCGACGGCCCCAACATACCGCCGCAATTCCACCGGGCTTAGGCCCCAACTAGGCTAAAATTTGAGCGCGGCAGCCATAAAAAAAACTCGGGGCGCGTCATCATCTACGCCGCACTATCCGCTTTTACTGGTGCGCCCGAGGCCAAGCGAACATATTCCTCTTTCGAGAGTTGGAGGACTTCTTTCAGGATGTAGTCGCGATGTTGGTTTAGTGTTGGTGGTGCAGCGTCATACTCGATTGTAGAGTTCGAGAACTTTATCGGATTTGCCACCAGATCGATCTCACCGGCGAGAGGATGTGGCATTGAGACTTTCATTCCTCTGTCAATGACCTGCGGGTCGGCGAACACTTGATCCAAGGTTTGAATTGGCGCGCAAGGCACGCCTACCGCGGTAAGCAGCTCGACCCATGCTTCGGTTGTTTTTAAACCGGTAACGGCACCAATCTTACCGACGAGCTCGGCCCGATTTGCCAATCGGTCAGAGTTAGTCTCAAATCGGGGATCCTGAGCGAGTTCATCCAAGTCTGCAGCCTTGCAGAATTTTTGGAACTGGCCATCATTGCCAACAGCTAAAATGAAGGATCCGTTCGATGTCTTGAACACTTGGTAGGGCACAATGTTCGGATGGGCATTTCCCATCAATTTCGGCGCAACGCCTGTTGTAAGATAGTTGAGATTCTGGTTCGCGAGTGAACCGACCAAAACGTCGAGCAAGGCCATGTCCACATGCTGTCCGGTGCCAGTAATGTTTCTGTGATGACATGCTGCCAGAACTGCGACGCAACTATATAATCCGGTTAATATATCGGCGATCGGGATGCCAACTTTCTGAGGCCCTCCTCCTGGCTGATCAGCAGCCTCGCCTGTAATGCCCATTAATCCACCTATGGCTTGGATGGCCATGTCATAGCCAGCCCGGTCTCGGTATGGGCCTGTATGACCAAATCCGGTGATGGAGCAATAAATTAGACCAGGGTTTATTCGTTGAAGGTCCTCGTAGCCCAATCCATAGCGATCTAGATCTCCTGTCTTGTAATTCTCAATGAGAATGTCGGCTTTTCCGACCAATTTTTTGATTAGTTCTTGTCCCTCGTCCGACCGGATATCGATGCAGATCGATTTTTTTCCTCGATTGGCGGACAAGAAATATGCGGCTTCAGAAGTGTCTTCGTCATTCTTATCCTTAAGATATGGAGGACCCCATTGGCGCGTGTCGTCACCCGAACCAGGGCGCTCAACCTTCCAAACCTCTGCACCAAGGTCAGCGAGTAGCTGGCCAAGCCAAGGTCCGGCCAAGATCCTTGACATGTCAAGGACACGAAAGCCTTCCAATGCACCAGGCATATTTTCAACTCCTAGAATTTCGGCAACCCATTCAAAGTCGATGCGAAGTTGCCAGAGACGGGTGCTCAGATTGCCCAAGAGCCAATTGAACAATCGTCACACCCATCCCCAGGGAGGCAACAGCGCCATGAAGAACCCCAATATTGATTGAGATAAGGTAAGTGAATTCGGATGATCGCAACGCGGCCGTCGCGAGGCCAATCGAACAAATCTCCAAATTCATAGGTTCTCTGATTCCCGGACAAAGATCAGCGCGTTCGGTCGATTTCGCCGTCTCGCTTTGTGCCCATTTTTCAGCTCCCCATTTTCGTGCCTTGCCGTTTTGAGATCGACAATGGCGTGTTTATTGGCCACACAATGCGGCATGTCTTAATATTCATAACACCAATTTGGTATTACCAATTTATCGTTGCAGAGAATTTTTGTCAAGGCCTCGTCGACTATGGAGTGATCGATTTCAAGCCATTCGATGCATTGCAAAGCCGACGGAACGTCTCTTCGCTCTACTCCCCAACGGGCTATGACTTGTAAGCTGCTCCATCTTCCGGAGTACTTTCGTCAGAAGACTGGCGGAAAACCATGAAATAGAAGAAGACGCCAATCATCGCGAGGAAGAACAAGCTATCCATACTCGTGATGAAAATCATGGGATCGCCATCATTGATGGCAAGGCTCCGCCGAAAGTAGACCTCAAGATCCGGTCCTAGAATGAAGCCAAGCAAAAAGGAGACGACGGGGTATCGTAGCTCTCGCATCATATATGCAACGACACCCACAATTAGCGCTGTGATCATCTGGAATGCAGAGAACGTTGACACATAGGCGCCCGTCATCGCGACGATCGCTATCGATGAGAACAATATCGCCTTATTAATTGAAACAAGATGCAGATAGTACGAACCAGCCAACATCAAGACGATTGGAATGAGCAGCGCCGAGATAAACAGCGCCGCCATCATTGGGGTAATCAACTCAAACTGAGTAGACATGAGGTGCGGGCCAGGCTGCACACCATTAATAATGAGCACGCCCAGGATTACAGCCGATGTGGTGTCCCCTGGAATCCCGAAACTCAACATTGGCACGAGCGATCCGCCACACATCGCATTGTTTGAGCCTTCTGCAGCCGCGACACCCTCGACGGATCCATTCCCATATTCCGCGGGCCTCGAGGAAGATCGCCGTGCTTCTGCGTAGCTGATGAATGCCGCACTACTTCCGCCAGCGCCAGGGAGAACACCAACGAAATATCCAATCACCCCAAACTTAAGGTAGTTGAAGAATCCGATGTTTCTGACGTCCGACCACTTCGGAACAAATTCACGTCTTCGAATAGCTTGCCCTGACGCACGAAAAACATTGTGCATCTCATATTTCTGTCCAGCTTGACTGAGCAACTCATTCACAGCGAAGGCACCGATAAGGACTGCCATAAGATCGATACCTTCGATCAGCCGCGGGATACCAAAGGTTTGCCTTGCAACCGGACTTGCCACATCAATTCCAATCGTTGCAACCATCAGGCCCAACACGGTGGCGATTACACCTTTCGCCAATTCGGCCCGGTAAGAAAGTATGATGACGAACAAGGCGAACAGAATTAACGAGAATTTACCAGGCGTCTGGACCAACAAGGCTGCTTTCGCAACAAACGGAGACAGTGCCATAAGCATGATGGCACCAATGACACCACCAAAAGCTGACGCTAATGCCGCCTGACGGAGCGCGTTGGCCCCCTCTCCTCGCCGCATGAGGATGTTACCCTCGAATGCGGTCATGACCGCACTTGGCGCGCCAGGGATATTCACGGTGATCGCCGTAATGCTCCCACCATACTGCCCACCCATAAATATAGACGCACACATTACCAGCGACGTCGAGATATCCAGGGTATAGGTAACGGGCAATAACAGCGCAATTGCCAAGGTGCCTGTTAAGCCGGGAATAGCAGCGAACAAAACACCTGTGAGAAAGCCCCCGACCATGTATAGAAATACGGTCGGACGAGTGATGACCTCAAATCCGTGTAGGACATCAAAAAGTTGTTCCATTAGGCCCAACCCTCAAAGGTCGGCAACTGAACGCCAAATCCGAATGCGAAGAACGCGTAAATAACTAGCGTTATGAGCAATGAAAGGAGAACGCGCTTAACCACCCCCCCGATACTTCGGTTGGCTGAATAGCCGAACAGCGTCAAGAGCGCATAAACGTAGAGTGCCGTTGAAATTTCAAAACCAAATTGAACGAAAATGCCAATATAGATGGCCGTAATGGCGACCACGAGGATCGGCGCCGAAAAATTTGAGAGCTGCTTTTCGTCGCCTGACGTTTTCGTGCTGAATATTCCGAAGACCACGACGGTCGTCGCGATATACATAATTATACTCAGCAGAATGGGCATGAATGATGCGCTTGGCGCGCCGTGCTTTATCGGCCGACCCAAAGAGACGGCATCGACAAGATATGCGGTTACAAATATGAACACGAGAAGCGGAAAACATAGTTGCCGCAATTGCGTGCCTTTAATGATACCTCGCATCGGCGGTTCTCCATTTAGTTCGGCCAGCCCAAAGATAGTCAAAAAGAACAGCGGCGCCTGCTGAGTCCGTTCAGACAGACGCCGCCGCTTGTGATCACTTCTTAATCACACCTTTTTTGACGAGGTCATTAAGGATGAGAAAGATTTTCGACTGAAACTCTTTCGCCCAAGTTTCGACCTTGTCCGACCCCAACCATAACGGTGACACACCGACTTGTTTGGCCCATGATTGGAAGTCGTTGCTTTTCCAAGCCTTCTCAAGAGCTGACTCAAGCACTGCAACTGATTTGGCTGGTGTTTCCGCCGGCACTGCAAACAACAAGAAACTACCGGTCTGCAGCTTGAGCCCAACATCTTTACTGATGGGGACCTCTGGGAAACCCGGGTTCGGCGCAGCACTAAATTCGACGAGCCCCCTGGCTTGCCCAGATTTCAAGACCGGAGCGAAGTCTCCCAAGCTCGTAATGGCTGCTTCAACTTCGCCCGAAAGAATGGCTTCCTTCTGACCAGCACTGCCGTTTTCGTAGGTGATGACACGAAACTTGACACCCAACGCTTCCTGCAACTGGAGAAGCGTCAAATGTGTCATCGAACCCAATCCGTGAATGCCGAGCTTGATTTTGCCCGGCTTCTTTTTGGCCGCATCCACGATGTCCTTGAAAGTCTTGTACCCAGTGTTGGCGCCGACCATGAGCGCATTCGGCTCGGCTGTGACGTTTGCAACCATCTTAAGGCGCTTAAGATCATACCCGGGCAATAGCTTCTGCCACGGGACGGTGACCACGCTGTCGTATGTCAGCGCGCCAACGGTATAACCGTCCGCTCGTGATGACATCACGCGGTTAATTCCGATGGAGGTCAGGCCTCCTTCCATGTTTTCGACGAAGACTCCCTTCGGCAGAGATTTTTCTGCGATGCTCATAATCTTACGGACAATGGCATCAGCGCCACCGCCAGCTCCCCATGGCACAATTGCCCGAATATCCTTTGTCGGATATTCAGCCGCAGTAGATCCAGAAGGAACACTGACCAATACGCCGAGACCGATAATCGCACTCGCACAGCCAAGAACGACTGCGTTTCTCATCTGTTTCACTAAATAACCCTCCTATTGATTGACGACCGCAACATTGGTGACTGATTGCCTACTCAATCGAGGCAGCATTTTCGTATCATTGGAACGGCAGCCGTTGATGATGAACTTGCACCAATGATTTATTTGGTAATACCATTATGGTGATTCCAATTTAAATGTCAAATTGCCGCTTAACCTAGGCGTCAAATAACGCGAGGATATTCAAGAACATCGGCCCATGGCCTTTCAAGCGCCATGCCGAAAGCAAGAGTTAAGACTTGTCCCGCAGCATTCCGATTTGATATATATTAAAAATGGATATACCATATTGGTTCATCCATAATGATATTTTGCGTTCAGCTTTGTGTGGCACTCCTCATCGTCTCGATGGCGCTCTCGAACTCTAATCGCAGTTGAATGCGTATTGGTGGCGAGCGCATAGCTGAGGAGCAACTAGGGAGACCCAAAATGAAGAAAGTTTGTGTCTGTGAGCATGGTGAACCGTTGGTTGCAATGGAAGCCGACATGCCTGAATTGCAAGGGACCGAAGTTCTCTTGAAAGTGAATGCAACTGGCATCTGCCACACAGATCTCCACCTTTGGGAAGGTGGTTACGATCTGGGGGGTGGAAATAGACTGAATGTTGCGGATCGAGGTATTTCCCTGCCTATGACACTCGGCCACGAGGTCGCTGGCACCGCAGTGGACGTCGGGCCAGACGGAGATCGGTCTATCGTCGGCAAAGATTGTGTCGCTTACCCTTGGCTTGGCTGTGGCGAATGCGCTGTCTGCGAAAGAGGTCAGGAGAACCTTTGCTTGTCGCCTCGATCACTCGGCGTTTTCAGCCCGGGTGGTTACGCTGAATACGTGGTCCTGCCGGATGCGAAATATTGTATTGAGCACGGGAATATTCCTGCTTCGCAAGCGGCCCTACTCGCGTGTTCTGGTGTGACGACCTATAGTGCGATCCTAAAATTTGGGGACATTCTTGAGAGCGAACCTCTTGTTGTCCTTGGTGCTGGGGGGCTTGGCTTGATGGCTCTTTCAATTATTAAAGCAATGGGCTTTAGAGGCGCGATCTCCGTCGACATTGATCCGAGCAAATTGGAAGCAGCCATTGAAGCGGGCGCATTTGCAACGGTTGATTCGAGCAAGGACGACGCCGCTGAAAAGATTAAGGAGTTGACCGGCGGCGGCGCATTCGCGGTTTTAGACCTCGTAGGTGCAGAGGCCACAATAAATCTTGCATTGGATTCAGTGGCCCGAGGAGGGCACATCGTTGTATGTGGTCTCTACGGGGGTGAGTTGAAGTTGCCCCTTCCTTATATTCCGATGCGCCCATTGAACATTCAAGGTAGTTGGGTTGGCAATCTCGCGGAGCTAAACGATTTAATAAAATTGGCTCAAAAAAAGGGAATTGCCGAAGTGCCGATTACCGAATGTTCACTTAGCCAAGCCAGTAGCGCATTGATGGACCTAAAAGATGGTAAGTTGGTTGGACGTGCCATTATTCGGCCATGAGCAATAGGTTGCCTTAGCTCCCAATTTTTGGGTAATCAAAGCACTGTAAATGCTCCGAATAAGTTTCCATAGAAAATGACATGAGCATTTATGACGTGGTTGCGATGCCAGCTAAATTTCCATCGGGTGCATCTACTCGGCGCATCGCCAGGAGATTGTTCCCGTACGGCTGGGGCATCGGATACAGTGATCGCATGGCCAAAGAGTTGCTGCTGGATGGGTCGAACCTTTGTGCCAAGACTAAACCTATAAATCTAGCTGAGGAAAGTCTATGAAACCTGTTTGCCTCGTTATTGGCGCCGGCGCCGGCCTTGGCGGGAATATCGGAAAACGGTTCGCGCGCGATGGTTACCATGCAGCGCTATGTCGCAGGAGTGATAGCGAAGGCCTAAAGAGGCTAGTCGACGACATCGAGCGAGCCGGCGGGAACGCGAGTGGTCATTTAGTCAACGCCATAGAAGAGGGCAGCATTGAAGATCTCGTTGCTAAAGTTGAAACTGACGTGGGTCCAATCGACGTGTTGGCATACAACCTCGGTGCGCAGATAGGGGACAGATCGCTCGAGGAAACGAGCTACAAAGCCTTTGAGATGGGATGGCGCCTCGCGACGTTCGGGCTGTTTAGAGCAGCATCAGAATTGTGCCCATTAATGGAAGAGCGGGGACATGGTACGTTGCTTGTGACATCAGCAACCGCAGCGGTTCGCGGAAATGCGGGTCAACATTCGCATGCGGCCGCAATGGGTGGACGGCGCATGCTCTGTCAAACCTTGAACGCGCAGTATGCATCGAAAGGTATCCATGTTGTCCACGTGTTGGTCGACGGCGCGATCGATGCGCCTGATACGCTCGGGAAGATGCTTGGACCCGAGCGATTTCAGGTGCTTCGGGAAACCCGCGGCGCAGCTGATGGCTTAATGCAGCCAGAAAGAATGGCAGAAACCTACTTCCATATTGCCCATCAACATAGATCCGTGTGGACGCATGAGCTCGACCTGCGCTCCTTCTCTGATCTTGCCTGGTGGAACCGTTAATGGCCTGTTGGTGCCGTCATAAGAAATCATCGAAGAAACCCGATTTCCGCGACCGACCACTTGGTTCAACAGTGACGGCTCGATTTCAGTCGCTACCTAGAGCCCTCACGATTGACCAATGAGATCCTTCGCTTCGTCTTTTAGCTGTTTCTTCAAGATTTTCGCGTTTGGCGAATAGGGAAGAGTATCAACGACGAAAATGTGAGACGGAATTTTATAGGCCGTGAGCCGGCTCCGAACATAAACCTTCACATCTTCCGGATCCACGTCCATCCCCGGCGCATTCTCGAGAAAGGCGACAATCGTCTCATCTCCACCCACTTCAATGCCGACCACTGCAGAATTGAGCACATCGGGATGAGAGTTTAGTTGGGCTTCGACTTCCACAGGATACACATTGAAGCCGGACCTTATAATTAGCTCTTTCGTACGCCCTTCAATCGACAATGCGCCGTTTTCGTCCTCGCGGACGACATCGCCCGTATTCATGAACCCGTCATCATCAAAGATTGCTGACGTCGCTTCGGGGTTGCCGAAGTAACCGACCATCACGTTTGGTCCGCGGACCCACAGTTCACCAGGTTCACCTTGGCGAACTTTTTCCCCATCTTCATCGATGATCTTTATTTCGACTCCCCGGACAGGAATCCCAATATTCACTTCATCAGAGCCGTATTTATACTGGCTTCTGGAAATCGTTGGAGATGTCTCGGTCAAGCCATATCCATTGTACAAGACGTTTCCGAACAAGTTCTCAATGGCGCGACGCAATGTTATATCTAGTGGCGCTGTCCCGATAAGCAGAAATCTTATGCTGTTTGGAATGAGCGACCGTCCATTCTTGTTACAAAAATCGACAATCTTTGCATAAAGTGCGGGGACTGCAGACAAAGTCGTGAGGATCCCCGAAGAGGTCAATTCCGTAATTCTCTCTATATCCGGTCTCGGCATAATGATGAGTCGACCACCAGCGAAAATCACACCCATCATTCCGGTAAATCCGTAGGAATGGGCAATCGGCATTAGACAAAGTCCAACATCGGCCGGACCAAAGTTACCAACACGCTTTCCACGCACGGCTACAAACATCAGATTGCGGTGGCTCAACATCACACCTTTTGGTCGACCGGTTGTGCCAGTGGTGTACATCAACAAGGCAACTTGTTTAGCCGAATCCTCAAAGATCTCGATGGGCTCGCAATCTTCATTCAGCACCCCAACCATCAGATTGCCAATCATTCCGAAGTCATGCTTCTGAGCGCTATGGCGTTCCGCGTGTTCGCCGGCGTCAACGGACACAACATCAGTGAAGATCATTCGCCTTGGTGCGCAGTCTTCGCAAATAGCATCGATTTCACGAGAACTTTGTCTTGCATTGATAACGGCTGTGATCGCATCGAGCATGCTTGCCGCAAAAACCAAGGTTATTGCTGCAATTGAGTTCTCACAGATCAACATAACTCGGTCACCCGGACGCACGCCCAAATGCCTGAGTTCTTCAGCAGCCTCTTGCGCAGCCTCACTCAAATCTCGGTAGGACCACTTCTTGTCATTCTCGTCAATGAATACAATCCGGTTTTCACCCCACAGGCTCCCCTCATTCAAAGCGAGGTGAATCCGAGAAGGCAGGTCGGCTGTCGGATCAATATGTTCCGGATAATCCATTAGACGCCTCTACCTAACTATGGCACCAAAACCGTGCGACCGATGAACTCGCCATTTTTCAATTCTGCGAGCACATCGTTTGCTTCGGACAAAGGGCGCTCTTGAACAGGCACGTGGCCCACACCATGCTCCCGAGCTATCTGAACCAGCTCGCTGAGTTCCCGCACGTTTCCGACCCAACTGCCTTGAATATGTAATGGCCGCATCGGGATATACGGGAGCGGCACGACAAGCTCCCCCCCGTAAAGGCCGCAGACCACAATTCGCGCTCCGCGGATGACGCTGGCAATTGCGAGATTTATCGTTGGCTCCGCCCCAACTAAATCCAACACCGCAACGGCGCCGCCATTTGTCGCGTCGATAATCTGCTGGGATGCGTCACCGTCACTGGAGTTCACTGTGCTCAATGCGCCCGCATTCTTTGCGGCATTGAGTTTGCTTTTGTCCAGGTCGACCAGAATAGCGCCCTTATGACCAAGCGCCTTAAGAATCGAAATTGCCATGAACCCAAGACCGCCAGCACCGATTATGACGAGAGGCTCGTCCTTGAGAAGGTCCCCAAACTTCCGGATCGCGCTATAGGTTGTTACGCCGGAGCACGCCAACAAAGCAGCTTGGGCGGGATCAAGATCACCGATTTCGATACAAAATCGAGGATCGGGCGCGACAACGTACTCAGAAAATCCTCCCGGATGCTGTACGCCGAGAAATTGAGGAGTCATGCATAGATTTTCTTGTCCGCGTTCGCAGGTTGCGCACTCACCGCATCCGAGCCACGGATGGACAATGCATTTCCGCCCTATGCTGGTATCATCGGCGTCCGGACCAACGGCAATAATCTCACCGGCGATCTCGTGGCCAAGCGTAACGGGTGGGTGAATACCACGCTCTGAGATCTTAAGTGTTTTCCCGCCCCCAAGATTATATGCGCCCTCCCATAAGTGAACATCGGTGTGGCAAACGCCGGCATGGCTAATCTTTATGAGGACTTGATTATCTGTGAGCTCCGGAATTTCACTTTCAACAGGCACCAGCGGATGATTGTGTTCCAGCACGCAGTAGCTGCGCATAGTGGTCCTCCCAACCTTGTCAATTTGCTCGCCCCAACGCCTTCAAATATCAATGCGCTGTACAAACTTGTATCCCAAGTCCACTTTTAAATTGGAGATTGATGAATTAGCTCCATCCGGAGACAAGTTTGACCTCCAAGAAGTCTTCCATACCCCACTTCCCACCTTCACGACCGTTCCCGGACTGCTTGATCCCGCCGAATGGCGCGCCGGCGCCGCGACGAATTCCGTTGGCTTCGACCATCCCGGATCGCAATTGTCGCGACACACGCTTTAGCTTTTCAGAATCTTGCGTTTGGACATAGTTCATCAGGCCAAATTCCGTATCGTTTGCGATATCGATCGCATCCTGCTCGTCTTCGAATTTCATCATCACCAGTACAGGACCAAATATCTCTTCCTTGGCAATTCTCATATCGTTCGTGACGTCAGCAAAAATCGTCGGGCGCACATAAAAGCCGCGATTGAAACCGTCAGGCCGACCTGGTCCACCAACTACCACACGGGCCCCCTCTTCAATTCCCGATTGGATCAACCCCTGAATTTTTTCAAATTGTGCTTTGTTAACTACTGGGCCCAAATGCGGGCCGTGTTCTCCGGCTGGTCCAACTTCAAGTGTTTGCCCGACCATTTCTGCGGTTTGCACTGCCTCATCGTAGGCTTGTTTCTCGACAACCATTCGGCTTGGTGCGATGCAAGATTGCCCCGAGTTGATCATGAGTTGCCGCACACCACGCTCGACGGCATCTGAATCGGCATCAGCGAACACAAGGTTGGCGCCTTTCCCACCAAGCTCCAAATGCACCCGCTTAAGGTTCTCAACAGCGTTGGTCGACACCAACTTCCCAGCCCGACACGATCCGGTGAAACTAACAACATCGACATCCGTATGGCCTGACAAAGCGGTTCCCACGCCAGCACCATCACCATTGACAAGATTGAACACACCAGGAGGAAACCCGGCTCGGTCGATCATATCAGCAAGAATTAATGCGCTAAGCGGGCTTTCTTCAGATGGCTTCAGAACCATTGTGCAACCGGCGACGATCGCAGCACCAACTTTCAACATCACTTGGTTCATTGGCCAGTTCCAAGGTGTGATCAGGGCTGCCACGCCCGCTGGCTCGTAAATGATCCAACTGTCCTGCGCTTCGTCGCTTAAGGGTTCTTCAAAAGTGAACTTCCGTGCCACTTCCGCAAAATTGCGCAAATGGCTGAGCCCAGCCATAAAGTGAACGTTGCGAGAAAAGTCTATTGGCGCACCCATCTCAAGGCTCATGGCTTCAGCCATTTCATCGGCGCCCTCTTCATAGTTTTCAATCAAACTTTCGAGGGCGGCAATGCGATCTTCCACGGGTGTTTCTTTCCATGAGTTGAAGGCGGCGCGAGCTGCTGCGACAGCATCGTTGACGTCATTCTCGCTCCCCAGTGAAACAATCGTGCAAGGCTCTTCGTTGGTCGGGTTGATTACATGGTGGTCCCGCGCCTCATGTGGGGCGACCCATTTTCCATTGATATAAAAATTTCTTGTATCAAGCATTTACCTCATCCTCCTGTGGCGCCGCATGGCGGCCACTGCGTTTTTTGATTGACCGACCTTCGACCCCAACCATCACGTCGCCGATCCGGAGCAGGCGACCCGAATTTTGGTCAGGCTGCTCCCATCCAGAGAACCGCGTGGACCTACAGGAAATTCACGAACATCCAATTTTCGGAATCCACGTGGACCGGGAGAGCATCACTTAATCTGTGAAATGCACCATTCCTCCGTATTCGGCTGATCGGCACTTTTCCCAACAAAGGGACAGATTTTTCGAGCTGGCCGTCACTACCTGTGACGGCCAACACATTTATGAGAGTTTTCCCCGTTTCTCTGAGTGGCCAACTCCAGCATCGGATGAGAATTCGGCTTTACCGAAGCATTTGCCGGCCGCTCCTCGGATCATCCGACGATCTTTAGTCCCTTGGGCCGATCAATGAGCAAGCCGGGGTTCATAATCCAATTTGGATCGAACTCCTTTTTCACCGCGCCGAGTGCTTGACGATACAAGGGATCAACTTCTTGATCGTACCAAGGCCGGAACGAGCGGCCGACCGCGTGATGGTGCGTAATGGTGGCGCCCACGTCCATCAGTGCATCGGACGCAGCGTCATGCAAGGCAGTGTACGCCTCAAGAGCATTGTCGTGGTTGGACGGCGCCATAATGGAATAGTAAGGCGCGGGGCCATCCGGATAGAGGAAGGAGAAACGGCGGCACAGAATTCCCCCACCAGTGACCTGTTTCAATGCGTCGCGTACACGGCCCATAATCTCGGTATCGGCCTCTTCGAACTTGTCCCAAGTGTAGGAAGTTTCAAAAGTGAACGACACAATGCCCATAGCGGCACGCGTGTGCATCAATCGCGGCAGATACCGGAACTGATGACGCCAATTTCCTTGGGCCCCTTTCCGGCTGTTCTCCAAGGCGTTGGCCGTGGAATCAGCCTTTGACGTGACGGTCCCGCCAAAGTCCTGACAAATCTCAATACCGCACTCGAGCCAAGCATCAACCGAGTGATCGGCGGACTCGAAACCAAGCAATAACACCGACTCGGTCCCATCGCCGGCCTGATAGAACTTGGCATCCTGCTCATCGAGGAAGCGCGCATTAGCCGGATAAAGACCCGCCTGAGTAATCTGGCGAACAGCCTTGGCACCTTGATAGAAGCTCGGGAAAGAGATCGATGCATTGGCACGAAACTTCACGCGCCCTTGCAGCTTCATCCAGGCTTCCGTGATGATGCCCATGGTGCCTTCAGAACCGATGAACAAACGGTCGGGATCCGGACCTGCGCCCGATCCCGGCAAGCGCCGGTTTTCAATTGTACCCGCTGGCGTCACGACTCGTAGACTTTCGACCATGTCGTCAATATGGGTTAGATGGGTCGCGTAATGCCCCGACGAACGCGTAGCAATCCATCCGCCAAGCGAAGAAAACTCCCAAGACTGGGGAATGTGGCGGAGGGTCAAACCATGCGGCTTCAACTGATCCTCCAATGCGGGCCCCAAGATACCGCCTTGGATACGTGCGCAGCGCGAAACCTCGTCCACCTCGAGCACTTGGTTTAGGTTGCCCAGGTCAACCACCACAACGCCATTGTAGGCATCATCCTCTGGCGCCCAAAAACCACCTGTAACACTAGAGCCGCCGCCAAAGGGAATGCAGGCATATCCATTTTCCCCGCACCAGTCGAATACGGCCGCAACATCGGTTTCGTCGCGCGGATAAGCAATGACATCTGGCGCTCGGCTATAGTCACGGCGATAGATAAGGACCATGTCCTTAAAGCCTTTGCCGTACGTGTGAACGACTCGATCCCACTTATCGGACGTGCAGAAGCTTTCTAGGCTAGCGGGAATCTTGATTCGCGGCGGTGCCAACTCGAGGTCATCTATCGTCGGCGTTTTCTTGACCTCGATGTTTTCCAGCCCGAGACGATCCTTTACGCGCTCGGCCATGACTTCAATTTCGTCCCCAGAGACACCCTCGTCTTCGTATCCCCAAGACCAAAACTTTCGCCGCTTTCCGTAATAACCACTCGTCTGTTGTGCCATAGATCCTCTCCTAATCTTAGCGCGCTTGAACTCGGCGAAGGCTTCGCAGCGTCAAAGCATGTATACCAATTTGGTAATACCAATCACGAATACCATAGTGTCTGTGAATTCGTCTGTCCAGCGCATTTTTTCTAGGTATGTAATAATTTTGCCTGGTAGTCGATCTGAGTGCGGCAAGGTGATGGAGCCTGGTTTCAACTCATACGGAAAATGTCGGCTGGGGTATAAAAGGGAGGGCTTCGAGCTCAATTTTCATTGGGCTCGAAGCCCTCTAGCGAGGCAGGTTGGAGGATTTCTCGGACCTCGCCATATATCCACTTATTAAGCCGATATTTGCCCGTTAATTGCCAAATATTGCCTCCGGGAGCCAAAGCGCGATTTCTGGGAACACCAACACCAACACCAGGCACAGCACTTGCGCCGCAATGAACGGAGCAACGCCCCTGAACATGTGCAATAACTTAATCTCCGGAGGTGCAATTGCCCGCAGATAGAAAATTGAAGGCGCCATTGGCGGGCTCAAGTATCCGGTTTGCAGCACAATCAAGAACAGCACCGAAAACCAAATTAGATCGAAGCCCATATTCGCCATGATCGGAACAGCGATCGGAACAAGGATTAAAACGACCGAAACAAGATCCAGGACAAACCCGCCGACAAACGCGATGAAGAGGATGATGCTCAGAACGGTCCACGGCCCCAGATTCGCAGCATCGATCAAATCCTGCGTCAATCGCACACCACCCAACGCGACGAATATCCCCGAGAAGATATGTCCGGCGACAAGGATTGTTAGGATCATGGTCGAAACGACTAAGGTTGTCTTCGCGGCTTTCCATAGCAGGTTGGGTTTCAAGTTCCCCGCTGTGGCCGTAAGAAACAAGGTGCCCAAGGCACCGCAAGCTGCCGCTTCGGTTGGTGTCGCCCAGCCAAGTAGAATGGTGCCCAACACCGTGAAAATCAAAAACACCGGCGGAAGCAGTGCGGTCAAGGTGATCGTGATTTTTTCCCAAAAAGACAACGCCTCCACTTCGTCGGATTTTCTCGGCGCAACTGTCGGATCCAAGATTGAACGACCAACGATGTAGAGAATGAATGTCAACGCCATAAGCAGACCGGGAAACAGAATCCCGGCAAACAACGCGCCCACGGAGATCTCTACCACTGGCGCCAAGACGATAACGACGATCGATGGGGGAATGGCCGTTCCCAATGAACCGCCAGCACAAACTGTTCCGGATATGAGGGATTTGTTGTAGCCGTAGCTCAACATAATCGGCAAGGCCAGCAGACCAATTACCGTTTCAGTAGCGCCAACCACACCACTACTCGCGGCAAATACGACGCCCATTAGAATGGTGCCTACTGCCAATCCCCCGGGCACACGATATGTCCAGATGTGAATGCCTCTGAACAGGCGTTTGGCGATGCCTGTACTTTCCAAAAGTGATCCCATGAATACGAATAGCGGAATTGACGCCAGCACATAGTTGCCGGCCACATCGTGGATTTCGGTAGCGAAAAGATGTACGGCCGCCTCCCCATATCGGATAAATCCGAAAACCAGGGAAACACTCAACATGGCAAGTGCGACCGGAAACCCGGAGAAGATCACCAAGATCAAGGCCGGGAGCATCAATAGTACGTAAGCATCCATTTTTTTTCGCCTTAACTAATGTGCCCGTCTTTTCTCTCGAACGGTTCGCCTTGAACTAGGCGAGTTACGTTCCGACACAGCTCCACCAATATCTGGAGCGCAAATACAAAGAATCCGAACGCAGCCATTGCTCTGAATGGCCACAAGACGGGGTTCCATGCAGACTCTCCGGTTGTCTCGCCGGTCTTGTAAGTTTCCAGAAAACTCTCGGTTAGACCCCAGGTCGACCAAATCACGAATACGCCGGTAAATGCGTAGCCAATGATGTAGATGATCAAATTCGCCCGGTCGGGCAAAATGTCTGTCAAAAAATCTACTTTTACGTGGCCGCCAACTTGAAGGGTGTACCCAATTCCCATCAAAAAGAAGGAACCGGTCAACATGTAAGCCGTCTCATATGCCCACAAGGTCGGCGCGTCAAAGACGTAGCGGGAGATAACTTCTGTCAACATTGCGATGATCAGTGGGAGCAGCAAGATTGCGCCGATATACGCAATCCACTTGACCGTTGAATCCACGGCATCCAGGAACTTAAACATCTTACAAACCTCCAGCGCATGCGCCCATGAAACCGCAGAGATTGCTGCCCGCACGATTGGCGGACTTTATGCTGAGAAGTTTCGTGTATTCGGGCTTAGCTAATTTGGGCTAGGACTGGCGTGCCACGTGGCCGCCATGACGGAGCAAAAAAATAATCGGCCCGCAAATTAACCACTTGTGCTCACCCTCCAGCAGCTCCCGAAATCCCGAGAACCACTGGAGGGCAAGATTAGACGCCGCTCTACTTAACGGTAGACGTCCGCGGCCACCCACTTCGCCGAATAGGCACGTTGATGTTCAAGAACCTTTTTAAACCAAGGGTTCTTTTTCGCGTGCTCGTCAGACCAAGCGGCCGTAAGGTCCTTCGCCTTCTTGATGACCTCGTCATCAAGGACGACGAACTCGACCTTCGCGTCGACGTAGGTCTTATAGGCATGCGCATCGTCGTCGCCCCGCTGCTCATAGGATTCGCGAAGTTCCAGCGCAGCCGCAAATTCGATGAGCTTTTGATTACGCTCTCCGAGTCGGTCCCATACTTTCTTATTGAACAAACATTCCACCATGACCGAAGGCTGATGCAACGCAGGGAAAATGTTGAACTTTGCAATTTGATGGAAACCTTGCCGCTCGTTGGCGGAGAGCGTTCCCCATTCCAAGGCATCGATAACGCCACGCTCCAGCGCAGGGTAGATCTCCGATCCGGCCATTGAGACAGTCGACATCCCGAGGCCAGCACCAATTTCTGCCCATGCGCCGGAGGTGCGCATCTTCACGCCTTTAAAGTCTGCCAGCGATTGGATTCGTTTGGTGGAAATCATGCCGACTTCAGCAGGAGCCATACCACAGGGGAGCGCGACAACATTGAACTTATCCATCCGCCATTCGCGGAGCAGCTTCGCGCCACCACCCTGGGTAATCCAATGCTGCAGAACCTCAGCGTTGGGGCTGCCGGCGTACCCGGAGAACAACACCGATGCCGTATCAATTCCCCAGTCGTAACCAGACCAATTGTGACCGGCCTCGGCCAACCCCTTGGAAACCGCTTCCGTTACTTTCAAGGCGCTTCCAATAGCGCCACCTGCCAGCACTTCAATTTCTACCTCGCCATTCGTGAGAGTTTTCACGTTGGCGGACATACGCTCCATGGACTCGATCCACTGACCACCGGGCCACGGCGTCGCCATACTCAAACGTTCGGCTGCGAAAGCAGGCGCCCCCAACATCGCGGACGCGACAATCGCGAGCATAGTTTTTTTCCCAAACATGTTTTCCTCCGAATTTTCGGTTCAAGCCGTTCGACGATTCCACCGCGCTGGTGGCATCGTCCCCACACATCACATTGCCAGCCCACCGCTTCTCTTATTATTGCCCTTAAGCAGCGGTTACGGACCAGTATGTTAGGACCGTTTTGGCACTACCAATTTGGTATGTCAATTAAATTATGCAACATAAGAACGGATTCGCTGGAAGCGAGCTGCCGTTCGTCAATTTTCTTGTCGAGAGGCCAGCGGATTGCGTCATCCGCTCGAGGACCTGTATAGGCCCAACCGCGAAAGCTGCATTGAGTCAGATTACATTGTAGTGTCGTGAGAAAGGTCAGTCTTTGTCGACAAGGCCTATCGCCAACGAAGATTTTCCCGATTGAGCTGGTCGATCTTAGTGATACCCATCAATTTCATGCCGCGCTCGATCTCCGTTCGCATGTTACCGAGCGCACGCTCAACACCAGCCTGTCCTGCCGCCGCAAGCGCGTATAGATAAAGACGCCCGCCCGAGCATGCTTTCGCGCCAACGGACAGTGCTTTCAGAACATGAGTTCCTCGCTGAATGCCGCCTTCACAGATCACATCGATCTCGTCGCCGACCGCATCGATGATCTCAGCGAGTTGGTCGAACGGCGCACGCGATCCGTCAAGCTGGCGGCCGCCATGGTTTGATACCATTATTCCGGTGCAGCCAATATCGACAGCCCGTTTTGCGTCCTCGACACTCATGACGCCTTTTAGCGCAAATTGACCATTCCATTGGGCACAGAGTTTTTCGGCGTCATTCCAGTTCATAGACTGATCGAGCATGGTCGAAAAATACTCTCCGACGGAGACCGCCAAATTGGTCCCTGCTTTCACGTGATTAGACAAGTGCGGCATGTCAAAGGGTTCTTTGGTGTAGAAATTCCATGCCCACATGGGGTGCAGTGCAAAGCTCAGGGCACTGGCAGCGGTCAGTCTAGGCGGTGACGTAAATCCGGTTCTCAAATCCCGTTCGCGATTGCCGCCGGTGATGGTATCGACGGTGAGCGCCATGACGTTGAAGTTTGCCGCGCGGGCCCGCTCAAGAAGGGCATCGTTGAGCCCACGATCTTTGTGGAAGTAGAACTGAAACATCTTAGGTCCGGGAGCGAGCCGTTCGATATCCTCGACCGCCACCGTCGCCAATGACGAGACACCAAACATTGTCCCGTAAGTTGTTGCCGCCTTTCCGACAGCGCGTTCACCCTCGTGGTGAAATAATCTCTGCAAGGCGGTCGGTGCGCAGTACACGGGCATGTCGATTTTCTGCCCCATCACCTCGACAGACATATCGACCTCTTCCACACCAGTGAGAACGCTCGGCACGAGATCGCAGTCGTCGAACGCAGCGGTATTTCGGTTGTAGGTCCGTTCATCGTCGGCCGCACCGTCAATGTAGTGAAAAATGGGCCCTGGAAGGCGTCGACGAGCAAGCTCCCGGAAATCTTGAAAATTGTGGCACTGGCTTAGACGCATCGCTTCAATTCCTATGCTTCGAACCAGCGGTAAATAAACTTAACCAGTATGGATGGTCAAGTTTATTTACCGCTGGTTCGAATTCGCCTAAATTCTGGAGTCCAATTCGACACAACCCCGGGGTGGGATGGATGGCCGACATTCCCGATAGCGCTTCAGATGCACTTTTCGATCCAATTCCAGGCGACCTGCTTGCCGATCGGGCCGCATCTCAGATTGAAATGCATATCCTGAATGGCCTTCTGAAAAGCGGCGCCAAGCTGCCGGGCGAACGCGATCTTGCCCAGCAACTGGACGTGTCGCGGCCGAAGCTGCGCGAAGCATTGCAACTGCTGGAATCTCGAGGCCTGGTAAATGTGATTGCCGGCGATGGTGCCTATATCAGCGAGTTGTCGGGCCCGGCGATGTCACCGGCCCTGATTGCGCTCTATATCCGACACCCAACCGCGCTGGACGACCATCTTGAATATCGAAAGCATCAAGAAGGTTTTGCGGCCAGATTAGCGGCCGAGCGGGCAACTGATGAGGACCAAGTCCGGATAATGGAAATTGTGGATGAATTGAAGAAGGTCCATCAGCTGGGCGATTTGCAGCGGGCATCTGAGCTTGATCTTGAGTTCCATACAGCAATTGTCGAAACCAGCTACAATCGAACCCTAATTCATACCATGGAATCGCTTTATGACCTCAATCGTAGCGCGCTTTTCGCCAATCGGCAGGAATTGTTCGAAAGCCCGACGGTTGGCGCGTCGCTGTTGAACCAACATGCCAAGATCGCCGAGGCGATCATAGCCGGCGACGGAATTGCCGCTGAACGCGCCGCGACAGATCATGTGGAGTACGTGCGTGCATCCCTCGCCGAAGCGATTTCCAATAGACACCGCGAAACCATCTCTAGAAAACGACGCATCGTATAATGGTTACGAGGCCTCCGGCGGAGGGCATCGTCACGTTAACCAATCCAAATCCGAGTTCGACAATTATCGTATCGGCTGGTCATGCGGGCACGGCGGCGAACCGTGAATTTAGCGCGTTGTTTCCAAACTGCTTCATTGTCATTCGGGAGATGAGATGCCGTTGGATGTTAAAGTGGTTGTAGAAGGCGGTGAAGATTGAGAGGAAACGTTTCACGGATTTAAAAGACTTGAAACATTGCTGTTTTCGTTCCCGCCTCCGTGTCCCTTCTCAAAACCTAGATTCCTACGGAATTGCTGGGCATTTGCCGGAGTGGTTGCTATCTCCAGCGCATGCTTACGATCCCTAAACTCGTCGCCGTCCAAATCGTCTTTACTTTCAGATCCCGAATTGCGCTGCAGGCTGAAAACGCTCTGCTTCATTACCAAATTGATATCCTCCGGCGCAGCGCGCCGAAACGGGTTCGGATATCGCGGGCCGACCGCCGGATCTTCAAGCTGTTTTTGAAACTATGGTGGCGATCAGGGGATTTCATCACAATCGTCCATCCGAGGACGGTCGTGCGTTGGCACCGGGAGGGGTTTCGTCTCTACTGGCGTTGGAAATCCCGCAACTGAAATGGCCGGCCAATAGTTTCCCGCGAGATCAGATTGCTCGTTCGGCGGATGAGCGCAGACAATCCTTTGTGGGGCGCACCGCGCATTCATGGAGAACTGTTGAAGCTGGGATTTGACATTAGCCAAGCCACGGTCTCGCGATACTTGCCGAGGCGACCGCCCAATCCGGATCAGACCTGGAAGACGTTTCTTCGGAACCACTTGGACTGCACTGCCGCCATTGATTTCCTGGTCGTTCCGACGCTGACATTTCGCGTTCTCTACATCTTGGTCATCCTCGGTCACGGACGGCGAGAATTACTCCGTCTTGCCGTTACTTCCAATCCGACCGCCGAATGGATCGCGCATAAAATTACCGAGGCTTTTCCATGGGGCAACGCCCCGAAATTTATCGTCCGCGACAACGATTGCACCTATGGCGAAACCTACCGTCGCCGACTGCGGGCGATGACCATCGGTGACTGCCCGACCGCGCCTCGATCGCCCTGGCAGAACGGGTTTGTTGAACGCGCGATCGGTTCTATACGGCGAGAGTGTCTGGATCACGTCATCGTCAGGAATGAACGACACCTTCGCCGTCTCCTGAAATCCTATATGGCCTATTACAACCGGTCACGGAAACACCTGTCACTCGACAAAGACTCGCCAATACCGAGACCGGTGTCATCTCTTGCATCGGGACGCGTCGTTGGCATCCCACAAGTCGGCGGACTGCATCACCGATATGATCGAATGGCTGCATGACAATCGGCAGGTTCCTTGGAATCGGGGTTTTGAGGAGGGACACCTCGACTGATCCGATCCGATGGCGGACTGTTCCCTGAATTCCGAATTGGTTTCCCTGATAACGCAGAAAATTTCCCTGATAGAGGCCGTAGGGAATTTAGTTCTCAATGTCAGGGAACCGGCGGCTTTGGAGCTATTTGACTGCCGCGATAGGGCTCAATACTAGATAAATTCCCTGTATTTTCCCTGCCTATCAGGGAATTGCGCCGGAGACGAGTTCGCTCGAGACTGCGCCCACCACCACTCTCTCCTTCCGAAATCGTCGCCCAGGATACGGTCTCCCGAAAGTCCCGGGTTTCCGGGCGTTCTGGCGGCAATTTTTCGAGATTTTCTGAACAGAGACGCTCTCTAGGAGAGGAATAAGCCGAATTACGACAAAAGTCTCCAGAGACGATTTTCGACGCCCAGAACTTTTAGTCAGGAGATGGGGAATCCTTACAGGCTCAACGCCAAGCCTCTTTGAATATCCGCTTCATGAGCTACACCTGACAAAACGTGAGCGGCATCATTGTGTCTGCTTCTAACCAAAAACTACTTCTTTAGTCATTTAAAAATTTCCCGGTTCACCACAGAATAAATGCGATTACTTATCGTTGAAATGCATTGCTTGGCTTAAATGGATCACTATGCAGCATGCTCCTAGAGTAGAAGGGGCCGTTCTGGCCCCTAGAAACATCCATTTGATCTCCCCGCCTCCCGACCCAAAAGTGTGGGAAGCAGAAATTATTGTCGGCGTATCCCTACACAACCAGTCGCAAACATTGAATCGCTGCTTGAGCAGCATATTTGCACAGACGGGGTTGAGTTCGCCTTTGGCGATAATGGTTCTCGACGATATAGTCGCTAAAGAACCCGGGATTTCCGGGCGTTACGGCGGCAATTTTCCGAAATTTGCTGAACAGAGACGCTCTCTAGGAGAGGAATAAGCCGAATTCCAGCAAAAGTCTCCAGAGACGATTTTCGCCGCCCAGAACTTCTGGGTTGGGCAATGGAAGATAGTTGCGATTTTGTGTCCTGCTTTGTCCCCGTGCATTCTTGTCGTATCGAGAAACTAAGATGAGAGGCCGTTTGCGTATTGTTCTACCGCGTACATCGAACCAGGCTGACGTGACCCCCTGAAATCTCCCTGTTTTGAAGTTAGTCTGTTCCCTGACGAAGGAGACAGACGATGAAGAGATCCCGTTTCAGCGAAGAGCAGATTATCGGCATCCTGAAGGAGCATCAGGCTGG